>Ga0265338_10009496_pt1 | contig 11589 bp, 10 predicted proteins | sample 42126metaG_FD_193579 | JGI IMG/M metagenome (GOLD analysis project Ga0265338, IMG submission 193579) | Rhizosphere microbial communities from Carex aquatilis grown in University of Washington, Seatle, WA, United States - 4-21-26 metaG | ecosystem: Host-associated > Plants > Roots > Rhizosphere... | reverse complement strand
ACCACCGGGGAGCTGCGGGCCCGGGCCCGCCGGGCGGCGCTGCGGGTGGCGGTCGCCACGGTGCCGCTGGCGGCGGGGTTCCTGCTGGCGAGCCAGCTGGCCCACGGCCGCCCGGCCACCGATGTCACGGCGGCGCTGGCGGCGGTGGCGCTGCTGGCCGGTGTGGCCGCAATCAGGGGCGGCCGGGAGGGCTGGGCGTTCCTCGGCACCGCGGTCACCCTGGTTCTCGCGGTGGCGACCCTCTTCGGGGATCTCTGGCCGGACGTGCTCCCGTCCAGCACGGCGGCTGCCTATAGCCTCACCGTGCACAACGCGGCCTCGGCGCATTACACGCTCGCTGTGATGACCTGGGTCGCCGTGATCTTCACGCCCGTGGTCATCGCCTACCAGGGCTGGACCTACTGGGTGTTCCGGCAGCGGCTGACCAGCGTGGGGTCATGAGGCCAGTTGATCCCCGGCTGCTCCGGCACGCGGGCGCGGCCCGGGGCTATCTGTTCGTCGCCACCGGGGCGGGGCTGGTCACCACCACGCTGGTGCTCGCCCAGGCGGGCCTGCTAGCCCATGCGCTGGCCGGGGCCGCCCGCGGCGCCGGCCTGACCGCCGCGGGCGGCACCCTGGCCGTGCTGTTCGCCGTGCTGGCCGCCCGGGCCGTGGCCGTCTACGGCGGCGAGATCGCCGCCCTGCGGGCTGCGGCGCAGGTCAAGTCACAACTGCGGGGCAAGCTCACCGCGCACGTCACGGCGCTCGGCCCGGCCTGGCTCGGCGGGCAGCAGGCGGGCGAGATCACCACGCTGGCTACCAGGGGCCTGGACGCGCTCGACGCCTATTTCGCCCGCTTCCTGCCCCAGCTCGTGCTGGCGGTCCTGGTGCCGGTAGCGGTGCTCGCGCGAGTCGCAGCCGCCGACTGGATCTCGGCCGTGGTCATCGCGGTCACCCTGCCGCTCATCCCGGTGTTCGGGATCTTGGTGGGAGTCTCGGCCAGGGCCCGCATGCGGCACCAGTGGGAGCTGCTGGCCAGGCTCGGCGGCCATTTCCTCGATGTGCTGGAGGGCTTGGCGACACTCAAGGTATTCGGCCGCGCCAAGGCCCAGGCACAGGTCATCAGGGAGGTCACTGACGCGTACCGCGGCGCCACGATGTCCACCTTGCGGGTCGCCTTCCTGTCCGCGCTGGTGCTGGAGCTCGCTGCGGCCATCGCCACCGCGCTGGTGGCGGTTGAGGTGGGGTTGCGCCTGCTGGCCGGGCACATGAGCTACCAGACAGCGCTTCTCGTGCTGCTGCTGACCCCGGAGGCGTACCTGCCGCTGCGGGCGGTAGGCGCGCAATTCCACGCCAGCATGGAAGGTGTCACCGCGGCCGGGCGGGCCTGCGAGATCCTGGAGACCCCGCTGCGCGTCCCGGTCCCCCCTGCCGCTGCTGTGGCTATGACTGCGGCTGTGGCTGCGACCGGGCCCGCGGCCGCCCGGCCAGCCCCGCGGGCGCCCGCCGGGATTGACCTGAGCCAGGACACCATCACCCTCAACGGAGTAACCCTCGCCTACCCGGGCCGCGCCGTCCCGGCCCTTGACCAGGTGACCCTGTCGGTACGCCCCGGCGAGCGGATCGCTGTCACCGGCCCGAGCGGGGCGGGCAAGAGTTCCCTGCTCGCGCTGCTGCTCCGGTTCACCGAGCCGACCGCGGGCAGCATCGAGGCGCATCCGGCTGGGCTGGCCCCGGTGGATGTGACCGCGACCGGGCTGGCCGCGTGGCGGCGGCAGATCGCCTGGGTGCCGCAGCACCCGCACCTGTTCGACGGCACTGTGGCCAGCAACATCGCGCTCGGCCAGCCGGACGCGTCACCCGATGCCATCGCCCGCGCGGCCCGCCTGGCCGGCGCGGCTGAGTTCATCGAGGCGCTGCCCGGCGGCTACGACACGCACCTCGGCGAGCGCGCCGGGCGGCTGTCCGCTGGCCAGCGCCAGCGGATCGCGCTGGCCAGGGCGTTCCTGCGGGACGCGCCGCTGCTGCTGCTCGACGAGCCAGCCGCGCACCTCGATCCGCTCACCGGGCAGCTGATCCGGGACACCATCGAGACCTTGATGGACGGGCGGACCGTGGTCCTGGTCACCCACGCCGTGGACTGGGCCGGAGGCGCCACCCGGACGGTGGCGCTCGATCACGGCCGGATCATCGGGCCGGACGATCGCCCGACCCGCGCCAGCGCGCTGACGCCGGCGGCTGCGCCATGACCGCCCCGCCCGCGGCCCGGCACGAGACCGCCCCGCCCGCGGCCGAGCCGGCCGTGGCGCAGCCCGCGGGCCCGCACCGCGATCCGCTGCTCTGGCTGCTCGGGCTGGCCCGGCCGCTGCGCGGCCGGCTGCTCATCGCTGTGCTGGCGGGCGCGGCGGCCACCGGCTGCGGGGTCACGCTGCTCGCCGTGTCCGGCTTCCTGCTGGCCAAGGCCTCGCTGCAGCCCGACATCATGGCCATCTCGGTCGCGGTGGTCGCCGTGCGCGCGCTGTCCATCGGGCGCGGCGTCTTCCGCTACAGCGAGCGCCTCGCCTCGCACGACGTGGCGTTCCGCGTGCTCGCGGACGTCCGGGTCCGCGTCTATCAGCGGCTGGAACGGCTGGCCCCGGCCGGCCTGCGCGATGTGCGGTCCGGCGACCTGCTCGCCCGGCTGGTCTGCGACGTCGACGCCACGCAGGACCTTTTCATCCGCGGGATCGCCCCGCCGCTGACCGCCTTCGTGGTCGGCGCCGGCGCGGTGACAGCGGTCCTGCTCATCCTGGCGCCGGCCGGCGCGGTGCTCGCGGCTGGCCTGCTGGCCGGCGGCGTGCTGGTGTGCTGGCTGGCTGCGGCCCGGGCCAGGCACTCCAGCCGGCACCTGGCGCCAGCCCGCGGCGAACTGGCCGCGCGTGTCGCCGACCTGCTGGCCGGCGCGGCGGACCTGCACGCGTTCGGTGCGCAGGACGTGGCGCTCGCCCGCGCCGCGGCCGCGGACGCGGAGCTGACCCGGCTGGCCCGCGGGTCGGCGGCGGGCGCCGCGCTGGGCAGTGGGCTGTCGGCGGCCGTGGCCGGGCTGACACTTTGGGGGGTGCTCCTGCTCGGTGTCGCCGCCACCGGGGCCGGCGCGCTGAGCCGGGTGCCGTTCGCCGTGATCACCCTCACCGCGCTCGCCGCCTTCGAGGCGGTGACCGGCCTGCCCGCGGCGGCCATCGAGCTCGGCCAGGCCCGGGGCAGCGCCGCCCGGGTGCGCGCCGTGCTGGACACGCCGGACCCGGTGCGCGACCCGGCCGCGCCGCGGCCGCTGCCGGGCGGGCCGCTGCGGGTGACGCTGCGTGGTGCCCAGGTGCGCTATGAGCCGGGCGGGCCGCTGGCCATCGACGGGGTTGATCTGGATCTGGCCGCCGGGCGGCGGGTTGCCCTGGTCGGCCCCAGCGGCGCGGGGAAGTCGACCGTGGCGGCCGTGCTGCTGCGATTCTGCGAGCTGACGGGCGGCACGGCCACGCTGGGGGGCGCCAGCCTGGCCAGCTACCACGCCGATAACGTGCGCACCGTGATCAGCGGCTGCGTGGCGGACCCGCACGTGTTTGACACCACGATCCGGGAGAACATCCGGCTGGCCCGGGTGGCCGCGAGCGACGACGACCTGGCCGCGGTGGCCGCCCGGGCGCGGTTGCTGCCCTGGATCCGCTCGCTGCCGCTGGGCTGGGAAACCCCGGTCGGCCCGCGCGGCGTGGCGGTGTCCGGCGGCGAGCGGCAGCGGATCGCGCTGGCCCGGGCGCTGCTGGCCGATCCCGCACTGCTCATCCTCGACGAGCCGACCGCGCACCTCGACCCGGACAGCCGCCGCGCGCTCACCGCGGACCTGCTGGCCGCCACCGCGGGCCGGGCGACCCTGCTCATTACCCACGAGCTGGCCGGCCTGGACCAGGTCGACGAGATCGTCGTGCTGGACGGGGGCCGGGTGGTGCAGCGCGGCCGGCACCGGGACCTGCTGCTGGACAGTGGCCTCTACGGCCGCATGTGGGCGGCGCAGCAGGGCATCAGGCCTGCTCGCCGGTGAGCCGGAAGCCGTCCACCATGTCGGTCGTGATCGCGATGACGTCGTCCATGGTCCCGGACAACCAGGGCTGCAGGACCTGCTGGTAGCGGGCGATCTCGACCGGGTCGGTCAGCAGGCTGGCCTTGCCGACGACGATCACGCTCCAGCCGAGATGATCGCCGGGGTCGATCATGTCAGCTTCGTAGGCGACCACGGTGCCGGTGCCATCCACCGCGGAGACGATCGCGGACCCCATGTGCGTCCGGATGAGTATCTTCCCGTTCTCGACTATGTGATTAACCGGCCGGATGGCCGGCAGCGCAAGGTGGGTGAAAACCACGCGGCCCAGCGAGGTACTGCCGAGCAGCCGAAGAGACTCCTCGCGCGGCAGCGCTTCCAGCCGTCGGACGCCAATGATCATCGCACCTCCATGCGCGCGGCGCTGTGGCTATTGCCCTCCGGCGAGAGCAGCGGATGCGCTCAGCCCGAGTTGACTCACTGTGCCATGCCAGGGGACCGTCGCCACTAGGGCACAAGGTCCCGCGAAGCCCGCCCGGTGGTCCCCCTGGCCGGCCAGGGGCGATCTGACTCGGGATACCCAATGGTCCCGGGTGACCGTGCCCAAGGCCCATGGCGGCGGACTGCCGGGCGGGGGAGCCTGGTAGCGGGCGGCAAGTACGGGCTGCCCGGGGCAGCGCCGGCCGGAGCGGCCCGGCGCCGCCGGGAAGGGAGCGTCCGGTGACCGGGGTATCGTCAGCCGCGCTGGCCGGCAATCAGTTCCTGCGCGGCATGTCAGATGATCATCTCGCCCGGCTGGCCGCAATGACCTCGCTGGTCACCGTGCCGGCCCAGCACCGCTTCTTCACGGCGGGCACCGTAGCCAGGAATGCCTGGCTGATCCGGGCCGGCCAGGTTGCCGTGGACGTGGACGTGCCCGGACAGGGGCGGCTCGTCGTCGAGACGCTGGGCCGCGGCGACCTGGTCGGCGTGTCCTGGTTCTTCCCGCCGTTCCAATGGCAGCTCGGCGCCCTGGCGGTGCAGCCCACCGAGGCATTCCAGCTGGACGCCGCGGGAGTCCGGCGCTGCTGCGAGGAGGATCCCGAGTTCGGCTACCAGATCACCCAGCGGCTGGTGGCGGTCGTGGCCAAACGGCTGCAGGCGACGAGGTTCCGGATGCTCCAATTCGGCGCTCAGGCCCGATGATCCACGGCTGAGGCCCGATGATTCAGCGCTGCGGGTCGATCAGCTCACCGGCTGGGCGTCTGGCGGTGGCCGGCGCGGTGTCCGCCCGGCCGAACTGCATCAGCATCTGCGGCACGCCATCGAGGGCGAGACCGGCCTGGATCTCCGCGCGCAGTGGCGGCAGTTCCAGCGCCTGGCTATGCAGGCTGGCGAACACCCACCGGGTGGCGGCGTGCAGCAGCAGCCGGTGCAGCGCCTGCCCGGCACGCAGCCAGTCGGCCGGGGCATCATCCTGCGTCGTCAGCACGGCGGTCGCGGAGGGGGCCGAGCCGCCGGCCGGCAGCAGGCCGGCCCCGCCGAAGTCACGCTGGGGCAGCCGGTCACGCTCCGGCCCGGCGCTCGGTGCGGCCCACGCCTGGGCCGGGATGCCGTCCCGTACCGGGCTCTCGGCCGGCCTCGTCCAGCGCCCGAGCTCAGCCTGGATCGCCGGATCCGCCTGCTGCGTCCGGTCCGCCCGCGCCGTCAGCTCGGCGAGCAGCCCGAGCCGGTCAGGCTGCTCGATGAGCAGCAGGTCGGCGCCCTCGGCGACCGCATCGCGGCCCAAGCCGCCCAGCAGGCGTGCTGAGACCCGGGCCGGCGTGAACGGGCCGCGGTGCGTGTGCCGGTGCGGCACGGCGGCCAGCAACTCCCGTTCCCGCGCGGTGATCGGTGCCCGGCCGGTCGGCTGGACCAGGGCGAGCAGCCCCGGCTCGGCCGGGTCGGGCAGCATCTGGACCGCGGCCAGGTAGCCCAGCTTGCGCAGGCCAAGCCGCAGCCCGTACAGGGCGGCACCGCAGCTGATGAGCATCTCCCGGCCGCCCGGGTCAGTGAGCCGGAGCAGCCGGCCGTGATCAGCGTGCAGTTCGATGACGTTCCCGCGCGCCCGGAACCGCCACGGCTGGCTGTTGTGCAACGACGGGGCCCTCGCCGCGGTCGCCACCAGGTAGCTGACCTCGTCCGGGCTGATCGGCAGCGCGGCGGGCCCGGCCATTCCCATCACCCCGGCCGGCCCGGCACCTGGCCCTGGTCAGCCGGCCTGATCGCGGACCACGACGACCGGGCACTCCGCCGCGGCCACGCAGTGCTGGCTCACCGAGCCGACCAGCATCCCGACGAACGCCCCGTGCCCGCTCCGGCCCACCACGAGGAGGTCGGCGCGGCGGGACTCCTCGATCAGCACCTGAGCCGGATGCCCATAAAGGGTCCGGCCATCGATGCGCACCCCGGACGCGTCCGGGACCGCTTTGGCGATGGCCTCCGCGAGGGCCGCCGCGACGCGCTCCTCGACTTCGCTGCGCACCGGCGGCGGGGCGACGCCGACCGGCGGCACCGATGCCGACGTGGGGAAGTGCCAGGCCAGTATCGCCCGGACCGATGCACCCGCGGCGGCCGCGTAACGAACGGCCCAGCGCAGTGCCGCTGCTGACTGCTCGGAACCATCCACGCCCACGACCACCACCGGCCGCGCATCCGCCTCGTTCGTCATGGCACCTGCCTCCTTCAGTAAGTGTGCTGGCCGCCGGCGGGCAGGCCGCCGGAATGCGGCGCCTCGTCAAACACCCGCGCCGCGTAGGCGGCTGCCTGCGTGCGCCGTTCCATGCCCAGCTTGGCGAAGAGCGCCGACACGTAGTTCTTCACCGTCTTCTCGGCAAGGTACATCTTCTGGCCAATCTGGCGGTTGGTGAGTCCCTCGCCGATCAGTTCCAGGATCGTGCGTTCCTGGCTGGTCAGCCCGGCCAGCGGATCAGCGTGCTGCGCCCGGTCGCGCATCCGGGCCAGCACCCTGGTGGCGGCGTCAGGGTCCAGCATCGACTCGCCGGTGGCCACCGTGCGCACCGCGCCGACCAGATCCGTGCCGCGGATCTGCTTGAGCACGTACCCGGACGCACCGGCCATGATCGCGTCGAACAACGCGTCATCATCGCCGAAGGAGGTCAGCATCAGGCACGCCACCTCAGGCATCGTGGACCGGATCTCCCGGCACACCATCACCCCGTTGCCGTCGGGCAGCCGCACGTCGAGCACGGCCACGTCGGGACGGAGCGCGGGGATCCGGGCCAGCGCGGCGGCGACGGTCCCCGCCTCACCCACCACGGTGATGTCGGGCTCCGCCTCCAGCAGGTCGCTGACACCGCGCCGGACGATCTCGTGGTCGTCGAGCAGGAAAACCCTGATCTTCCGGCGCCCGCCCGTTGTGTCATCCATCGTATCTCTCCCTGTGCTGATCCCGCGGCCTGCGGGCCGAGGTGCTCTCGGCCCGCAGGGCTGCGGTCACTGGCTCACGTGCTCGCTCGGTGCCGGGGCGTTCGGCGTCTCCTCGTGAGCGCTCGGCTGCCCCTGGTCCTCCCATCCGCGCCGCCAGATGAGGCGGTGCACCGGGATCAGCCGCGGAATGTCACGCAGGCCCGGAATGAACGGTATGGCCAGCAGCAGCAGGGTGGCCAGGCCGGTCATGTAGACCGCGATCATGTCCACGTTCGCTGACGCGGAGAAGCCGGGGACCTGGTACCAGAGGGTGTAGAGCCACAGCCAGGGCTGGCCCGGGTAGCTGCCGGTCTCGTTCATCACGCCCCACTGCTCGCCGGTCAGGTTCATCGCCTCGGCCTTGGTCGAGAAGTAGGCGCCGTCCTCCATGAAGAGCAGTGGCCGGGTGAAGTTGGTGCCGTAGAACGGCTCCTTGGCGAGCAGGCTGGCATCGAGCGCCCCGCTGCGGGCCATGGTCAGCTCGTTGGCGATCATGACGGGGACGGGTCCGTCGGCGGCGGCGGGGACGACCGGTGTTCCGCCGTTGAACTTGACCTTGGTGACCGCCTTGACGTAGGCGTCGGCCCACGTCTGACGCTGTGCCGCCGGGGCCGCCTGATAGGTGGCCAGGGCAGCGGCGACCGCCGGGTTGGACGGGGCGATCGTGGCCAGCGGCTGGATCACGAAGTCCTGGGCCGGCTCAATGGGCTGGCGGACCCCGGCGAGTTTGGCCGGTGAGAACAGCAGCGTCTGGACGCTGCCGGTGCCGTGGTTGTAGGGCGGTCCGTAGGTGGCTGTCTCGCTGGTGCCGTTGAGTTCGGTCGCCGCCGTGGCCATGAAGTCGGCCGGGGCCACCTTGGCCCAGGAGCGGATGGTGACCGACGGCACGTCGGGGGAGGACAGCAGGGCGGACAGCACCACGGTGAGGGCTAGCACGACGCAGCCGGCGATCGTGCCTTCCTTCAGGAGGTCGTAGCGCCGGGTCGGGCCGCGCCAGGGTGCAGCGTCGGCGGCGGCCATGGCCCGGCGGCGCTGGCGGGGGGTTCCGGTGCCCGCCGCGGCGCCGCCGGCCGGCAGCGGGTGGGATACGCCGCGGACCCGGACGAGCAGGACGTGCGCGCCGACGATGGCGATCAGCACGATCGGCACCAGCACGACGTGCCACAGCAGCATCTGGCCGAAGTTCATGATGTTGAAGAACGCACCGACCCCGACCGGGTTGAAAGCATCCTTGCCGCTCGCCGAAATCCATTGTGAGTCGAAGTTCTGCTGGGACAGGTAGCCGGTGAAGCATTCCACGACCGAGGCCACGAAGGCGACGACACCGGTGATCCAGGTCCAGGTCCGCTTGCCGCGCCAGGCGGCCATCCAGAACTTGCCCCACAAGTGGATGACCAGCAAGGCCATGAATAGTTCAACGCTCCACATGTGCAGGCTGTTGAAGAAATGGCCGACCGAGTTGTAGTGCCACCAGTCGGGGCCGCCGAGCGCGATGGCGAATCCCGAGACGATGGCCACGCCCAGCGCGACGAGGCTGGCGACGCCGAACACGTAGATCCACGAGGCCACGTAGGCCGGCTGCCGGTCGGGCAGCAGCTTGCCGGGGGGCAGCACGCGCATGGCCGAGCGCCGGGCCCGTGACGTCCACATGTCGCGGGTGTCATCGTCGGTGTCGTCGTCCGCGCCGGAGACCTCGTCCTGACCGGGCACCGGCCCGGCGGCTGGCTCCCGCGCCGGGTACCGGTGGCCCTTCGGGAAGGGCAGCAGCAGTGCCGCGCCAAAGATAACTACCATGACCGCGATCAGCACGAGATTGGCCACTGAGACAGTGAAGATCGACCAGTGCAAGTAAGAGCCGTTGTGGTCCAGGTTAATGGGCGCCGAGCCGATGTCGGCCAAAAGATGACGATGCATTCCAGCTCCTGGGAGGCGGCGGGGATATTAGGAGACAGCTAGATCTCTACTGAAATAGAATCGGGCGGGCCTGCTGGGCGGCGACAGGGATGTCAGTCACCGGTCGGAAGGACTTTTGTCCCGGTGCTCAGGGTCATAGAAGGCACCCGCTGTGCGCGGGTGCCACGCAGGCAGCTGTCGGCCCAGGCTCTGGCCAGGGCCGACAGCTGCCTGCCCAGGCTTTAGCCTGGGCAGGTTGCCGGGCCCGATGGTGGGACCTTGGTCCCGAGGAGGGACTAGACGGTCGCAGCTGGGGTCGGCGTAGGCGTCTTGCCATTCGGCGGCGTCAGCGTCCTGGCGAAGATCTCAGCCTCGGCCGGGGTGCGCCGCTGGTGCGCGATGCCCAGTCCGGAAAGGATCAGCAGGACGGCAGCTCCGGCGAAGGCCACGATGGCGGCGATCCCGGCGAGCATCCCCATCTCCCCGAACGCGTAGGCGTTCAGCAGCAGCCCGCGCAGCGTCTCACCCTTGAACATCGTCGCAACCTGGGCTGCGAGCTTGACGTTGTTGGGCTGGGCCAGCGACTTGGTGGAGAGCTGGGCGTAGGTCTGGCCGCCGCCGATCTCCTTGAGGTGATTGGCGATGAAGTGGTCGGCGTAGACCTCAGCCTGGGCGCCCGTGGTCATCTGCTGGCCGGCGTACTGGCGCATGGCAGCGAATTCTGGTGCCTTGATAGCTGGGCTCCCGCTGGGCGGGAAGAAGATCTTCTGTGCCGACAGCTGGCTGTGCACCTGGTTGTTCACGAATGAGTGACCCCAGAGCAGCAGCCCTCCGGCGACGAGCAGGACCACCGCGAGGGCAAGCCCGGTCGCGGTTGCTAGCAGATCGAATGTCTTGCGGCGCATTGTCGGTGCCTCCAATATGTGGCGCCGGGCCTGGCGGGTCCGGCAGGTACTTTGACCGATTTCAGCGTCTCCTGCCCGGGGCACGGCAGCGCAGGGCCGCGCGTCCCGACTGGAGAGGACCTCGGTCACCTGCTGGTGGGTCCTTTGCTACCTGTTGGGGAAACCTTTACTAACGAGGCCATGGTGCCAGCGCGCACCCGGCGGTCAGGCGTATCCAGCCGACCATGCCCACCTGGGGCGTCTGAGTTCACCCGGCCGTCCGTAGCCACCGGGGGCGTCAGTGCCTGCCCGTGCCGTCAGCCGCGCCGGCGGGTCCACTGCGGTTCCACGGCGGTCCACTCCGCCTGCCAGCTGGCTAGCCGGCGGTGGTCGAGCATCCGGCGCGTTATCCACAGGCCGGTCAGCAGCAGGACGGCCAGGGCGGCCAGGCTGACAACGACGAAGCTGACCACCCGGCCGAGGATCTGGGCCTGTGCCGCGGGCGGATCGGTCAGCGCGCCAGCGGCATCGGTCCAGACGGTCACGGCGCTACCGGCCCGGGTGCCGGCCGCCACCGGGACTTCGCCGGTGCGCACGCGGCCGTCAGGAGCCGTCCAGCGGGCCCGCGCCCGGGCGGGCCGCAGGCTGTCGGTCGCCGGGTCGGCCGTGGCGGGCCGGGTGCCGCTCAGCAGGACCGCCCGCACCTGGTACTCGGCCGCCGCCTGGGCGCGGGCCGCGCTGGCCGCCGACGCGCGGGACCAGTTGCCCACGCTAATCGCGGCGAGGGGAGCCGCGATCAGGAAGATGACAGCGAGGCTGAGCCGGATCCAGGCCTCGGCCCGGTCGCTGGCCCGCCGCAGCGGGTTGCTGTCGAGGCCGACTCGCCGCCTCAGCCACACGGTCCACTGCGTATGCCCGCGCATCACAATCACCCTCGCAACTCCCAGGACCCCTTCATCCTTGGCCGGTACCCGGACCGCCCGCGGCGTCCGTTGTTCCCCTTCTGCCAGGACCTTCGGCATATCCGGCGGCTCGCCCGCGATACCGTTAGGGCGTGGCCGGTAGATCTTGGCGACTGAGGACTGAGGGACGCGCCTTAGCTGACCGCCGACGAAGCCCGGTCAGGGAGCCAGACGATGGAATCCCAGGCTTCACGCCCTGTGCTGCCCCAGCTACGCCTTGATGACCTGCTGGCTGAGCTGCAAGCCAGGCTGCAGACGGTGCTGGCCACCAGGGACCGTGTGTATGCGCTGCTGGAGGCCGTGGTCCAGGTCGGCCGCAGCCTGGACCTGGAGACGGCTCTCAGGCAGATCGTCGAGG
>Ga0265338_10009494_pt1 | contig 11590 bp, 12 predicted proteins | sample 42126metaG_FD_193579 | JGI IMG/M metagenome (GOLD analysis project Ga0265338, IMG submission 193579) | Rhizosphere microbial communities from Carex aquatilis grown in University of Washington, Seatle, WA, United States - 4-21-26 metaG | ecosystem: Host-associated > Plants > Roots > Rhizosphere... | reverse complement strand
TACTCTTCGCTGCGAATTTCTTCAATGTATGGAGGCAAATTCAATCTGGTTCTAAGAAGGTAAATTTAATGAGCCTGCTTGCTACCAGTTCGCTGGTCTTGCAGTTTGCGGCATTGGCTTATTTCTTTTCATCGCATCAACTTATATGGGTTCTACTAACTCAAATCTACATGGTCCTATGTATGCTCTACATAAAGTTTGTTTACAAAAAGGACAAGGGGTAACACATGGCTCAATATATTACTGGTAGCAGCAACTACCCATATGACAATGATCTTTATCCCACAGGTGTTGGAGTAAATCCAACCCTCGCCTTTGTTTTGGATGAGGTCAGGGCAAACAATGGTGTAGTGACCCAGTCTGGAAATGCAGTTGCGGCCGAGGATGTTAACGTTGTTTACTCCATTGTCAACAAACTTGAGAACGTGCTTGGTTACAATCCAGCAGGAAACTATCCAGATGTTTCTACCAGACTGAACAACATTCAGTTGTCAGGTGCAGGAGCTTATCTACATCTCAGCGGTGGAAATATTTTTGGTCCAGTTATCTATGCAACAGGAGCCACCCTCACTGTTACAAATTTGGTTGGACAAAATTTGGTTGGTGTATTGAGTGGAAACACATCACTAACAGCCACAGACAATCTAACCATATCTACAGCTAGTGGAAAAACGCTCACTCTAACGGGGGCAGGCCTTAGTAATTATGTGTCAAACTTCTCTGGTACATCAATTACTACTAACTCATTAAGTGTCAACTCTAGTTCAACATTATTTACTGGAAACAGCATAAGCTTTTCAATGGCTAGTTCAATTTCTTTTGGAAACAGTTTGGTTCCAAGCGCTTCTGGATCACTTGATCTTGGTTCACCATCCTTGCAGTGGAGAAACATTTATGCAACTGGAGGCATCAATGCCAGTGGAGTAAGCAACATTGCTGGTATGGTTGCGGTTACAGGTTCATCGCTTAGTGGAACATTTACGATGCAGAGCGGAGCAGCCATAGTAAACAGCGTATCTGGCGTCAACAATTTGGGTTCATCAAACTATCCATTTGCTAATGTTTACACAAAGACTATCAACGCAACCTATGTGAGTGGTTTGTCACCAGTGACCTTCCTATCAAACATAGTGATGAACCAGGGCACGTCCATAACGGTTAGTGGCACTGGTGTCACAATGGGAAGTTTAGCTAATCCAATTAACACAATCTATGCAACAAACATAATTGGCGCCACGGGACTTGACCCTAACGGTCTTGTTCAGAGGTCTGGTTCGAGTGTTTTTGGAAACATAACATTTTCTGGTAATGCCAACCTTGTGTTAAACAGTGGCTCCAACATCACAGTTGGTTCTTCTGGCAATTCACAGATAGGCAGCACTGGAAGTTACTTGGGAAATGTATATACCAATGCCATTAACAACAGCGCAGTTGGTCACATGATCTTTAATGAAATGTTGACTGGAACTGTTGGACCATCAGGATTTACTTTCTGGTTATCCCACACACCCTCAAACAACTATGCAATGATTTTCGTCAACGGAATCTATCAGCCACCTACCGTCAACTATGTGTTCTCTGGTAACGCTATTGTGTTCACTGGAACCAACGTGGCTCCAACAGCACAGCCTTACGCAGGGTTCTATGTGTACTAATGATTAATCAAATCACCACAAACGGCTCAATTGTCACCGCTGTTACTATGAATGGATTTCTTTATGTTGGTGGTTCATTCACCAACCTAAATGGATTTGCATGTAGTAACTTTGCAGAGATAAGTTTAGTGACTGGAAATCCAACAGGATTTTTCCCGTTGTTTGATGGACCAGTTGTGAGCATGGCTGTATGTGGTAGCAAGTTAGTTGTTGTTGGTCAGTTCTCTTATGTGGATGCAGTTTCTAATTCTGCAATTGCAATTATTGATCAGCCAACAAGAACATTCTCTAATGTCTTATCGAATCTTGGATTGACCGATCAAACTTCAATTTTTGTTGGACCATCACAAAAAGCATTTCCCTATAAGGCTAAATACCATACCAATTCAGGGTTCTGTTTTGTTGGCGGATACTTTTGGTTGAGTGATGGTACAAACATAAGGCAGGGAGTTTTAGCTTTCAATCCAACATCTAACACAATTCTCCCATTCAATCCGCTAATCAACCAGCAAAATTTCAATGGTTGGGATATTGATCAGACTAATAACAAACTTTTCCATCCACTATCAACTGGTGCCCCATGGGTTGGGGCATGGGACTTGTCAACCATTACAAGCATTTCAATTTCCAGTTGGTCCCCACAATGCACTATACAGAAAACACCATCAATCTTTTGCGTTAATGGAAAGGTTTTCATTTCAGATGGTAGTGGCAATGCTGGAGTTTTTGCTTCAGATGTAAGTAGCAACGTTTACTATGGAATGGTAGCTGTTGATGCTGTGACTGGTGTTTTGGATGGCGTAAATTGGCAGATGTCTAAGAATGCTTTTCTCGGGGATATTCGCGTCAATAGCATTGTTTATAGTGGTGGCTATTACTATGTTGGAGGAAGCTGGTCACATGTTTTATGTGATGCCAGTAACCCAAACCTAAATCTGCAGCAGGCTTTGTATAGCGCCCCAAGACCAAGTTTGATGGTCAGAGATTCATCAAATGGCTATATCTTCAAGGGAGATAACGTTGCCTTTAATGGACCAGCCATCATCCACTACATACCTCCTTCGTCTTTTTATCAAAATGAACCAGATATCATTCAGTCAATTATTCTAGATGAAGCTCATTTACATCTGTTTGGTTCTATCACATGGGTTGATGGACAACCAGGAAACACTCATTACATTATGAATGCAGATGGAACAAGATTCCAAGATAGATTCTTGTATCTCATATAAGGAAACCAGATGGCAGACTACTACCAGGGATCAACCATTACTCTCTATACCAGTTACACGGATGGCTACGGTCAACCGCTAAATGCTGGAGTGTCTGGAACAACACTAGACATTTATTATTACACTGGTGGAGTCAAGACTTATAATGTGACTAGTGGCACTATGACGCAAGATTTGTCAAACCCCAGCACATTCTATTATGAGTACACGATCTCACAGACGGCATTATTGACCAATAACATTGTTCAATACAATGCTATGTATAGTGGTCTAAACATTCAAAGCACTGATTCATTTAGTGTTCTAGCATCTGCTGGACCTGCCCCAACAGGAATTGGTTCTGTTCAGAGTTCTGGTCAGGTTGTTGATATTGGCGGCACTGGAATCAATAACGCTTATATTAGTGCTGCTCTCTTGACTGGCAACACATACCCAGTCACCTCAACTGTTGCTGTCAGTGGCATCTATGAACTATTCTTAAATCCTGGCAATTACTATCTAACGTTCAATGCCATTGGATACAATCCAAACTCTGTTGCCATAACTGTTCCAACTGGTATGACAACATTTGATCTTGGAACAAATACATTGACGATGCCGATGAATGGCCCCATCACTATCAGTGATACTTACATCATGGGCAATCAATTTGGTTATGGTGGTAGATGGCCAAATAACTGGCCTGATGATGATTCAATGCCGCCCATTCCATTGTCTGGTCTCAGAATATCACTCTTCAACAACAGTGTTACATCAGACAAAGCCTTGGCAATCACCTACACCAATGCAAGTGGAACCTTCTATATGTCAGTCTACCCAGGTAAATATGTGTTGTTGGCCGAAGGAACTCAGCCAAACAATCAGGTTTACAGAACAGCCTATGACATTGATGTTGACACAGCTTTCACCAACAACTTTAGATATCTTGGAACTAGTCAGTATAAGTTCTTGATATAATGAAGTTATGATATCATACAGGAAAGCAGATTTCTTAGATCAATTCACGCATGGCGACAATGATGTTTTTATCACTGTCAAAATTGGTTTTTCATTTGCGGATCCTACTTCAAGGTTTTTTGTTCTTTTTCAAAAACCAGTTTGTCAGGATGAGGCGAGAAGAAGGATTTTTGAGGATAGACTCGGTGGAATTTTGCAGGCCAAATCGTATGCCAAGAAAGATAATAGATTTGTACTAGTTGGATTTCCAGATAGATCTGCGGCCGAAGCCAACTACATGGAAGTCTTCAAGATGCTTAGATACAATAATGACATTTTAGATATAAAGAGTTTTCCTGCTGAAATTGATGGTGATGGAGTGAAAAACATTGAACTGAGGATTGTAGTCAGGGGGTAGGCAATGATTGGAAAGGGTAAGTTCACAATAGGCATGGTAGTGGAGATCCCAGCGACATTTAGAGACTCAAATCAACAACCAGTTGAGGTCAATGATGTGGTGGTTGACATTCAGCATTTTGATAAAAACCACAGACAGATCATTCATATTTTGCCAGAAGCTAAAATGAATTTGGTGGCAAAGGGGATGTATCTTTACAGGTTTAAGGTTCCACCAAACGCTGAACCTGGAAACTATGTTGTCAATGTCAAAGCCAAGCATGGTGGCAGCATCAGTAAAATCATTGAGACATCAGATACTTTTGAAGTGGTTGAGAGTTATGCTGAGGCAAAGCCACAAGATGAACCACCAGTGATGGTAGATGTTTCTGCATCAATGGAGCAGGAAAAGTCAAAACAAGAGTATGTTGACCCATCCAAGGATTTTGACTTCAAGACTTTTAAGATTGACCAAATTAACAAACAGGTCAGGAGTAACAAGGTTGACATTGAGGATCTTGTGGTTGATGTTTACAACCTTCCCGTAAAGGGAGTTCATGTCAATGTTTATGAGAAAGCTGGTTTCATGCCAAAGAGCCCCAACAATGTAAAGGTTGGGTCTACCATCACGGATGATAACGGTGTGTGGAAGATGCAATTGGCACCAGGCGACTATGTTTTTACTTATAAAGGAATCAATAAAAAAGAGAACAGAGAATTTAGAAAGGTTTAAGGAGTAAGTCATGCCAACAATTCTTTTCCCATTATCAGATGACATCTATAGCGATAGAGAGAATCATTTTATCAGCTATCTTCGTAGTGTCCTCAATGATACAGATGAGGCTTGCCAGATCTTTGACGACTCTCAATTGTTTGCTTACATCGACCTTGCTTTGCAGGATGTTAATTCGCATCCTACCAAAACATTTTATGATTTGAATACAGTCCCAAGAGACTGGATGAATGTTGTCACTCTTGGAGCTTATATCTTTGCTTTGCAGGCTCAGAGCATTACGGAGAAGGCAAGAAACTTCGTAGTTAGTGACCAGGGAATTTCTTACAACCCACCCGATATTCCTGGCCTCATGATGAGCATTGCACAGCAAAACGAAACAAAGTATCAAGCAGAGAAAGAACGCATCAAGGCAAACGAAAGGCCTGCATTGTTGGGCATTGGTTCAACCAGAGTTTTGACACCCAATCCAGCCTATGCCCGTTTGAGGCATTTGCGTGAGAGAAGAATGTTCTAATGCTTAACCCTTACTGGGAAAGAGTCTACGACCCTAAAGACTTCGAAATGTGGAAGAGACTGGAAGGCACAGCGCCTCCAGTCATTTACCAATTTCAGAAGCAGATTCTTTATGGCTTGTTGGAAAAGTATTACAGGACCAATAAGGGTAATGTTCTTCACCCAGACAATCCAAAATATCCTGCGGCATTTTTAGAGATGCTGACAAGAACTATGGATGAATTGGCAAGGGCTGTTGCTGCTAGGGACAGTAAATCTGAAGAGTCATGGTATGAGCAGCGAGATAAAGAGGAAGACCTAGGTGCAAAACTAACCCGCGAAGATGATCTAAAGCGTGATGCATCACTGAGGAAAATTTCCCTCAGAAAGGATGTTGACTTCGGTAGATTTTGGATATCGCCACGCGGAGAAGAATACAATCCTCCCAGCACACTTAGCCATGGAGCATGGATGGAGTTTCATAAAAATCTTCTCTCACCAGAGGAGAGGGGACTGTGCGGAACTCCATATTTCTTACCAACTCTTTTGAGTGATGGGTGGATAAGAATTTCTGAACACTTCATTCAGATTCACTCTCAAAAAGAGTTACCTAGAGTTATTGAATTTCTAAAAAAGCACACAACCAAAGCACAGCAAAATCTACAGTGTTTCTTGGTTACTAGCGAACCAGAAGACATGGAAGGGTATAGTATTGGAGATATCATTTCTGGAAGAATGCGAAAGATGTTGGCTGCTATGGAAGATCCCAGTTCACCCGTTCCCAATCCGCTCCGCAGGAACTATGACTATTCCAGCGAGTTGGGTGGACCAGAGTGGCAAAATAGAGTCAAAAACTATAGGAAGCTGATCACAGAAAAAGCAGCAACCAAAGCAGGGCGTGAAATGAATCATGGCCAAAACAATAGTTGATAGGGTCATTGCCAAACAAATAGACGCTTATCATATTTACTTAAAATACGCTATGGACGACTTCATCATGGAACTCGACACCATTAAGCAATCCATCGCCAACTCAGTCAAAAAAGACTTGTTGAGTCGTCATGTAGCTATAACTCCTGAAATAGAACAGCAGATAGTAACAATGGTAGAAAAAAAGCTGTCTACAATCGCAAAGATAAAGTTCGAGGAATAATATGGCACCCAGTAATTGCAAAATCACAGACGCGCAGGGCACACCAATACCTGATGCACCAGTAAGGGGCAATCACCGCTCCTATATGGATTGCTATGGTAATCCCATGTTGGCATCGTTCAACAATTGTTTCATCAGATCTAGGCTTGGTGTTGACCCAATCACTGGACAGAACGTTACCATTTGGGATGAGCAAATTGCCCGTGAAAAACAGTTGCTAGAATCTATTGGTGAGTTGGCTATCATTTACCGCGAGAGGATCATCCCTGACCAGACCGAAAACCCTGGCTATAGGAGATGCCCATTTTGCTTCGATGGTGTGAGGCAGCAGGCAAGAACCAACTGTCCAATATGCAATGGTTTTGGCATCGTTACCGAGGATAAGAACATCAACAGTCCAGTCATTGGTGGTTACGAGCTGTTGCTTAATCCAGAACGTGATGACCGTATGTTCTTCATCAATGAGGGCATGACCGCTCAGAAGTTGGCATCCAAAGATAAGGGATTGATGGTAGAACACAATCTACACTTTTGGACTGTGCCAATCAGAAATTGTCTAGGACAGTATGTAAATATTGTGAGTGATAGGGACATCATCATTCGCTATTTACCCGACCCTGTGACTCATACTCCCATCAGAGAATTGGGTCGCTACATCATGACTAATGTAAGTTATAGCTTGGCTCAATACAATCAATTGCTTCACATGGAGTTTGATGTGACAAGAATTGACCCAGGTGTTAAAACGCAAATATACGCATTGCCAAACTTCTTATCTTAACTGGGAGATTTATGAACAAGATTTCATTCAGACAGGAAGATGAAACACAGGTCATTCATCGTCTAAGGTCATTGCAGACTATCCATGACAAGATGTTGGACCAGATGTTTGGTGAACTTGTTGGTAAGTTCCACAGCAAAGAAATTTCTGATAGGTTTTGGGATGCTATCCCCTCTGACGTTAGGGGTAAGTATAAAGATCCAATTGCAAACCTAAGAGCAAAGATTAGGGATATCATATCTCAGTATCCAAGCTATTACAGCAATTATAAGCAACAGAACAAGCCTTATTTTCAGAAAGTAGAAAAGCAAAAACAGAGGGAAGACATGCTAAGGTCCATGGGAGAGCAACCATTTGAACATGAGACCGCAGGGGTTGGAATCTAATGCAGGGATTCTCATTAAACGATTCGGTCATTACAAAAAAGGTAATTGACCTATTGGTTCACTTCATTCGCAAGAATGCAAAGCGTAGCCGCCTCTATGAGCAGACAAAAGTTACTGACAGATTCAGTCTTGAGGCTGTCAGGATTCCTGCTGTCATTGTTAAAAATGTAAGCAACACACAGAGAAGAACTGACTACACAGATTTTATCCATGATGTGCATGGACGAATTGAGCTTGTTCCGATATCTGGTGACAACACTCTTGTTGGAAACAACATCATAAGAACCAATCTTCCAGAGTCGCTTGACTATGACCCGCGATGGGCATTTGATCCTACTATTGGATTTCCTTCTGGTTATGGATTTTCTGGGAATGGCTTTGTTGGAACTGGAACCATTCCAGCCAATCCAAGTTACGACATCACTGAGGTTGTTTTTACATCACAGACAGGTGGTAACTTTAGTCCAGACATTACTACTGGTATAGTCGTCACCCTACCGCCCCCCGCAACCTTTGAACCCTCTTCAATGCTTTACGGTCTTGATGCTGCCAGATCAAATGGTAGTAATGGTCCAGATGTTCCAAATCCAATTGTACCAAACTTCAGAACTGTCAATATCAGTGGGTTGATTTTGGAGACTCACAACAACACTACCTTTACACCATCGGCTAGTGGAAATTTTGAAGTGCCACTAAATCTAAACGTGTTGCCAATCTTTAAACCAGTCACCATAGACTATACATGGCCAGGAAATCCAACAAACTCTCTTTTTGTTTTTGGAGCTGTTGCAACTAGTGGCATCAATGCTGTCTATAGTGGAAACAACACAACCTTCGGAACATACCCATTCAGTGGGGTTGGTATCAATGGGGCTGGATGGTTCCAGTCTGGCAGCAGCATTGGATGGACTAATGGAGCCTATGCTACTTATGCTGCGGCCGTAACCGCTGGTCAGATTCCAGCATCAGGTTCTATTTATGGAGTTGATTACAACTACCAGGGACCAGATGTTCATAACATTGCAGTGGCTTTGAACGACACACAAGATCAGTTCTATCTTATCTATAGTGGAATTTCTTTGGGTGGCTCAACAGTGATGCAGCCAGTTGAACCAGGTCAATATATTGTCAATGCAAGTGGTTTAGTTCCAGGTTTAACTGGTACTGTGATCAAGCTAAACGATGTTTTATGGGCAGGAGACCAGTATCAGGCTTTGACATGGAACACAACAATTCCAACTTATGCTGTTTATGGCGGTCTATATGAAATCAGCATTCAGTTTGAATGTTATGCCAACTCAACTGTGGAGGCTCAGGAATTGGGAGATTTGGTTCAAAATTTCTTGGTCGAATACAAGAAACAGCCTTATGATCTTGACGCTTTTAACTTTACGGCTTGGTCTCAGGGCGGACAGGGTGAAGAAGATTACATAAATGATCATATATTCTCAACCTCTGTTTCTGCTGATGGCTTTAGATTTTGGCAGGAATACAGAGGTGTGGATGTGATTAGTAATATTTGTATGACTGCTATACCTACAGGTTATTATACTTTGGGAACTGGAACATCATGTCCTACCCTGGTGCCTGTGAATTTTGCCAAAGAATCCTATATAGCTCCTGGTGTAGAAAGCATAGTAACTACCACAAATCCAGTGGTAGATAACCAGACAAACTGGGATTTCTAATGAAAAACCCTCTTATTTTATAAAAAAATACTATCATAGAAAGTTGTTATATCTATGTCGCTTGGGTCAGACCCGCTGATGAAAATGTCGCATAAACTCACTTCGGTCACCGCCGAACAGTCAACAATTTTGAAACAGGATATACAGGAGCATACACATGTCTTACACACCCCCAGGCGTAACGACTACTGTCAAGGTAGCTAACAGCATTGTTCAGCTACCAGGTGGAACCAGAATTCTTTCCATCATTGGCCTTGGTCAGAATACGCTTTCTACTGCTGGCGAATCAGTTTTACAGCCCACAGGATCGCACACCTCTTTGCCACTGATTAACTCCGCCAATGGCGTGGTTAGCATTCAGTCAATCTATGACTTCTCGGGTCCAGGCGGTGCCCAGGTAGTCTATTCGCCTGCTGGAAAGGGTCAGTATGGTGAAGGATACTTCATTACCCCCACTGGTTTGAATAGCGGAACTAGCATAGCTTGGGCTCCTTCTGCAAATCCATATCCCTCTTCAACCACACCAACCGCAGCAAGCCAATATTATGTTACATACAGTGGAACGTTTGCTGGAACTGGAACACAGGTTTATACCGTAACGGTAACTCAGCCTAGCAACTATGATGCAATTTTACCAGGAACAGGAACACTAACAGGTCTCGTCATTGTTGGTGTCTCTGGTTTGTCTGGACAGGTTTATACTGCATCAGGAACCCATAGCGGCTTTGACGCCTATGGTTATGGAATTGTTGATAGCGGTTATGTTCTTTCTGCAAGTGGCACGTTGCAGTGGGGCGCTGTTCCAACTGGTTCATATGGATATGCATATGCAACTACGCCCTTGACTGGTAACAGCTTCTTTGCAAGCTACACTTACAATAAGTCTGGATCAAACTACGCCCCACAGAACTTTGTTGACCAGAATATTGTGGTTCAGAATTATGGACCAGAAGCCAATTGGATTCCTGTAACTGGTAACAATGGACAGGTTTCGTATAAGGTTGGTTCTTTGAATCCAGTAACACTTGCTTCACGTTTGGCTTTTGCAAACGGATGCTCAATTGTCAACATCGCTCAGATTTCTGGCAATGGTCAGACTGCTGGTTCATTCTTGAACGCCTTGAATGATTTGCAGGGTCAGACAGTTGATATCATCGTTCCTTTGACGGTTGGTAGCGGTTCAAGCCTTAATGAGGTTTCCACCACCAACAAGATCCAGACCATTCAAGCAGTTCAGGCCCATTGCGATACCATGTCACTACCAGGTAATGCAATGGAGAGAGTTGAAATTGCATCAATCGGTCAGGCAGACATTGGCAATGCAGCAACAGCCAACAGTTACCTTTATGCAGTCGAGACCTTTGACGATGAAAGAGTCATGTTGGTTGCACCAGGTGCATGCGTAGTTCAGATTCAGGATCCAACGGGTAACTTCCAGAACGTCACCGTTGACTCTGCATTCTTGGCTTGCGGTGTGGCTGGATTGTCTTGCAATCCATTGTCGGATGTTGCTACCCCATTGACTCGCCAGCAGCTCGTTAACTACGTTGGCCTCAATGCTGTGTCACCAAGTCACCCATCAAACTTCTACTTGACCATTGAGAAGAATATTTTGGGTGGAGCTGGTGTATGCGTCATTGATACATTGGGCGCACAGATTTACGTTAGACAGCAGCTCACTACCAATCAGGCAAACCCTGCAGTTGGTGAGTTCTCAGTTGTAACTTCGACTGACTATGTTTCACAGGCTGTCCGTTACACTTGCAACCAGTTCATCGGAAAGAAGTTGATTCCTGCCCTTGTGGTTCCAGCAATCAAATCAACGATTGTTGCTACCATGTCTGCATTGGTTCAGGACCAGCTCATTTCCGCTCCTGGAGCAATCACAGTCACACCATCGCCAGATGATGCAACCACAATCTTGGCAACCGTTCAGTACGTCCCCGTTTTCCCGCTGAACCACATTCAAGTGACGTTCACTATTAGCACCCAGCTATAATTGGAGGATAGTTTATCATGGCTTTAACAGATGTAATTCAGAATCAGCAAATTGTCGCCGTGAGCACGGCGGCCCAGATCCTTGTTAACGGAAACCTTGTTGGTGTTGTTCAGTCCCTACAGCCCTCACAGGATAG
>Ga0265338_10009493_pt1 | contig 11590 bp, 6 predicted proteins | sample 42126metaG_FD_193579 | JGI IMG/M metagenome (GOLD analysis project Ga0265338, IMG submission 193579) | Rhizosphere microbial communities from Carex aquatilis grown in University of Washington, Seatle, WA, United States - 4-21-26 metaG | ecosystem: Host-associated > Plants > Roots > Rhizosphere >... | reverse complement strand
ACTGTTTCTAACGCCCAAAAAACGCCACGGAAACGGTGTCACTAAATGAATATTGCGCCCGAGCAAGTTGAGAAATACGACGCGTCAAAGATCGACAAATTGGAGGGCCTGGAAGCCGTCCGTAAACGCCCCGGCATGTACATCGGCGACCCCGATGAACGTGGTTTGCATCACTGCGTTTTTGAGGTGCTGGACAATTCGATTGACGAGCATCTGGCTGGCTACTGCAAGAAAATCGACGTCGCCATCCACGTGGACGGCTCGGTTTCCATTCGCGACGACGGACGCGGCATCCCTGTTGACACCAATCCGAAGTGGAAGATGCCGGCGGTCGAACTGGTGCTGACCAATCTCCATGCCGGCGGCAAATTCGGCCAGGGCGCCTACAAATACTCCGGCGGCCTTCACGGCGTCGGCGCCAAATGCGTCAACGCTCTGTCCGAGTGGTTCAAGGTCGAAGTGTCGCGTGACAACCAGGTTTATTACATGGCCTTCGAACGCGGCGTCACCACGCGCAAGCTGGAAGTCATAGGCAAATCCAAGCACACGGGCACCCTTATCACGTTTAAGCCCGATTCTGAGATTTTTACGATCACCACGGAATTCAAATTCGATCTTCTGGCCAATCGCCTGCGCGAACTGGCGTTTCTCAACCCGGGCGTCGAAATCACGCTGACGGATGAGCGCGTCGAAAACAAGAAGGACGTTTTTCTGTATCGCGACGGCATCGAGGAGTTTGTCAAGCAACTGAGCCGCGGCAAAGAGGTCCTGCATCCCAAGGCCATTGTTCTCTCGCGTCAAAAGGACGAAGTCATCGTCGAGTGCGTCCTGCAATACAACGACAGCTATACCGACCAGATTTTGTGCTTCGCCAACTCGATTTCCAATCCCGACGGCGGCACGCATTTGACGGGCTTTCGAACGGCGTTGACTCGCGCGATCAACCAATACGCGCGCGCCAATGAGCTCATCAAAGAAAAGGATCCTGCGATTTCCGGCGACGACGTGCGCGAAGGGCTCGTTTGTGTGCTGAGCGTCAAGCTGCCCAATCCGCGCTTCGAATCGCAGACGAAGGTCAAGCTCGTCAACACGGAAATCGAGGGCATTGTTTCGTCCATTGTCTACGAGGGGTTGATGAGCTATTTCGACGGGAACCCGGCCATTGCCAAGCGTGCAGTTGACAAAAGCCTCATGGCGGCGCGGGCCCGCGAAGCCGCCCGCAAAGCGCGGGAAACGGTGCGCAAAAGCGCGCTCACCGGCGGCGGCCTGCCCGGCAAACTGGCCGATTGCTCCGACCGCGACCCTGCGAACACCGAGCTGTACATCGTCGAGGGCGATTCCGCCGGCGGCTCTGCAAAGCAAGGGCGCGACCGGAAGTTCCAGGCGATCCTTCCCATTCGCGGCAAGCTGATCAACGTGGAGAAAGCGCGCCTGGACAAGGTCCTTCAAAACGCCGAAATCCGCACCATGATCACCGCCATCGGCACCGGGATTGGCGACGGCGAAGGGGAAGGCGCATTCGACCTGGAAAAACTGCGCTACCACAAGATCATCATCATGACGGACGCCGATGTGGACGGCTCGCACATCCGGACGCTATTATTGACGTTTTTCTACCGCCAGATGACCCAACTCGTCCGGCAGGGTTTCGTGTATATCGCCCAGCCCCCGCTCTACCAGGTCACGCGCAAGAAACGCGTCGAGTACGTCGATGACGACGCGCAACTGAACAAAATCCTCATCCAGCTTGGAAGCGAAGATGTGCGGCTGCGCGACATTGCCAACGACAAGGAGCTGTCGAAGAACCAGCTTTCCGAAATCCTCGAGCTGCTCACCACGTTCGATAAATACGTCATGTCGCTGCGCCGGCACGGCGGCGAATTTGGCGATTACGTTGAAAAACGCGATCCCCAAACGCACGCTTTGCCCAATCACCTTGTCAAAGTGCGCGATGGGAATGACGAATTTGTCCATTACTTCCACACCGAAGAGCAGCTCGCTGAATTCGGCGCCGCCAATCCCGACCTCGGCCTGTTCGGCGAGGAAACCGACACGACGTTGATCGAACGCGGCGAGCGGCCGCGCGCCAACACGCGCCGGGCCAAGCATGTGGAATTGCATGAAAGCAAGGCCGTGATGGACTTGCTCGCCAAGCTCGAACGCAAGGGCCTGAACGTCGAGCACTATTCGGCGCAGGACAAGCCGCTGTTCGAGCTGCTCGAAGGCGAAGGCGAACGCGCCACCGCCCACGCCCTTTTTTCCATCGCCGAAATCCTTTCCGGCGTCAAGGAGGCCGGCAAGCGCGGCATTCAAATCAAGCGTTTCAAAGGTCTCGGCGAAATGAACGCCAAAGAGCTTTTCGAGACCACGATGAACCCGGAGCATCGCAAACTCCTTCGCATTGACATGACCGACGTGGTCGAAGCGGAGGAGATGTTCACCAAGCTCATGGGCGATGAAGTCGAGCCCCGGCGCCAGTTCATTGAGGACAACGCACTCAACGTCCGCAATCTGGACATTTGATGCCGCTTCCGAAGGCGACATTGAGGTATGAGAGAAGAATTTGAGGAATTTGACGAATCCATGATGGATGTCGAGGACTTGCAAGCGGAGCGCGACCTGAATCTCGCGGCAGTGGACGCCATCCGCCGCGCACGCCGGTTTGGAACGTTCTACGTGATCCGTGAAGACGAGCAGGTTAAGAGGATTCCGCCTGATAAAACGGCGCCCTATGAAGAGCGGTTGCTCGCTAACGCCGCACGACTGGATCGGCGCATCGCCGAATTGCAGTCGCAGCCGCAGAACATTGTTTTGAACGACAGTCCCTCCGAAAAAAAGTAGCCTCCCATGCCCGATTCTGAAGAACCCAAGGAGCCGCAAATTCCCGAGGAACAACGCCCGCCGGGCGCCATCCCGCTGTTTGCCGCGAACGAAAAAATCGAGAAGATCAACGTCGCCGACGAGATCAAGAATTCATTCCTCGACTATTCGATGTCTGTCATCATTTCCCGCGCGTTGCCCGACGTGCGCGACGGATTGAAGCCGTCCCAGCGCCGCATCCTTTACGCGATGCACCGGCTGAGCCTGTTCCCGGGGCGCAAGCACTACAAGTGCGCCAAGATTTGCGGCGACACCAGCGGCGATTTCCATCCGCACGGCGAAGCGGTCATTTACCCGACGCTGGTCCACATGGCGCAGCCCTGGGCGATGCGCGCGACGCTTATCGACGGGCAGGGAAATTTCGGATCCGTTGAGGGCGATCCTCCGGCGGCGATGCGTTACACCGAGGCCCGGATGACCCATCTGGGCGCCGCGCTCATGAACGACATGGAGATGGACACGGTCGATTTCGTGCCCAATTACGATGAGCGCCTTGAGGAGCCGAAGGTCTTTCCCGCCGCGTTTCCAAATCTTCTGGTCAACGGCGGCACCGGCATCGCCGTCGGAATGGCCACCAACATGGCGCCGCATAATCTGGGCGAGGTCATCGACGGCATTTGCGCGCAGATCGACAACCCGAACATCAGCATCGACCAACTGATGCAGCACATCAAAGGGCCGGATTTCCCCACCGGCTGCGTCATTTGCGGCATCCAGGGCATCCGCGATTATTTCCAGTCCGGTCGCGGCGCCGTCAAAATCCGGGGCAAAATGGGCCTGGAGGAGGTCAAGGGCGGGCGAGAGCAAATCATCGTCACCGCCATTCCCTATGGCGTCAACCGGCGCGTGCTGGTGGAGCGCATCGCCGAACTCGTCAACACCAAAGTCCTCACCGACATCACTGGCGTTCGCGATGAGTCCGACGAGAACACGCGGGTCGTCATTGAGATCAAGCGCGACGCGATCCCGAAGGTTGTCATCAATAATCTCTACCAGCACACGGCGCTGGAGACCAGTTTCGCGGTCAACGCCCTGGCCATCGATCATGGCCGCCCCAAGACGCTCAACCTAAAGGAGCTGATCAATTGTTACATCGAGCATCGCCGCGAAGTCATCATACGCCGCACGCGCTATGAACTGAGGAAGGCCGAGGAAAAGGCCGAGCAGCTCGAAGCCGTGCTCATCGCGCTGGGGAACCTCGACGAGTTCATCCGCATCATCCGGCAGTCGCGCACCCGCGAGGAGGCGCGCGTCAAGTTGCTCGCCTTCGAGTTTACGCGCCCGGTGGTGGAGGGATTCGGAATCGTCATTCGCGACGAGAACCGCCTCTCCAACGGCCGATACGCCTTCAGCGAGGTCCAGGCCAATCATATTCTTGACCTTCGCCTTTATCAGTTGACCGGGCTTGAAATGGACAAAGTCCGGGGCGAATACCGCGAGCTGCTGGAAAAAATCAAGGATCTCGTCGACATCCTGGCCCGCGAAGCGCGCGTGTTCGCGATCATCAAGAAGGAACTTCTCGAAATCAAGGAGAAGCACGCGACACCGCGCCTGACGGAGCTGGTTCCCGACGAAGGGGAAATTGCCATCGAAGATCTCATCGCCAACGAGGGCGTCATCATCACCCTTACGCACGCGGGGCTGATCAAGCGCACCAACGTCAGCTCCTACCGCGCCCAGCGGCGCGGCGGCAAAGGCGTCATCGGCATGGCGACAGGCGAAGGCTCCGCGGCCGCGCCGGGGGAGGCCGGGGACTTCATTGAGCACCTGTTCACCGGCAGCACGCACGATTTCCTGATGTTCTTCACCAACACCGGGCGCTGTTACGTCGAGCGCGTCCATGAAATACCGGACATGGGCCGCGCGGCCAAAGGCCGCAGCATCGCCAACATTCTCGAATTGAAAGCGGACGAGACAGTCGCCGCGATGATCCGGATTCTGGCCAAGACGGGGCCCAACAAGGAAGACCTGACATGGACGCAGCCGAATTTCATCTTTTTCGCAACGCAGAAGGGAACTGTCAAGAAAACCGCGCTCGAGGAGTTCGCCAACGTCCGCAAGGGCGGCATCATTGCCATCACCATCGATCCGGGCGACATCTTGATTGACTCCAAGCTTACGGCAGGTCGCGACGAAGTCGTATTGATCACGCGCGACGGCATGAGCATCCGGTTCAACGAAGAAGACGTCCGTTCGATGGGCCGCCCGGCGACAGGCGTCCGCGGCATTAATCTGGCCGAGAGCGACGCCGTCGTCGCGCTCGCGGTCATTGTTCCGGACGCCGCATTGCTCGTCGCAGGCGAAAACGGCATCGGCAAGCGCACGGACTTTGCCGAATACCGCCCGCAGTCGCGCGGCGGCAAGGGCATCATCACGATGAAAACGACGGACAAGACCGGGTTGGTCGTCGGCGCGCTCACGACCAAAGACACCGACGAGATCATGCTCATCACCGTCGCGGGGCAGATGGTCCGCACGCGCGTCAGCGACATCCGGGAGGCGGGCCGGAACACCCAGGGCGTCAAGCTTATCGAGTTGGATACAAATGACAAACTGACGGCGATCGCCCCTGTCATCAGCGAGGAGAAAGAGGAAGATGATAATGTCGACGGCTCTGCGCCGCCAGCCCCCGAGGCGCCGCCGCCAGCGCCCTGATCCTATCCTATTTCGGATTCAGGAGTTGCAGGCCACTGGCTAACGGCAGGTCGCGCACGGCTTTGGCGGGAGAAAACTCCATGCGACCGTCGGCCTGCATAAGGCTGCCGCCCGATTTGCCGTGGTTGTTCCCGGGCGGGCTGCCATCCAGCGAAAAGAGTCTTTGGCCCTGAAGTTTCGCATTCGTGTCAACCTGCCAATCGGTGACCAGCACGGCGCCGGGATCGTTGGCCGATTTGAGCCCCATATAGTAGGCGTAGCTGATGCGGCTGTTCGTGAACGGCTCTCCTTCGGCCAGCGGCTTGTCGCCGCTTCCCGGGCATATAAAAATCTCGGTCATCGCCGTGCTGCGGGGCACAAGCAGGCTCAGGACGGCCTCGGAGGATACGGCGTTTGTTGCAACGGGGAAGGCGCCCTGGCTGTCATTTGCGTAGATGCTCAGGGCGAGCGAGATCTTCTCGAGATTTCTCTGGCACGCGACGCGCGCGCGCTTCTCCGGGGAATCGCCGTGGCTTGTCATGAAAAACATGAGCAGCCCCACAATCGCGACGACGCAGAGCAGCTCAACCAGCGAAAATCCGCTTCGCGCCATCTTCATGGCGGCACAATACCCTGCGGCGCGCACCCCCGCAAAATGAATTATTTGTTCGTGCTCGCAGGCGCGTTGGTGTCAGCCGGCGGCGGCGACGACTGATTCTGATTGCAGCCCGATACCAGCGTCGCGACTGTCAGCGCGAGGCACATCACCCAAAAGATCCGTTTCATGTTGTTCTCTAACATGGCGGCGCGTCCGCCACAAATGCCCCCGGCCCTGATTGTCGCCTAAACGATTCCCTGAGGCGCCCCGATAGCCTCGAATCAGGGCCCGAGTTTGACGCGATAGAACCGGTTGCTCCAGGCGGCCGCGTTCGCGTCTGTGAGCGTCACCGGCAAAACCGCCGGTGTGTTGGTTTGGACGCTTGTCCAACCGCCCGGCGCGAGGTTCGTGCTTGCCTGCAAAATATAATCCGGTCCAACCGGCCCGCTTGCTTGCGCCGAGAACTGGCCACCCGTGCGAACAGGCGACGAGAGCGTCACCTGTGAGGACAGCGCCCTGACGCCCACTTTGAAGCTCTGCGTGACGCTCAACGCCGGGACGCTGTCGTCTGTCACGCGCACGACGACCGTATTGGTCGTGTTCGCAAACGCCACGGGCGCCCGCCACGTCAAAACGCCGCTCGACGATCCAATGGTTGCGCCCGGGGGCGCGCTGTCGAGGCTGAAGCTCAAAACGCGCGAGGCGTCATTATCCGTCGCCGAATTGGTGATCTTCAAGGTCTGGCCGGCGTTGATGTTGGTGTCGGCGACCGCAAACAACGCCGGCGCGTAAGTCACCACGGTAAACGTGTTGGTCGCGAGCAAATGCGGCGTGACGGTGTCAAGCGAATCCGTGTTGGTGGCAATGGTGGTGATGGCGTTGGTCGCCGGCCCCACGGATGGCGTCCATTTGATGATCCCATTGGCGTCAATCGTCGCTCCGGACGGCGGCGCGACCAGCGCGTAGGTGACAGTGGCGTGGATGTTCGTTTCCGTCGCCGTGTTGGTCACGCTCAAAAGGGCGCCCTTGTTGACATGTTGCGTGGCGATCACGGGCAACGTTGGGGCGTTATTGATTTCCACAACCGTGACCGTGAACAAATTGGTGTCGCTCAACGGCGGCACGCTGTTGTCGGTCACCTTGACTTTGACGGTGTTCACCGACGGACTCTCATTTTGGGACGGAATCCAGGAGATCAAACCGGAACTGGAATTAATCGTCATTCCGCCGGGCGCCATGTCAAGTGAATACGTCAGCGTCCGGCTCGCGTCGTTGTCCACAGCCGAGTTGCCTATGGTGATGAGCTGGGTCTCGTTGACGCTGCGATTGGCCGTGGGCAGCATGGTTGGCGCATACGTAACGACCGTGAAGGAGTTGGTCGCCGCCAGATGGGGATGAACCAAATCATAGACGTCGGTGTTCGTCACGATTGTGGTGACGGTGTTGGTCGCAGGGCCAACCGCGGGCGTCCAGGTGATGATTCCATTGGTGTCGATGCTCATCCCGGAAGGCGGATTGACCAGCGCATAGGCCAGCGTAGCGTGGATGTTCGTTTCCGTCGCTGTGTTGGTGACGCTCAAGAGGGCGCCCCTGTTGACGTGCTGCGTGGCGATCACGGGCAATGTCGGGCCGTTATTGATTTCCACAACGGTGACCGTAAACGAATTGGTGTCGCTCAACTGCGGCGTTCCCGAGTCGGTCACCTTTACCGTGATGACATTGGTCGCCGGGCTTTCGCTCTGGCTCGGCGTCCAAGTGACGACGCCGGAATTGGGGTTGATGATCGCGCCCGCCGGCGGGCTCAACAGGCTGTAGGAGAGACCTTGGGGCGGCAGGTCGGGATCGGTCGCGCCAGCGGTCAGCGACATGAGGGTCGTTTCATTGACAGATCGGTTCGTGATGGCCGCGAGGGCCGGGGCCACATTCATGACCGTCAACGTGAAATCCGTTGGATCGTAATTAAGCTGCCATGCGGTGCGCGGCGGGAGGTTCGTGCCCGCGAAGGCGCCGGTCGCCGCTGGATACGTGATGACTGGGAATGAATCGCCTTCGATGGGCTGGTAGCCGTTGTTGAAATTGACGCCAATTGTCCCGTCCAAAGCTGCCGGGTTTGCAAATGCGACGGAGCCGAAATGGGTCAGGCTGTTGAGGCCAAAATTGAAGGATCCGCCGGCTTCATCGAAGGTCCCTGTGAAAGCGATCTGGCCAATTTGCGCGTCCACCAGGCCTTGATTGGCGAATTCGACGAGGAACGTCGCCTGATTTGTGCCCGCGGACTTCCGCACAATGCCGTCGTTGACAAAGATCGGCGCGATTGTTCCAGCGTCGTTGTAAGTTTGCACGACCGTGTCGTTTTGAAGATCAACCAGGCCGCCCGGCTGATTGTAGAAGCCGCCCGGGCCGCCGCCGTACTGGCTATAATTCAGGAAACGAAAACCTCCCGTGTTTAACACGCGCACGGTTCCAAAATTGGTGATGACGCCGGAGGAGTCCAATGTGGAGCCTGAATAGCCGTCCACCAGCAGAACCGAATTCGATTTGACAGTCACATTGGCGCCCGCGAGGATAATTCCGCCAATCCAATCCCATACGCCAGAGGTCACAATGTTCGATCCCAGCAACATGCCGCCCGAGAAAATCGAATTGGAGCTGGTGACGCCGCCATTGAGCGTGAACGTCCCGTACGCGAACTCATTCGTTCCGGGGCCGGCCAGAGTCCCGGACGCATCGAGCGTGTAATCCCCCGTAAACTCAATGAGCGCCTGCGCCTCGGCGCGAAGCGTTCCGGGTGAGTCGCCGCCGCCGTGAAAATTAAGGCCGCCGACCAGCGCGTCCACCGTGCCGCTGTTTGTCACGGGCGCGTCGATTTGCACAACGTCGGAGCCGCTGGTCTTGTCAAGCGCCCCCTGGTTGACGATGGCCGGTTGAGAATTCGCGCCGACATCGTGATACTCGGCGATTGCCACACCCGCGCCGATATCGATGACGCCCGTCGGCGAGTTCACCAGCAGTCCCGGCCCGCTGCCGTAAACCGTGTAGTTGATGCACCGCAGAATTCCCTGCTCCAGTAGAAGGACTCCATTGTTCGTCAATATGCCGCTCATTTCGGCGGTGCCACCGCCAACATAGTCAACCGTCAATTGGCCGGAGTGAGCCACCGTGAGCGCGGCATCCGCGGCGATCTGTCCGAACTGCCATGTGGCGTTGTTCGCAAAACTTCCGGAGCCGGAGAGGAAGGCGCCGGCCAGCCAGCAATTGGCCACTGTGGCCGTCCCGTTCAGGTAGAACGTCCCGGCGCTCCAGATGTTGGTTCCGCCGCCCGAGATGGCGCCGCCGCTCAGCAGCGTGAAAGTCCCCGCATTGAATTCCAGCGAGGCGCCGCTCGCCACGCTGAAGGAGCGCCCTTGCCCGCCACCCCCGATGAGGAGCGACCCGTTCGTCACAATCACAGAGCCATTGCCCTCAAGCGGAGCGGCAATCGTGCTGGAAAAGGCATCGCGCTTGAGAATGGTTCCATGGTTGATGACCATTGGAGTTACGCCCGTGTCAGTGTACCATGCAATGTCGGACTCATTTTCCAGCACGACAGACGCGTTGGTCTGATTCACCAACAACCCGGCCCCACCCCAATAGACGTCGTAGGAAATGCAGCGCAAGTCGCCATTAATCAACGTGACCGTGCCTGAATTGGTGATTGTCCCTGACATTTCGTAGAGCACGTGCGGCGCCCCATCGAGCACGATGGCTCCCGAATTGTTGATCACCGTATTCGTCCCCACTGAACCAGCGGTCCAGTTCACGGCCCCGCTGTTGGTTAGCGGGCCGTACAGGAACCCGCCCATCAAGTCCAACTCGCCATGCGCCCCGATGACGCCGGATTGATCCACGGTCAGGCCCACGATCGTTTGCAGCGCTTGCGATCCCGACGTTCCGCCCAAAACCAAACTCGCCATCTCAGCGGCGCTCGTGTCGACGGTCACGGTGTAGGTCCCGTTGTTGGTGATGCGGACATCGTCGCCAACGTCGGGAATTTGGTTTGGGCTCCAACTGGACGCGTCACTCCAAACGCCTCCCGTGGTGTTTGTCCACGAGATCACTGTTGCGAGGGCTGAGAACCGACAGAAGATGAAAATGACGAAAGCTACGCGGACAACTCTTGAGTACATAATGAAAGGACTTGATTTGAGAAGACTTGGTTAACCGGCACGCGCCAATTATACAGCATAAGCGCTGTCCGTCAATCAAAATCACTCAATCCTTGGCCGCACGAATCGCACGCCGCACGCTATCCGCCGCCAGCAATTAAACTTTAATCCTCCAGCGGCAAACCTTAAACTGCGGGGGCATGTCTGATGCGCCTGATCGATTGTGGCAGGAATACAGCGAGATTTTCGAGTCGTTCGATGAGTTGACGCTCGCCCGATGGCTGGCGCAAACGCTCGGCCAGTTGGAAGGACGCGTCTGGCGCTTTTCCCATCCGCTCATCGGCGCCTATCGCCTCGCCGCCGAAGTGGGGCACCCGCGGCAGGTGTGGCTCAAGCGGCTGGCGACGACGCCCGCCGCGTTCCCTGACGCGCAATGCTGCCGCTCGCCGGTTCTGCCGCTCTTCACGCGCGACATCCTCACCAACGGGCTGATTTGCGAGCATTGTTCCGAGACGCTGACCCCCTTCGAGGAGTTGCCCGCCGAATTGCAGTCCGACGTGCGCAAATGGGCCGAGGAATACGCGCCGATTCATGCCGTCGCGCATTGGGAGGACCGCCAGCGCCGCGCGGTGGCGGATTACGACAAGGCGTTTGAGGATGCAGCTTCCAAAGCGGAGCAGTTGCTGGCATTTGCCGGCGAGAAATTGGTTCCGCGTTTTTTGGACCATTACCCGGCGATCATCTGGGAGGATCAGGACGAATGTCTTGAAGTGCGGCCGGAGGACGTCGAATGATTCGGCGGCTGCTCCGCTTTATACTTTACTTATTTATCGTGGCGGTGGTCCTGGTGGTCGCCGCCGCGCTGCTTAAGAACACCATCGTCAAGGAAGTGATGCAAAGCCGCATTCGCAAGGCGACCGGCATGGACGCGCGCATCGGCCAGGTCGACGTCAGCGTGCTGACGCCCGAAGTGACGATTGAAGATTTGAAGCTCTACAATACGCCGGCGTTCGGGGGCTCGCTCTGCCTCAAAATGCCGGAACTCCACGTCGAATACGACGCCAACTCAGTGCGCGCGGGAAAAATCCACATCACGCTCATGCGGTTGAACGTGGAGGAGATCGACGTCGTGCAGGACAAGAAAGGCAGGATCAATTTTGACGACATCGAGCAGAAAGGCTCCAAGGGAAAAGGCGCTTCCCACGCGGAGAAAGTCCAGTTCGGCGGCATCGACACCCTGAACGTGACCCTGGGAACGCTAAAATGGACCAGCATGTCGACGGGCAACCAGCGGGTTTATCAATTCGGCGTCAATAACCAGGTTTTTCGCAAT
>Ga0265338_10009492_pt1 | contig 11591 bp, 10 predicted proteins | sample 42126metaG_FD_193579 | JGI IMG/M metagenome (GOLD analysis project Ga0265338, IMG submission 193579) | Rhizosphere microbial communities from Carex aquatilis grown in University of Washington, Seatle, WA, United States - 4-21-26 metaG | ecosystem: Host-associated > Plants > Roots > Rhizosphere... | reverse complement strand
CGATCGCAAATGCTGCGCGAGCCGTTGGGCTTTGCTCTGCAACTGGGCATAGGTCAGATGCGACCCCTGGTGCACGATGGCGAGCGCCTCGGGAGTTCGTGCTGCCTGCTCATCGAACAGTTCGTGCAAGCCTTGCGCGCGCAGATAAGGCGCCGCGGTGCTATTGAATTGCACCAGCAACTGCTGGCGCTGCGCTACAGGCAGCAGCCCAAGCTCACTGATGTGCTGACGGTCATCGGCCACCATCGCTTCGAGCAGACTGAGCAGTTGCCCGCCCAGGCGCTCGATGCTGGAGTGCTCGAACAGGTCCGTGGCGTATTCCAGGGATCCTTCGATGCTCTGCCCGTCATCGCGCAGCGCCAGTGTCAAATCAAACTTCGCGCGGGTCCGCGGGGAATCACACGCGGTCACCTTCAGCCCCGGCAGACGCAGCACTCGCTCCCCAGGGGTATTGTTGAAGGCCAGCACAACCTGGAAGATCGGGTTGTAACCCAGGCTGCGTGCCGGCTGGAGTGCTTCGACCACCCGTGCGAACGGAGTCCCCTGATGTGTATACGCGTCGAGCGTGCTGGCCCTGATCCGCGTCAGCAACTCGGCAACGCTCGGGTCAGCCTCCAGGGGTACCCGCAGGGCAAGCATGTTGGCGAAATACCCTAAGAGCGGCTCGAACTCACGCCGCGGACGGTTCGCCACCGGCGTGCCGATCACCACATCGCTTTGCCCGCTGAGCCGGCTCAGCAACGCCGACCAGCCCGCCAGCAGCGTCATGAAGAGCGTCACCCTGTGACGGCGGCTCAGAGCGCGCAACCCCATCGCCAGCTGCGGCGACAGACTCAGTCCAACACGGCCGCCTGCATAGCTCCGTGCTGCGGGGCGCGGCCGATCACTGGGCAATTCCAGCAACCTTGGGGCTCCGGCCAGATAGGACTTCCAAAACTCGACCTGCTCTTGCAGCACCGCAGCCTGCAGCCGCTGCCACAGCGCGTAGTCGCCATACTGCAAGGGCGGCGCCCGCAGAGGGTTGGGCCGACCCTCACTGAAGGCGGCATAGAGTTTGGCCAGCTCCTGCATCAATACACCGATCGACCAGCCATCCGAAATGATGTGATGCTGCGTGATCAGCAACACATGCTCCTCTGGCCCCACGCGCAGCAGCGCTCCGCGGATGAGCGGGCCGGCCGACAGATCAAAGGGCTCGCTCGCCTCGCTACTGATAAGCTCATCGACCCGCAGCTTTTGGATCCGCTCCGGCAAGCCACTCAGATCGTGCTCGATTAGATCGAAGCTCACCTCGGCCGGGGCAATCCACTGCACTGGTTGACCGTCGAGCAGCACAAAGCGGGTGCGCAACGCTTCGTGGCGCGCCACGATCGCATCGAGCGCGGCCCGCATGGCCTGCCGGTTCAGCCTGCCTTGCAGGTAATATCCGGACGCCATGTGATAGGCCGCAGAGGCGGCGCGATCGAGCTGATCCAGAAACCACAGGTGCTGCTGGCCGATCGATGTAGGGTAGATTGCTGGGTGCTCGCCTTGCGCATCGGCTTTTGGCCAGCGCCGCTCGACTCCCGACTCTTCCTGACTCATCGGTTCGTGTCTTCCCCGGCTCGCATTCTTGATAGTACAGTATGCGTCCGGCGACGGAGCGTGCAGCTTGGTCGCCATCCGGATCGAAGCCACTCGAGTCCGGCGCGCCCGCTTATGTTTACTTCACATTGGGTTCACGCGAGCCGCCTGGCACCGCTCGCGCTGGGCTGCGCTTGCGGCCCCCACTGACACGGTTGCCTCAACGAATGGCGTGCGCGATAGTTCAACGATGGATAATGTCCGGGTTACGATCGTCGTCGTTCCGCGCGAACGCTTCAGCTATACCGAGCGTTCCCTGCAGAACATCTACGCCCACACGACATTTCCATTCAAACTCATTTATGTAAGCGCCGGGACGCCCCCGCGTGTTCAGCAATTCCTGGAACAGGAAGCGCTGCGCCGCAATTTCGAGCTCGTGAGTGTGGCCCACTACCTGGCGCCGAACGAGGCTCGCAATCTCGGTTTGCGCGCTGTCAAGACCCCCTACGTCGTATTCATGGACAATGACGCGCTCGTCACGCCCGGATGGCTCGATGCGCTCGTGCGCTGCGCCGACGAGACAGCCGCCGAGATCGTCGGGCCCGTCTATCTCGAAGGTGAAATCAGAAACGTCGTGCGGCTCGAGCGGGCGCGCATTCACATGGCGGGCGGCAAGGCGCATATCGAGCACGAGAATGGCGCAAGCATTCTCTACGATGAGCACCTGCTGGCCGGCATGCCGCTGGTCAATCATCGAGCGGAGATTGCCAGGGGGCCCCGTGACTACGTCGAATTTCACACCCTGCTGGCCCGCACCGATGTATTCGAGCGCCTGGGCCCGCTCGACGAGCAACTCCTGAGCGTCAACGAGCACATCGACTTCTGTTTCGACGTGCGTCAGGCCGGCGGCAGCGTCTACATGCAGCCGCAGGCCGTGACGAGTTATGTGGCGCCTCCCACCGCCTGCGAGTGGCGCGATTTTGCGTATTTCATGTTGCGCTGGAGTGAACAGTGGAACCGCGCGAGCGCCAGTCATTTCAATCGCAAGCACGGCCTGGCGGGCGTGCGGTTTTTCGGCGATCGATCGAGCCTCGACGAGGACACCATCATCAAGTTCGGTCGCGCGCAGCGGCGGCTCATGACGGGCATGCGGGTTTCGGCGGCCGGCGCCGACGGCCCAGACTCGCCCGTGCAGCAGGCGGAGTTGATGCTCGCGCTGTTGCATTCGGTCGATCGCGACAGCTGCGATCTGACGCTGGCGAACTCGGAACGGATGCTCAAGCACGAGCACGCGGTACCGCCGCGGCTGTTGATGCAGCGGCTGCCGCGCATCTTGCAGGAGGCCGGCGCCACGGGCCACCGCGTATCGATTCGCCCCCGCGGGCACGGCCTCCCGGACGAGCCGTTGGTGCTGTGCGTCGACGACGTTGACATCGCGGGACTTGCCAAGCTGCAGCCGCATGCCTTCCTGACGCTGGCAACCGGCGCGCAGCGCTACCAATGCTGGCTCGCTGTCATCGTGCGCGCGGCACGCGGCGCCACAGCTTCGCGTCTGCTCTCGCCGGCGCCGGAGATCGCCGACGCGGCGGCAAGCGGCGTCTTGCTTGCGGGCAGCAGGAATTGCCGACAGGGCGACGAATTCGAGGTGCGTGTGTCCAGCGCGCAGATGGGCCTGGTCAGTCCGCTGGCGCAACTGGAAGGCCAAGGCTTGACACCGTATCTGTGGAACGCGCAAAGATTTTGAGCGGCGACCGATGCCTTGTTACGCACAGACCAACATCCAGCTCTTCAATCAGCTTCATCGCGCCAACTATACGGCTGACGACTTGCTTCTCGTGCGCACGGCCTATGAATTGGCCATGCGTCTCTTTTGCGGGCAGTTCCGCGCTTCGGGCAAGACCTTCATAGCTCATCTGGTGGGGACGGCGAGCGTGCTTGCCTCGCTGCGCGTCGGCGCAGCCTTGATAGCGGCGGGCCTGCTGCACGCGGCCTACCAGAGCGGTGATTTCGGCGAACGCGTGTCGGGGGTCACCGATGCAAAGCGCGGCCGCCTCAAGGCGGGCATCGCCGACAAAGCCGATGCCCGCGTCGCCGTCGAAGTCGAGGCTTATGTTTCCCGTTACCAGTGCTTCCCATGGGGAAGTCAATTCATCTCCAACTACCATAGAGACATCCATACTCTGAGCAGCCTCGATCGCCAGGTGCTTCTGATGCGCTTGGCCAACGAACTCGATGACCACCTCGACTTGGGCATTCTCTATCAGCGCAATGAAGGTCGACAGTGGCTGAGCAGTCCCGACCACAGCGGGCGCATGCTGATCGAGATGGCCGGCCAACTCGGCTTTCCCGCTCTGGGCGCCAGCCTCGCTGAGGTGTTCGAGCAAGTCGCCGAAGCCGATTACAGCCCGGCCCGGCCCGGACCCGATGCGCGCAGCCGCTCGTTCTTGTTGGCGCCCCTGTCGTACCAGCGCATCGTAGACGGCTTGGCAACGCGACTCGGGGGCGCAGCCGCGGCGAAGGCCACTGCGCAGAACGCCGCCGAAGCTGCCCCGCTGCCGGCAACGAAACCAGCCGAATGAACACCGTCGCGCTTGAATCCGAGGGGCGGGTCGCCATCGCTGCAAGCTTCGTCGCCGAGCCGATCGAGCAGGCTCTGCGCTATTGGTTGGACAAACTCGACATCGCAAAGCCGATTGCCTTCGCGCCCTACAACCAGGTGCTTCAGCAACTGCTCGATCCGCTGAGCTTGCTCGGCGCCAACCGACATGGCAGCAACGTCGTCCTGGTCCGCCCGGAAGACTGGCTGCGCGATCAGCCCGGAGCCGCGCTCGATGCGGGGCTCATCGAGCGCAATGCGCATGAGCTGGTCCTCGCGTTGAAGGGGGCCGCCGCGCGCGGCATGCCGCATTTCTTCTGCTTCTGCCCGGCCTCCCCCCGCGCATTGGCAGATGCCGCGCTCCGAGCGGCTTTGGCGCGGACGGAAAACCTCGTCGCGGCGCAATTGAATGCTGTGCCCGGGGTGCACGTGGCCACCAGCGCCTACCTGGCAAGTATCTACCCAGTGCCCGATTACCACGACGAACACGCCGACAGGATCGCGCACATTCCCTACACGCCGCGGGCCTTCACCGCCTTTGGCACGGCGCTCGCGCGCAAGCTGCATGCGCCCAACAACGCCGCACGCAAGCTCATCGTGCTGGACGGCGACGGGACGCTTTGGGACGGCGTTTGCGGAGAAGACGGGCCGCATGGAATTCAAATCGGCGCCGAGCGCATGGCGCTGCAGCGCTTCATGATCGAGCAGCACGACGCCGGTATGCTGCTTGGTGTTTGCAGCGCCAACAACGAGGAAGACCTGGCCGAAGTATTCAGGCAGCGTGCGGACATGCCGCTCACGCGCGAGCACTTCGCCGCCTGGCGCGTCAACTGGCAGCCCAAGTCCGAAAACATCCGTGCGATGGCCGAGCAATTGAACGTCGGGCTCGACAGCATCGTGTTCATCGACGACGATGAGGTCGCGTGCGCCGAGGTGCGAGCGCATTGTCCGCAGGTCATGACCTTGCAACTGCCGCGGCGGATTGAAACCATCCCGCGTTTTTTGCGCAACCTGTGGCTGTTCGATCGGCTCAATGTCACCGCCGAGGCCGGCTCGCGCACCGCCGCCTACCGCCACGAGTCGCAGCGCGAACAATTGCGCCAAGCCGCACCAACGCTGGAAGACTTCATCGCCGGCCTCGATCTTCGCTGCGAGATGGCACCGCTCACGGAAACTGATATCCCCAGGGTGGCGGAACTCACGCAACGCACCAACCAGTTCAATTTGACCACGCGCAGGCGCTCCGAGGCTGAACTCCAGGGGCTGTGCCTGGCTGGCCAGGCCGAGTGCCTGGTGGTGCGCGTGAGCGATCGCTTGGGTGACTATGGCTTGGTCGGTGCGTTGATCTTCCATGTGCGGACTGAAGCGCTCGAGGTGGAAAGCTTCCTGCTCAGCTGTCGCGCTTTGGGCCGCGGTGTCGAATACCGCATGCTCGCGGCGCTCGGTGACATCGCGCGACAGCGCGGTCTGGAGCGGGTCGATCTCGACTTTGTGCCGACCCAAAAGAACCGTCCTGCACGCGAATTTCTTAACGCGGTCTCGGCGGACTTCGCAAACGACTGCAACGACCCGGACATCGATGCTGCGCGGACGATCAAGATTGCGGCGGCGTTCGCCGCAGCGTCTGGGTTCCCCCGGTCCCGGCAGATCAGACAAGCAGCACTTGCGCAAGGGTCGGCCGGCCGGCTGGTTGTCGCGCCGCCGGAGGAGCAGCCGCAGCCCGGTGCCGCGGCGGCCATCGATGCGGCGCGTTTCAGCTCCATCGCCGTCGGCTGCTGCGATGCCGAGCAGATTCATCGCGCGATTTCATCGCAAGCGCGACAACGTGCCGATCTTCCCACCTCCTTTGTGGCGCCCCGCTCGGACCTGGAAAAAGAGCTGGCTGCGATCTGGTCTGAACTTCTGGGCATTGACCAGATCGGCGTCGAGGACAACTTTTTCGACCTGGGCGGTCATTCCCTGTCGGCGATGCAAATGCTCTCGCGCATCCGTGATGCCTGCAAGGTCGAACTCAGCTTGCGCTCGCTGTTTTCCGATCAGTTCACGATCGCGAACGTTGCCCTCATGGTGATCGAGCATCAGGCCCAGGCGGGTAATCAGGCCAACTTCGAGGAATTGCTGAGCGAGATCAACGCGCTCTCCGACGAAGAAGTCAGGGCATTGCTTGCCGAAGCGGCTCCCGGGCAGGACCTGTCCGGCAAGTGAGCATGGCTTGCTGCTGGCGACGCAGAGCGCTTGCGACGCAGAGATAGGAAAGTCCGACGTGAAGATTCTTCTGACCAGCAAGCTGAACTACCTTCCAGCCCTGAGCGGTGCAAGCAAGAGCGATCGCAGCCTGGTTGAAGGCTTGGCTCGACGTGGCCATCGCTGCCGGGCGGTGGTGCCGGCCCATTCGCCCGCGGGCAACGTTTCGGCGCGTACGGCTGGCGAGCGGCAGTTTCTGGCTGAGCTGGCCCAGCGCGCGATCGATGTGCGCGAAACCGAGCCCGGGCTTCACAGTTTCAGACACAACGGCGTGGAGGTAAGCGCGGTCGTCGATTTCCGTCGGCTGGATTCGGTATTGACCGATCAGATCCGCGAGTTCCGGCCCGATTGGATTCTTGTTTCCGAAGACCGCTCCTACGTCTGCCTGGCCGCCGCGCTCGAGGCCCACGCCACGAGCGTGGTCTACTTGTGCCACAGTCAAGCGACCTTGCCGTTCGGGCCAGAGTCCTTTGCGGCAGACGCGGGGCACACGGCTTTGCTGCAGCGTACAGCGGGAATCGTCACCGTTAGCCGCTACCTGAAGGACTACCTGCTCCAATGGGGTGGCCTGGATGCGGCCGCTATTGCGTTTCCGGTTTATGGACAAGCGCCATTCGAATTTCACGGTCGTTTCGACCGGGGCTGCGTGACCCTGGTGAATCCTTCGCAGATCAAGGGAATCGAGATCTTCCAGCAGCTCGCCCGCGCGCGCCCCGACCTCGAATTTGCCGCAGTACCCGGCTGGGCAACCCGGGACGGTGATCGTCGCGCATTGGAGCGCATTCCCAATGTGCAGTTGTTCGCAGCCTCCGAAAACATCGATGAAATCTTTGCGCGCACCCGCGTGCTCCTCATGCCTTCGCTGTGGGGCGAGGCCTTCGGCTACCTCTCGGTCGAAGCCATGCTGCGCGGCATCCCGGTGCTCGCCAGCAGGGTCGGCGGTTTGCCCGAAGCCAAACTCGGCGTGGACTATCTTCTGCCGGTGCGGCCCATCGAGCGCTACGAGGCGCACCTGGACGAGTGCCTGCTGCCGATGCCCGTGGTTCCCGACCAGGAGTTGGCGCCATGGCTTGCCGCACTCGACGAACTGCTCTCGAATCGCGCCAGCTACGAAGGTCTATCGGCAGCTTCGCGGCAGGCCGCGCTGGCCTACGTGGCAACCGTCGACGTAGCGCATTTCGAAAACCATCTCGAGCAGCTCGGCGAGGGCCGAACCCCTGTCGCGCGTCGGCACCAGGAGCCGCTCGAGCGGCCCGCGCTATCCACCGATCGGCTCGAACTGTTGCGCTTGCTGCTTCGCAAAAGAAAGAACTGATCGTTCCGAGCACTGCCGGCGAGTGTCGAGTGTGCGCGCCGCAGACCCTACTCGATGTTCTGCACCGCTCGCGCGGAGAGGCATATCACACTGATTCAAAAAGATAATATCCTGCTGATATCCCTTTAGCTACTCGGCTAGCTACAGTCCTGCGATCGTCGTGATGGTGCCGCACCGAGGGCCGGCACGGCAAAACGGATGCTCTTGTGGATTTCGGCCGCTCGCTCGAGATCGTGACTTGGCAAAGGATGTACACCGCACTAGAGTAATACCACAAGTTAGCGAGGTATTACTTCCATGGCAACCAACGTAACCAGCAAAGGGCAGGTCACGGTACCCAAGAGCGTACGCGACTATCTCGGGCTCAAGCCCGGTATGGCCGTGACCTTCGAGCGCCTGAGTACCGGAGAGGTCCTGCTGCGGCGGGCTGGTCGCGCTTCTAAAGCGCACAAGAGTGTGTTCGCCAAGCTCCGCGGTCGGGCTACCGTGAAGATGAAGACCGAGGAGATCCTGGCGCTGACGCGCGGCGGCTGAAGCGATGATCCTGGTTGACACCAACGTGTTACTTGATGTCCTGGAGGATGATCCGAACTGGGCGGCCTGGTCACAGGCGCAGCTGGAATCAGCAGCTCTCACCGACCGCCTGGCGATCAATGCCGTGATCTATTCCGAGCTGTCGATGGCCTTCGAGCGCATCGAAGAGCTGGAACAGGTAGTCGTCGAAGCCAGGCTCGTGGTGGAAATGATACCGCGCGAAGCGCTGTTTCTTGCCGGCAAGGTGTTCCTGGAGTACCGCCGCCGCAAAGGAAGCAAGCAGGGCGTGCTGCCGGATTTTTACATCGGTGCGCACGCAGCGGTCGTCAGGTGCTCGATCCTGACGCGCGACGTCGGTCGCTACAGGGGCTATTTCCCGACGGTGTCACTGATCACGCCAGCGGAGTAAGAAGGTGGACCTGAAGGGCCAGTGGAGGCCTCCAGTTGCGTTATTGGTGGGTCAACCAGAACGAGACCTTCCGCCAGGAGATCGACGGCGGCCATCTCTGGTCACCGAAGCGCAACAACAAGCACGCCTCAGACAGCACTGCGATGCCTTCAAAGCCCGGCGCCTTACTTGATCCCGCAGCCGCGGCCGCCTTCGTCGACGGCTACAAGCGATTCCTGCTGACCGCCGCGAGTGGTGGCCGAGGCGATGCGGGCGGCGGCCTGAAGGCCTTGGTCGATTCGCGCGACGTTCATTTGGGCCGAAACTACCTGCGGAGCTTCACCAGTGCCTATCGAGAGCTCAGGACTCGAGGACGCTTTGAGGTCAAGTATCGTCCCTGACTCACCGGAACGATCGGAGTGGGTGGTCGCGTCACAGGTTCGATCACTCCAAATTCTGCACCTGCTCCCGCATCTGCTCGATGAGTACCTTCATCTCCACTGCCGTGCGCGTGGTCTCCAGATCCTGCGACTTCGAGGAGAGCGTGTTCGCTTCGCGGTTGAATTCCTGCATCAGGAAGTCGAGGCGGCGCCCGGCAGGTTCGGTGCCGGCCAGCGTCCGGCGCGTCTCTTCAATATGGCCGGTCAATCGATCGAGTTCCTCGGCCACGTCGAAGCGCTGCAGCAGAAGCGCGATTTCCTGTTCGATCCGGTCCGGATCGACCTGCGCCTTGAGCTCCTGCACACGCTCGGTGAAGCGTTGACCGATGCGCGCCTGCGCCTCTGGCAGCCGGGTGCGCAGTGCGGTGACCATCTCCGCCAGCGAGGCGCAGCGCGTCTCGATCAGCGCTGCCAACCGCGCGCCCTCGCGCGTGCGCGCGCCGGCAAGATCAGACAGGGTGCGCGCGAATAACTCCCGCACGGCTGTCTGCAATTGCTCGGTATTGTTCTCGGCCTCACGCAGCACCCCGGGCCAGCGCAACAGTTCGATAGGGTCGATCGGCGCTGTTTGTCCAAGCGCCCCATTCAGCTGGCGCAGGCGTGCCAGCAGGCGGTCGAGCGCCGCCTGATCGATATCGAGGCTCACGGCATCCGCCTGCAACCCTCGCTGCTGCAGCGTGCAGTCGACCTTGCCGCGCTTGAGATCGCGGGCCAGCGACTGCCGCAGTTCCGTTTCCAGCGCGCGGCAGCTGTCGGGCAGGCGCAGCGTCGCATCGAGATAGCGGTGATTCACACTGCGGATCTCGCATACGAGCGTGCCAAAAGGGCCGGTGCGCTCGTGCCGCGCGAATCCGGTCATACTTGCGATCATGGAAGGCCGATGGTGTATAAAGCGCGCGAAGTTTAGCGAAAAGCGCTGGAGATCGCTTGCGCGTCGAATGTGCCGAACTGAGCCTGCAGGGTACGCGCGATAGCAATCAGGACCGCGTCGCGATAGCAGTTGCAGAGGATGCCACCATGCTGGTCGCCTGCGACGGCATGGGTGGCCATTCCGATGGCGAGGCAGCGGCCGACATCGCGCAACGCGTCATGGTCGAACGCTTCCAGCAGTGCCAGCTGCCGATGCTCGATCCGCTTGGTTTCCTGCACCTGGCGATGGGAATCGCGCATCAGGGCGTTGTGGTCTATGGCGCGAGGCAGCCGCTCGAGCTGCGGCCGCGCGCCACCTGTGCGGTCTGCATCGTGCAGCAATCCTCGGCTTACTGGGCTCACGTCGGCGACAGCCGCATCTATCATCTGCGCGCCGGGCGGGTGCGCGACCGCACCCGCGATCACAGCCACGTCGAGCTCCTGGTGCGCGAAGGCGTCATCAGCGCCGGCCAGGTCCAGAACCACCCCATGCGTAATTTCGTCGAGTCCTGCCTCGGCGGCGAGCCGATCCTGCCCGAGATGGCCATCAGCACGCGCCATGCCCTGCTGCCGGGCGATGTACTGCTGGTCTGTACCGACGGCTTCTGGGCCAACCTCGACGAATCCCTGATCGCCAGCGCTTTCGTCACACTCGGACTGTCGCTTCAGGATACGCTGCAGGTCCTCGCCAACCAGGCGCTGCTCAATGCGGGGGCCGCCAGCGACAACACGTCGGTCGGCGCGCTGCGCTTTCTCGACCAGGAGTGATGGCTTGAATCGACCCCTGCGCCACAACGGCCGCGCCGCCGATGCGCTGCGGACGGTGCGTTTCACGCGCCGCTTCACGCTTCACGCCGAGGGCTCGGTGCTGGTCGAGTACGGTGAGACACGCGTGCTTTGCACCGCAAGCGTCGAGGAAGGCGTACCGCCGTTCCTTCGCGGCAAATCCCAGGGCTGGGTCACCGCCGAATACGGCATGCTGCCTCGGGCCACGCACACGCGCAGCCCACGCGAAGCCGCGCGCGGCAAGCAAACCGGCCGCAGCCAGGAGATCCAGCGGCTGATCGGCCGCTCGCTGCGCGCGGCGGTCGACCTGGGCGCGCTCGGCGAGCGGACTGTGACCATCGATTGCGACGTGCTGCAGGCCGATGGCGGTACGCGGACGGCATCGATCACAGGTGCCTTCGTGGCGCTGGCCGATGCCTGCAGCGGGCTGCAGGCGCGGCGCCTGTTGTCGTCCAGTCCACTGCACGGCCAGGTGGCCGCGGTATCGGTGGGCATCGTGCGCGGCGTGCCGATGCTGGACCTGGATTACGCCGAGGATTCCGAAGCCGAGACCGACATGAATGTGGTGATGAATAACGGCGGCGCCTTCATAGAGGTGCAGGGCACGGCCGAAGGTCACGCGTTCCGTCGTCACGAACTCGATGCGCTGCTGAACCTGGCGGCGGAGGGAATCGGCGAGCTCTGCGCGCTGCAGGCGCAGGCACTCGACACCTGAGACTGACGTGACTGCGCGGCAGGTGGTGCTTGCCAGCGCCAATCGCGGCAAGCAGCGTGAATTCGCGGCGCTGCTGAGCCGGCAGGGCATCGAGCTGCTGC
>Ga0265338_10009489_pt1 | contig 11592 bp, 10 predicted proteins | sample 42126metaG_FD_193579 | JGI IMG/M metagenome (GOLD analysis project Ga0265338, IMG submission 193579) | Rhizosphere microbial communities from Carex aquatilis grown in University of Washington, Seatle, WA, United States - 4-21-26 metaG | ecosystem: Host-associated > Plants > Roots > Rhizosphere... | reverse complement strand
ATCATCTTCGCTCATAATCAGCGCGGCCGAAGTTAAGACCGAAGATGATTATGAGCGTGTGCGGGTAGAACTAAGAGAAAAAGTTATCGCCGTGGAGACTAACTAGTAACATGCGCCAATTGAATGAAATATCCCAAGAGCGCGACGCCATGCAAACGGTTGTAGAGTTGACTAGTGCCTTTGAGGGTATAGCTAGCCTGCGTATATCGCAAATCAGGACGCAGGTACAAAGTTCGGAAAAATTTTTTGGTGAGCTGTGGAAAATCTACCGCCAAATCCGCGTCGACGAACTCTTCCATTTTGGCCGCAGCCAAAATAAACGGGCCTCAATCAACAAAGAACTGCTCCTGCTTATAACTAGCGAGGGTAACTTAAGTGGCGACATTGACCAAAAACTTATCAGCCAAGCCCTAAGTTATTACAAACCAGAAAAGAACGACATTGTGGTTATTGGCCACCACGGCACAGTTGAGTTGTCGCAGGCTCATGTAAACTACGTAAGAAGTTATAAACTGCCAACCCAAGACCGCAACATAAACGTAACGCCACTAATAGCCGAGGTACAAAAATACGCCTCTACAACCGTGTTTTACGAAAGTTATATATCGTTGAGCAAACTGGAAATTAAAAGTATCCAGCTGAGCGCCGCGGTGGCCGAGCGTGGTGAGCGGGTAGCCGACAGCCCGGACATTATTAGCGAGCGAAACTATTTGTTTGAACCTTCCACATACGAAGTTGTTGATTATTTAGAGCGCTCAATGATGCAAATTACCCTAAGTGAAGTGATTCTGGAATCCAAGCTGGCGCAATACGCTAGCCGCTTTAGGGCTATGACTACCGCCCGCGATAAAGCCGATGAAGCTTTTGGTGAGCTCAATGTTTCCTACAACCGCGCCCGCCGGCACCAAAAAGACGAGCGCCTCAAAGAGGTCGTTAACGGATTACAGGTGGCCATGCTATGACGATTGGTTCCATAAGATCCGTCCGCGACTTGGTAATAATGGTGCAGTTTGACGAAGATACGCCGGATATTGGCGAGTTGCTCATGGTGCACAACCAAAGCCGTTCGGTGCTTTTAGTGAACCGCCTGGATCCGGGTAATGTCGCTGTCTGCCTCAACGTTATGGGCGACCGCAGTATTCAAAAAAATATGCCCGCCGAGCGCACTGGCCGCGGCATAGACATTCCGGTTGGTAAACCGACTATCGGGCGGGTACTAGATGCCCTTGGCCGGCCACTCGATGGACTGCCGCCGCCGACTGGCGATGAGTTAAAGCATGTCAACATTCTTAAGCCTGCCCGTCCCCAAACATCCTTTAAGGCCAACCTGCCGGAAATTTTAGAAACCGGTATTAAAGTGATAGATTTCTTCACGCCTTTTGTAAAGGGCCGCAAGATTGGCATTGTTGGCGGCGCCGGTGTTGGTAAGACGGTGCTGACCATGGAACTGATACACAACGTCGCCAAAAGTGGCCAAGGCCTAAGCTTTTTTGCCGGCATCGGTGAGCGCATCCGTGAGGGCCATGAATTATATGAAACGCTCAAAGAACGCGACCTGCTTGGTAATACCTGCATGTTTTTTGGCCAAATGGACCAGAACCCGGTGCAGCGGGTGTTAATCGGCCTGACCGCCGCAGCCAGCGCCGAATATTTCCGCGACGAAGAGAAAAAAGATATTCTGTTCTTTGCCGACAACATGTACCGCTACGTACAGGCACACAACGAACTCTCAACTATTTTAGGGCAAACCCCTAGCGAGGGTGGTTATGAACCGACAATCTTCAGTGACGTAAAGTCATTGCAAGACCGTTTAAGCTCTACCGAGCATGGTTCTATAACCGCCGTGCAGACAATATATGTGCCGGCCGATGACTTGTCCGACCCGGCGGTGCAAATGATTCAGCACGAGCTGGACGGAATCATAGTCCTTAGCCGCAAAGTCGCCGAACAAGGGATTCGCCCGGCCGTGGACTTAATCCATAGCAGCTCCAGCCTGCTGAGTCCGGAAATTGTTGGCCAGCGTCACTATGATTTGAGCGTTAAGGTCCAGGCGCTGTTGCAAAAACACGAATCGCTCAAGAATATCATCGCCGTAATTGGCGAAAGCGAACTATCGGCCGTCGACCGCGCCGATTTTGCCAAGGCTCGTAAACTTATAGAATTTTTCTCGCAGGACATGTTCGTTATCGAAAGCTACAGCAACCGCCCGGGCGAACATATTAGCCGCGAAGAAACGCTTAGGGGCGTAGAAACAATCGTAACTTCCTAAAAAGCTAAGATGTCCGACGACGAACTAACAATGCATGTAAAAATCTACGCTCCATTCAGGACGTATTTTGAAGGTATGGCCAGGAGCTTGTCCGCCGCCAATAAAACCGGTGCCTTTGATGTTCTGCCGCACCACAAAAACTTTATGACACTACTAGTACCTTGCACTATAACAATCCGGGCAACCGATAAGCAGGACTATAACCTAAAAGTTAACCGCGGAGTAATGCACGTCAAATCCGACCAGGTGATGGTATTCCTAGATATTTAGCTGCAGTTGGTATAGCGGCTTAGTCAGCTGTTAAACTAAAACAGATGAAAAAGGTTTTTGTCGGTCTTAGCGGAGGTGTCGATAGTTCGGTTAGCGCCGCCCTGCTCAAACAGCAAGGCTATAGCGTAGCAGGTGTTTACATGAAGAACTGGACCAAGGACCTTCCGGGCATGCCATGCCCATGGAAAGATGACTTCCAGGACGCTAAGCGTGTAGCCGTACAGCTTGGAATCAATTTTGAAGTTTACGATTTCGAGAAACAATACTTCGACAAAGTAGTTAAGTATATGTTGGATGGTTTTAAGGCCGGCTTTACGCCCAACCCGGACATCATGTGCAACCAGGAAATCAAATTTAAGCTGTTTTTAGAAACCGCATTAGAAAATGGCGCTGACTTTATCGCCACAGGTCATTACGCCAAGGTCAAAAACGGCCATTTGTTGATGGCTAAAGATAGCAATAAAGACCAAACCTATTTTTTGCACCGGGTGCCTGGTAGTGCGTTCAAAAAAACGATTTTCCCGCTGGGGGACTTAACCAAACCTGAAGTCAGGGAAATAGCCAAAAAATTTAAACTGGTTACAGCCGATAAAAAAGAAAGTATGGGCATATGTTTTGTGGGCAAAGTGAGTATTAAAGACTTCCTGAAGCAGTATGTTGAAGAAAAGCCGGGGCTGATTATCAACCAGTCCGGCAAACAGGTGGGTATTCATGATGGCGCCTTGTTTTACACTATTGGCCAACGCCACGGGCTGGAAGTCGGCGGCGGCTTGCCTTATTACGTAGTCGGCAAAGATATGAAAAAGAACGAAGTGTACGTGACCACTGACTTACAGGACGCCAGGCTATGGAGCGGCAAGGTCCAGCTGGCCAGCGCGCACTGGATAAACGCCAAACTCAATTTGCAAGGACCGTCCTTGCAAAAATACAACAATCTTAAAATACGGATGCGGCACCGGGCAAAACTAATCCCGGTAAAAAAACTTAACTTGTTAAGTAATTCCAGAGCATTGGTTGAATTAAGCGAAGAGGTTCGAGCCGTAACTCCAGGCCAATCGGCGGTTTTTTACGCCGGCTCCGAGTGCCTCGGCGGCGGCATCGTAGTTTAGTTTCTGGCTCACCTCTGTTATACTGAAGATAATGACTGCGCAGGAGATTCGCCGGGAATATTTAAAGTTCTTTAAAGCACGCGGGCACAAAATTATCCCGAGGGCTAATTTAGTGCCACAGGATGACCCAACCACGCTGTTTACGGGCAATGGGATGCAGCCGTTGGTGCCATATTTGCTAGGCGAAAAACACCCGGGCGGCAAACGCTTGGCAGATAGCCAGACCTGCTTTAGGGCTGAGGATATGGACCAGGTCGGCGACAACCGCCACACAACTTTTTTTGAAATGCTGGGCAATTGGAGCCTGGGCGATTACTTTAAAGAAGAACAGCTGCCGTGGTTTTTCGAGTTTTTAACAGATGTAGTTGGCCTGGAGCCGGAAAAACTCTACGCAACTTGCTTTATTGGCGACCGCGATACCGGCATACGCAAAGATACCGATGCCTCTGGCATTTGGCAAAGACTTTTTAATTCTAAAAACATCGAAGCCAAAACCGGCGACATCGGCTCGATAGAAAATGGCTACACACGGGGCATGAAACCCGGCGAGCGGATTTTTTATTATGATGCGTCTTGCAATTGGTGGAGCCGCGATGGCGAACCGGCTAATATGCGCGAGGGCGAACCGGGCGGTCCGGACAGCGAGGTTTTTTACGATTTTGGCACCAAGCATGATAAAAAATTTGGCGAAAACTGCCACCCCAACTGCGAATGCGGGCGGTTTTTAGAAATTGGTAACAACGTGTTTATGACCTATAAGAAAGTTGGCAGCCGGTTCGAGAATTTGCCCAAGCCAAATGTTGATTTTGGCGGTGGCTTAGAACGAATTACTGCAGCGACACAAAACCAGCCAGATATCTTTAAAATTGATCTGCTCTGGCCAATCGTTGAAGGCCTGGAAAAACTTAGCGGCAAAGGTTACGCTAAAGATCAAACAAGTATGAGGGTTATTGCCGACCATTTACGCGCAGCTACTTTTTTAGCGGTGGATGGCGTTGTGCCAAGCAATAAACAACAAGGCTATGTATTGCGGCGGTTACTTCGCCGGGCAATCCGCCACGCATTCGAGCTGGGGATAGAACAGGATTTATGCGACAAAATCGCACCCACAGTTGTGGAAATATACGAATCTGACTTTCCGGAAGTCAAAAAACATAAAGACGCGGTGCTTAAAACTTTTGCAGCCGAAGAAAAACTCTTCCGCCAGACCCTACGCTCCGGCGTCCGTGAATTTACTAAACTAGCTAACGCTAAAAAATACTTAACAGGCGAGGTAATATTCCAACTTTATGACACGTTTGGTTTCCCGGCGGAGCTTAGCCTGGAAGAAGCCACAAGGCAAAAAGTTAAACTCGAAGATAATTGGCGGGATGGTTTTGACAAACTTATGGAGGAACAGCGCCAGCGTAGCCAAACAGCAAGTGTTGGAATGTTCAAGGGTGGTTTAGCCGACCATTCCGAGCAAGTGATTAGATATCACACCGCCACACATTTGATGTACCAGGCGCTCAAAAATGTTTTAGGCGACCATGTTGTCCAGCGCGGCAGTAATATTACCGCCGAACGCACCCGTTTTGACTTTAGCCATACACAAAAAGTCACTCGAGAGCAAATTACGGAAATCGAAAATATCGTTAATCAAAAAATTTCCGAAGGCTTGCCAGTTACCTGGGAAGAAGAAGATACCAAAAAAGCCTTTGCCAAGGGTGCCAGCGGTGCCTTTGGTGATAAATACGGTGATAAAGTCAAAGTCTACACGATTGGTGACCCAAAAAAGCCTTTTAGCCGCGAAATTTGCGGCGGCCCGCACGTAGAACACACCGGCCAAATTGCTGAAGGCGACAAAAAATTTAGAATTACTAAAGAAGAAGCTAGCAGCGCCGGCGTTCGCCGCGTTAAAGCCGTACTAGAGTAGACACCCTTTACATTTTGACCAAAAAGCGTTAGTGTTTAGGTGTCCTTTTGCAAAAATAAAAAGTTCAGAAAATGGCCCGGCGAAAAACCACCGTAAAACGTTCTAATAAATCCCGTAAAAACCGGCGAGTCATAGCTTATCCGGCGGTTTTATTCATGTTGCTCTGCGCCGGCGTGTTATTGGCTATTTGGACCTTTAAAGCCGTAGCGGACAACATTGTAGTAACAGCTAAGGTGCCCGCCGCCCCCGTAACCGGCCCGGCAGTGATTACTAACCCGTCGGATGGCCAGCGCCTTTCAGCTATACCCGTTAGCATATCTGGTACTTGTCCGTTGGATGGCACCGGTGGCTACGTGAAGATTTATCGCAACAATATTTTTAGCGGTGTGGCTATGTGTGATGGCAGCAATAACTTCAGTTTGTTCAGCGACCTATTTCCCGGGGCTAATACCATCAACGCCCAGATTTATAACATTACGGATGATGCCGGCCCGGCATCTACACCAATAACCGCCTATTATAATGCCGCGCAGCCCCCGGCTGTGTCTCCGCCAGCGGGGGGAGGAACAAGCGCGCCGGTTGCAAAACCACCGGTCTTAACAATATTCTCCGACTTTAAGTACATCGGTTACTACGTTGGCCAAACAACCGAGTGGAAACTGAGTATTGCCGGCGGGACAGCGCCCTACGCCGTAAATGTTAACTGGGGCGATGGTTCCAATACTGTACTAAGCCGTAAGGACGCCGGCGACTTTAGCGTCGACCACCAATACAAATCGCCAGGCAAACAAAAGAACCACAGCTATACAATTGTAATTTCTGGTTCAGACGCCGTTGGCAACCAAACAAGCTTGCAGCTATTTGTGATTATAAATAATCATAATGTGGGCCCAGTGGCCGCCAGTATTGCTGGCGCTACTTGTAGCACCTCGGGCATAAGCTTTGGCTCTATAACTTGTTTAGTGCAAACTAAAAACTTGCTGAAATTCCTGTGGCCGGCTTATGGCGTGGTGCTTCTAATGACCATCAGCTACGTACTGGGCGAACGCGAAGAATTAATCGTTTTAGCCAAGAGAGGGCTATTAATACGCCGCAGCGGCTAAGCCGTTACAGAGGCGGCGCGTGTTATAATCAATCTGATAATGCTTGAGAGAGCCAAAAAACTTAAGGGCAAATTACCCAGTGTTTCCGAAGCCGCCAAAAAGGTCCGGCCGGTAGGTGAATACATGGTGGCGCTGGATATTGGCACCGAATTCGTAAAAGCTCTGGTTGGCCGGGTGGTTGGCGGTGAGATAGAAATCATTGGCGTGGGCCGCACCCACCAAGCTTTGGCCGACATGCAAGCCGGTGCTATTGCCGATATTGCCGCGGTGGTGGCTAATTGCGACAAAGCCCTGGCTAAAGCCGAGCAGCAAGCTGGTGTGTCGGCACGCACGGCTGTAATTGGTATTGCCGGTGAGCTAGTAAAGGGCACCACCAGCACCGTACGTTTTACCAGGAAAAACCCAGAAAACGAGCTTAGCATAGATGAAATGGGCCGCATTATAGAGCTGGTGCAAGAGCGTGCCGAGGCCAAGGCGCGGCAGCAACTAGCTTGGGAGTTAGGCGGCAAAGACGTAGAAGTGCGCCTAGTTAACAGTGCTCTGGTGCGGATAGACATCGACGGCTATAAGGTTACTAACCCTGTAGGTTTCCAGGGACGTGATGTGGTAGTAGAGATGTATACGGCCTTTGCGCCAATGATTCACATTGGCGCGCTGGAGCGCACAGCCGCTGAGCTTGACCTTGAGCTTCTAGCGGTGGCTGCCGAGCCGTTTGCGGTGGCCCGTTCGGTAGTTGGTGATGATTCCAGTGCCAATGTCAGCGCTGTACTAATGGACGTTGGTGGCGGCACGACTGATATTGCAGTGGTTAACGAAGGCGGCGTAGAAGGTACCAAAATGTTCGGCATTGGCGGCCGGGCTTTTACTCACGCTATTGAACGCGAGCTGGACGTAGACTTTACCAAAGCCGAATCGCTAAAGGTTAACTTAGACGGCGCGCAAGATGGCGCAAAACATAAGGCCGAGATAGAAAAAGCCCTACAGAAGACTTTAAATGTTTGGATTAACGGTGTAGAACTAGCTTTATCGGAGTTTGATAAATTGGACCGCTTGCCCCAGCGGCTGCTGCTTTGCGGCGGTGGCTCCTCTTTGCATATGCTGATGTCCCAGCTAGAGGACGGCGAATGGTACAAGACCCTGCCGTTTACCAAAAAACCCTCCATACATCACATCAAACCAACCGAAGTTGTAGGCATAACCGATAGCACTGGCGATGTTAACGACCACACGTTTATTACTGCTATGGGCCTTCTACGCGTGGGCCTGGACACGGTGAACAGTAGCGCGGCTGGCGGCGATAACACCGTAAAAGGTAAACTTAATAAGCTACTAAAGATTTAAGATGGCAGATACTAAACCCTCAGGCAAAATTCCAGCCAAACCCGGCAAAGACGTGGTCTATCTTGACGTAGATGACGAAATTACTGGCATTATTGATAAAGTCGAAGGTTCTAAAGAAAAAGTCGTGGCTCTGGTACTGCCTAAACGCTCGGCTACCTTGCAAAGCATTGTAAATATGCGCCTGTTGCGTCGTAGCGCCGATAACGCTGACAAGAACATAGTGTTAATTACCAAAGAGCCGGCGCTGCTGCCGCTGGCCGGTGCGGCCGGCTTACATGTGGCTGAAAGCCTGCAAGGCACGCCCGAAGTACCGCCATCGCCACGACCCGGCGCTCCAATTCCTCCTAGCGAAGACATTCCGGCCGGCGAAGAGCCCGACCCGGATGACGATAACGCCAAGTTGGACTACCACCGCTCGATTGGTGTCTTGGCTGCCGCCCATATGGCTAAAGAAGACGATGAAGCCGAAGAGATTGACCTGGGCGAAGAGGATGCCAAAGACGAAAAACCGGCCAAGCCAGACAAAAAAGCCAAAGAACCCAAGGACAGCAAGGTTAAAATCCCCAACTTTGACCGCTTTAGGGTAATGTTGGGTCTGCTTTTAGTCGGACTTATAGCTTTGATCGTCTTTATTATTTTGGGAATCTTTGTACTGCCCAAGGCCACAATCACTATTCAGACTACCAGTAGTCCCGTAAACGCCAGTTTTAATTTAACTACTTCGGATAGTGCTAAAACCTTGGACGAAACTGCCGGCACTATACCAGCCACCTTAAAAACCTCTGACTTTACCAATGTTGAAAGTGTTCAGGCTACTGGCCAGCAAAACAACGGCGATAAAGCCACGGGCTCGGTATCATTGTCAGCTGAAGCATGCAGTCCAAGCAACCCTTTTGTTCCGCCTCCCGCCATACCTAACGGCACCGGGGTAACTGCAAAAGGCCTAACCTTTAAAACACAGGCTGCGACTACATTCACAATCACTGGCGCCAGTCCGCTTGGCAATAACTGCTTTAGCTACCCATCAACTTCCAATACACCCATCTCGGCAACTAGTGGAGGGGCAAACTACAATATAACGGCAACATTTACCGCCCAAGGCTACGACGCGTCCGGCAATGGCTCAACTTCCAGTGGAACGGATAAGCCCGTGACCGTTGTTAGCCAAACCGATTTAGATAATGCCCAGAGCAAAGTCAGTAGCAGTAATGCCGACAACTTTAGCAAGAATTTCCAAAACGACCTTACCAATAGCGGCCTGTACATTATTCCTTCCACTCTCAAAGCTGCTGACCCGGCAGTTACCTCTACCCCTGCTGTTGGCCAACCCGCCAGCACTGTAAGCGTAACTATCAAAACCACCTACTCGGCGCTAACAGTCAAAAGGAGTGACCTGCAGCAAGCCATAAACGACAAACTGCAAAAACAGATTAAACCAACCGAGCAACGCCTTAGCAGCAGTGATGTAGTTAAGAGTGCCTCGGTAAGCGTGCAAAACCAAAACTCGCCAACGGTTGCCGTTTTGAGTATCAATGAGAGCACCTCAGCGGTACCTATCCTCAATCTAGACAGCATCAAAAAACAGTCAACGGGCCAGAAAAGCGGCGATATCAGCACGAATATCAACTTATTGCCCGGAGTTAAAAGCGTTAGCGTAAAACTCAGTCCGTTTTGGGTGTCCAAAGCGCCTAAAACCAGTAAAATAACGGTGGTGCAGCAACAGGTCCAAGGTGGAAATTAGCCAGTTACTCGGTTTGGACGTGGGTCATAAGCGCATTGGCGTAGCCAGAGCCTCAAGTTTGGCAATGTTGGCCGAACCGTTAAGAACAATCCCTACGGATGGCGCACTGGATAAGCTCAAGGAGTTAGCAAAAGAATACAATGCCGCTACCGTGGTGGTTGGCCTGCCGCGTAACTTGCAAGGCGATGATACCCAGCAAACAACCTGGGTGCGGGAGTGGGTAGATGAGGCTAAAAAACAGATAGAGTTACCGTTTTATTGGCAGGACGAAGCCTTAACCAGCGCCGTGGCCGAAGCTGAACTACAGGCGCATGAACATCCTCATGACATTGATGCCCTGGCAGCAGCTATAATTTTGCAAGATTTTTTGGATTCATTAGAGAGTGAAAGGGTACCATGCTAGGCCGCCGGCTTAAAAACGGTTTTCCTAAGCGGCCAAAGTATAATTTTTGGCTAATTATCTTAGTTATCGTAGGCCTGCTCGCTGTAGGCGGGGTTGTAGGCTTACGTGTTTGGTATAACAATGGGCTAGCTCCGGTGTCTTCTTCAACTAAAGCCCAGTACTTTACCGTTGAAAAAGGCTCAGGTTTAAACGAAATCGCTAATAACCTTAAAGAAGCCGGCTTAATACGTAGCCCCAAAGCTTTTGAAACATACGTGCGAGGGACTGAGCAGCAAAGCCAACTGCAAGCGGGTACATATACCCTAAGCCCGTCCATGAGTGTTAAAGAAATAGTAGATAAGATGGTAAGAGGCGACGTAACCACAAATTTGCTAACAATTTTGCCCGGCAAGACTTTAGCAGAGATAGAAAAAACTTTTGCAGCTGCCGGCTATAGCCAATCCCAGATAGACACGGCCTTTAATCCGGCATCCTATAACGGCAATCTGGCCCTGGCTAGTTTACCCGCCGGAGCTAGCTTGGAGGGCTACCTATACCCCGACTCTTATCAACAAACTACTAACACACTAGCCACCGCTATTGTTCAGGAATCATTAGACGAGATGGCTGCGCACTTAACACCCGATATCATTAACGGTTTCATGGCCAATGGGCTAAGTACTTACCAAGGTATAACTCTGGCTTCTATTGTCGTCCAAGAGAGTGGTGACCCCAACCAGGAGCCCTCGATTGCCCAAGTATTTTATAACCGCCTAAATCAGGGCACAATGCTGCAGTCTAACGTTACGGCTAATTACGCGTCAGATCTAGCAGGCGTCCCGCGGAGTGTGAGTATTGAGTCGCCCTATAACACTTATCTTCACGCTGGCCTGCCACCGGGCCCGATAAGCAATGTCACCGCTGCGGCCCTAAGAGCAGTTGCCCACCCGGAAAATAATAGCTACCTGTACTTTATCGCCGGTGACGATGGCACGATCCACTACTCACAGACCGAAGCTGAGCACGAACAAGCCATCCAGCAGTATTGCCACAAATTGTGCGCCCAGTAGTGAGCTTTCGCGTTGCTTCGCAGTAGCGTCCGCCTAAGCGGACGGTCGCGAAAGTCTACTACTGGGTGTGCCCAGCAACCCCTTAAATAACTCTTCTTTGCTATAATGTATCGGGTGTAACGAGACCTTTTGTTAGGTTGTACCCCAACAAGGAGCAAATCAAAGATTCGTAAACCACAATTTTCTTTTATCAGGCGCAAAAGCGCGCATGGTATGGAAACTATCATGGCTTTGCCGGATTTCCCGGCCAAGCTGGATAAACTTGATAAAAAATCGCGCCGCCGGGTGATTCGCTGGAGTATAGTTGGCGGTAATTGTCTGTTGCTACTCATCATCGCGGTGTTTTTGCTTGGCAACCGCTCGGCCAGCCAGACTGTTAGGAGTAGTACTGC
>Ga0265338_10009488_pt1 | contig 11592 bp, 9 predicted proteins | sample 42126metaG_FD_193579 | JGI IMG/M metagenome (GOLD analysis project Ga0265338, IMG submission 193579) | Rhizosphere microbial communities from Carex aquatilis grown in University of Washington, Seatle, WA, United States - 4-21-26 metaG | ecosystem: Host-associated > Plants > Roots > Rhizosphere >... | reverse complement strand
CATCATGTCCTCGGTGTCACGCAGGACTATGAAGCGGCCATCACTTGGTACCGCAGAGCGGTTGCTCATGGACTTGCCGAGGCGGAGAACAATCTTGGCGTGATGTACGAAAATGGCGCCGGCGTGGAGAAGGACTATGGGCAGGCTGCGGCCTGGTATCAGTCTGCGGCCATTCACGGCTCACCCCGCGGCCAGTACAATCTGGCCACCCTCTATTACACCGGTAGAGGCGTTCCGCTTGATTACGTCAGCGCCTGGGTGTGGTACAGCCGCGCCGCAGCCACTGGAGACCGGACGGCTGCCCGGCGCGTAAAGGAAGTTGCCGGCATCATGACTGCCCGGGAAAAGCAACTCGCGCAATCGCGACTGCTGGACGGTCAGGTTGCGCAAATCTCAAACGCGGAAGCGCATCGGCCGCTGGAAACCGCGAGTCAACGGTAGCCCTGGATCGAGCCGAGACCCGCCCGGCGCGACTGCGCAACTGCATCCAGCAATTCCGCTATCACTTGCGCGCAAGGACGTATGCGCGGCGGCTCTGGTGCTCAATGGGCGGCGGGTATGGATCGCGCTCCAGGCATTCCTCAATCCGGAAACCCGCGTCTTCCAGCTCGCTGAGCACCACGTCACGATCGAGTGTGTAGAACTTCATGGTGATGGGCCGGCCCCACAATTCGCTCACGCCCAGCACTTCGCCCCCAATGTGAAAAGTGAGCAGGAGCAGGCCCCCCGGGCTCAATACCCGATTCATCTCGCGGAACGCCTGCGGGCGCAGCTCGGCGGGCAGATTCACGATCGCATAGAAGGCTGTGATGCCCGCCAGCGCCCCTCCTTCAATTGCGAGCGCCGTCATGTCGCCCACGCAAAATTCAATTTCCGGATTTAGCCGGCGCGCTTCGACCAGCATCCCCGGCGACAAATCCAGCCCGAAAACGTCCGTGCCTGCCTGGTTGAGAAACCGCGCAACCTGGCCCGGCCCGCAACCCATGTCACATACACGCCCGCGTCCGGTAGTCTCCCGCGCAAAACGGAGCAACACCTCTCGGTCAAAGGGCTTGTCTTTCAGCTCGTCGAAGATGGCGGTGGCGTAAGCGTCTGCCACGCGGTCATAGCTGGCGCGGATCGATTCGAGGGCGGTCTGATCTTCAGGCATCGTTTTAGGCGCGTCCTGGAACCATCTTGCCAGACCGGACCTATTGCACCGCCAGTTTCAATTTGGACTTGTTCCGGCCTTCTTATCTAATCTTCATGGGTTGGAAGGAGCCGCGCAGGCGCCCCACGTCCTCTTCACCTTGTCCACGCGGAAGGCACCCATCGGAGAACCGCCCATTGCCGATTTCTTTCTGCCCCTCACGCTGACAACATTTCCCGGCTTTAGGTCAGAGATTGAGCCGGTAAGCCGATAGATTGCGTGGTCTTTTTCATTCGCGATCTCCAGCCCGTCCTTATCGGACACGCAGCCTTTGATCGTCGGATGAAGCGCGAAATACACGCCCACTCCGATGCCGACACCAACGGCCGCCGCAACGCCAACAATTCCGGCAACGATTTCATGGCCTTGCGTTTTGAGGCTGGTTTGCGCGGGGGCAGGAGCGCTGCCGAACAGCACTGAAACACAAAGCAGATACACAGAGCCGCGGAGAACATGGTGTTCTTTCATTGAGCGCTCCTTTGAGGGTCGATTGGGGATATTTACTGCACTATGCGCAGAATGTACGGACGTTCTGTGCCGGAGAGACTCGCCCTGCCACCCACGCGCCGGCATCCCCCTCCGCCATTTACCATCAGGATACCCCGGCTCCCTTCGCCTGTTGAAAAGCGGTCCAGAAATCCGGCGAAAAACCCCAGGAATTGCCGGTAAATCTCCCCTTCTTCCCCAAAGCGATTTCCGTCCTGCGTTATCCACAAAAACCACGCCCCAGGCGGTTGACCCTGCCCTCCGCGGTTCGTAAAGTCTCAATCAAAGGCAATCATTGAAGCGCACGGGTTCTACCCGGCAGCTGGGTCGGATTCCGTGCACAAACCAGGGCGTAACAACCTTCAATCCTCCAGGGAGTCCGCATGCTGAAACTGAAAAAAATCCACATCCTCGGCTTCAAAAGCTTCTGCGATCGCACTGAATTGACGGTCGCGGGGACGGGCATCGCCGTGGTGGTGGGGCCAAACGGTTGCGGCAAGTCGAACATCCTGGACGGGGTCAGTTGGGTCCTCGGTGAGCAAAGCGCAAAATCCCTCCGCGGCAGCAACATGCAGGATGTGATCTTTGCCGGCACGCGCGAACGCAAGCCGCTCGGCATGGCGGAAGTCACCCTCACAATGGTCGATCCAGATGCATACGAAGGCCCAATCCCCGTCGAGCCGGAGATCCAGCTGGATTCCGACCTCCCCTCCGATTGGGACGAGGAAGCTTTTCGTCGCCAGCGCGCTGCTGAGGCCGAGGAGATCATCGCGTCTGAACAGCCCGGCCAGGCCATCGACGGCGAAATCGAATCTCCAGCCCCACCTCACGCCAGCGTTGCCCCCGCACCCTCCGCCGACGCCACCGCAGCCGCCGGTCCCCAGGCCGTCGTCCTCAAAATCCGCCGCCGCAAGTTCCAGCGCTCCTTCGCCAGGGGTGAAATCGTCATCACCCGCCGCCTCTTCCGCACCGGCGAGAGCGAATACCTGCTCAACGGCAAGCTCTGCCGCCTTCGCGATATTCAGGACATCTTCATGGGCACCGGCCTCGGCCCGGAGAGCTACGCCATCATTGGCCAGGAGCGCATCGGCCAGCTCCTTAGCTCCAAGCCGCACGACCGCCGCGCCATCATTGAAGAAGCCGCCGGCATCACCCGTTTCAAAACCAAGAAGCGGCTCGCCGAGCTCCGCCTTGAATCCGCCAAGCAAAACCTCGCCCGCGTTGACGACATCTTTGAGGAAGTCACTCGCCAGATGAACTCCCTCAAGCGCCAGGCCGCCAAGGCAGAGCGTTTTGCCGCCGTTCGTGAAGAGCTCCGCTCCCGTCTTCGCGTCGTCCTCGCCAGCCGCATGGCCCTTATGGATGCGGATCAGGCGCGCCTCGATACCGAGATCGCCGCACTCACCGGGCAGATCAACGACTCAGCGGCCACCATCGGTGAAATGGAATCCAGCCAGCACTCCATGACCGAGCGCGGTTACCAGCTCGACGGCGCCATTCAGGAAGCCCAATCGCGCGCCGCCGATTCCGCAGTCGAACTGGAACGTGCCGCCGCCCGCGAACGCAGCAACACTGAGCGCGTCGCCGAGCTGGAAGCGCGCATGGCCGCCGCCTCGGCAGAGATCGAGCAGACCCGTACCCAGCTTGCCGGCATTTTCGAAGAGCGCACCCAGCAGCACAGCTTCCTCCAGACCGCGGCTGAAGAAGCCCGCGCGTTCCATCAACGTGTCTCCGCGCGCCAAGGGGAAGCCCGCGCCGCGTCCGATGAAGTTTTCAACGCCGAGCGCAACCTTGAAGCCAACCGCCGTCACGCCATGCACCTGCTTACCCTGGCCGGCAATGCGCGCAACTCCACCGCACAAGCTGAGGAAAGCCTGGCCGCGCTGGAGCGCGAAGCTGAGCGCCTCGCAGCGGAGATGCGCCAGTCGCGCCTCGAATTGGAAAACCTTGGCGTGCAGAGCGGCCAGGCGCGCCTCGGTTTTGACTCCGCCACCGAACGCCTCAAGTCCCTTGAAGCCGAAATCTCCGCCCTCCGCGAATCCCTCCAGGCCGGCCGCGCGGAAGAAAACACCGCCCGCGCCCGCGCCAATCAGCTTCGCAGCGAACACGCTTCGCTCGGCGGCCGCCGCAACTCCCTTGAAGCGCTCATCCGCAATCACAGCTACTCCACCAACTCCGTGCGCCAGCTCCTCAAGCCCGGCGCGCTCGGCCCCGGCATGGCCCCCGTCGGCACCCTCGCCGACTTCCTTGAAGTCAGCGGCGAGCACGAAGGCGTCGTCGATGAGTTCCTTCGCGAAGAACTGAACTACCTCGTCGTCAATAGCTGGACCGCGGCCGAACAGGGAGTCAACCTTCTCAAATCCGGCGCCGACGGCCGTGCCACTTTCCTCGTTCATCCTGAAGATCCCTCCGCCTTCACCACGCGCATTGAAGATGAAGAAGAGATCCGCATGCAAGGCCTCACGCCGCTCAAGGACACCATCCGGGTCCTCAACGGCTTTGGCCGTTCGCTTGAGGCAATCCTCCCCAAACTGAAAAACGGCTACATCGTGGAAGACGTCGCGCTGGCGCAGCGGCTCAGTGAGCAGCACAGCCGCGCATTCTTCCTCACCCCCGGCGGCGAGTGCTTCCACAACACCACAGTCACCGGTGGCAAGCCCGCCAGCGAGGGCCCGCTCGCCCTCAAACGCGATCTGCGCGAGACCGAGAGAAAGCTCGCAGCCGTCGAAGGGAATCTTGTTGAAGCTGAGTCGGAATCCGCCACGCTGGCCCGATCGATTGAAGACTTGAACCGCCGGCTTGAAGCGCGCAGCGAAGAGCGCCGCCAGGCCGAACACGACACCGCCAACCAGGGCGCGGCGCTCAGGCAAATGGACGCGGAAGTCCAGCGCATCGACCGCCGCTTGCAGGAGTGGACTCTCCAGGCCGCGCGCAACAAGGACGCCGCCGAGGCCAAGCGCAGCCTGATTGAGCAGAAGCGCGCTGAGGCCGAGCACATGGAATCTGAACACGCACAGGCGGAGACTGCTCTCGAGTCACAGCAGTCGGCGCTGGTAGAGATGCGTCAGAAGCGCGAGGTCCTGCAGCAGGAAGCAGCCCAGCTCACCGCTGAACTGGCCGGCCTTGAAGAGCGCCGCCGCGGCGCGGAGGCTGCATTCCAGCGCATCGATCGCCTGCACGCAGACCTGGAGCGTCGCGTCCTGGCCATCGAGCAGCAGCGCGCCGCCTCTCAAGCTGAGCGCGAGCAGCGCATCCGCGAAAGCGCCACTCTCGCCACGCGTCAGCAGGAGCTCGTCCGCCAGCGTGCCGATGCGCTTGCCGAAGCGCAAAACCTGGCCGCGGAAGCGCACGCCCTCCGCCAGCTGTTGGCGCAGCTTGAATCCGATCTCAAGACCCATCGCGCCGCGCTCGATCAGTTGCGCGACGACCGCTCCAACCGTGCCAGCGAGCTCGCCAAGCTCCACTCCGACCTCGAATACCTTGAAGCCGGCTGCCTGGCTGAGGTGAATGTCGAAGCCGTAGTCCTGCGCGCTGACGCCGAGCTCCGGCGCATCGAGGGCGAAGAACTCGCATCTGAAGAAGAGACCTGCCGCGGCCTGCGCCAACGCCTGGAACAAATGGGCCCCGTGAACATGATGGCGCTCGACGAGTACAAGGAGACCGCTGAACGCCACAGCTTCCTCGACACTCAGCGCAAAGACCTCGTCGAATCCATCGAAAACACGCAGGAAACTATCCGCGAAATCGATCAGATCTCGCGCACCAGGTTCGATGAAGCCTTCGCTCGCATCAATGAAAACTTCGGCCAGGTCTTCGCCCGCCTCTTCCACGGCGGCCAGGCGTTCCTCCGTCTCACTGACGAAGAGAACCAGGCGGAAAGCGGCCTCGATATCGTGGCCTCGCCGCCGGGCAAAAAGCTCCAGAACGTGCTCCTGCTCTCCGGCGGCGAAAAATCCTTGACTGCCCTCGCCCTGCTGGTCGGCATCTTCCAGTTCCAGCCCAGCCCGTTCTGCGTCCTCGATGAAGTGGATGCAGCGCTCGACGAAACCAACGTCGGCCGTCTCGCTGACCTGCTTCGCTCGCTAAGCAACGACACTCAGTTCATGATCGTCACCCACTCCAAACGCATGATGCACGCCGCCGACATGATCTACGGCGTCACCATGCAGGAACCCGGCGTCTCCAAGATCGTCAGCGTGCAGCTAGCCCATCACGACCAGCGCGCCACCGCTTAGCGCTCAACATTCTGTACCGCCGACCTAAGTACCGCGATCTCCAGATCGGCTGTAACGCGGGTCTTCAGACCCGCGAAAAAAACTCCAATTCGCGGTGCTTTGCAACAAGGGCACGGCTTCAGCCGGGCCCATGAGCCGTAGTCGGGATGGACCCCGGAGCCCGCTTCAGCGGGCGAAAGACGGTAGCCCCACGGCGCAAGCCTGGGGTGTCAATGCAGAACGAGGCCCAAGCCCGCTTCAGCGGGCCTAAGATCCCTTCCACCCTCTGCGAGAAATGCACGTCAACCTCACTGAACAACCAGACAACCGGCCTTGTCGCTCCGCCATCTGATTCGCAGGGAGAATACCGATGGCAACGAAAAAATCCGTTTCAGGCAAAAAGAGCAGCGCGAAGAAGACCAGCTCTCATAAAAAGTCCTCCACTCGCAAATACTCGTCCTCCGCCGGCACCGACGTGGAGCGCGAAATGCACGCGATGAAGCAGGGCAAGCTCAAATCCGGCCGCAGCGGCAAAAAAGTCACCAGCCGCAAACAGGCCATCGCAATCGGCCTCTCTGAGGCGCGCAGCAAAGGAAAAAAAGTGCCCGCAAAAAAATCCTGATGCGGCACTTTCGCACCGCCGGTCCTACTGCGACATCTCAAAGTTCACCGTCACGTCAACCACCGCCTCCCCGTCGCCAGGAGCGAATTTCCACTTGCGCACAGCATCCTCGGCGGCATTCACCAGCGCGCTGTTGCCGCTGAGCGCTTTCGCGTCCGTCACCTTGCCCGCGGCATCCACCGTGGCCTCCACCTTCACAGCCCCCGTAATTCTCATGTGCTTCGCAAGTTCCGGATAAACCGGCGCCACACGGCTCTTCACCGCCCGCTCGTCGGCTGCACGGCCGGGTAGCGCCAGCGCCATCAGCAATCCCAGCACGATTCCTTTCAGCCCCCTCGACATCCACGCCTGCGCTTCGTATCCCAATTCCAGCTTCTCGGCCATCGAACCCCCACGCGCACTGCCAGTGCACACCCGAACTCATCGGCAATACACTGCCAAACATGAGAGAGGGAATTGGGAATTTTCGAACCCTGCACTTGCTCTTGTATCTGGATTTGCTTTTGTACTCGCCGACTGCCCCCAAACCGATCCGCAATGCGCCGCCCGAAAATCGGCGGTCATCAGCCGCCGGTCTCCTCAAACGTCAGATTCTCCGCGCTCGAGTGGTGTTCCTCCCGCCACAGGTCGAACAACCGTCCGTAACTCAGTGTCAGGTAATCGGAAGGCGTCAGGCCCAGCCGCGCGGCCACACCGTCAATCCAATCAGGCTCGCCTTCCAGCTCCGCGTAGTTCCCAATCGGCGTCTCGTCCACAACGCAATGACCCTCGCCATCGCTCCACTCAGTCCGCCACTTCTCGTAGCGGAACGCAGGCACAAGCCCCAGCGAACCAAACACCTCGGCCAGCGCGGCTCCATCCGCCACTTCGGTCTCGGTCTCCACACGATGCTTGTGCCGGTCCTCGCCCGGCCCCTCGTCGGGCAGACGCTTGTGCGTCAGCAAGCAGCGCCCCGCATAGGTGCGGATGCGCAGAATCTCCGTCCGTGCCCGCAACCGCCGGTCCGGCGTGTCGTACAGCACGTTCGCCTCGAACGCCCGCGGCGTCGCAACACGCAGCCCCGCCCCGCTCAGCCGCGTTGCCAGCTCGCCAAGGTCACGCACCCGGAACTTGATCTCCGTTTCCACCCCGGACATAACCTGAGAGTATACGGCACCCCGCAGCGCTGCTATCGCCGTGTGCCCCATCCATCGCTCAGCCATATCGCGCGATGGGTGGGACCGACAAACGCCCGTCCCACAACCTGCACTCGTTTTTGCTTTTGTTCTTGCTTTTCTTTCTGTCATTCCCCGCAGGGAATCTGCTTTTCCCCCCGGTGAACCTCCAGGACCGCTGCCGGCTAACAGCTACCGGCTCCGCTTCGGACAGGCGACAATAGTACCGTGACCACCCTGCGCCTCAAGGTCGATCCGGACCACCTCGACGCGCCCGCCTCCCGCGCCGCCCTCGAGCAGGCCGCATCCATCCTCCGTTCCGGCGGCCTCGTGGCCCTGCCCACTGAAACCGTCTACGGCCTCGGCGCCAACGCCCTTGACCCCGCCGCCGTCGCCCGCATCTTTCAGGCCAAGCAGCGCCCCTCCTGGGACCCCGTCATCGTCCACATCGCCGGCCCGGTCGAGGGCAACGCCATGCTCGCCGCCGTCGCCGCGGAGATCCCCCAACCGGCGCGCAAGCTGATGGAAGCCTTCTGGCCCGGCCCGCTGACCCTCCTGCTACCGCGCTCCGCAGCCGTCCCCGATGCCGTCACCGCCGGCCGGCCCCTGGTCGGCGTGCGCATGCCCTCGCACCCCGTCGCCTTTGAGCTGATCCGCCTCACCGGCGTGCCCGTGGCCGCGCCCAGCGCCAACCTCTTCGGACACATCAGCCCCACCAGCGCCCAGCACGTTCTTGACGACCTCGACGGGCGCATCGACGCCATCCTCGACGCGGGCCCCACACAGCACGGCGTTGAATCCACCGTACTCGACCCTTGCCGGTCTCCCATGGTCATTTACCGGCCCGGAGCCATCAGCGCCGATCAAATTCGCGCCCTGGCCGGCGACGTCGTGCAGTTCGAATCGCCCCTCCGCGATGCCGCTGACCTCGACGACGCGGCCGCCCTGCCCTCGCCCGGCGTCGGAATCCGTCATTACGCCCCCCGCGCGCAGCTAACTCTAACGTATGCGCAAGTTACCCACTCGGAGGGATACTCCCCCAGCCCATCGGCGCCGGAGCGAACAGATGTTGTGCAGTGTGTGGCAAATAGGAGACAGTCCGCTGCAACGGCCAATTCCGAGCATGCCTTCCTGCAGGCAGCCAGGCAGCTAGGCGAAAATGGCAGGCGTGTCGGCCTGATGCTCCCCGCCGGGTGGCATTTTGACCCCATCCCCGGTACCGTAGTCTTCGAATGGGGTAAATGGAACGATCTAGTGGAGTTGGCAGCCCGCCTCTACGCGGGATTGCGCGCCCTGGACTCAGCAGGTTGTGAAGTGATCGTCTGCCCAGCTCCCCCTCCCGACGGCATCGGAGCCGCCATCCGCGACCGCCTCCACAAAGCCGCCCGGACCTAGCACCCAAACCCCCCAGCCCGCCCAGCACCAACTCAAGCCCAGTCCTGCCCTAAGCGCCGTTCTCCCCCTGCTTGAACATGTACTTGATGGAGGACTTGAAGATCAGCATGCGGTAGCGGCCGCGGATTTTAAGCGTATGGCGGTCGTACCACTCAATGCAGCCTTCCACCTGCTCGCCGTCCTCCAGGACGATGACCATGGGAGTCTGGGACTGGATCTGCTTCTGCAAATAAAACAGTTCTGCGTGCCTGTGAACTGTTTCATCGTCGTGGATGTGGGTTAGAGCCGAAAATCGAAACGGAACAGGTGGAGTGGAGTATTTGTTCCTGCGAAAAGGGGCCCCGGCCGGCGCATTGGTCACGCCTGACGCGACAATCGGGCTGACGATCTGGCTCATGGTATTTCTTCCTTCCTGAGCTTCAGCGCGAGGCCTAACCCCCATGGGTACATCGATTTCCCATTGCAGGCCGGGTTTTGAGGCTGCTCGTAAAGGGACAGATGCGACGCCCAGATACGAAGTTGCTCAATTTCGCCGAAATTGTTACCAGAGTAGCAGAGTCCCGGGATTATCTGGCAAAAGACGTGACCGAACTCGGGGGGAGTTAGTTCACCCGTCTGACCGAACTCGGGGGGAGTTGATTCACCCGTCTGACCGAACTCGGGGGTAGTTACAGAGAAGGATCTCACCCGTCAGTCCCCGGCAAAAACCATCTGCCGCCCCTGCGGGGTCACTTTGGAGCCTTGCACCCTTGCTCCTTCGGGTCCCGTACTCAAGACAGTACAACTCCATTCGATCCAGAACGTCTAATCAGTGGCAGAATGGCATCCAGGGTGAATATGCGGATTCAGATAGCTGGTTGTGTTTGCGGAGCTTTGCTGGCGGCGAGTGCGGGGGCGCAGCAGCCCGCCTTCGCGGCGGCCGGAACCGGCGCTGCCGTGGCGGACGCCGCGCAGCAGGTTGTGCTTCCTGTAACGGTGCGGGACAAGAAGGGCGAGTTGGTAACCGACCTCAAAAAGGCTGACCTGACGCTGACGCAGGACGGCCGCCCACAGACCATTACCAGCCTGACGCGGCCGAGCGAAGAGCCTCTCCTGATCGGGCTCATCGTGGATACCAGCCGGTCGTTGGGCAACGCTCAGAGCGCGGAAATCAAGGCCGCGGAGGCCTTTCTTGACCAGGTGCTGCCCGCGGCATCGAAGAACCAGGTCTTCCTCATCCACTTTGACCATGAGGTGGAGCTGCTGGAGGACATTACCAGCGACAAGAGCACTCTCTATCAGCAACTGGACCAGATGGGGCCGACGCGAGTTCAGCATGCCGAGGACCAGGGGCCGGAGACCAACGACACGCCCAGCCTGGGCGGCGGCCGTCACGACACCAACCAGCTTTACGACGCCGTTTTCCTGGCCAGCGACGAAATGATGAAGAACAAGCCGGGCAGAAAGGTGCTGGTGGTGTTTTCAAACGGGGCGGACCGCGGCAGCAAGGAGACGATGAACGACGCGGTGGACTCAGCCGACCATTCCGGCGTGGAGGTTTACACCATCTTCATGAAGGGTGAGGCAGACCGCACGCCGGGATCGGACATGCCCGGCAACAACCGCCGCGGCGGATGGGGTGGAGGAGGCGGAGGGGGCTATCCCGGAGGCGGAGGAGGCTATCCCGGCGGTGGCGGCGGCTACCCCGGTGGAGGCGGAGGCCGGCGGCAGCCCGAGCCCAAGGCCGGCAACGGCATGGAAGGCAAGAAGGTGATGCAGGAGATGGCGCAGCGCACCGGCGGCCACGCATATGAGGCAAAGCACTCCGGCGATCTGGCTCCGATTTACAAACTCATCAATGATGAAATCAACGCCCAGTTCCTGCTGACTTACACTCCGGACAAGCCCGACACCGAGGGCGATTACCACAAGGTAGCCATCACGACAGACAAAAAGGACTGCACCGCTTCCACGCGCGAGGGATACTACGGGCCAAGCAAGGAATGAGAGTCAAAGAGCAGGGATAAGCGAGTAGACAACGAAAAGCCCCGCTGATTGCGGGGCTTTCTTTTTGGCCTCGTGGCGCAAGAGTTCCGATTCTTATCGAAGAGCGCGGTTGCTGAAGCCTCCTCGAATACGCGATTATTCAGGAGGCGTCTCTGTTCCCCTAATCGCTATTTGCGTTCGAACCATGAATTCCCGTCCTGCTAGGATGATGGCACGAGACCGGAATTCCGTTGCTGTTCTTCACATCCTCCGCGCAACGACGGAAATATGAACCTATGTGGGGACACTAATCAGAGCGCTCATGAGAATGCAGATGTTGATGGCGGCGATTCAACTAGCGGTTCGATGGTCTTTGTGGGCCGTTATTCTCGAAATAGCATCTGTTGCGTCAACTCTAATTCTTGTTGTAGGTGCAGCGCTTGAGTATCGGCCAATCCTTGAGAAACTCGCGTACTTGTTGAAAAAAGCTATTCTCCTCAAAGCCAACGAGTTTGAGCGATGCATATTGAAGGAGATGGCTCGGCTCTCTCTAGTTCCAGTCCTAGT
>Ga0265338_10009487_pt1 | contig 11594 bp, 9 predicted proteins | sample 42126metaG_FD_193579 | JGI IMG/M metagenome (GOLD analysis project Ga0265338, IMG submission 193579) | Rhizosphere microbial communities from Carex aquatilis grown in University of Washington, Seatle, WA, United States - 4-21-26 metaG | ecosystem: Host-associated > Plants > Roots > Rhizosphere >... | reverse complement strand
CGGCGGCGCCGGATACTCCCCGACGCCGTGGCGGCCAAAGCCGACGCCTTCTTGACCGGCGAACCCGCCGAGCGGGTCATGACCGAAGCGCGAGAGACCGCGACCCACTTCATCGCCGCCGGGCACTACGCGACCGAGACGTTCGGCGTGCGGCGCCTGGGCGAAGACTTGGCGGCTCGCTTCGATCTGGAGCACACCTTCATCGACGTCCCCAACCCCATTTAGCGCAAACCAGGCCGTCCTGGCTCGGCAGCCAGGTGTCCGTGGCTCTCGCCTTCCAAAGTCCCTAAGATCATGAGGGTCCAATAGGGGTCACGAGGAGGAGAGTCGCAATCATGGAGGCCAGCGCCGTAGAGACGTCAACCAGATCGGCCACGGTCGCCGATCTGATCTCACGCTCGGCCGCGCTGCGCCCCGAGCATCCCGCCGTTCGCTACAAGAAAGACGGCGAGTGGAAGGACGTCACCTATCGAGAGGTGGCGGACATCGTGCAGGAGATCGGCCTCGGGCTGATCGACCTGGGAGTCGAACCGGGCGAACGGGTCTGCATCCTCGCCAACACTCGCCCCGAGTGGTCCTACGCGGACATGGCGATCACTTCGATCGGAGCCGTGGTCGTGCCGATCTACCAGACCAACTCCCCCGAGGAGTGTTTGTGGGTCATCTCCGATTCGGGCGCCACGGCGATCGTCGCCGAGGACGAGGCGCAGCTGGCCAAGCTGGCCGAGATCCAAGACCAGCTGCCCAACCTGAAGACCGTGATCGCGATGGACCCGCCTGCGGGCGCCGGGCCGGTCGAGTCGATCTCGCTGGATGAGGTGCGCGAGCGTGGCCGCACGCACGACGCCGCCGAGCTGAAGGCGCGCCGCGACGCGGTCAAGCCGGAGGACTCGTTCACGTTCATCTACACCTCTGGCACGACCGGCCCCCCGAAGGGCTGCGTGCTCAGCCACGGCAACTATGCCGCGATGATGGACATGCTCAAAGCGGTCGGCCAGATCGAGGACGACGAGGTCATCTATCTCTATCTCCCCCTCGCCCACGCTTTCGCGCTCTTGATCCAATTGGGCGCCTTCGATCTGGGTGCCACGATCGCCTACTTCGGCGGCGACACCAAGCAGATCGTGGGCGAGCTGATGGAGGTCAAGCCGACCTACCTGCCTTCGGTGCCGAGGATCTTCGAGAAGATCTACACGCTCGCCAACGCGGCCCTCGAAGCCAAGCCGGCCGAGGAGCAGGAGGAAGCCCAGCGGGCGATCGCCCTGGGAATGAAGGTGCGCGAGATGAAGGCCAAAGGCGAGGAGGTGCCCGCGGAGATGATGGGGCCCTTCGAAGAGGCCGACGAGAAGCTGTTCTCGAACGTGAGGGCCATCTTCGGAGGCAACGTCAGGCACGCCGTCACCGGCGCCGCCCCGATCGCCAAGGAGATCCTCGAATTCTTCTTCGCGGCCGGGATACCGGTGCTCGAGGGCTACGGCATGACCGAGACGGCCACGGCCGCGACGGTGTGCACGCTCGAGGACCACAAGTTCGGCACCGTCGGCAAACCGTTCCCCGGAGTGGAGGTCAAGATCGCCCAGGACGGCGAGGTCTTGATCAAGGGGCCGAACATCTTCCAGGGCTACCACAACAACGCCGACGCCTCGTTCGGATCGATCGAGGACGGGTGGCTGCACACAGGCGATTTGGGCAGCCTCGACGAGGACGGCTTCCTGTCGATCACGGGACGCAAGAAGGACATCATCATCACCGCGGGCGGCAAGAACATCACGCCGGCCAACCTGGAGAACGACCTGAAGCAGTGCCGCTGGATCTCCCAAGCTGTGATGCACGGCGACCAGCGACCGTACCCAGTCGTGTTGGTGACGCTCGACGAGGAAGAGATCGCGGGCTACGCGCGCGAGCACAGCCTGCCGCAGGACACCGCCTCGCTTTGCGAAGAGGAGGCGGTCAGAGAGATGATCGCCGAACAGGTCGAGCGCGCCAACCGGCACTATGCCCCGGTCGAGCAGGTCAAGCGCTTTGCGATCCTGCCGCACGACCTGACCCAGGAGACGGGCGAGCTCACACCGACGTTGAAGGTCAAGCGCAATGTGGTGGCCGAGAAGTACGCGGATGTCCTCGACGCGCTTTATGCGGGCTGAAGCCCGATAGCTGCCAACATAGGGGGCAAGTATGCGTAGCGATCCCAGCGAGACGGGTGGCCTGTTCGTCGGGCGCAGACCCGGCACGGCGCCGACCCGCTTCAGAGCGCTGCCTCAGCGCGGCAGCAAGGCGCGCCAGAAGGTCGACAACAACTTGGCGCGGCTGCTCCTGGTCGGGATGGTCATCGGCAGCCTGCTCTGTTGGGGGCCGATCCCGCTCGCCTGCCTGTGGCTGAGCGCGCAGGCCAACTACCTGACAGGTAGTGTCAGCTTCGGGGTGCTGATCGCGCTCGTGGCCCTGTTCGTGCTGCTGTTCGGGACCTTGATGCTCTTGCGTAGGCTCGACAACGCTTGGATCCTCGTGCGCAGGGCCGCCGGGCACGATCAACGCACGGGCGCGTTGCCTCGCATCTTCGGGATCACCGCGGCGGTGTGCGCCGCCGCGTTCTCGTTCTGGTTTGTGGTGATCCACGGGCCCGGCTCCAGCTCGATGCCGGGGAACAAGCCATGAGCGCCCCGGGGATCCGCAACGTGGGCGCCTCGGCGGCGTGAAGCGTCCCACCGGCCAAGACGACGGAGGCGTGTGAGCGTGGGCCTGCTCGACTACTACAAGCAGTTCGAGGGGATGAGCGAGGAGGAGGTCAACGAAGGCCTGCGCGAGGAGGCCGCGGAGCGCAGACGCAAGGCGCTGGCCACCGTCCAGACGCTGGACCTGTCGCATACGACTTGGCACGAACTGCCCCACCCGGACGTGGTCAGCGCGATCACGTTCGTGGCCCGGCGCGGGATGCAGCGCTACCCCCACACGCGCGGCTCCCAGCTGAGGGCGCGCTTGGCCGAGCGCCACGGCGTGGAGACGGCGCGGGTGATCGTGGGCAACGGGGCGGCCGAGCTCTTGAGCGCGGCGACCAGGGCGCTGATCGAGCCGGGCCAGGAGCTGATCACGGCCTGGCCCTCTTATCCCCTGTTCCCGATCATGGCGCGCAGGGCGCACGGCCGCGCGGTGCCGGTGCAGGGGGGCGTGGACGCACTGCTCGAGGCGGTCGGGGAGAGCACGCGGGTGGTGGCGCTGGCCAGCCCCAACGACCCCACCGGCGAGCTGCTTGCGAGCAACGAGCTGGAGCGCCTCTTGAACGGGCTGCCGGACACGGTGGGGGTGCTGCTGGACGAGTCGCTGGTGGAGTTCTCAGACGCCCAGCCGCTCGACTCCTCGCTCACCCTGCTGGAGAGCCACCCGAGACTGCTGGTGTTCCGCAGCTTCTCCAAGGCGTGGGGCTTGGCGGGGCTACGTTGCGGCTATGCGGTCGGCGGGCCGGGCTCGGAGGAGCTGCTGGCCGAGCTGGAGCCGGACCTCGGCGTCAGCGAGATATCCCAAGCGGGGGCTTTGGAGTCGTTGCGAAGCTGCTCGGAGCTGATGGAGAAGCGGGTCAAGCGCGTGGCCAAGCAGCGGGCGGACCTGACGACGGCGCTGCGAGGGCGCCACTTCGAAGTGACCGACAGCCAGGCCAACTTCCTGTGGGTGGCCCATCCGACGCTCGACGGCAACGAGCTGGCCGGGCGCCTTGCTCGCGCCGGCATCGTCGTGGCGGCCGGCGCGGCCTTGGGCGAGCCGAGGCATGTGCGCATCGCGATCCACGACGAGGCGGCCTCCACGCGCCTGCTGAACGCGCTCGACAGGGCCGCCGTTTAGCCTGGAAGCGCTCGCGAAACGACGGCGAGTAATTTGGATCGTTGTTCCTACCTGGTGGGGCCCGACGCCTGGCGCGATACCTAGCCGGAGCCCGACTGACGCAGCAGGGCGCCCGTGGTGCCCTCCAAGATTTTGCGCCAAGCCCCGACCTGCTCCTCCTCGGCCTCGAAGTGGTCGACCACGCGGCGCACGCGGCGCTCGGAGATCTCGATGCCGTGGCGTGCCCAGATCTCGGAATAGCGCTCGTATTCGTCGAGCAGGTGGTAGGTGACCGACTGGAAGCCGTGACGGGCGATCTCGATGCGCGAGGAGAAGCTCATGATCGAGGTTTCGAACATCAAGGAGTCCCTGGGCTCGGGCTCGATCAGGACGATGTCCACGCCGGGGTAGCGATCCTCCCACATCGAGGCTAGCTCGTGCAAGCGGCGGTGGCCTAGCAGCTTGAAGGCCTGATAGCCGATCTTGGAGAAGCCCATGTCGGAGATCCGCCGCGGAGGTGGCCCACCCTCGTCGCCGGCGGCCTCGTTGACGAAGGGAACGATCGGGTTGATCACGATCACTAGGTCCGCGCCCGCCTCGACAGCGATGTCGAGGTTGGTGGTGGAGACGATGCCGCCGTCGATCAGCTCGCGATCGCCGATCGTTACTGGGGCGTAGACCATGGGCAGGGCGCCCGAGGCACGCACGGCGGTGGAGATCGGCACGTCGTCGAAGCCGTCGGCGCCGAACACGATCCGCTCGCAAGAGTCGAGATCCGTGGCGACCAGGTAGAGCTCGCGGGCGAGCGCCCTGAAATCGTCGGAACGTCCGTCCTCGGCGAGGACCTTGCGCAGGTAGCGCTCAATCCCCTCGCCGGTGTAGGCGCCGGTGGGCAAGGCCTCGGCCAGGCCGAGCAGGAGGTCGATGAGAGAGACTTGGCCTAGCTGGGGCAGCAGCTCGCGCGTGAGCGAGACAAGCTTTAAGGGCAGGCGCACGCCGGTGCGGGCCAGCTCGGGGAGGTTCAGGCGCAGCACGTCGCCCAGACCGATGTCGCGGAAGGCTTGGGGGCCTTGGTGGGTGACGACGCGCATCATCTCCTCGGGCGTGACCCCGTTGGCGCACAGGGAGGCGACGAAGGCTCCGGCGGAAGTGCCGACGTAGACGTCGAACTGGTTGATCGTGCGGTTGGCAGCCAGGAGGTCGAGGGCGCGCAAGGCGCCGATCTCATAGACCCCGCCGGTGAAGCCGCCACCCCCCAAAACCAAGGCCGTCTTGTCTCGGCGGGGCCCGCTGCGCTTGGAAGTTCGCGCGGGAGCGCTCCGCTTGGGCACCTTGCGTGTTTTGGAGCCCGAGGCGCCAGGGGCCACCGCTTTCAAGTTGACAACCTCGCCCATACCCATTGATTGTACGTACTGTTCCCTGATCCTATGAGAATCGCCACCCTGCCAGCCCTCGCAATATGCGTCCTTTTGGGCACGACCGCAGCCCCTGCGGCCCAGGCCCAAAGCTCGCTGCAAGCGCCTCTGGCCCACGAGATGGGGATCGCCGGAGGGGGTTCGGGCGCCTACGTTTACGACCTGACGACGTCAACCACGCTGTTCAGCGAGCGCGCGGAAGTCCCGCACCCGCCGGCCTCGGTGGAGAAGCTGTATACGGCCGCGACGGCGCTCGAGTTGATGGGCCCCGAAGCGACGCTCACGACCTCCGTCCTCGGGACGGGGCATATGGGCGCGAACGGGCGTTGGGAAGGCAGCTTGTATCTGAAGGGGGGCGGCGACCCCACCTTCGGCAGCGCCGCCTATGTGGGAGCCAGGTATGGCGGGCAGGGCGCAACCGTGACCAAGCTGGCGGCGCTCGTGAAGGCCGCGGGGATCAGGGAAGTGACGGGCGAAGTGGACGGCGACGAATCTTGGTTCGATTCGCTGCGGGGCGATCCTTATAGCGGCTATGCGCCGGACCCGGAATTGGAAGGGGAGCTGAGCGGGCTCTCGTTCAACCGCGGCGTGACGGGCTCACAGCGAGGCTCGCACGCGCAAGGCGCATATGCGGCGCTCCAGTTGAGAGGGGCGCTGCGGGCGGTGGGGGTAAAGGTTCACGGCGGCACGGCGGCCACCACCCCGTCCGGCGCGAGCACGATCGCAAGCGAGGCCTCGCCGGATTTGGCGACGCTGCTGGGACTGACATTGCCACCGAGCGACAACTATTTCGCGGAGACTTTGATCAAGGACATCGGAGCCCGCTTCGGCGGCGCCGGCACTACGGCCGCGGGGGCGGGGGTGGTGCGTGCGACGATCGCCAAGGACTTCGGCTTGCACCCCTACTTGATCGACGGGTCGGGCCTGTCGCACTCAGACCACACGACGCCTAAGCAGGTGGTGGAGTTGTTGAGCGCGCTCGCCCACAGTCCTCTGGGCACGACTATGCGCGGCGACCTGGCCGTGGCCGGCGAGAGCGGGACGCTGTCCGAACGGATGCGCCACACGCCCGCCACGGGGCGCTGCAGGGCCAAGACGGGGACTTTGAACGGGGTGTCGAACTTGGCCGGCTATTGCGAAAGCGCGGGCGGGGACATCCTCGCCTTCGCCTTCTTCGACGATGGCATCGAAACGTATGAGGCCCACACGATCCAAGACAACATGGCGATCACCTTGGCTCGCTACTGAGGCGCTTGATCGGGCCGGGCGCGGGACGCACGACCCGCACGAACAACGGTCCCAAAAATCGGGCCTTGGCTAAGAGTCCCCCAACAGGTCGAGCAATCCGGCCTCGTCGATCACCCGGATACGCAGGCGTTCGGCCTTTTCGAGCTTGGAGCCGGGGCCTTCGCCTGCCACCACCCAGTGGGTGTTCTTGGAGACCGAAGTCGTGACGCGCCCACCGGCGGCCTGGATGCGCTCGGTGGCCTGCTCGCGCGAGAGCGTGGGCAAGGTGCCGGTCAACACCACCGTCTTGCCCGCCAAAGGTCCACTCGTGGGCGCGGGGCCGGCCTCGGCGAAGCGCAGGCCGATCTCGCGCAGGTCGGAGATGAGGGCCAGCATCCGCTCGTCATGAAGCTGGGCGTGGATCGAGGCGCTCATCTTCTCTCCGATGCCGGGCGTCTGGGCGATCTCCTCGGGCTCGGCGTCGAGCAGGGCGACGATGTTGCGGAACCTCATCGCCAGGTTGCGACCGGTCACCTCCCCCACCTCCTCGATCCCGAGCGCGAACAGGACGCGCGCGAAGGGCCTCTGCTTTGAGGCCTCGATCGCGGCCAAAAGATTGGTGACCGACAGCTCACCGAAGCCCTCCAGGTCGAGCAGTTCCTCGCGGTGCTCGGCCAGGCGGTAGTAGTCGGCGGCGGTCTTGACCAAGCCCTGCTCCTGCAAGAGGGCCACCTGCTTCTCGCCGAGTCCCTCGATGTCCATCGCGGCACGGCCCACGAAGTGCTTGAGCAGCTGCCAAGCCCGCTCGGGACAGTCGCGGTTGGGGCACATCGTGAACACCGAGTCCTTGGGCTTGACCGTGGGGGTCTCACAGAAGGGGCACCGGTCGGGTGGCTTGGTGACGGGCGGGCGATCTTTGTGCTCGACGACGTGGGGGGCCGGAGAGACGACCTGGGGGATCACGTCGCCGGCGCGCAGGACGATCACGTCCTCACCGGCCCTGATGTCCTTGCGCACGATGTCCTCCTCGTTGTGCAAGGTCGCCAGCTTGATCGTCACCCCGCCGGCGGCCACCCGCTCGAGCATCGCGTAGGGGCGCAGGTCACCGAACTTGCCCACGTTCCACATCACCTTGTGCAGCTTGGTAACAGCGGTCGTGGGCGGGAACTTCCAAGCGACCGCCCACCGCGGGTCGCGGCCGACCGACCCTAGCCTGCGCTGGAGCGCCAGATCGGAGACCTTGATCACGACTCCGTCGATCTCGAAGTCGAGCTCTCCCCTACGCTCCTGCCAGAGCAGGCATTGGGCGATGACCTCCTCCTCGCTGTCGAGCCGCTTGATGTCCTGGTTGACCCTGAAGCCGTGCTCTCTGAGCCACTCCAAGGCCTGCCAGTGCGTCTCGAAGGAGAGGTCGGGTGCGACGCCGACCTGGTATGCCCACATCGAGAGCGGTCTTTCGGCCATCAGGGAAGGGTCGAGCTGGCGTACCGCGCCGGCGGCCGAGTTGCGGGGGTTCATGAAGGTGGACAGTTCATTTTCGGCGCGCCGCTCGTTGACGGCCGCGAAGTTCTCCAAGGACATGTAGATCTCGCCCCTGACCTCCAGCAAGGGGGGAGCGTCTTCGACGTGCAAGGGGATCGAGCCGATCGTGCGCAGATTGTGGGTGACGTCCTCCCCCACCTCGCCGTTGCCTCTGGTGGCGCCGCGCTCGAGCACGCCATCGCGGTAGAGCAAGCTGATCGCAAGGCCGTCCACCTTGGGCTCGACCACGTACTCGAAGCGAGTCCTCACGATGCCTTCGCGTCCGAGGTGGGCTTTCATGCGCTCCACCCAAGCCTTCAGCTCCTCCTCGGAGCGCACGTTGGAGAGCGAGAGCATCGGCTCGGAGTGCTTGACCTTCTCGAGCTTGCCGACCGGCTCGCCGCCGACCCTTTGGGTGGGCGAGTCGGGTGTCTGTAGCTCCGGATGCTCTGCCTCCAAGCCCCTCAGCTCGTCCAGCAGGGCATCGTAGGCGTCGTCTGAGATCTCGGGGTCATCGAGCACGTAGTAGCGGTGGCCGTGGTGCTCCAACTGCTTGCGCAACTCGGCCGCCCGCTTGCGCGCCTCCGCAGGCACCCCGCCGGCCGCGTTGCGCTTGTTGGCGGCGCTCACGGCATTCCCTCCTTCGCGTCCCTGCTCACGATTACCGCTCCTTCGAGGCGCCCGCTCACGCGCTCCCGCCATCGAGGGCGGGCGCCAAGAGCGCCTGCAAGTCGAACTCACGCAGCAAATCCAAGCCCCCAAGGTGGGTCAGGTCGAAGTGGATCGGCGTCACCGCGATCCGCCCCGCGGCGACAGCCGCCAGGTCGGTGCCGGGCTCGTCGTGGAAGCCGGGGTCGGCCCCATAGATCCAATAGCGCCGACGCGTATCGGAGCCATCCTCGTCGGGGGCGACCTTCAGCTCGTCGCGATAGATGCGCTTGCCCAACTTGGTCACCTCGACTCCGTCAGGCTCGCCCGCCGGCACGTTCACGTTGAGCAGGGTGCCTTCGGGAAGTGGCACGTCCTCGATGCGCTCCACCAGGCGCGCCACGAAACGGGCGGCAACCTCGAAGTCGAAGCCACCGCCGTAGCGAAAGTCGAGCGCTCTGCCGCGCGCCTGCTGGGAGGCGGCGATCGCAGGCAGACCGAGCACGACACCCTCCAAGGCGGCGGCCACGGTGCCCGAGTAGGTGATGTCGTCGCCCAGATTGGCGCCGTGGTTGATGCCGGCCACCACCAGATCGGCCTCGAAATCGGCGACCAGGCCGAGGCGGGCGAGCCGGACACAGTCCACGGGCGTGCCGTCGGTGGCGTAGCCGAGGGTGCCGTCGGGGAAAGCGACCTCCTCCACCCAGAGGGGCCTGCGCGTGGTGATCGAGCGCGCCATCGCCGAGCGGTTGCCGTCGGGGGCTATCGTCGCCAGGCGCACCCCGTCGAGCTCGCTCAGGGCACCCCGCAGGGCCTGCAGGCCGTCGGCCTCGATCCCGTCGTCGTTGGTGAGCAAGACATTGAGCATCGCTCCCCCAGCATAGGGTTCGGTGCGGTTGGCGGCCGTTGTGTTGTGTGTTCGGAAATGGCTGACCCACGCGCGCGCGGTCTTGTTAAGAGATCAGTCTTGTTAAGAAGACCGCGCACGCGCGCGTGGCACCCCCCAGCGCAACAACACTCAACTCGGCGGATAGGCCACCGACGCCAAGGCCAAGCCGCGCGGCGGCGCCGTGGGTCCGGCCTGGGCGCGCGGCCTACCTTCGAGCAGGTCCGCGAACTGGGAGATCTCACGTCGCCCCGCGGCCACCTCGAGCATCGTGCCCACCAAGATCCTGTTCATGTGCCGCAAGAAAGTGTCCGCCTCGATCCAGAACTCGAGCAGATCCCCGTCGCCGACCCGACGGTCCGAACCGGGGCCGCCGGGCGGCCACTCGCGGCCGCGACTGCCCGACCCCTGCCTCCCCGCGTGCCACTCGGCGCGAATCACGCTGCGCTCGAAGCGCGAGTGTTCGGTCTCGGTGGGGGTGAACGCGGTGAAGTCGTGCGTGCCCTCGAGCAGCTTCGCGCACTCTTCCAGCGAGTAGCGATCCAAGGAACGTGGCCACCAGAAGGCCCTGCCTTGTTCGAACACGTCGCGGGTGCGCCGGGCAAGGACGCGGTAGCAATAGGTTCTGCTCGTCGCGCTGCGCCGCGCGTCGAAGCCCTCGGCGGCCGGTTCACAGGCCAGCACGGCGATGTCCTTGGGCAGAAGCGCGTTCAAGCGCAAAGGGTCGAGCGCCTCGTGGCGGTAGCTGGCCACCTGGCCCCAAGCGTGTACGCCGCGGTCGGTGCGCCCGGCGACCGTGAGCGCCAGCGGCTCCCCGTCATGCCCCTGCTCCCCCAGGATCGTGCGCAAGGCACTCTCCAGCTCTCCTTGGACGGTTCGCTGCCCAGGCTGGCGGGCCCATCCAAAAAATTGGGTGCCGTCGTATTCGACCGTGAGCTTGGTCACCATCGGCTACCTTCTCCTTCTCAGTAGCGCGTCTGAGGTGCGAGAGCCAAGTCTGGCAAGGACGCAGCGAGCGTGGCGTACTTGGTACGTGAGCGAGCGAGGACGCAGCCAGACGCCGGCTATCGCGCCTCAGACCAGCTCTAGATAAACCATCTCGGTCGCGTCGGAGCGACGCGGACCGAGCTTGAGGATGCGCGTGTACCCGCCCGGCCTGTCGGCGTAGCGGGGGGCCACCTCGGTGAACAGCTTGTGCACGGCGAACTTGTCTTGGGAGAGGGCCGAGAGTGCCTGGCGGCGAGCGTGCAGGTCGCCGCGCTTGGCCAGAGTGATCAGTTTCTCGATCTCCGGCTTGACCGCCTTGGCCTTGGCCTCACTGGTCTTGATGCGCTCGTGCTCCAAAACCTCCTTGGTGAGGTTCATGAGCAAGGACTTGCGGTGTGCCGCGTCGCGGCTGAGCTTGTTTCTGGTCTTTTGGTGTCTCATGTTCGTCTCTCCGAGCCGATGCGCTCGCGACCGGTCAGTCTAGAGGGCCGGTCGCGCGCGCGGGCGCTGCCTCAGTCTTGGCGCAATTGCAAACCGCGAGCTTCGAGCGTTTCGATGACCTCGTCGATCGACTTCTTGCCGAAATTGGGAATCGCGTTGAGCTCGCCCTCGGACTTTGAGATGAGGTCGCCCACCGTCTGGATGCCGGCACGCTTGAGGCAGTTGTAGGAGCGCACTCCGAGCTCGAGCTCCTCGATCAGGATGCTCCACTCCTCGCCCTGTAGCGCTGCCGGAGCCCCGCCCGCACCCACCGCCAGGCCGTGCCCGTCGAGCTGGCCTCCGGGCGTGGCACGCAGCTCTTGGATGCGATCGGCGTCGGTGAAGATCGCCAGTTGCGAGATGAGCAGCTCGGCGGCCTCACGCAAAGCGGCCTGGGGCTCGATCGAACCGTCGGTCTCGATGTCCAATGTGAGCTTGTCGAAGTCGGTCTTCTGTCCCACGCGGGCTTGCTCGACGGCGTAGGCGACGCGACGAACCGGCGAGAAGATCGAGTCGATCGGGATCACGCCGATCGGCTGGTCGGCGGACTTGTTCTCCTCGGCCGGCCTGTAGCCACGGCCGCGGCCGATCGTCATGTAGAGCTCGAGCTTGGTCTT
>Ga0265338_10009485_pt1 | contig 11595 bp, 9 predicted proteins | sample 42126metaG_FD_193579 | JGI IMG/M metagenome (GOLD analysis project Ga0265338, IMG submission 193579) | Rhizosphere microbial communities from Carex aquatilis grown in University of Washington, Seatle, WA, United States - 4-21-26 metaG | ecosystem: Host-associated > Plants > Roots > Rhizosphere >... | reverse complement strand
CACTGTGAGACGACATCTCTAGTCCTACCTCGTCTGGATCGTCGTGCTGGTCGTGGCGTATTTTCCCCTCTTCTGGCTGGTGACCGGCTCCCTGAAAGTGCTGGGCCAGCAGATGGCCATTCCCCCGATCTGGTTTCCTCACCCTCCCACGCATACCAACTGGCTCGCGTTTTTCAAGGACCCGCTCTCTGCCGGGGCCATCTACAATTCCCTGGTTGTCACGCTTGCCTCGGTGTTTTTCTCTTTTCTCCTTGGCATCCCCGCTGCCTACAGCCTTACCCGGTTCAGGGTCGGAAGCGGCGTGATCCTCATCATCATCATGCTCGTGCGGATGATTCCGCCGAATGCGTTCATGGTCCCGCTCTTTGTCATTTCCACGCAGCTCGGCCTTCATGACACGCGCTTCATGCTGACCCTCGTGTACCTGCTGTTCATCCTGCCGGTCACGATCTGGTTCCTGCTCGGTTTCATTTCGCAGATTCCCATCGAGCTGGAAGAATGCGCGCGGATGGAGGGGTGTTCTCAACTGAGCGTGATCTGGCATATCATTCTGCCATTGATCGGCCCGGGCCTGGCAGCACTGGCCGTCCTGGTGATGACCATGACGTGGAACGAGTTTCCCCTGGCCCTCGTGCTGACGTCCCGGAACTCGCGGACGCTGCCCGTCATGGTGAATCTTTTCGTGAGCGCCCGGTCCATCGAATGGGGACCGATGTGCGCCGCCGGCATCTTTTCGGCACTGCCGATCGTCGTGTTCGGGATCGCTGTTCAGAAATTCCTGGTGCGCGGGCTCATGGCAGGGGCCGTCAAAGAATAGAGAAGGAGAACATATGAAAGCGCTCGTCCTGGAAAAGGTGAATCAACTCTCCCTGCGGGACTTCGAGATTCACGAGGTCATGACCCCCCGTGACGTGAGGATCACAGTCCGGAACGTCGGCATCTGCGGAAGCGACGTGCACTACTACACCCACGGCCGGATCGGGCCCTACGTGGTGAAGGAACCGATGATCCTCGGACACGAGGCAAGCGGCGTGGTGGAGGAAGTGGGAGCGGAGGTCACTTCCCTTCGGCCCGGGGACAGGGTCTGCATGGAGCCGGGAATCCCGGATCCGCGGAGCCGCGCCTCCCGCCTTGGCATGTACAACCTCGATCCCGCCGTGCGTTTCTGGGCGACACCCCCCATCCACGGCGTGCTGCGCACCAGCGTGGTGCATCCCGCGGACTTCACGTTCAAGCTGCCGGACAATGTCAGCTTTGCCGAAGGGGCCATGGTGGAGCCGCTGGCGGTCGGTATGCACGCGGCGTCAAAGGCGGAGATCCGCCCGGGGGATGTCGCGGTCGTGGTCGGCTCCGGCACCATCGGCCTGATGACCGTTCTTGCGGCGCTGGGCGGCGGGTGCAGCATGATCGTGGTCACCGATGTATCCACGGCGAAGCTCGAAAGGGCCGCGGCCCTCGGTTCCGTGCGCACGGTGGACGTGGCAAAGGAAAATCCCGTGGACGTGGTAATGGGCCTCACGGGGGGCTGGGGCGCGGACGTGGTTTTCGAGGCAAGCGGGAACCCGAATGTCGCTTCCCAGTGCCTGGATATGCTGAGGCCGGGCGGGCGGCTGGTCTACATCGGGATGCCCCTTGGACCCGTGACGTTCGACATCGTCAAGGCGCAGTCAAAAGAGATCAGCATGAGCACGATCTTCCGCTACGCGCACGTGTACCCGCGGGCGTTGAGCCTGATGGGCTCGGGCAAGGTCAAGCTGCTTCCCCTTGCCACGGAAACATTCCCGTTCGAGAAGAGCATCGACGCCTACGTGTATGCGGCCAAGCCGGACCCGGGGAGCGTCAAGGTGCAGATAAAGGTCTCCTGATCAGGTGGACTCCCCGTCCACGATGGTGTGCGTGAGCACCACGCTCTCCGCGGGGCCGCCGTCGATCTGGCCGATCATGCAGTCGAACGCGCGGGAGCCGATGTCCTTGATGGAAAAGGCGATGGTGGTGAGGCGGGGGGCGATGTAGTCCAGGACGTCGATATTGTCGCATCCCATGAGACCGACGTCCTGGGGGATGCGGATCCCGTTCTGCTTGAGCACATTGAGAACGTCCAGGGCCTGGATGTCCGCACTGCACAGCACGCAGGTCTTCTGCGCGCGGAAGTCCCCCATGAGCTCCAGGATCCCGCGCACCTCGTCGCTGTCCACGGCCACAGGGCCGCCGAGGGCGGGATTTTCCCGCAGCGCATTCTCGTAGCCGAGCAGTCTCTGGTCTGCGCTGCTCAGGTTCCGCGCGCACGCGCCCGCCACGTTGGGGCTCACGTAGACGATCCGCTCGTATCCCTTGGCGGCAAGATAGCGGACGGCGTCTCCCATGGCCGCGTAGTCATCGATGCCCACCCACGGCCAGTTCTTCGAGATCCTGTTGGAGATGGTCACGATGGGGCAGTCCAGTCCCCGCAGGTACCTGTCGAAGCTCGATCCCCAGTTGATGGGCACCATGATGATGCCGTCCACGTTCAGCCCCCGCAGGTGATCGAGTGACTCGATCTCCTGCTCCAGGTCCTTGTGACTGAGCATCAGGTACACGTAGTAGTTCAGGGCCCTGGCCTTTGCCTCAATCACTTCGACGAGCTCTGAAAAGAAGAAGTTCTTCAGGTCATAGACCACGACTCCGAGGGTCATGGATGCGCCGTTTGCAAGACTGCGGGCAAGGTAGTGGGGGCGATAGTGCAGTTCCCTGGCCACGGAGAGAATCCTGTCCTTCGTGACAGGATCTATCCCCGACCTGTTGTGCAGGGCACGATCCACGGTCCCGATCGACACGCCGGCAATGTCGGCGAGCTGTTTGATTCCGATGTTCACTCAGCCCCTCCGCGTGTCACATTGATAGATGATAGCCGTCGTACGTGTCAAGAAACAGGCTGCGGGGTCGTGATGACCCCGCAGCCTCAAAGTCTTCGGAAGGCCTCAGCTGGTCTACGCGAGCTCCCGCACCTTGTTCCCGGTGCTCGAAAAGGAGTCTTTCCATTCCACCATGACTCGCGTAAGCTCATTGGAAAGGACCGCGAACCTGCTGCCTCTCTGCATTGCCTTTTCCGCCTCTGTCTGCTTTCCTGCGAGCGCCATTTTCATGATTTGCCCTACCACCTCGTGGAACTCGGCGTGGAGTGTCTTTACTTTCATTGCCGTTTCAGATTCTCGCGCCGCTTCGGGAAGGCCGTAAAACCATTTTCCGAATGCGCATTTGTCGTCGACCCGCGCCGTCGCGACGTCCATTTGGCTCTTCCCGGTGTGTATCGCTTCCTTCAGGCGGAGCTTCCAGTTCCCGTGCGCGCCAATGGCCCGCCCGATTTGCTCGGCGTCCAGCACACCGGACCTGACGGAACCGGCAGCTCCCGGCCTCAGCATGGCCCCGGAAACAACGACACGCGCCGTGCCTTCACTGCCGATTTTGAACTGTCCAATCAGCCGCTGCAGCGAGGACGCCATGCCGGAGAGCTGCTCCGTGGCGGCGGACATCTCCTCCGCGGCGGATGCGGCGCTTTGCGTCACATCGTTCACGTTCTCCACCGCCGTGGACACCTGCCTGGCGTTCGTGGTCTGTTCCTCGGTGGCTGCCGATATGCTCTGGCTCATCTCACTCACGTTCTCCAGCGCCCTGGCCAGCTCCTTCACCGCGCCCACCTGCTGCGCCATGGAATCTGAGAGCCCCGCGATCATCTCCTTCACCTTCTGCGAAGCTCCGCGGATCTGCTCCATGGCCGCCTGGGATCCTTTGGCGGTCTCTACACCCCTGGTGACGTTCTTCACGCTCTCCCTGATCAGGCCTTCGATCTCCTTTGTGGAGGTCGAGCTGCGGTCGGCAAGCTTGCTCACCTCGTCTGCCACTACGGCGAATCCGCGGCCGTGCTCTCCTGCGCGCGCCGCCTCGATTGAGGCGTTCAGCGCGAGCAGGTTGGTCTGGTCGGCGATATCGGAGATCACGCTCACGATTCCCCCGATCCTTTCCGAGCTTCCCGCGATCAGGTTGATTCCCTCGACCACCTCGCTGACCGCCTTTGCCCCCTGGAGGGCGTTCTCCACCGACTTGCCGGCAAGACCGGCGATCTCTTCGAGGTTCTTCGACACCACCTCCATGGACTGATGCACCTGCGCCATGGAGGCGGATCCCTGCTCCACGGCGGCCGCCTGGCTCTGCGCGTGCCCGGCAACCTGGTCCACTGAGGCGGTGAGCTCTTCGACCGACGCGCTCGTCTCCTCCAGGGTGGACGCCTGGCTTTGCGCCCCTTCGGCGAGCTTCTGCGCGTTTGCGGTAATCTCTTCGCTGGAGGCGGCCACCTGTTCTGCACTTTCGTGTATGGATGCCACCATTTCGCGCAGCCTGGCCGACATGGCGTTCAGCGCTGTCACCAGCAGGCCCATTTCATCCTTCCGCCGGATATCGAGCTGCTGCGTGAAGTCCCCCCCTGCCACGAGCTGCGCCAGCGCCACTCCCCTGGCCAGCGGCCGGGTGATGCTGCGGGAGAAGAAGAGGAAGACGGTAAACGCGACAACCAGGCCGATTGCGCCGAACAGGATAACCTCATTGCGAATGTCGATTGACGCGGCCAGGTATTCTCCATCTGGCAGTTGATACGCGACGCTCCACCCCGTGCTCTTCACTGGTGCATAACCTGCGGTCTTCGCAACTGCAAGGTAGACGTATCTATCGACCCCGGTTTTCCCCGCAGTCATGTTCTTTGTAATAAGTTCCATTCCTTTGGTCTCGTTGAAATTGAGCTTGAGAATATTCTCCGCAACAGGATGCGCAATGGCCAGGCCGCTGCCGTTCATGATAAAGGGGTATCCGTTCTTTCCCACCTTCGTGTTCGCCACAAGGTCCGTGAGCCAGTCGATCTTGAGGATCAGGGACACAACCCCGACCACGGAGCCGTCAACGGTGACCGGCACGGCAACCGGGGTGACCGGCTTGCCGGATATCTTGCTCGTGACAACGTCCCCGATGTTCGGCGTGCCGGCGAACGCTTTCGTGAAATAGGCGCGCGTATTCACATCCACTCCAACTGCCCTTGAATCGGAGCTCACGAATACAATGCCGTCCTTACCAACAAGATTCACCGCTTCGTAGTCTTCGCCGACTTCCTTTACCGCACCGAAGGCGACAATCTGTGCCTCCCCGGCCTTGATGTCACCGGCGGATCCTTTCTCGTTGCGAGCAACTATGGTTGCCTGGACAACAGGGTTGTTCGCGAGAGCATATGCTATCTTTGTTTCCTCTCGATAAGTCGAATCGATCCGAACCGCCAAGTCGACCGATTTCCCCATCAAGTTTTCGCCAGTTGCCGCCGTGAGAGCCCCCGTGGCGCGTGCGACCGACAGGTATGCGATGACAATCAGGGGAACCGCGACGATTATGGTTCCCACCATGATAAGGCGTGCGCCTATCTTCATGTTCTTCAGCATTGGAACCTTTCCTCCCGGGAACGAAGTTTAGCTTGTGTCAATGAGAAGCAAGAACCATGCCACCGCTCCGTTACGCCCGGCAGGCCTCCATCCCTGAGTCCAAAATGTTAATTCGCTATATTTACGCTGTTGAATGTTCCGTTTTTGTTCCAGTTGCCTGCACCAATGATTCGAGGTTTGGAACGATGTTGGAACAGGGCTGGGCAATTGCCCCCTTTCGCGTGCCGGATACCGGCCGTTTGACAGCCTGCCGGCGCACCCGTTATTCTTCGCCATGGCTGGACCCAGAACGTACAGGCCGGGCCAGGCAGTCGGCGGGGACTACTCCATCACGGGGACCCTGCCGACGCTGGCTGATGTCGTTGCCTTCAAGGAAGGCACGGCAGAGTTCGACCATGGCTACTACAGATTCGTCTCCCATCCCCGGCTGCGGGAGCTGGAAGACGTCCTGAAAAGCAGGTTTCACCTCCGGCATTGCAGGCTGACTGAATCATTCGAGATTGCACTTCTCGAGCTGCTTATTTGTCTGCACCGCCCCGGGATCCAGAGCAGGTTCGTAATCCTGAAAGAGAAGCACGCTGCGCCTCCTTTCGCCGACACTGCATTTCTACCGGCGTGCGAGCGGGAGGGGGTTTCCGTACATTTCATCGAGAGCGCCGACCAGGTGCCCTCGGATCCTGGACGGGACGATGCGGTGATCGCGGTGCTGAGATCGGCGGACGGCCGCCTGCCCGAGCCGCTGCCTGAAACTCCCGGCGTGAAATTCTACGTACTGGGGCTCGGCGCTCAGGATGCTGAGCACGCAGGAGCTGTTCTCAGCAATGCGGACCGGGTCATGGCCCGGCTTGCAGACCAGGTGAAAAGACGCGGTCCCATCCTCTCTGCGAGGTCTGCGGATTGTCTCCTGGGCAAAGGCGACGGCCGCGGCGGCCTGGATGCAGCCCGACGGGTGGAGGAAGCGCTCTGCAGGCTGGAGGGCGGAAGCCGGGCGTTTCTCTATGCCTCCGGCATGAGTGCCGTCACGCGGGTTCTCGACCTCCTGCGCAGGCCCGGGAGATCGCAGGTCGTGGCAGCAGGCCATCTCTACAACGACACATTCATGAGCCTGCGGCTCGGACCCAACGTGTTTCTCGGCGTGGATGAGCTGCACAGGCTGGACGGACTGGTGGGAGATCAGACCGCGGCGATCTTCACGGAAAGCATCACCAACCCCCTCAGCGATGTCCCGGATATCGAGGTGCTCTCCAGGGTGGCGCGGGCCCATGGAGTGCCGCTCGTGGTGGACAACACCATCGCAACACCCGAGAACTGCCGTCCTTTCGAGCTCGGTGCGGACTTTGTGATTCACAGCACGACAAAATACCTCAATGGCCGAAACGACCACGGCGGAGGAGCCGTGATCGTACGTGACGCCGAGTGGGCCCGGCTCCTCTCTGACCGCCAGGCTGTCCTGAACGATCGGATGTCTTCACGGGAGGCTGAGACGCTGGAACAGAACCTGGGCAGCCTGCCGGCCCGCATGTGTCGGTTCAATGAGAACGCATTGAAAGTTGCCTCCTTCCTGGCTGGAAATCCCGGTGTCCAGCGTGTCTTTTTCAACGGTCTTCGCTCGCACCGCAGCCACGCCACTGCCGGGCGCCTGCTGCGGGGACCGGGGAGCGTGATCAGCTTTGTGCTGACCCGCAACAGCCTCGAGGGTCTCCGCGCGCTCTACGACTCACCGCTCCCCGGCATCATCAAGGCCCCCGGTCTTGGGTCGGACAAGACGCTTCTCTGTCCCTACACGCTCCTCACGCACTACGAGGATAGTGATGAGGTGCTTGACGAGATCGGACTTCCCCGTTTTCTTGTTCGCATATCAGTGGGCTGCGAGGAAGACATCACGCCCGTGCTCGACTCCCTGGAGGAGGCATTGAAATGGCCGGCAGAGTGAACGGCGTTCTGATCCCTTTGGTCACCCCCTTCATCGACGGCAGGGTGGATATCGATGCGTACAAGCGGCTGCTGCTTCATTACCTGGGCACGGGCATTCATGGGCTGGTCCCACGGAGTACAGGCAGATTGTCGAGACCACTGTCGATGTCGTCAAAGGCAAAGTCCCTGTCTATGTGGGGGTCAGCAGCAACAGCACGGCGAAGGCCGTGCGCCAGGTGGAGAATCTGAACCGCTACGGCGTCTCCGGTTACCTCGTGACATCGCCCTACTTCAACCTTCCTTCCCAGGAAGGCGTATTCGAGCACTACGCCCGGGCGGCCGGGGCCACAGACAAGCAGGTCCTGATCTACAACATCCCCTACCGGACCGGCCGCAATGTCGAAAACGCCACCACGCTGAGATTGTCGAAGATCCCGAACATCGTCGGCATCAAGGATTCCAGCGGAAATGTGCCGCAGTCGATCGAGCTCCTGAGGGAACGGGACCCGGGGTTCTCCGTGTTGACGGGTGAAGATATCCTTTTCTATTTCAACGCTGTCAGCGGCGGAAACGGGGGCATCATGGCCTCCGCCCACCTGCAGACGGAACGGTTCGTCCGCGTGTGGGACTGCGTTCAAAAGAACGATCTCCAGAATGCCCTGCCTGAGTGGAACATGCTCACCAGGATGATTCCGCAGCTTTTCAAGGAACCCAATCCCGCTCCGATCAAGTATATCCTGGCCAGGAAGGGACTCATCCCTTCCGCCGAGCTGCGGCCCCCCATGACAGGAGTCTCTGAGGCATTCAAGAGCGTGCTGGACGGCTTCCTGGCATAGACGGGCGCCAGGGGCCTTCCCTGCCGCCCGCGACCATGGAAATCCCCCGGCACACGCAAGCGACATAGCGTTTGCTCCGTTCTTATTAACGATTGGAACATCCAGCCATTAATATGGGAGAGAATTCGCAAGGTGCGTCGCGGTATGTCCGGAAAATTCAAGGTCACCTTTACCGATTTGGTTCGATCTTTCGTCCCATACGACCTGCCCCCTGATCCGCCCGTGGAAATATCCAGCGCCTGCCAGCGCGTGCTGGAGAGGGCGATGAGCTCCCTCTGCCGGCTGGATACGATCCGGCTGCCTCACGACCTCTTCATCCGCCGGGAAGCGGTGCTCTCCATGCGGATCTATGGTTCTGACGATACTGCCGATTATATTGCCGCGTTGGAACATGGCCTGTCATGCGTTCGCTGCGGATCGCCGGTTTCCAATGCGTTGATCAAGGAAATGCATCGGATGCTCCTGGTGCGAGCATGGAGGAGCGTTTCTCCCGGCGAGTTTCGCGACCTGCAGAACTGGGTAGGCGGCACGCGTGCGGACAACGGGCGCTTCGTTCCTCCGCCTCCGACGCACGTGGCGCGCTGCATGTCGGCTCTGGAGCGATTCGTCCAGGCCCGTTGTACACCGCTCGTCAAAGCAGCCCTGGTGCATGTGCAATTCCACACAATTCACCCATTTTTCACAGGCAGCGGCCGCATGGGGCGCATGCTCATCCAGCTCATGACCCACCCGCTGCTTCACCTGAGCCAGTACTTCCTGGACCGGCTGCCCGAATACCATCGGCTCCTCGACCTTGTACGCGCAGAAGGAGACTGGGAAACGTGGCTGGACTTCTTCCTGGAAGGCGCGGAGAAGGCGGCGTCGTATACTGCCAGCACCGCACAGCAGCTTGCCGCGTTGTTCAAGGACGATGCCCGGCGCGTCCGCGCAATCCGAGGCGGAGCGTCGAACACCTTGCGGGTGCTGCAGGCCATGAGCGAACGGCCGGTCACATCGCTTGGCAGCCTTTGTGAGAGTGCAGGCCTTTCGTTTCCGACAGCGGCACACGGTATGGACAGACTCGCAAAGCTGGGTATCGCCAGAGAGCTCTCGGGCGGAAGGCGCAATCGAGTGTTTGCGTATGAACGCTGCGTCGCGATTCTCGACTGCTGACGCCGCCTGACGTGATTAGTACCTCGCCATCGTCTTGTCCACCTCTTCCGCCCAGGCGTTGATGCCGCCCACGAGGTTCTTCACTTTCTTGAACCCCACCGAGCGGAGAAACTCCACCGCCTTGGCGCTCCGGCCGCCCATCCTGCAGTGCACGATAAGCTGGTCCGCCGTGTTCAGCTCTGCCACGCGCTCCGGCAGCTCGCCCAGGGGGATCAGGGTGCTCCCCGGGATGCGCGAGATCTGCGCCTCCTCGGGGTTGCGGACGTCGAGGATGACAAGGTCGTCACCTGCCTTGATTTTCTCTTCCAGCGCCTTCGGGCTGATCTCCCATTCCTTGCCGAGGTCCTTGGCCTCCATTTCCTCACCGCGGATGCCGCAGAACAGTTCGTAGTCGATGAGCTCCGTGATCGTGGGGTGTTCGCCGCAGACAGGGCAGTGGGGATCTTTCTTCAGCTTCAACTCGCGGAAATGCATCTTCATTGCGTCCAGAACAAGGAGCCGTCCGGAAAGCGAGCTGCCCTTGCCCAGAATAAGCTTCACCGCCTCGGTGGCCTGGATGGTTCCGATGATGCCGGGCAGAACCCCAAGGACTCCTCCTTCCGCGCAGCTCGGGACCAGCCCCGGAGGAGGCGGCTCAGGATACACGCACCGGTAACAGGGGCCGTTTTCCCGGCAGAACACCGACGCCTGGCCGTCGAACCTGAAAATGCTTCCATAGACATTGGGGATGCCGAGCATCACGCAGGCATCGTTGACCAGGTAGCGGGTAGGGTAGTTGTCCGTTCCGTCCACCACCACGTCGTAGCCTCTCAGGATCGAAAGCGCGTTCTCCGAGGTCAGGCGATCCTCGTGCAACTCCACGCGGACATCGGGGTTCATTGCCCGGATCCTGTCCGCCGCGGCCTCGAGCTTCGGCCTGCCCACGTCCCCGGTGGAATAGATGATCTGGCGCTGGAGATTGGTGAAGTCAACGGTGTCGAAATCCACTATGCCGAGCGTCCCCACTCCCGCCGCTGCCAGGTAGGAGAGCACCGGAGAGCCGAGCCCCCCTGCGCCGACCACGAGCACGCGCGCGTGGCGCAGCTTCTGCTGTCCCTCCATGGCCACCTCCGGCATGATCAGATGCCGGCTGTAGCGCTGGACCTGCTGCTGGGTAAGGGCGCCGTTCCCGCTGTGATCCGACCCGCCCGCCACTGACGGGATGATGCTGATCACATCCCTGGCGCTCACGCGCGTCTGCTCCTTGTCCAGGTGCCTGATATCATCGTCGTTGACATAGACATTGACGAAGTTGCGCAGCTTGCCCTGATCGTCAAAAACGTGTTTCTTCATCTGCGGATAGGCGCTGGCCAGCTCCACCAGGAGCTCTCCCACGGTCTCTCCTGCCAGCTCGACGGTATCCTGGTTGCCGGCGAATGCCCGCAGCGCTGTCGGGATTTCTACCCGTACCTTTGTCATCATCAATCTCCTTTCTCAAGCTTCAGAGCTTCGAATCCCGAGCGGTCTTCCTTGAGCTGCCATGCGTTGGCTTCATCTGCCTTGCCGCCCTTCACGGACACGATGATGTAGCTGAACCACGGCCACGCATGATCCCGGTCGTACTCGGAGGGACGGGCAGGGCTGTCGGGATGGGAATGGTAGATGCCCACCAGTTGCAGGCCTGCCTTGCGCGCCGCGGACTCGGCGGCTTTGAACTGGTCCGGGGTGATGAGGAACCGATTCTCCCGTGACTCCGTGCGTTCGTTGGCCTGGCTGCGGATCTCCACGATCCGCTGCATTCCGTCCTCCGCGCTTCCCAGCATGAAGCCGCAGCATTCGTGCGGGTAGGTCTCTTCACCATGCCGGCGCATCCGCTCGAGAATCCCCGGCGGGACAATCACTTTCATGCTTCCTCCCAGAACCGCTCGTGGATGAACCTGCGTCCGCCTTCGGGGAGCACCATGACGACCACGCCGCGCTCCAGGCGCCCTGCAACGGAGAGCGCCGCTGCCACCGCGGCCCCGGCCGACACTCCAACAAAGATGCCTTCTTCACGCGCCAGCCGCACCACCATGGCCTGCGCTATCTCTGTCTCGACGTACACGGTCTCATCCGCGAGCGTGGGGTCATAAATGCGCGGGACAATGGTCGTCTGAAGGTGGCGCAGCCCTTCCAGCCCGTGCAGGGGGGACGCCGGTTGGACGCACGCAATCCGCACGTTCGCGTTCAGCTCTCTCAGTCTCCTGCCTGTGCCCACCAGG
>Ga0265338_10009483_pt1 | contig 11597 bp, 11 predicted proteins | sample 42126metaG_FD_193579 | JGI IMG/M metagenome (GOLD analysis project Ga0265338, IMG submission 193579) | Rhizosphere microbial communities from Carex aquatilis grown in University of Washington, Seatle, WA, United States - 4-21-26 metaG | ecosystem: Host-associated > Plants > Roots > Rhizosphere... | reverse complement strand
TCTTCACCGGTCGCTTGGATGATCTGCCACCGGCTGGGCTCGAAGCGGCTGTCGAAGAACGTGATCTGCCGCTCTTCGTCCCAGCCCCAGACTCGTTCCACGTACGGTTTCATCGTTGCGCGGTTGAGCTCGAACAGGAAGTCCCGATCGTCAGGCCGGGCGGGGCGGAGATTCCACGAGGGCGCGCTCACTGTTGAAGCATGCGTCAAAACGCGCCGGACAAAAATGGGGGCGGGAGGATTCGAACCTCCGTAGGCTGAGCCGACGGGTTTACAGCCCGTTCCCTTTGGCCGCTCGGGCACACCCCCTTGGAGCGAGCGGGATTGTAGCCTGACGCAGGTGAAGCGTTTCGACGTGCTCGTGGTCGGAGGCGGGCCCGCCGGGTCGGCCACCGCCTGCCGGCTCGCCGACGGCGGGGCGAGCGTGCTCCTCGTCGACAAGGCGACGTTCCCGCGCGACAAGCCGTGCGGTGGCGGCCTGACGACCCGCGCCGTGCGGCAGTGCCCGGTCGACCCGTCGCCGGTCGTCGAGGCCGAGGTCGACCTCGTCGAGCTTCGCTTCCGCTACGGCGAGGCGGTCGTGCGCCACTCGGCTGCGCCCGTGATCCGGATGACGCAGCGCCGCCGGCTCGACGCGTTCCTACTCGATGCAGCACGGGAGAAAGGTGTCGAGGTACGTGAAGGCACGACGATCGACGTCTCGAACGCGCCGGCCGACGTGATCGTCGGCGCCGACGGCGCGAACGGCACCACCGCGCGCGGTGTCGGTCTCGGCGCGGGGATCGTCCACGGCGTCGCCTACGAAGGGAACGTGCCGTACGGCCTCGTCGACCGCGCGCGCTACGAGCGCCGCGCCGTGGTCGAGCTCGCCGACATTCCCGGCGGCTACGGCTGGGTCTTCGCGAAGGGCGACCACGTGAACGTGGGTGTCGGTGCGTGGCAGACGGAGGGGCCGCGGATCCGCGAGCACCTCGCACGCGTCTGCGAGGCGCACGGGCTCTCCGCCGGCCAGCTCGAGAACCTGCGCGGGCACCGGCTCCCGCTGCGTCCGCCCGGCGTGCGGATCGCGGGGGAGCGGGCGCTGCTCGTCGGCGACGCCGCAGGCCTGATCGACCCGGTCTCGGGCGACGGCATGTACGAGTGCTTCGTCTCGGCGAAGCTCGCCTCCGACGCGATCCTGTCCGGCTCGCTCGCCGGGTACGAAGCGGCCGTCGACGCGGCCCTCGCTCCGCTCCACCGCGCCTCCTGGAAGCTGAAGCGGGCACTCGACCGCTGGCCCCGGGCCTCCTGGCGCGTTGCCCGCACCCAGCTGCTCTGGCGCAGCGTCGAACGGCTCCTGCTGGGGGAGATGGGGGCTCCGGACGAGCAGCACGGGCTGGCCCGGATCCCGCTGCGGGCCCTGGACGTCCTGGGCCGAACCTAAAGCAGACGGGTTTCCGTGCCGACAACGGGAACGGCATGGATCTCAATCCGCTCCTCAAGCACGCCGTCGATCTCGGCGCGTCGGACATCCACATGAAACTCGGCCGGCCGCCGATGATTCGCCACGACGGCGAGGTCACGCCGCTCGAGCTGCCGCCGCTCGACGATGCCGACCTCGACGAGGTCCTGCGGACGATTACCGCGGCCACGCCCAAGCGCTACGACCAGTTCCAGGAGAACGGCGACCTCGACATCGCCTACACGGGCGAAGGCCTCCCGCGCTTTCGCGTCAACGCATTTCGCCAGCGCGGCGCGGTCTCGTTCGCGCTGCGCGTGATCCCGCTCGAAGTCCCGTCGTTCCAGTCGCTCGGCCTGCCGGAAGGCGTCCATCAGCTCGCCGAGGAGCATCGCGGCCTCGTGCTCGTCACCGGCGCCACCGGCTCCGGCAAGACGACGACGCTCGCGGCGATCATCGACCACATCAACCGCTCGCGCCGGTCGCACATCGTGACGGTCGAGGACCCGATCGAGATCATGCACAGCGACCAGCTCTCGATTGTCAACCAGCGCGAGGTCGGGATCGACACGCCGGACTTCGGCCAGGCGCTGCGGCGCGCACTGCGCCAGGACCCAGACACGATCCTGATCGGCGAGCTCCGCGACGCCGAGACGGCGCAGACCGCGCTCCAGGCGGCGGAGTCGGGCCACCTCGTCTTCTCGACGCTGCACACGATCGACTGCGCCGAGACGCTCGGCCGCATGATCGAGTTCTTCCCGGCGGCGAAGCAGCAGCAGATTCGCTCGATCATGGCCGGCGTCCTGCGTGGCGTGATCTCGCAGCGGCTCTTGCCGAAGAAGGGCGGCGGCCGCGTCGCCGCGATCGAGCTGATGATCAACAACGCCCGGATCGCCGACCTGATCCGCGAGGATCGGCCGGACGAGGTCACCGACGCGATCGCCGACGGCGAGTTCGCGAAGATGCAGACCTTCTCGAAGGCGCTGATCGACCACGTGCTCGCCGGCACCGTCGACCGCGAGGTCGCAGCCAACGCGTCGACGAACCGCCACGACTTCATGGTCTCCCTCGAGTACGCCGAAAAGGCACAGGCGGCCGGGATCGACCACAACAAGCCGGCTGCGGCAGCCGTCTCGCACGAGCCCGAGCCCGAAGAAGAGGCCGAGCCCATGCTGCGCCTCGCGCCGCTGGGGGACTGATGAAACGGCTCGCGGCCGTCCTGCTCGTCGCGCTCGTCTCGGCGGGCGCGGCGTCCGCAGGCTCGCTGCCCAGCCCGGACGCTCCGAATGCCACGACGGTGATGCTGCCGCAGCTCGTCTCGCCGCTCGTTGCGCCGCAGCAGCTCTCATTCCAGCAGCTGAAGCCGATCTGGCAGGCGGCCGGACAGGCCTACGGCGTGCCGTGGTCGGTGCTCGCCGCGATCAACAAGGTCGAGTCGAACTTCGGCCAGAACATGGGCCCGAGCTCGGCCGGCGCGATCGGCTGGATGCAGTTCATGCCCGACACCTGGGCACGCTGGGGCGTCGACGCGAACGGCGACGGGATCGCCGACCCGTGGAACGCCGAGGACGCGATCTATTCGGCGGCGCGCTACCTCGCCGCGAGCGGTGCGGCCACCGACATCTCGAGCGCGGTCTTCTCGTACAACCACGCGCAGTGGTACGTCGACGAGGTACTGCAGCTCGCGCAGGACTACGACTCCGGCGGTGCGGACTTCTCCACGGCGCTGAACGGCGCGCAGGAACAGCTCGACACCGCCAAGCAGGCCGTCGTCGACGCGAACCAAAAGTTGCTCGACGCGACCGCGCTCGTCTCGCAACTGCAGGCCCAGGAAGACCAGCTGCTGACCGACGAACAGAACCCGGGCTCGTTCGCAACGCGCGTCTCGTCGCAGAAGACAGCCGTGCTGCTCGAGATCCGACTGCAGTCGGCGCAGGCCGACGCCGATGCGCGCCAGGCCGACGTCGAGACCGCGCAGTCCGCGCTCGCGTCCGCACGCGAGAGCGCCACTGGGACTGCATTCGCGTCGGGCGCCGGCCCGCTGCTCGGCACTCCGACTTACTCCGACGGGTACGTCTTCCCGGTCGCGGGCGGCGCGGGCGTCGTCAGCGTCGGTCACACCCACCACGACTATCCTGCCGCCGACATCGCAGCCCCCGAGGGCACCCAGCTCTACGCGCTCTCGAACGGCCAGGTCACGCGCGCGTGGACGACGCCCGATCCGAGCTGCGGCATCGGCTTCACGATCGCGACCACCGACGGGCTCGTGTGGACGTACTGCCACCTGTCCTTCCTCGAGCCGGCCGTCGTCGCAGGCGCCGAGCTCACGGCCGGCCAGCCGGTCGGGCTCGTCGGCCAGACCGGCGACGCGACCGGGCCGCACCTGCACCTGCAGCTCGACCCGTCGACGGCTTATCCGCAGGACGAGCCCTGGTTCCAGTCGTTCGCCGGCACGGCGTTCAGCTGGTCGGACTCCGTCCAGTCGAACCCGGCCACCGGCCCCGTCTTCGCCGTCGTCGGCGGCGATTCGACCGCGCCGCGGTCGCTCGACAGCGCCTCTCCGACGGGGATCGTCTACTTCAGCGCATCTGGGGCTTGAGCCGGCGACCCCGGCTGCCGAAAAGAACACCGATGGGCTCGTTCGTCCCCCGCCTGCTCGTTTTGACCCTCGTCTGGCTGCTCGCCACGGCGGCGCTGACGTTCGCCGCGGCTCAGCGGATCGGCAAGGTGCCGGTGCCGCCGACGACCACCACCACGGAGACGACGCCGGAGCCGCTGCTCGTCGTGCCGGACGTCCGCAAGCAGGCTTTCGTCTTCGCGAAGGGCACGCTCGGTGACGCCGGGTTCTCCTGGCGCGTCAACGGATCGGTCAAGGGCTACGCCTCGAACCTCGTCGTGACGCAGACGCCGGCGCCGGGCACGCAGGTGTTCGACACCGGCGCCCCGCTCGTCACGCTCACCCTGTCCAAGAGCGGCCAGCAGATCGGGTTGCCCGAACAGGCTTCGACGACTCCCGCCACCGCCGTGAAGCTCGCCGGCCTGGCGAGCGCGACAGTGTCGCGCTCCGCGCTGAGCGTCCCGCCCACCATGACGCCGGCGGCGAAGCCGGCGGCAACGGCAACGACGACGACGAAGCCGAAGACGACGGTCAAGAAGGACACCAAGCCCGCGCAGAAGCTGCCGACCAATCGCCCGCCCGCGTTCGTCATCGTCGGCGCCCGCCGCGAGCCGCTCGACGAGATCCCGCTGACGAACCGCGCCGACCTGCTGCTCCGCTGGGTCGACACGGACCCGAAGCCCACCGACGCGAACGTGCGGCGCTGGCTCTACCAGCACGCGTGGATCGTCACGGGCGCGCGCATGGGTTGGTGGCACGGCGCCGACGCGCTCGAGACGCTGATCACGGTGGACGGCAAGGTCTTCGACGAGTGGGGCATCGGCGAGAAGAGCGCCGCCGTCGCCCGCGACGCGCTGGCGTTCACCAAGGCGCAGTCGAAGTGAGCGTCGCCGCGGCCGCGGCGGGCATCGCATTCTTCCCGGCACTCGCGATCGGCTCGTTCCTGAACGTGGTCGCCGCGCGCGTTCCGCTGCATCGCTCGATCGCGTATCCCGGCAGCGCGTGCATGTCGTGCGGCGCCTCGATCGCGTGGTACGACAACATCCCTGTGCTCTCCTGGCTGCTGCTCCGCGGACGTTGCCGCAACTGCGGCTCGGGCATCTCGTGGCGCTATCCCGCCGTCGAGCTCTCGACCGCGCTCCTCGTCGCCGCCTGCTTCTGGCGCTTCGGGCTGAGCTGGGACGCCGCGATCGCGTCCTGCTTCTGCGCCGTGCTCGTCGTCCTGTCGTCGATCGACATCGAGCGCCGGATCGTCCCGAACCGGATCGTGCTGCCGGCGGCCGGCGTTGTGCTCGTCGCCCGCACGATCGTCCACCCGTCGGTGGAATGGCTCGCCGCGGGGCTCGGGGCGTCGCTCTTTCTCTTCCTCGCCGCGCTGGCCTACCCACGCGGGATGGGGATGGGGGACGTCAAGCTCGCCCTGCTCCTCGGCTTCTGCGTCGGCCGAACCGTGCCGATTGCGCTCTTCGCCGGCACGATCTTCGCGCTCGTGCCCTCGGCGGTGCTGTTTGCCCGTCACGGGGCCGCCGCCCGGAAGATGGCTATCCCCTTCGCGCCCTTCCTGGCGCTCGGCGGGCTCCTGGCGCTCTTTGCCGGAAAGCCGCTCCTTCACGCGTACTTGCACCGGTTCTAGCCCAGCCGTCCCTCGGGTGAGGGATTCGAGCAGGAGCTCGTGGCTCGGGGGGCAACCTCAAGTGCCCGGCCTTTTCTGCCGATGCCTCGAACGAGGGATATGACCGACGATTTCACCCTCCGGACCGTCTCCGGCACCTCGAATGAGGCGCCCCCCGCCGAAGGCGGGCTTCGGCCTGCCGGCGCGCCGGGGATCAACGAGACGGCCGAGCTGCTGGCCGATCTCCTCGCCGCCACCGGCCTCGTCCCGCAGGACAAGCTCGACCTCGCGCGCGGCCGCGCAGGCTCGGGAGGATCGCTCGCCCAGGCGCTGATCGACGAGGGGGTCGCGACTCCGGAAGGGATCGCCAGGACCCTCGCCGCGCGCTATCAGCTGCCGCTCGTCGATCTCGCGATTACGGGCGTCGCCGCCGAAGCGGCGAAGATCGTCCCGCTGCACGTGCTCGAGCGCGTCGCCGCGATCCCGTACGCGATCGACGGCGACACACTGCGCGTCGCGGTTGCCGATCCGGCGAACGTCCACTCGATCGACGAGCTGCGCTTTGCGACGCGGCTCAACGTCGAGCTCGCCGTTGCGACCCGCGACGACGTCGAGGCGGAGATCCGCCGCCTCGTCCGCACGTCCGAGGCGTTCGGCGCACGCGCCGCGCTCGAAGAGGAACAGGCGCAGTTCGACCAAGAGGACGACACCGACGACCTCGAGGTCGACGACGGGATCTCCGACGCGCCGCTCGTGCGCCTCGTCAACTCCGTGATCTTCCAGGCCGCCGAAGACGGGGCGTCCGACATCCACTGGGAGCCGCAGGACGACTCGCTCGTCGTGCGGCTGCGCATCGACGGCGTGCTCCACGAGGTGCAGCGCATCCCGAAGCGTCTCGCCGCCGGTGTGACGACGCGTCTCAAGGTGCTCGCGAAGCTTGACATCGCCGAGCGCCGCAAGCCGCAAGACGGCCGCATCGCGCTCAACGCCCAGGCCGCCGGCCGCGTGATGGACATCCGTGTCGCCGTGCTGCCGACGGTGGAAGGCGAGTCGATCGTCATGCGTCTCGTCGACAAGTCGAAGAAGGTGCCGACGCTCATCGAGCTCGGTCTTTCCGACGACATGCAGGCGAAGCTGATGGACATCTTCCTGCGGCCGACGGGCGCGCTGCTCGTGACGGGGCCGACCGGTTCCGGTAAGTCGACGACGCTCTACGCGGGCCTCACGGAGGTCAATCGCCCGGAGATCAACATCATCACCGTCGAGGACCCGGTCGAGTTTCGGATCCCCGGCGTCAACCAGGTGCAGATCAACGTGCGCGCCGGCTTGACCTTCGGCGGCGCTCTCCGCTCGATCCTGCGTTCCGACCCCGACGTGGTGATGGTCGGAGAAATTCGTGACTCGGAGACCGCGCAGATGGCGATCGAGGCCGCCCTCACCGGACACCTCGTGCTCTCGACGCTGCACACCAACGACGCCCCTGGTGCGCTGACGCGCCTGAACGAGATGGGTGTCGAGCCGTTCCTCACCGGCTCCGCCGTGACCGCCGTGCTCGCGCAGCGGCTCGCGCGCAAGCTCTGCACGCACTGCTGTGAGATGTACACCCCTTCGGTCGACGAGCTGATCAAGGCGAAGGTCTCGCCCGACATCGCGGCGATGACGGACGGCATGGCGCTCTACCGCAAGCGCGGTTGCCCGCGCTGCAACCAGACCGGCTACCGCGGCCGGATCGGCATCTTCCAGCTGATGACGATGAACGAGGAGCTCGAGACGCTCGCGGCGCGCAAGGCCTCGCGCGAGGACATCGAGCGCTCGGCGATGGCGGCCGGCATGCGCACGCTGTGGGACGACGGGCTTTCGAAGGTTGCGGCCGGTCTCACGTCGGTCGAGGAGCTGGCCCGCGTGACCACCTCGTGAACGTCTAGCTCACCGGGCCTGCAAGCTCGCGCAGGTGGCGCGCAGCGCGGCCGAGGCCCGCGCCGTCGAAGACGTACGGCGTCGCGTTTGCGACGTCGTGCAGCGGGCCGTCGAGCTGGCTCGACCCGGTGGCGGCGTTGACGGCGTAGCGCACCGGGATCTCGTGGCAGACGCAGAGCACGGTCTCTTCGTCGCGCGCGAGGATGCGCTCGTAGGCGGCGGCATAGCGGCGTGCCGCATCGTCGAGGCTCTCGCCGCCGGGGAAGGGGTCGGCCGGGCCGTGCGCGTGCTTCCAGACGCGATAGGCGTCGAGCGTGTCGCCCTCGAGCTCCCCGATTTGGATGTCGTTCAGGTTCGGGTCGACGATCGTCGCGGTCGTGTCAGCGCGCTCCGCGAGGGCGAGGCGCGCTGTCTCCTGCGCGCGCGGGAACTCGGAGGTGATGCAGAGATCGATCGCGATCCCGGCGATCTGGCGCGCGAGCTTCTCGCCCTCGGCGATCCCGAGCGGCGAGAGCCCGCGGTCGAGCCGGGGGTCGCCGTTGACGACGTGGCCGATGTTGAACAACGACTGTCCGTGCCGTGCGAGGAGAAGAACCCGCAAGCCTGGAACGTACCTGGCCTCCCTAGCGAGGTCACTGAACCAGGTTCACGAGTTTCGAGCTGCCGCGGCCGTCCGAGAGACTCGCGAACCAGATTCAACGAGCGAATCTGGTTCGGTCTCGGTTCAGGCGCCATCCTGAGGCTCGCGCGCGCATTCTTGGAGTCGCCGAACGTTAAGGTCGTGCGATGGCGGCGATTGATGTCCGTGAGTTGAGGCGGACGTACCGCACGACGACGGGTGTTCTGCGCCGGCGGCGGCTCGAGGTCGAAGCGGTCCGTGGGATTTCGTTCTCGGTCGAAGACGGGGAGTTGTTCGGGCTTCTTGGGCCGAACGGCGCTGGGAAGACGACGACAATCAAGATGCTGATCACGCTGCTGCTTCCGACCAGCGGTCAGGCGCGTGTTCTTGGGCTTGATGTGGTTTCGCACGCGAAAGAGCTACGCCAGCGGATCGGCTACGTGTTCGGTGGCGATCGAGGCCTGTACGAGCGCCTATCTGCCTACGACAACCTTCGCTACTTCGCCGAGCTGTACGGCGTGTCGGGGAAGACGCAGCGGATTCGGATCGACGAGGTTCTCGAGCTCGTCGGACTTCGAGGCCGTGAGCAGGAGCGGGTCGAGGGCTATTCGCGCGGGATGCGCCAGCGGCTGCACATCGCACGCGGGATCCTCCACGATCCACAGGTGGTGTTCTTGGACGAGCCGACGATCGGCGTCGACCCCGTCGGCGCACGTGAGTTGCGGCAGACGATCAGCGATCTCGTCAAGTCCGGAAAGACGGTGCTGTTGACGACGCACTACATGTTCGAGGCCGATGCGTTGTGTGACCGGATCGCGGTGATCGCGAAGGGCCAGATAGTCGGTGAAGGAACACCGGCCGAGTTGAAGTCTCGCGTCGGACACGGGCGTGTGACCGAGATCGAGGTGTTCGGGATCGACGACGCGACGTTGACGCGCGTGCGCGCGATCGACGGCGTAGCCGCAGTGACCGTCGAGGAGCGCGACCAAGTGCAGGTCTTGATCGTTCAGAGCGCGGTCGCGCGCGAGCTGACCCAGCAACTGATGGCTGAGCTCGCCGGCTTGCAGGTTGGTCGCGTCGCGTCACGCGAGCCGACCCTCGAGGACGCCTACGTCGCTCTTGTCACCACGCCGTGATCGCGTCTCGTCAAAGCCTGTCTCGCCAGGTCCGTGTGATGGCGTTCGGGCTCGGGGTGCATTTCAAGATGCTGAGCCGCTCACCGTTCGACCTGTGGGTCGTGGTCGCCTCGCCGCTCATCTTCGCAACGCTCGCCCATTTCCTGTTTGCGTACGGGCACGGCTCGCGGATGCTGGTTGCGGCACTTGCCTCGGGTGTGATGGGGATCTGGTCGTCGACAACAGCCTCCGGTGCGGGCGCGCTTCAGACGCAGCGACGTCTGGGTGTGCTCGAGCTCCTTGTCGCCTCGCCAACACCGTTTTGGGAGGTCTTGCTGCCGATCAGCGTCGCCATCTCCGCGATCGGGATCTATTCGCTCGCGGTCGGTCTGCTCTACGTGCGGCTGATCTTCGGGGTCGCGATCACGATCCACGAGTGGGTCGCGTTCGTGGTGGCGGTGCCAACGATGATCGCCGCGATCGGGGCGCTCGGCTTCCTCTTCGCCTCTGCCCTTGTCCGCTTTCGCTCAGCATTCATGCTCGGCAATCTCTTCGAGTGGCCGGTCTGGATGATCTGCGGCCTGCTGATCCCCGTCTCCGTGCTGCCAGGTTGGCTGCAGCCCGTGTCATGGCTGTTCGCGCCAACCTGGGGGATGGATGCGCTCCGCGGCGCAACGCTCGGGAGCGGCCATCCCTGGGCCGATATCGGCATGTGCACGCTGCTCGCCGGCGCCTACCTCATCGCCGGAGCTCTCTTCCTGCGCTTCTTCCTCTTCGCGGCGCGGGCGAAGGCGACGCTCGCGCTTACCTCATGAGATCCCTGCGGCTGCTCACGATCGGCGGCTACATCAGCTACCGCGCGCTGTTCGGCTGGCTGAACCCCTACATGTACTCGTTCACCACGCTCCTGCCGTCGCTGACACAGCTTGCATTCTTCGTCTACCTCGGGCGGGCCGCTCATGTCGGCAGCGACAGCTATTACGTCGCCGGCAACGCGCTGCTCGCGGCCGCAACACCGAGCCTGTTCGGGATGGGCCAAGCGATCGCAGGTGAGCGCTACAGCCAGACGCTCGCGCTGCTCGTCGTGTCGCCGGCGAGCCGTGTGGCCGTCTTTCTCGGGCGGGCGCTGCCCGCGACTGCGAACGGCATCTTCGTTTCGGTCTGGACGTTCGCGATCGCAAGTGCGGTCTTTGGGATCTCCATTCCCGGCCGCAGCCTCGCGCCGCTTGCTCTGACGATCGCTGTCACGTCGTTCGCTTGCGTTGGACTCGGTCTGTTCAATGCCGCGCTCGGCCTGCGCTGGCGAGAGACCGGCGTGCTCGGCAACCTCCTCCTCTACGTGCTGCTGATCTTCGCGGGCGTCAACGTCCCGCTCGACCGCCTCCCCGTCTGGCTGTCGACGCTCGCGCAAGGCCTCCCCGTCACACACGGCGCGAAGGCCGCGCGACAACTCGTCAACGGCGCCAGCTTCAACCACGTTGCTCCGCTGATAGCCGCCGAAGCCCTCGTCGGGGCCTGCTACACCCTGATCGGGATCACCGCCCTGCGCCTCTTCGAGTTCGAAGCCCGACGAGGCGCAACCCTCGAGGTCGCCTAGCCCGCCGGCGTAGCCGAACCAGATTCACGAGTTTCGAGTTGCCACGGCCTTCGAGAAACTCGCGAATCAGATTCAGAGAGCGAATCTGGTTCGTCTGGCTTCGTCAGGCGGCCTGCACGTCGCAACCGAGGTACATGAGCGCCTCGACTGCTTCCGTGACGAACGCGGTGGCTTGCCGCGCGTTCGGGAACGTGTATGGGCCTGGGCGCACCGCGGACGGCGCGTTCGGCGGGAAGACTTGCGTTTCGACGACGCACTGCTGGCCGTAGTCGAGAGCGCGCAGGATCGCTACCGAGTGTCCGTCCTTCCGGGCGTGGCGAACGAAGAGCTCGCGCGGCGCCGGGGCCTTCGCCGATGACGTCATCAGTCCGAACCGGTCGACGGTGTCGTTGTCGAGCTGGTCGACGCACTGGTCGTCGTGGTCTGCGCGGGTGTGACGGTGCCGGTCTTCACCGCGGCGAGCGTGGTCACGACCGCCTGCTGAACGACGGTGCGGTCGTTGAACCCCGGCAGCGTGATCGCAAGCGTCGACGGGCGCGCATAGATCATCGACGCAGGCGTCGTGGGCAGATCGCCGAGAGCGATCGTGAGCTTCGACGCGTCGCCGCCGTCCTTGTCGACGTTCACCGCGACGAAGCCTGCGCCCGCGAGCGCGGCGCCGGCCTTGGCCTCACCGTCCGCGA
>Ga0265338_10009482_pt1 | contig 11598 bp, 14 predicted proteins | sample 42126metaG_FD_193579 | JGI IMG/M metagenome (GOLD analysis project Ga0265338, IMG submission 193579) | Rhizosphere microbial communities from Carex aquatilis grown in University of Washington, Seatle, WA, United States - 4-21-26 metaG | ecosystem: Host-associated > Plants > Roots > Rhizosphere... | reverse complement strand
AATATAGGTGCCCATGGCCAGCACGCTGCCTTCGCCGACGATAACGCCTTCCACCACCTCGGCGCGGGCGCCGATGAAGCAATTGTCTTCAATGATGGTGGGGCCGGCCTGCATCGGCTCTAAGACGCCGCCGATCCCGGCGCCACCGGAGAGGTGCACATGTTTGCCGATCTGGGCACAGGAGCCGACGCTAGCCCAGCCATCGACCATGCTGCTTTCATCGACATAGGCGCCGACATTCACAAAGCTCGGCATCAAGACCACGCCTTTGGCGATATAGGCCGAGCGGCGCACGATGGAGCCCGGCACGGCTCTAATCCCCGAGCTACGGAAATTGTCGGCACTCCAGCCTTCGAATTTCATCGGCACCTTGTCCCACCAGACACTGCCGTTGGGGCCGCCTTCGATCACTTGATTGTCGTTGAGGCGGAAAGAGAGCAGCACGGCTTTCTTCAGCCACTGATGCGTCACCCATTCGCCATTGAGCTTCTCGGCTACCCGAAAGCGCCCGGCATCAAGACCATCCAGCGCCACATCCACGGCGTCACGGATTTCGCCTGTGGTGGCAAGGCTGAGGCCCTCGCGGGCATCCCAGGCGTGTTCAATGACGTCCGAAAGTTCTGTCGACATGGCCAATTGGGAAAAGATGTTTCAGAGCTGGATGGTCTGAAGGAAATCGCCCAAATCGTCAATCGTGTGGTGGATGTGGCCGCTTGCCTCGCGAACGCTTTCGGGGCCTTGGTCGGACCAGGCCGAGCCATTGGCCAGCCACACCGTCGTCATCCCCAAGGCATAGGCGGGAGCAAGATTGACGGCCATATCTTCGAACAGCACCGCGGTGGCCGGATCGATGCCGGTCTCGGCGACGATGCTGGCATAGGCTTCGGGCTGCGGCTTGGGCTTGAACGCCATGCTGCGGATGTCCCAGATGCCGTCCATCAGCCCGGTCAGCCCGGTTTTTTCCAGCACCCGCGTCGCATGGTTGCGGCAGCCATTGGTGAAGACATAGCGCTTGCCCGGCAGCCGCGCGATCGCCGCGGCCAAAGCCGGGTCCGGCGTCAACACCGACAAATCGATGTCGTGGACGTAACTCAGAAAAGCTTCGGGATCGATGGTGTGATGGGCGACAAGCCCACTCAAGGTTGAGCCATAGGCGCTGTAATACTTGCGCCGCAGCGCCTTGGCCTCGGCCTCATCCAGCTTCAATTCGCGCATAAGAAAAGCGTTCATACGCTCCTCAATCTCCGCGAACAAATTGCTGCGTGCCGGGTAAAGCGTGTTGTCGAGATCGAAAATCCAGGTGCCGATATGGCGGAAATCGGGGGCAGTATTGTTCGTATAGTTATCCATGGACCTGAGCTAAGCAGCCGATTGCGGCAATTCAAGCATCACGCCTGCCGCGATGCCGTGCGGAGCTATCCTTACGCATGGGCTGTGAAAGTTTCGGTAAACGAAAGCGCTACCGCGCCCCGACCAGGCCGTTATCGGCCACATGGGCGATGAACCCGCTGGCGCCTTTGAGGTTGGTTTCAGCAAACCCCGCCGCAATAAGCCCGCGTTTGGCGCAGTTTTCGCGTCCCAGGATGTCGAATTCGATCGTGGTGACACAAAAGCCGTTGGGCCCGCCCACCAGCGGCGGCCCTTTGCCCCGCTCCACCCTCAGCCAGATTTTTTGCCCGCCGATAGGGTCGGTGATGAGGTGGGAACAGCTTGCCGCCGCCACCGTCCACCAGCCGCGCGAGACAAAGGCGGCCCCCACCTTTTGGCCGATCGCGGCGCCGAATTCCGCTTTGGTGTCGTTGCACAGCGTATAGCCCGCTTGCACCGCCGATTTCAGCGCCTCGGTCTCCAAAGCATCGAACAGCGCCGCATTTGGGGCATTGGCGGCCAAATGCAGCCGCTGCCGGAAACCTGCGAGCGCGACGTCCAGTTTCTTGTCATCACCGCCATCACGGGCACCGCTATCGCTGGCGAGGCGTTTGAGGCCTGCACGTTCGGCGGCTTGCATGGAGGGCAGGTCCGGTGTCTCGCGCAAAGTCGTGGTCATGCTGCGCATATGCTGGGTGTCGAGCTGGGCAAAGCCAAGCTCAAAGCCATCCGCCGGGCAGCGCGCTCCGAAGGCCTGCGCAATCGAAAAATCCTTGTCCTTGACGCAGAAATTGGTCCCCCCGCTCCAGGCGCGCGGGGCGCCGCTATGCGCCCTGGAGCTGCGGGCGAAAAGATAATAGACGTCGGCGGTCAGATCACCGCCGAGCACCACAGCGCAGGTGCCCGGCACGATCCGCTTCCAGCCTTGCACGGAAACCGTGGGAATCTTCACCGCCGCCACCGCGGCGTAGAGCACATAGCTGGTGCGGTTGCAGGCGCTGAGGCCGGCATGGGCCCCCGTGGCGGTCAGAGCAAAGGTGAGCGTCAAGCCAGCGAGGGAAAAAGCGCGTCCCATGGATGAAGTTGTCACTACTCCGCGGTGATCAGCGTGCCTGCGCCATGCTCGGTGAAGAGTTCGAGGAGCAGTACATGGGGAATGCGCCCATCCAGGATGACAGCAGCCGAAACGCCACTTTCCACCGCTTCGATGGCGGTTTCGATTTTCGGAATCATGCCACCTTTGATGGTGCCGTCGGCGATCAAGGTGCGCGCTTCGCTCAAGGTCAGGCGCGGAATCAGCTTACCATCCTGGTCCAGCACGCCTTCGACATCGGTGAGCAGAATCAGACGTTCGGCCTGCATGGCACCGGCCCGGCCCCCGAGACCGTATCGGCATTGATGTTGAAGCTCTCGCCATGGCGGCCAACGCCGACCGGGGCAATCACCGGGATCAAATCGGATTTGATGAAGGTGCGCAGCACCTCCGGGTTGATCTGTTCCGGCTCGCCGACAAAGCCCAAATCGATGGGCTTGGATTCGAGCGTGATCGGATCGATTTTGGTGCGCTCGAGCTTGTGGGCGACCACCAGATTGGCGTCGGTGCCGGAAAGCCCGATGGCATGGCCGCCTGCGGCGTTGATGCCGGTGACGATCTGTTTGTTGATCGAGCCGGTCAGCACCATCTCGACCACTTCCATGGCCGCTTTGTCGGTGACGCGCAGGCCATCGATGAACTGGGAGGGAATTTCGAGCTTTTTCAGCATCGCGCCGATCTGGGGGCCGCCGCCATGCACCACGATGGGTTCCATGCCGGTCTGCTTCATCAGCACGATGTCGAGGGCGAAATCCTTGGCGATTTCCTCGCTCATGGCGTTGCCGCCGAATTTCACCACGATGATCTTGGTGTCATATTTCAGGATATAAGGCAGCGCCTCCACCAGCACGCGAGCGGTGGTGCGCCAACGCGCCATCGAGCGCAGGTTTTTCTCCTGACCAAGATCGTCCGAAAAGGCCATTCAACTCTCCCGCTGCCGGGGCGCGTTATAACAACATTATTACGGTGCCGCCAACGCTGCCAAATGCGCTTTTAAGCTATCGAGGCCCGAAGCTTTCAGCGATGAGGTGGCGAAGAGGGCGGGATAAGCGGCAACATGCGTTTTCGTGGCCGCATCGACCTCGCTGCGGATCTGATCCAGTTCGTAAGGCGCCAGCGTGTCGGTTTTGGTTAGCACCGGGCAGTAGGAAACGGCGGCCCGGTCGAGCAATTCCATCACCGCATGATCGACCGGCATCACGCCGCGCCGCGCATCGATGAGCAGCACCACGCGCTTCAAGGTCGGCCGTCCGCGCAGATAGGCAAAGATCATGTCCTGCCATTCTGCGGCGAGTTCCTTGGAGGCTTTGGCGTAACCATAACCCGGCAGATCGACCAGAATGAGCTGTCCGCCCAGATTGAAGAAATTGATCTCGCGTGTTCGCCCGGGCGTTTGCGACACCCGCGCCAAGGCTTTGCGGCCCGTCAGCGCATTGATCAGACTCGATTTGCCGACATTGGAACGCCCGGCAAAAGCGGTTTCCGGCAGTCCCAGCGGCGGCATGCCGTCCTTGCGCGAGGCGCCCCAGAAGAAGTCGCATGGCCCGGCAAAGAGCTTGCGCACCGCTTCGGGGTCAACCTTGCGTTCGTTCAGGCTTTGCGCGTGTTCGTCAGCTTCGCTCACGCCCTATTCCTTGCTACCCAAAATGTCCTTACGGCCGATCAGGCTGAGGGCCCAACGCGGCGGTTTCAGGTTTTGGAAGAGATGAATCGGCACGCCCTCGCGCTTCATCATGTAACCCTGCTGCGCCATCGAGAGGATATTGTTCCAGGTGTAATAGATGACGAGACCGGCCGGGAAGCTCGCGAACATCACCGTGAAGATCAGCGGCATGAAGGCGAACATCTTGGCCTGAATGGGATCGGTGGGGGCCGGGTTCATCTTGAACTGCACCCATTGCGTCACGCCCATCAAGAGCGGCCACAGGCCGACATGCAGCACGAACACCGCCCCGCCCAGAATGCCCGGCAGCGTCGCCGGAATGGTGAAGGGCAGAAGGCCGAAGAGGTTCAGATAAGAGGTCGGATCGGGCGCCGACAGATCGCTGATCCAGCCCCAGAACGGCGCATGGAACATTTCGATGGTAACGATCTGCACTTTGTAAAAAGCGAACAGAATCGGGAACTGCACCAGCATGGGAAGGCAACCCGAAACCGGATTGATCTTCTCGCGCTTATAAAGCTCCATCATTTCTTGCTGTTGCTTGGCCGGATCGTCGCCAAACTTCTTCTTGATGGCCTCCATCTGCGGCTGCACCTTCTTCATCTTGCCCATGGATTTGAAGGAGGCGTTGGCAAGCGGGAAGAGCACGATGCGGATCAGAATGGTCGCCAGGATAATGGCGAGGCCGAAATTGCCCACGTAATGCGAGATTTTGTCGAGCAGCCAGAACAGCGGCTTGGTCAGCACGATGAACCAGCCCCAATCGACCGCATAATCGAAGCGATTGATGCCGAGCGTGGTCTCATAGGTCTTGAGCTGCTCCACCACCTTGGCACCGGCAAAGAGGTGATGGGTAACGGTGACCGGTTTGCCCGGTGCAATGCTGCGCGCGCCGAGGGCGTAATTGGCCTGATAGGATTTGGTCGAACCATAAGGTGTGGCGCGGAAGGCGCCGTTGAAGGCGTCGTTCTGCGGCGGAATGATCGCCGCCATCCAATATTTGTCGGTGATGCCAAGCCAGCCGCCGGTGGAATCAAAGGTCTTGGGCTGGGCGTCGTCCTTGTCGAAATCCTTATAGGTTGCGTCCTCAAGCTTGCCTTTGGCGGCGCCGATGAAGCCCTCATGCAAAAGCTGATAGGTCTGATGCGGCGGCACGCCGTCGCGCACCACGAGGGCATAGGGATAAAGCGTCACCGCCCCGCCCGAGGCTTTTGCGACGCTGTCGCTGACCGTGAACATGTACTGGTCGTCGACTGTGATGGTGCGCGTGAAGACAAGGCCCTTGCCATTATCCCAAGTGAGCACCACCGGATGGCCGGGCGACAGCGTCGTGCCGCCCGTCACTTTCCAGGGCGTCTGGTCGCCGGGCACCGGGGTGTCGTGATTCTGGGCGCTCCAGCCGAACTGGGCGAAATAGGGAAATTTGGAGCCGGATGGTGCCAGAAGATCGATTTCCGGGCTCTTCTTGTCCACCGTCTCGCGATAATGCTTCAGCTTCAGATCGTCGAAACGCGCGCCCTTGATCAGGATCGAGCCGTTGACCGTGGGCGTGTTGATGACAATGCGCGGGCCGCCGATTTGCAGCGCCGCTTCGCGCGTCAGCGCTTGGGCTGCGGGAGCGGAAACCCCTGGCGGTAGTGGAATGCTGGAGGGCGCCTCGGCCGCAGCCGTCACAGGCTTTTTCTGCTGCAAGGCAAGCCTCTGGGCCTGCTCCTGTTGCAGCTTGGCTTGGGGCGCCGCGAAGAAAAACCACCAGCCGCCCATGAACAGGGCCGAAAGGGCGAGGGCAACGAGCATATTGCGGTTGTCAGACATCGAAGTCCTATAAGTCCTAACGGGTGGGACGCGGTGGAACGGGGTCGTAGCCTTGGCTGCCGCCGAGCCACGATATGGGATGGCAGCGGCTGAGACGGCGGGCTGTCAGATAGAGGCCCTTGAAGGGGCCGTGAACCTGCAAGGCCTCAATAGCATAGTGGGAACAGGTCGGCATGAAACGGCAGGATGGCGGCAGCATCGGTGATAGGAAATAACGGTAGAAACGGATCGGCGCGATCAGCAGCGCCACGGCAATCTGCCGCAGGGCCCTAACCGCGGACATCGGACCGCTTTGCATCGTCACCGTCTCCCGCCCCCTCTTGGGCCAAAGCCGCCAGCTTGGCCATTTCGGCCTTGGCGAGGCTTTCCAGCTTCACATGGGCTGCGGCCAGGATTTGGGCAAGGTCTTTTAGAAGCTCATCATAGGGCCGGGTCAGGGTGGCGGTGCGGGCGACGAGAACATAATCGGTACGCTCGATGCCTTGCTCGGTCAGAATGGCTTGCGCTGCGGCCCTCAGGCGGCGTTTGGCGCGGTTGCGCTCGACGGCGCCGCCGACTTTGCGGCTGGCGGTAAAGCCAACGCGAATACGCCCGGCCTTGGCGGCGGGTTCCGGTGTGGCGCAGATTTCGAGGGTCAGGCCAGCCGCACTTCTGCGCACGCCCTTTTGGGCGCGCAGGAAATCGGCTCGTTTTCTAAGATGGTCGGCCAACAGCCTTCCCAAGGCCCGGCCCCCTTCAAGGATAGCGATAGGGGCCGTGATTAGGCCGAAAGCTTCGCCCGGCCATGGGCCCGGCGGCGCGACAGCACCTTGCGGCCGCCCTTGGTGGCCATACGGGCACGGAAGCCGTGGCGGCGTTTGCGCACGATGACGCTAGGCTGATAGGTGCGCTTCATTGGGCATTCTCCGGTCGGCAAAAGAGGCGCGGGTTCTAAGCATTGGCTCCGCCGCTGTCAATGACCCTGCCGGCGGCGTCTTGCAACCACCCGCTAACCCTCCTGAATTATTTGCCAGACTTAGCCTTTTTTTTGCCGGAGGAGGGGCGCCTTATGCCGCCGCATGCGAATCCAGACGGGGCAGCTCCAGGGGGTATGGAGCCTCGTGGCTTATGGCCTGTCGGGGCGCATCCTCTTGCTGACCATTTTGTACGTTTTGGCCAGCGGGGCGCTGATCTTTCTGCCCGCCATGGGCCTTAAAGAACGCGAGCTTTTGGAGGATCACATCCTCTCGGCGGAACTGACCATCCTGCCCTTTACCACCCCCGGCCAGGAATGGCCGGACGAGCTGCGCCAGAATCTCCTCGCCCATGCCAATGCCGATGAAGTCCTGCTGCGCCGGGCCTATCAGCGCGATTTCTTCCAGATCGGCAAAATGCACTCTCAGATCGACCGCACCATCGATCTGACCAAAGCCCGCTTCGGCAACGACATCCTGAATGCGCTCGATTGCCTGTTCCGTGGCGGCAGCCGCACCCTGCACGTCATTTCCCCCACCAGCATCAAAGACGCCCAATCCATCTCCATCATTTTGAGCGAGGCGCCGATAAGGGGCGAGCTTGTCACCTATGCCAAGCGCGTGACCGAGGCAGCGGCGTTCATCTCAGGGCTGACCGGGGCGCTGGTCTTCCTCAGCCTCTACTTTGTGGTGGTTTCGCCGGTACGGCGCATCACCCGCGCCATGGGCGCCTTCCACGAAAATCCGGAAGACGCCAGCCGCATCCACAGCCCTTCTTCGCGTTCCGATGAGATTGGTGTTGCCGAGCGTGAGCTCGCTGCCATGCAGAAGGATCTTTACGGCTATCTGCGCCAGAAGGCGCGCCTCGCCGCGCTCGGCACTGCCGTGTCGCGCATCCAGCATGACTTAAGAAATATCCTCGCCAATGCCCAGCTCGCCTCTGACCGCCTCGCCGTCAGCGAAGACCCGGAAGTCAAGCGTCTGGCGCCGCGGCTGGTGACCGCCATCGATCGCGCCATCGCGCTTGCCACCACCACGCTGAAATATGGCCGCAGCGAAGATGCCCCGCCGCAGCACAGCGAGTTTTGCCTCTCGGCGCTGGTGGAAGAGACTGCCAGTGCGGTGCTCGAGCGGCGCACCGACATCGCTGTCAGCATCGAAAATCGCATCCCGGAAGGCTTCCTCGTCCGCGCCGATCGCGAGCAGTTGTTCCGCATCGTGCTCAATCTGCTGCGCAACGCCTGTGAAGCGCTAAAAGGTGCGGGGTCCGTTACCATCGCGGCCACGCGCACCGACACCGGCTGCGCGGTCGAGGTCGCCGACACCGGCCCCGGTATTCCCATTCCCGTGCGCAGCAAACTCTTTCAGCCCTTCGTCTCCGCCGCCCGCCCCGGCGGCTCCGGCCTCGGCCTGTCGATTGCGCGCGACCTAGCGCGAGGCCACGGCGGCGATGTCTTGCTGGTCTCTACTGGCGCAGAAGGCACGGTGTTTCGGATTACCTTGCCGGGATAGGGGGCGTTTGATTTTCAACCTCCCCGCAAGGGGGAGGTCAGACTGTCCGGGCGCCAATTTGTTCCCGTCCAACGTACAAGCGAACGCCAGCGGAACCGCACTCCCTTAACAGCGTTGGACACAGCGACCTCTACAGGGAGACTCATATGCGTTCTTGGAACAGTGCCGCAGGTGCGGCGGCTATTGCTGTATTCGCCGCCAGTCTGATCGCGACCCCGGCCGCCGCCCGCGTTGTCTGCAACGCCGAAGGCGATTGCTGGCACACGGACAAGACCTACCACTATAAACCTGACGTCAAAGTGGTCGTCCATCCGGATAGTTGGTACTTCCGGCAAAGCTGGGACAAGGACCACCGTTATCACGAACATCACGACGACCGCGGCTATTATCGCAACGGCGTCTGGGTGCCCTTCTAAGACTAGCGCGCTCTGAGTGGATGGGGCGGCCACGCGCGGCCCTGTCCCTTTGGGGCTAATGTGTCAGCGCTTTCTCGATGGCTTGCGCCAAGCTCCGCCCAGCATAGTCTTGTGCTCCGAACAAACGTCCGCTGACACCGTCGTTGAGCAACGCAGGCACCAAAGCGCCCGGCACCACGCTCGATGGCTCGTTGGGGGCTTTTGGGCCGCCCAGATCGGTGCGCAGCCAGCCGGGATCGAGCAGGTTCATTTGCACGCCCGTGCCTTTCAGCGCCGGGGTGAAATCGCGGACGAATTTGTCGACCGCGGCTTTGGAAATCGCATAGGCCGTGAGCTGCGGCTCATTGACGATGCCGGAGGTGACGTTGATCACCCGGCCCCATTTGCGCGCCAGCATTGGCGGCACGAGCCGATGGCAGATGCGCGCCAGCGCAATGACATTGACTTCGAAACTCTTGCGGAAATCTTCCGCCGGAATATCCCAGGGATTGTCGCGCCACGGCGTCATAATGGCAGCGTTGTTGTAGACGATGTCGATGTCCTGCTTCAGCGCTGCATCCAGCATCGCATCGACTTGCGCCTGATCCGACAATTCTCCGCCCACGCTGACGACCCGCACGCCAAAGTCTTCCAGCCTCTGCGCCAGCGCTGCGGTATGGGCAGCCTCGCGGGCATGCAGCACCAGATTGCAGCCGAGCCCCGCCAAGCCCTCGCTGACATGCACGCCCACACCGCGGCTCGCGCCGGTGACCAACGCCCATTTGCCTTGCAGTGTGTGCATCGGAAAATTCCTTCTTCAGCCTTTCGGCGTGATCCAATTGACATGGCCCATCTTGCGCCCCTGCCGGAAGTCGCGTTTGCCGTAAAGATGCAGCGCCCCGCCATTTTGCGACAACGCCTGCCAATCGGCGGCTTCTTCGCCGATCAGGTTTTGCATCATCGCATCGGAATGTCGTTCGGGATTGCCCAAAGCCCAACCAGCGATGGCGCGGATATGCTGCTCGAATTGGGAAACCAAACACGCATCCATGGTCCAATGGCCGGAATTGTGCACCCGGGGCGCGATCTCGTTGACGATCAAGGCGCCATCCTTGCCGACAAACAGCTCCACCGCAAAAACGCCGATGTAATCCAGCCCCTCGCCGACGCTGCGGGCGATGTGCAGCGCGCTATCCACCGCCTCTGGCGTCAGCGGCGAAGGCACGGTCGAGCGGTGCAGGATGTGATGGCGATGCACATTGTGCGGCGGATCGTAAGCGGCAAAACTGCCATCGGTGCCCCGCGCCGCGATGATCGAGGCCTCATAAGCAAAATCGACGAAGCTTTCGGCGATGCAAGCCACGCCGCCCAATTTTTCGAATGCCGCCACGGCTTCCGCAGCATTCGCCACCATGGCTTGGCCTTTGCCGTCATAGCCAAAGCGCCGGGTCTTGAGTACGGACGGCCCCTGCACTTGGGCGGCATCTTCCACCGACGACACCGCCAAAAACTGCGGCGTTGCCAGCCCCAGCGACGCGATGAAGTTTTTCTCGCTCAATCGGTCTTGCGTGAGCGCCAGCGCCCGCTCATTGGGCCGCAGCGGCACGCGGGCGGCGACAAACGCCGCCGTCTCGGCTGGCACATTCTCGAATTCGTAGGTGACGGCATCGCAAACCCCGGCGAAGCGCGCCAGCGCTTCGGTGTCGGTGTAAGCCGCCAGCGTATGGGCGGCTGCCACCTCAAATCCTGGCGCCTCGGGCTTGTCGCAGAAAATATGGGTCTTCAGCCCCAGCCGCGCTGCGGAGAGACTCAACATGCGCGCCAGTTGGCCGCCGCCCAGAATGCCGATGGTACCGCCAGGGGGAACGGGGCTGGTCATGTCTCAGGGGTTTCGGGCACGCCGTCGGTTTGGGCCTGGCGCCAAAGCGTCAGCCGCTCCGCCAGCCCTGCATCCGACAACGCCAGAATGGCGGCGGCGAAAAGACCTGCGTTCTTGGCCCCCGCTTCGCCGATGGCAAAGGTGGCGACCGGCACGCCACCCGGCATCTGCACAATGGAATAAAGGCTGTCGATTCCCTTCAGCGCCTTGGATTCCACCGGCACGCCGAGCACGGGCAGGGTGGTCATGGCGGCCGTCATGCCTGGCAGATGGGCGGCTCCGCCTGCACCTGCGATAATCACCTTCAAGCCGCGCCCAGCGGCGGTCTTGGCATAATCGGCCATGCGGTCCGGGGTGCGATGGGCAGAGACGATCTTGCTCTCAAACGTGACGCCCAGGGCTTCCAAAATCGCCGCGGCAGGCTTCAGGGTGGGCCAGTCCGACCCGCTTCCCATGATGATACCAACTTGCGGCATACTGGCTTTCCCGAATCGCGAGGGGTTGAAGGCCCGTTTATAGGGGTGGCGGGCCGCAGCGAAAAGTGTTGTGGCGCCGCGTTAATACTTTATTGGGGAAGATGAGCGATTTCTTAACAAACTGCTGAGGCCGGCATGAAGATCGAAAAGACCAGCGCGCCCCGCTCGGCGGGGGCCACCGCCTATGCCCGCGCCGCCAAGGCTGCCGATACGGTGCAGGCGCCGCCGCCGGTTAGCGCCACGGCTTCCGTGCTTGGCATTCCCGAAGCCGAATTCACCCCGCGGGTGCGCGAAGCCATCATGACCTTGATGGGCGAGGTCGATAACCTTCGCAAAGAGCTGCAGAAAACTCAGGAACGGCTGGAAGCGGTGGAAAAAACCGCGGACCAGGACCACCTTTTGCCGCTCCTCAACCGCCGCGCCTTCGTGCGGGAGCTGACGCGC
>Ga0265338_10009481_pt1 | contig 11599 bp, 9 predicted proteins | sample 42126metaG_FD_193579 | JGI IMG/M metagenome (GOLD analysis project Ga0265338, IMG submission 193579) | Rhizosphere microbial communities from Carex aquatilis grown in University of Washington, Seatle, WA, United States - 4-21-26 metaG | ecosystem: Host-associated > Plants > Roots > Rhizosphere >... | reverse complement strand
GCCGAACCGCGGGCGCCGCGTCGGCGCCCGCCAGCGCCGCCGGGACCGGGGCCGCCGCCAGGCCGGCCAGCGCGACGCGCGCCGTTCCGGTGCGGTGCCGGACCCCGGAGAGCTGGTCCAGGTCCCAGGTGCTGTAGCCAACCAGGATCAGCGCGAAGAGCAGGGCAAGGGTGGGCTCGCGCAACGCCGTCATCGAACCGGACCCGCCCGGCATCTCGCTCATGCCGCTCATCCCGCCCATGCCCGCGGCGGGCGCGGTCGCCGCCAGGAACATGTAGAGCATGGCCGCGCTGTGCACCAGGTGCGGGGCGCAGTGGCCGCCGGCCAGGGCACGCACGCCGTTCGCGCGCGCGTCGGCGGCCACCCGGACCGTGAACCAGGCGGTCAGCAGGCCGAAGACGACCTCCCAGGCGGTGCCGGGCAGGGTGCTCAGGCTGGACGTGAACGTGCCCGCCATCGCGACGGCCATCAGCAGGTGCGCGATGTCGGTGTCGAGCACGACCGAGCCGGGCCGCCACGGGCGGGCAGCGACCAGTCGCGCCGCGCTCAGCGCCGCGACCACCAGCATCAGGGCGGCGACCAGGTCTAGCAGCCAGGCGGGAGTCATCAGGCAAGGCTCCCTTCTTCGACAACGGCGGCGGCCGGCGCCGGAGCCGGCCCGGCCATGCCCAGCCCCGGCCTGGACGGCCAGTAGGCCAGGGCAAGCAAGGCGAGCGGCGGGCCGGAGTTGACGTCTGTCGCGCCCGCGGCGAGGATGCCGCCCAGCGCCTGGACGAAGACCCAGATGACGGCCGACACCGCGATGGCCAGCAGCAGCGTTGCCTTCGCGGCCGGCCGGGGCAGGTACACGCCGGCCCCGATGATCACGAACGCCACTGCGAACGCGACCGAGGTAGCCAGCCCCTGGTGGGCGGTGAGCGAGGCGGCGCCGCGCATCGCCGACTGCAGCCAGGCCGGCTCTCCGCCCTGCATGTCGCCGATCATGCCGCTGGCCGCGTCGGCCGCGCGGTGGCCCGGGGTCAGCACGAAGTAGGCCTGGCTCAGCCACAGGACAAGCCACAGCGCCCGGGCGACACCGGCCCCGACGGCCCGCGCGGCCGGGAAGGGCGCCCGCTTGGCCGGCCGGTCGGCCGGCCACAGCAGCACCGCCAGCAGCGCGTAGAGGATCACCGCGCCCGGCGCTCCGTTGAGCGGGTCGGCAGCGCCGCTGAGCACCCCGCCCAGTCCCTCGCCGAACCACCACACCCCCAGCGACCAGGCCACCGAGGCGGCCAGGGCGACGCGAAGGGTCGGCCGGAACGCGATGCCGAGGCCGATCAGCAGCTGGATGGTGGCGAAGATTGTGTTCAGCAGGACCAGGTGATGCTGAACCAGAGTGGCGTCCCAGGTGATCGGGCGGGCGATGGCTGATGGGTTACCGGTCGCCGTCCCGCTGAGCATCTGGGTAAACCCGGTGGAGTACATGAACGACTGGTACTGGAGCACCCCGTCGAGCAGCCAGATGACGGCGAGGCCGAGCTGAAGCGCTCTCCTCGCATCGACGGCAGCCGGAGTGGGCCGGGCCTCCACGCCGAGCCTGCATGGCCGCGCGCCGCGGCCGCGGGCGACGGCGACTTCACCCATGGGACCCTCCTCTTACTCACGAGCACGCCGGGTAAGCGGCCACGCCGCCTGTCATCACACAAGCCCATCGAACCGCGCAGGCACTGCGATCCAACGGGCGACAGATTGAACAATAGAATGAGCGCCCCATAAGGCGCAACAGGAGGCAGCAACGAGGCCAGATCCCCTGAATTCTTCATATCCGCACAGCTAGAAGACGCTTTCCGATCCCCCGAGAGCCTCGAAATAAACCCCCTGCCGGTATCTGTGAAACCCGGCCCGGGTATTCAATAAACCCCGAGCAGCAGCGAATGCGGAAGATATTAATTCCTTGTTAAGTCAATTACTGAGGGCGCGCGGGGCGCGCCTGGCCCGCCCGCCACCAGCCCGGGAACTTTCCGGCCCGCGCCGCGCACTAGTGAGGCATGGACTGCGACAGCGCGCGCGAGGCCGTCTCGGCCGGGATCGACGGCGAGGATCACGGCGGGCCGGATCCCGCCCTTGAGACGCACCTGGCGACCTGCGGCGCATGCCGTGAGTGGCAGCAGCGAGCCCACGCGGTGACCCGCCGCGCCCGTCTCGGCGGCGCCTTCCTCGACCACGACCTCGCGCCGCGGGTGCTGGCGGCGGTGCCCGTCCCCGAGGCCTGGTGGCGGCGCCGGTCGACCCAGCGCGGCGCGCTGCTGGCGGTGGCAGCGGCCCAGCTGATGATCGCGGTGCCGCTGCTGATCCTCGGGCATGACCGCGAAGCCGGCGTGCACGCCGCGCACGAGATTGGCTCTTTCGACTTCGCGCTGGCGGCCGCCTTCGTCATCGGCGCCCTGCGGCCGAAGCTGTCGGCGGGGCTGGTGTGGCCGTGCGCGTTCGCGGCGGCCGGACTGGCCGGCACCGCCATCGCCGACTTGTGCAGCGGTCAGACCATCGGCGTCGACGAGGCGCAGCACCTGGTGGCAGTGGCGGGCGCCGCGCTGCTCGCGTGGCAGGCCCGCACGCCGGAGCGGGCCACCGCCCAACCCGCGGTGACGGTGCCCGCTGCGGTGTCCGGGGCATGGCCGGCTGCCGTCCCGGCGCTGGCCGAACTGCCACCGGAACCACCTGGCGGCCATGCCGCGCGGCTGGCCAACGGCAACGCCGCCGCCGTGGCGGATGACCGGCCCGCCGCCACCGCGCCGCTCGCGCGTGGCGCCGGGGGGCGCGGCGAGTCGGTGGCATGACGGCGACGGCGGCGCGCGCTGGCACCAGGGACGTCGAACTCGCGATCGAGGGCATGAGCTGCGCCGCGTGCGCGGTGCGGGTCGAGAAGAAGCTCAACAAGCTCGCGGACGTCACCGCCTCGGTCAACTACGCGACGGCGACAGCCCGGGTCAGCGTCCCGGTAACCGTGGCGGTGGACGACTTGATCGGCGTGATCGAGCGGGCCGGCTACGGCGCGGCCGCGTCCGCCAGCCAGCCACCCGGGCCGGGCGCCGATCAGCCGGACGCCCGGTCGGCTGCCACGCTGCGGCGGCGGCTGCTCGTCGCCCTGGTGTTCTTCATCCCGCTGACCGACCTGTCGCTGATGTTGTCGCTGCTCCCCTGGCTCCGCTTCGCTGGCTGGCAGTGGCTGCTGGTCGGCTGCGCGGCGCCGGTCGCGCTGTGGTGCGCGTGGCCGTTCCACCGGGCAGCGCTGAAGAACGCCCGCCACGGCTCGTCCTCGATGGACACGCTGGTGTCGTTCGGCATCATCGCGGCCTGCGGCTGGTCGGTGTACGCGATGTTCGCCCTCGATGGCGCTGGCCAGGGCGGCGACCTCTGGACCGGGCTGGTGCACGGCTCGGGCGGCGGCATCTACCTGGAAACAGCCGCCACGGTGACCACTTTCATGCTGGCCGGGCGGCTGTACGAGGCGCGGGCCCGGCGGGTGGCCGGGCAGGCGATGCGCGACCTGGCCGCCACCGCCGCCAGCGAGGTGTGCCTGCTTGAGCCAGACGGGACCGAGCGCCGGCTGCCCGCCACCGCGCTCCGCCCGGGCATGCGGTTCATCGTCCGGCCCGGTGAAACCGTCGCCGCGGACGGCGAGGTCGAATTCGGCCAGACCGCCATCGACCGGTCGATGATGACCGGCGAGTCGGTGCCGGGCGAGGCCGCCGAGGGAGACAGCGTGACCGGCGGGACCGTCGCCCTCACCGGGCGCATCGTGGTCCGGGCGGTGCACGTCGGCCGCGACACCCAGCTGGGACAGCTCATCCGGCTGGTCGAACAGGCACAGGCGCAGAAGGCCGCCGTCCAGCGGGTCGCGGACAAGGTCAGCGGGGTGTTCGTGCCCGCCGTCCTGGTCTGCGCCGCCCTGACCCTGGGCGGCTGGCTGGCAGCCGGGTCGCCGGCCGGGCAGGCGGTCAGCGCCGGGCTGGCAGTGCTCATCATCGCCTGCCCCTGCGCGCTCGGCCTGGCCACTCCGGCTGCGCTGGTCGCCGCCTGCGGACGCGGCGCGCGCGGCGGGATCTTCGTCAAGGAGTACCAGGCCCTGGAGGCGTCCCGCGCGGTCGACGTGGTGATCCTGGACAAGACCGGGACGGTCACCACCGGGCAGATGGAGCTGGCGGGCCTGCGGGCGGCCGACGGCACCACCCGGGAGTGCCTGCTCAGGTACGCGGGCGCGGTCGAGGCGGCGTCGGAGCACGCGGTCGCCGCCGCGATCAGTGCCGCCGCGCGGGCCGAGGCGGGCCCGCTGCCGCTCGCCGCCCGGTTCCGGGCGCTGCCGGGTCTTGGCGCGCGCGGCGAGGTCGACGGCCGGCCCGTGGTCATCGGCAGCGCGGCGCTGCTCACCGGGGAGGGCCTGGACGTGCCCGCCGGGCTGGCCGGGCAGTGCCGGGAATGGGAGCAGGCAGGCCGCACCGTAGTCCTGGTTGGCTGGGATGGCGCTGTGCGCGGCGCGATCGCCGTCGCCGACGCGGTCAAGTCGTCGGCGGCGCCGACCGTCGCCCGGCTGCGCACGCTCGGGCTGCATCCAGTCCTGCTGACCAGCGACAACGAATCGGCCGCGCGGGCGGTCGCCGCGGCCGCAGGGATCGACGAGGTCATCGCGGGAACCCTCCCGGACGGCAAGGCCGCGGTCATCCGCGAGCTGCGGGCGCGCGGGCACCGGGTCGCGATGGTCGGCGACGGCGTCAACGACGGTGCGGCACTCGCCGCCGCCAACCTCGGGCTTGCCCTCGGCTCGGGCACTGACGTCGCGATCTGCGCGGCCGACATGATCCTGCTCAGTGACGACCTCGAGGCCGTTCCCGACGCGCTGCGACTGGCCCAGGCCACGTTCGCCACCATCCGCAGGAACCTCGCCTGGGCGTTCGGTTACAACGTGGCCGCGATCCCGCTGGCCGCGCTCGGCTTCCTCAACCCGGTGGTCGCATCCGCCGCCATGACCCTTTCCTCGGTCTTCGTGGTGGCCAACAGCATCCGGCTGCAGCGGTACCCCCTCCGCGCGGCAAGCGACGAGCGACCTGGAAGGCGCCATGCACGGTTACACCCACGACAAGGACAACTACCTCCGCCGCCTGCGCCGCATCGAGGGCCAGGTCCGCGGCCTGCAGCGGATGATCGACGAGGACAAGTACTGCATCGACGTCCTCACCCAGGTCGCCGCGGCCACCAAGGCGCTGCAGGCGGTCGCCCTCGGCCTGCTCGAGGAACACCTCAGCCATTGCGTGAGCCAGGCAATGGCCGACGGCGGCGAGGGCGCCGCCGACAAGGTCAAGGAGGCGTCGGAAGCGATCGCGCGCCTCGTGCGGTCCTGATTCCGGGACCTCGATATGAAACCAGAGAGGAAAGAATGATGATAAGGACGGCCTATAAACTTACCGGATTGAGCTGCGACCACTGCGTGAACGCCGTGTCGGGTGAATTGTCCGGCCTTGACGGCGTTTCCGGGGTTGCCGTCGACCTTGTTCCCGACGGGGTTTCCCTAGTCACCATCACCAGTACGGCGCCGCTGGCCGAGGAGACGGTCCGCGCGGCCCTGGACGAGGCGGGTGACTACGCCGTCATCACCGGCTGATCCGACCAGGCGCCAGGCCAGGGCCCGCGGCAACCCCACTGGGGTTATTTAACTAGGCCGCACTGCCGCCCGCCGCCAGCCGCATCAGGTCGCTGCCGGTGTCGATGCCCAGCTCAGTCCCGCCCGCCGAGCCGAACTCGTGCTGGTAGCGCCGCCACGACTCGTCCCGCAGCTGGCGCGCGAAGCCCGACTCCATCAGCAGCACCAGCTCGAACGCGGCCCGGTCGATCCGCATCCTCAGCGCCCCGTCCCTGGTGCCGTCCGCGGTGCCGTCGCCCCAGTCCTCCGGGGCCGCGAACAGCGAGGTCGGCACCGGCAGGGCGCGCAGGTAGGCGAACAGCGGCCGCAGCTGGTCGTCCACCACCAGGGCGTGCCGCGAGGTCCCGGCGGTGGCCGCCAGCACGGCCGGCTTGCCGATCAGCAGGTCGTTGTCGAGCACCTGGAAGAACGACGTGAACAGCCCGCTCGGGCCCGCCTGGTACACCGGCGCGGCGGCGATCACGCCGTCGGCCAGGCCGAGCGCGTCCACCGCCTGCTGCAGCTTCGGCGTGACCAGCCGGCTGGTCAGCGCGGCGGCGATGTCGGCGGCGAGGCCGCGCAGGTCGACAACCCGGGTGCGCACCGCGGTGCCGCGCTGGCCCGCGAGGGCGGTGACGCGCTGCGCGGTCCGGTCGGCCAGCAGCCGGGTCGACGACGGCTCGGAGGTCCCGGCGCTGACCACCACCAGGTTGAGTGTGTCGCTCATTGCCCTTCCCCTTAACGATTCAAGAGTTCATTCAGAACGGGTGCGGCTGACTGCCAGCCTCGCGCACAGCTCCTCGAGCTGGCGCAGCTCGGCCGGGGTGAGCCCGGCCAGCATCGCCTCCGCGACCGAGCGGCCGTGGCGCCGGCCGATGCGCCGCTGCACCGCCCGGCCCGCCCCGGTCAGCGCCAGGCCGACGCCGCGGCCGTCGCGCGGGTCGGCCGACCGGCTGACCAGGCCGCGGCCGGCCAGCCGGTCGACCAGCCGGGACAGCGCGGGCTGGCTCAGCAGCACGTGCCGGTTGAGCTCGCCCAGCCGGATCGGCTGGTCGCACCTGGACAGCGTGTAGAGGACGTCGTACTCCTTCATGGAGACGTCCCCCCAGACGTCGTCCGCGCCGAACTGCCGCATCAGCGACGCGTGGGCGGTCAGCAGCGACTCCCACGCGTCGTTGGCGGGATGCGCCTGCTTGCCTGTCATCAGCGCACCGACGGGTGCTCGGCCGCAACGTCGGCTCCCGAATCGTCGCCGGGCGAGTCCTGGTACGGTGAGCCGCCGGTCACGTTGTCGCCGCGGTTGGCGTTGGGGCGCGGCTGGCGGGCCGGCTGGTCGCCGTACTTGGCCGCCACCAGCAGCTGGTGGGTCGGGGCGGGCGCGGTCTGCGGGTCCTGGCGGGCCTCGATCTCCCGGCGCAGCACCGGGACGACCTCGCCGCCGAGCAGCTCGAGCTGGTCGAGGACCTTGCCCACGGGCAGGCCCGCGTGGTCCATCAGGAACAGCTGCCGCTGGTAGTCGCCGAAATGCTCGCGGAAGGTGAGCGTCTTGTCGATGACCTCCTGCGGCGACCCCACGCTGAGCGGGGTCAGCTCGGCGAAGTCCTCCAGGGAGGGGCCGTTGCCGTAGACCGGGGCCTCGTTGAAGTAGGGGCGGAACTCCTGCTTGGCGTCCTGCGAGTTCCGGGCGATGTAGGCCTGGCCGCCGAGGCCGACGATCGCCTGCTTCTCGGTGCCGTGGCCGTAGTGCGCGAACCGCTGCCGGTAGAACCGGATCAGCCGCATGTAGTGCTCCTTCGGCCAGAAGATGTTGTTGGCGAAGAAGCCGTCGCCGTAGTACGCCGCCTGCTCGGCGATCTCCGGGGTCCGGATCGAGCCGTGCCAGACGAACGGCGGGGTGTCGTCGAGCGGGCGCGGCACCGCGGTGAACCCCTGCAGCGGGCTGCGGAACTTGCCTTCCCAGTCGACCACGTCCTCCCGCCACAGCCGGTGCAGCAGGTTGTAGTTCTCCAGCGCCAGCGGCAGGCTCTGGCGGATGTCCTGGCCGAACCAGGGGTAGACCGGGGCGGTGTTGCCGCGGCCGAGCATCAGGTCCATCCGGCCCTTGGCCAGGTGCTGCAGCATCGCGTACTCCTCGGCGATCCGCACCGGGTCGTTGGTGGTGATCAGCGTGGTGGAGGTGGTGACGATCAGCCGCTTGGTAATGGCCGCGATGTAGGCCAGCAGCGTGGTCGGCGAGCTGGAGAAGAACGGCGGGTTATGGTGCTCGCCGATCGCGAACACGTCCATCCCGACTTCCTCGGTCTTCTGCGCGATCTTCACCACCGCGTCGATCCGCTCGGCCTCGCTCGGCGTGTCCCCGGTGGTCGGGTCGCGGGTGATGTCGCTGACGGAAAAGATGCCGAACTGCATGTCCGATGCCGCCTCACTCATTTGTATGCGTTTGCATGTATCTCTAACGCAGCCTTGAGCCAGGTATTCCGCCGGTGAGAAGATCCGGAGCATGACCAGCGACGAGCGGGGCGAGCAGGCGATCGGGTTCATCGGGCTCGGCAACATGGGCCTCCCGATGGCACGGCGGCTGGTGGCGGCCGGCTACCAGGTGCGCGGGTTCGACCCGGCGGAGCAGGCCATGCGGGACTTCACCGGCCAAGCCGAAGGCACGGCGCCAGCCGAGGGAAACACCGGGAAAGCACTGCCCGCCGCCGACCCGGCCGCCGCGGCGGCCGGGTCCGACGCCGTCATCTTGATGCTGCCCGACTCGAACGTGGTCGAGAGCGTCGTGCTGGGCCAGCTCACCGACCTGCCGCCGGGCAGCACCGTCATCGACATGTCCTCCTCCGACCCGGCCCGCACCCGGGTTCTCGCCGGGCGGCTGGCCGAGTCGGGAGTGACCCTGGTCGACGCCCCCGTCTCCGGCGGGGTGGCCGGCGCCCAGGCCGGCACCCTGACCGTCATGGTCGGCGGCCCGTCCCAAGCCTACGAGCGGTTCAAGCCGCTGCTGGCGGCCATGGGCAGCCGGGTCGTCCACGCCGGCGGCACCGGGGCCGGGCACGCCGCCAAGGCGCTCAACAACCTGATGTCCGCCGCCAACCTGCTCGTCGCGTCGGAGGCCCTGGTGGCCGGCCAGCGCTTCGGCCTCGACCCGGAGGTCATGCTGGACATCATCAACGGCTCCAGCGGCCGGTCCAACGCCACCGAGAACAAGTGGCCCAACTTCGTGCTGACCGAGAAGTACTTCGAGCCCGGGTTCGCCGTCCGGCTGATGGTCAAGGACATCCGCCTCGCCCTCGGCATCGAGCACGCGACGGGAGTACCGTGCACGGCCTCGGCCGCGGTAGTGCAGGCCTGGGAGGCCGCGCTCACCGAGTTGCCAGCCGACGCCGACCACACCGCCATCGCCTGGTGGGTGGCCAACCGGGGCGAGCCCTGATCAGCGGGCCCGCCGCTGCTGAACCGCGGCGGGCCGAAGGCCGGGGCGGTCCTGAGCCAGCCGCACCCGTTCGGGCTTACCGGGAAGAGGAGCGGCGGCGGGCCTGTACCGACGTGGCCAGCTTGTCCAGCGCGGACGCCGTCATCCCGATGTCCATGCAGGCGTCGGTGACCGACTGGCCGTAGGTCAGGCTGGCCGGGTTGCCCGGGTTCTGGCGGCCCGCCACCAGGAACGACTCGAGCATCACGCCCGCCAGGCCGTGCTCGCCGCCCGTCAGCTGCTCGGCCAGCGACTCGGCCACCGCGAGCTGACGGGTGTGGTCCTTGCCGCTGTTGCCGTGGCTGGCGTCCACCATGATGCGGCGCGGCAGGCCCGCCGCCGCGATCAGGTCGAGCGCCTTCGACACGTGCGAGGAGGAGTAGTTGGGGCCGCTGCGGCCGCCGCGCAAGATCACGTGCGTGTCCGGGTTACCGCTGGTGGTGACCACGGCGGCCGCCCCCGCGGCGGTGACGCCGAAGAACGTGTGGCCGGCCGCCGCGGCGCGGCAGGCGTCCACCGCCACCTGGACGTCGCCGTCGGTGCCGTTCTTGAAGCCGACCGGCATCGACAGGCCGGACGCGAGCTGGCGGTGCACCTGGCTCTCGGTGGTCCGGGCGCCGATCGCGCCCCAGGTCACGGTGTCGGCGATGTACTGCGGGGTGATCGGGTCGAGCCACTCGCAGCCGACCGGCATGCCCGCGCCCACGACGTCGAGCAGCAGCCGCCGCGCGGTCCGCAGCCCGCGGTGCACGTCGAACGAGTCGTCCATGCCGGGGTCGTTGATCAGGCCCTTCCAGCCGGTCACCGTGCGCGGCTTCTCGAAGTACACCCGCATCACGATCAGCAGGTCGTCTTCGTACCGCTCGCGCAGCTCGGCCAGGTGGCCAGCGTAATCGGTGGCGGCCTTGGTGTCGTGCACCGAGCAGGGGCCGGTGACCACCAGCAGCCGGTCGTCGGCACCGTCAAGCACCGCGCGGACCTCCGCCCGGGTGCGCTCCACCGTCCGCTGGCCCGGGTCGGCCAGCCTGAGCTCGTCGAGCAAGGCGGCCGGCGAGAGCAGCGGCTCGTAACCGGTGATCCTGGTATCACTGACGCGCGACATCGGGGTTTTATTCTCCTCCCGGGCGCACTGTGCCCGGGGTCTTCCGCGAGCCAGCTACGCCCTTTAACTTGGACGAGGCCACTGCACCCCGCCCGCGGCTGGCTCCGGGTGATGAATCAGCGCGCGTGACTACGCACGGCTCCACCCGGAGCCGTCGCAAAAAAGCGCCAATACCACCGTGACACGGTTCTGATCATACACCGCTGCGCGGCTCGGGGGCACCGGCAGGCCATGATCGTGGCCATGGTCAGCCTCAACCTCGCCGACACCTTTGTCACGTTCCTCGCGCTGCTCGGGCCGCAGAAGGTGCTGCTCTCGTTCGCCCGGGTCGCACGGGTACTCGACGTCCGCTCGCTGCGGATCGTGGCGGTGGCCACCGCCCTGTCGGCGGCGGTACTCGGCGTCGTCCTCGCGCTGACCGCCCCCTGGCTGGCTACCTTCTTCCACATCGGGCCGGCCGAGCTGGCGCTGGCCTCTGGCCTGGTCTTCTTCATCTACGCGGTCGGGCTGGTGCTCGGCATCCACTTCGACCACGCCGACGCCGAGCTCGAGCCGGCCGCCAGCCGCACCACCGCCGACGCCGAGCTCCGGCCGGCCGCCAGCCGCACCGCCGCCAGCGGCGACGAGGCCGCGCACGGCAGGCTGGCCGGGGCCGCCGACGACCTCTCGCACCCGCTGCGGACCGGGTTCCGCGCGATGCTGCTGCCGTTCGTGGTCAGCCCGCTGGCGGTCGCGGCCGACCTGGAAGGGTCGCTCACCGCCACCCACTGGGGCGCCCGGTGGACCGTGGCCGGCGCGTTCGCCCTGGTCGCCGTCCTCGACGCAGTGTGCGCGGTCATCTTCGCACCGCTGCTGCCGCGGATACACGAAAGCGTCCTCGAGGTGCTGTCCCGGCTGCTCGGCATCCTGCTCGCCGCGGTCGGCGTCGGGCTCTTCCTCGACGGCCTGTGGGCCCTCCGCGTCCTCGACACCGGCCACTAGCGGCCCGGCAGGCCTAGCCGCCCGGCAGGCCTAAGGCGTGTTCGAAAGTGTCCCTTGGGGCCGGGCGGCCCGGGTTCCGCCCGTTCCCGGCCGCGTGGTTGTGGCAACCAGGGGCCTATAACGCCATGCCACTTAGCTTGTCGGGCATCACCCGCGGCCAGGCCGCGCCACCGCAACCCCATTCGTCACATCGACTCAGGCCAGAGCATGATCACGGAAGATTACTACCATGATCACGGTAGTAATCTTCCGTGATCATGAAAAGCTTTCGATTCCCGCTCTTCGGCAGGGTTTCCCTGGCTGCACCTAAACCCCGCTGGCACCACAGGTCCCTTAACTTAGCGGCATTGGCCTATAACGCCATGATTGCCACAACCGCGGGGTGCTGGCCGCG
>Ga0265338_10009479_pt1 | contig 11602 bp, 9 predicted proteins | sample 42126metaG_FD_193579 | JGI IMG/M metagenome (GOLD analysis project Ga0265338, IMG submission 193579) | Rhizosphere microbial communities from Carex aquatilis grown in University of Washington, Seatle, WA, United States - 4-21-26 metaG | ecosystem: Host-associated > Plants > Roots > Rhizosphere >... | reverse complement strand
ATATATGATAGTGGCAGTTGTTTAGGTCGTGAACTTGCAGATGATAAAATGGAACAAATAAATTCGGATTATGTGATGTTGAATGCATATATCGATAGAGGAGTTTCTGAAATTCATTGGAAAGGTGAAAAATTAAATCATTTCGATTTAATCAAAAATATATACAACGAATATCCTGAAATCATTAAACAAGTAATTCAAAAGGTTCGTGAACGAACTAATGAGAATGAAATTCGTTCTATAGTAGAAAATATAGATAAGAAGCTTCCAAATGAATTAGAAATGTATAAGCTTCCAAAACAAAGAAAAGAATTCATTTTAAAATTGATAACTTTGCGAACTAAAAAATTAATAATACTAGTTTAGTGAAAGCGATAGGTTCTATATATTTGGCATGGCGTAAAGGTAAAGGTAGTCGAAGAAAAATTGTTGGTGTAATAAAGAAAAATGCCAGCGAGGGTATTCGCTTTGAATATAATCAAGAAGGAGTAAAAGAAGCAGAAAAAGAAGGATTCGCACCTTATGTTGATTTTCCTGACATTAAAAAAACATACACACACAATATCTTAGATATTTTTGGTCAGAGACTAATAAAAACAGAACGTTCGGATAGTCAAAAATATCTTGATTTTTGGGATATCGATAAAAAGTATCAAGACGATAAATTTTATATGCTTGCCTATACTCAAGGTATGCTATCAACAGATAACTTTGAATTCTTAGCCGATTTTTATCCGGTTAGCGGATTATGTTTTGTATCCGAAATCTGTGGATTATCGCATGCTCATATTGACCCAACAGCAATTATGACAGACGATATTCTAACATATAAATTAGATAAAGAAAATAGTAAAGACAAATATGCTGTTAAAGTATTTAAAGGGAATATAGAATTAGGATATGTAAAAATTATTCATTCTAGAGTTTTCCATAAATCGAACCGACAACTTAAAATTAAGATAAAAAGCATTGATCAAAACGGTACAATCAATAGAATCTTTATTGAGATTTCAGTGTAAAATATCGCGTTTTATGATTACTTTATTATTAGACCATTTATTCTGATAGATATAAATTATTAGACACACAATAACAATTTCCTCAATAGTAAAAGTACATGTACTATATTTCTATTAGCTTATTTTAAAATATAAGGATTAATTCTTTTGTAACTCTACTTCCTTGCCACCGTAATCTCCCTCTTTCCCGGAGGACCCGGCTTTGATTCAATTATAAACCCTGCAGCTTTTAAGTTCCGTTTCACCTGACCTTTGGCACAATAGGTAGAAAGTACGCCACCATCGTTCATTGCCAAATAGATTTTCCGAAAGACCTTTTCAGTCCAAAGATCCGGTTGTTTATCGGGAGCAAAGGCATCGAAATAAACAACATCGTAGCAATGGCTCGGTTGCCAATCGAGCAAATCGATCAAGGTTTTATGTAGAATAAAATCAGGAAGTACTTTCACATCACAGTCCCACTCGCTTGTATGTATGGTTTTAAGGTAATCGTCTGTTTCTTCTCCCAGCAACGAGTCAAAATGCAGTTTAGAATATTCGTCTGCTACTAAGGGGTACTTTTCCAAACTATGAAAATGAATGTGTAAGCCTGAACTCATTGCATCTTTCAACGTAACTAAAACATTCAACCCGGTACCTAACCCAATTTCCAATATCGAAACCGATTTCTTGGTGCAAAGCTTTAAACCATTGTTTATGAAAATATGCAACGATTCCTGCAAAGCACCATGGGTAGAATGATAATGCTCATTCATTCCCTCTACATAGATAGATTGCGAACCATCTTCGGTTGTTATAATTGTGCGTTCAAACAAATTGATTAGCTTATAATTCGTGTATATTTATGATAAGAACGCTATTATTAATAAAAACATTTAAAAAACAAACAATATCAGCTATATTAGTTAAAAGCTCAATTACCCGATCTGTTTATGAAATTATTATTCGAAACTAATTCTATGAACCTAAATAGCAACAAAATCGTCAAAACGATCTACTGCCGATATTCTTTTCAAGTTTTAAGCTCCGCAAATAGCTTGATATATGTTGATTATCCGATTTATAAATTAAAGCTAAAGAATAATATATTTCAAAACTTTTTAAGCCATTTAAGGCTTTATTATCTATTATTTCTATTAGTTTTGTAAGTATAAACAAAACAGTTCGTATTGTAAAGATAAGTAAAGATTTTTTAAAAAGTAATAATTTAAAACCTTATAAAAACATTACCATTTAAAAAGCGAATTGGGGAAAAAGTTTTTTACTACCTTTGCGGTAGGATAATTAAATATAATCAAAAAAATAAAAACAATATCTATGCAAAAAATAAAAGTTGCCAACCCGGTGGTTGAGCTCGATGGAGACGAGATGACTAGAATTATCTGGACAATGATAAAAGAGAAATTAATATTCCCTTTTCTTGATTTGGATATTAAATATTATGATTTAGGAATTGAATATCGCGACAAAACCGACGATAAGGTTACCTTCGAAGCAGCCGAAGCTATTAAGAAATATAATGTTGGTATTAAGTGTGCCACCATTACACCCGACGAAGCACGTGTTAAAGAATTTAATTTGAAACGCATGTACAAATCGCCAAACGGAACAATACGTAATATATTAAATGGAACCGTTTTCCGCGAACCTATCGTAATCAACAATATACCTCGTTTGGTTCCGGGATGGACACAATCTATTTGCATCGGACGTCACGCATATGGCGATCAATATATGGCAACCGATTTCACCGTAAAAGGTAAAGGAACATTAACAATCAGTTTTAAATCGGAAGATGGTAAAACCGATCAAGAATATACCGTTCATAATTTTGAATCGGATGGCGTTGCAATGGCAATGTACAATTCCGATGAATCGATAGCAGGCTTTGCCCGTTCATGCCTTAACATGGCATTAACAAAAAAATGGCCGTTATATATGTCTACAAAAAACACCATCTTAAAGAAATATGATGGACGTTTCAAAGACATTTTTCAAGAAGTATACGAAGCAGAATTTAAAGAAGCTTACACAGCTGCCGGAATATGGTACGAACACCGATTAATAGACGATATGGTGGCTTATTGTTTAAAATCGCCCGGAGGTTTTGTCTGGGCTTGTAAAAACTATGATGGCGATGTACAAAGCGATATTGTGGCACAAGGATTCGGTTCTTTAGGTTTGATGACATCGGTTCTTATTACTCCCGATGGAAAAACCATCGAAGCCGAAGCAGCCCATGGTACCGTAACACGTCATTACCGTCAATGGCAAAAAGGACAAAAAACATCGACTAATCCTATTGCTTCAATATTTGCTTGGACACGTGGTCTTGCTTTCCGTGGTAAGATAGACAACAACCAGGCATTAATCGATTTTTGCAATAATATAGAACAAGCATGTATCAACACGGTTGAAAGTGGCGTTATGACAAAAGATTTATCGTTATCGATTTATGGTGATGCAATGAACGACAGCCATTGGGTTTCGACTGAAGAATTTATGAATGCTATTGTTGTACAATTAACAAAGTTGATAAAATAATAGTATAACTCATTCACAAATATTAAAGGCTCAGAACAACTTACTGAATAAGGTAGGTTGATCTGAGCCTTTTGACTTTTTTTCGGACATAACTTAAACCTTATGCATTATGAAACAATATATCATTAGAAATAGTGCTTTCTAGTAAATCATTACGATATTGGAAATAAATAGAAATACGTTATGCAAATGAATTATATCTATTTAAGACTTAGTTAGGCTCAAGCTGACTCAATGTCACTATGTTAAGATATATCATTTATTGATAGTACGAAAAGCACCCCAAACCCCAAAAAGGGGCTTTAAGATATCTCACAATAATTTCCTTTATCATTGAATAATAAGAAATATAATTACCGGTAAAAGAAGAAACAACCTAGCCTAACAGTTAGGCTGTTAAAGCCCCTTATAGGGGTTTGGGGTGCTCACGTCACAAAATAAATTATCATTTCTATTCTATATTCCTTAACGTAATGACATTGAATCCGCACAAGCTAAGAGTTTAATCTGCGACATTATATATTTACCATTACTTAAAAGGTACATTTATTCTATTTATTATCTGTGTTGCATTTATCAGAGCAAACAGTGAATAAGAAATAAAGAGTAAGAAATACTTTTGAATAAATATTCGTATATTCGTAATACAATTTTAAGTCTTAAAATTATGAATAAAACAACAACAAAAGCAGGAACAACTACCAGTACTAAAAAAACGATATTATCTAGCTTCAAAGAATTCGAAAAAAAAATGAATCTTCCCGATATTGATATCTCTGATGAAGAGATAATGAAAGAGGTTAAAGCCGTTAGGTATGCCAAAAGGAAACAGTAAGATTATTATTGATCCGAATATTTATTTGTGCAGCTCTTACAAAAAGGACAAGAAGGTTTGTTTACACAATTTTAAACAATAAAAGATTCACAATACTAAAAACAACTTCTTAAAACATTCCTTATCTTTCAACTTATTTCAATAATTCATCCAATGATTATTCGCAAAGCAGCTAAAAATGAACTATCGGTAATTCTTGAATTACAGAAACGAGCTTTTTATTCCGAAGCGGTATTTTATAACGATTTCACCATCCCCCCACTCAATCAAAGCATTGAAGAAATAGAACGGGAATTTACCGAAAAACAGTTTTTGGTAGCAACCATCAACAACATTATAATAGGCTCGGTTCGGTTTAACAATATTGATACAACCGGTTATATTGGAAAGTTAATAGTTTCGCCCGATCATCAAAACAAAGGAATAGGCAGAACACTTTTACAAGAAGCAGAAAAGAATTTGCAATCGGTATCAAGAATAGAATTGTTTACGGGAGAAAAAAGTTTAAAAAACATACGATTATATCAATCGCTCGATTATACGATAATTAGTTCAATTCCCGATACCGATAAGGTTACCCTTGTATTGATGCAGAAAACGATTACACGGGTTTAATCGTCGCCCATGTTCAATGTAAAACTAAAAGTAGCACCATTGCCTTCTTCGCATTCGACCCAAATGGTTCCGCCTTGTTTTTCAACAAATTCTTTACAGAGTAACAATCCAAAACCTGTTCCCGTTTCATTATCGGTTCCTTTGGTCGATTGAATTTGGGTGATATCAAACAACTTATTAAGACTTGCAGGCGAAATGCCTATTCCGGTATCTTTAACCGAAACAATAACCTCATTATTGTCAGTCTTTTTCAATAACACATCGATGCTACCTCCATGGGGTGTAAATTTAATAGCGTTCGAAATAAGATTTCTCAAAATGGTTTTCACCATATTTTTATCGGCAAGAACCTCAATAGAATGGTCTATATGTTGATTAATTACAATACTCTTATTTTGAGCACTCGAAGCTAATACATCAATAACCTCGCAACAAAGATCTAATAGCTTTACCTTTTGCAGTTCGTACGCTATTTTACCCGATTGGGCTCGTGCCCACAATAACAATTCTTCCAAAAGCATATAAAAATGTTTTGCAGAATCATGAATAATATTCACAATCTTCTCTGTTTTTTCTTCATCATAATTGCGAAAATTGAGTGCCAGTAATTCCGAAAAGCTCAAAACACCAACAAAAGGACTTTTCAAATCATGTGCAAGAATAGTAATAAACCTATCTTTATCGGCATTAAGTTTTTGCAATTCTTTATTTTGATTGAACAGTTTTAAATGGGTAGCCACCCGTGCTTTTACCTCTTCGGCATTAAATGGTTTTGTTATATAATCCGATCCGCCGCAGGTCAATGCTTTTACAATATCGTTAGTATCGTTCAAAGCACTTATAAAAATGATAGGAACATCTTGCAACAGTTTTATAGCTTTTAAACGCCGGCACACTTCAAAACCATCGATGTCGGGCATCATAATATCGAGCAGGATCAGATCGGGTCGTTCTTTTTCGGCTACTTGAATAGCCATCAATCCGTTAGGCACAGGACGCACTTTATAACCTTCGCCCCGAAGTAAATCGCCCAATACTTTTAAATTGTCAAGTACATCATCAACAATTAGGATATTGGGAATCGTATGGTGTATATATGGTATCATGATTCTATGGTTTTTGACAGTAATAATTGTTGTAAATGAATATAATCGAACTTCGATGCCAACGATTCAAAATAATCGGACAACTCTACACTTGTTTGGTCTGTTTGTTCATTTAACGTTAAGAATGTATCGATATCGGCTATTGCTATTGCATTGAGCATTTGTGTAACAAGAACTTTTGGTAAATGCAAAATATCCGATACTATTTTTTCTTTATCTTGAGAATAGCTTATTGTTGATTGATGATTGAAATCGTCGTACACATACGATACACCTAAAATATTGCCAATCATTTTCAACAATTCATTCTCTTTAAACGGTTTGCGAATATAACCTTGCATACCATAGAGCTTAGTTACATCGTTTTCGTTATCATAAATACTGGCGGTTAATGCAATAATAGGAATATGTTTGCCTCTATCTGTCAATTTTATCTGGCGGGTAGCTTCGAAACCATCCATAACGGGCATTCTTATATCCATTATTATAAGGTCGGGATTCCAAATATGGAATTTGGTGATTGCATCCTGCCCATTTACAGCTTCGTTTGTTTCGTAACCAACCAAGGTAAGCAAATCGATTACAACTTTAACATTTTCGTCTTTATCGTCAACCACTAATATCTTAAACCGCTTTTGCCCTTTTTCAATACTTATGATTCGATTTGATTCTACTTTTTTACTCTCAATGTAAGATGCTTCAACAATTGAGATGGCAAAGCGAAAGGTCGAACCTTTGCCAACTTCGGTTGTAACGCTTATGTCGCCACCCATCAACCGGGCTAACTCGCGACTCAGAGCCAGTCCCAGCCCCGTACCGCTTCCTTTATTAATACCGGTACTGGTTTGTACAAAAGGTTTAAATAAATTTTTCAGTTCCTGTTCTTGAATACCGGGACCGGTATCGTGAATGTCAACCAATAAAACGGTTTGATTGTTCGAACCCTTTTCAGCTCTAACAATCACCTTCACACCGCCTTTATCGGTAAATTTAACGGCATTCCCAACCAGATTAATAAATATCTGACGTAATTTACTCTGATCTATAAACACAAAATTAGGAACATCGGCAGCAGTTTCCAAAACAAAATCGATATGCTTGTTTTGAGTCCGTTCTTTAAAAATCACCTTGATATCGTCTAAAAATGCATATAAATCGATATCAGTTGCATTTAACAGTAATTTGCCGGCCTCAACTTTCGAAAGCTCTAGTATGTCGTTTATCAAATCCATCAAATTTTCACCTGCCCTGATTATTGAAAGGTTATATTCTCGTTGGGTTGTGTTGAGATGCTTATCTCTATTCATCAGTTGCGAAAATCCGATTATAGCATTCAGAGGAGTTCTGATTTCGTGGCTCATATTTGCAAGAAACATACTTTTCGATTTATTTACCATTTAGGCTTCGATGGTTTTTTCGTTTGCTTTAGCAAATGCAATCTCGGCATTCATAAGGGCTTGATCGAGTTCTTTATTCTTTTTTATCAATTGCTCGCTATTTTGAACAAGACGCTCTTCGGTTTGTTTTTGATCCGTAATATCCCAATTCGTACCTATCATATTGAGAGCATTGCCAAATTCATTGCGTTGCACCATTGCAAGTGCCCTTATGGAATGAACCGACCCATCGGGCCACAATACCCGAAACTCGGTATCATAGTCTTTTTCTCCTCTAAGAGCTTTTTGTATCTCGTCGGCATTACGTTCCTTATCGTCAGGATGAACGCCATTCATCCATGTTTCGTATGCTCCTACAAAGCCATCGTGTGTAATGCCGTAAAGGGCATACATCTGGGCATCCCAAAACAATCGGTTTGTTTCAGGATTATAATCCCACACGCCTACCCCACCAGCTTTTGCTGCAAGCATCAAACGTGTTGAAAGTTTTTGCAAGGCATTTTCAGTACGTTTCAGTTCTGTAATATCGGTTACCAAAACATAAAATCCTTTGACAATACCATATTGAATATTCGGTATATAATGAGCCCAGGTATATCGTATATCGCCATCGTGTTTTACCAATAATCTTTCAAAATCTTCTTTTTGTCCATCAAAAACCTTATCAATATGTGGTTTATTGCGTTCAAACAATTCTTCACCCATTAAATCTTTCATGCCTATACCAATCATGTCATCCTGAGTTTTATTGTACCACTCCGAATATGCTTCATTAGAAAATTCGCAGATATAATCACTATTCCAATAAGCAATCATTCCTGGAATATTATCGGTCAAAATCCGTAAGAAGTCTTCTTGTTTTTTTGATACTACTTCAGCATACTTTCGTTCCGTAATATCGCGTGTAACAGCTAAAATATGAGCTTCTCCGTTTATTGTGACTACAGAAACCGATATCAGAGCCGAAAAAAGGGTACCATCTTTTCGACAAAGAATCGTTTCAAACCCTTCGCAACCTCCATTTTCGTGTATTAGTTGAACAAAGCGAATGCGTTCGGCCTTTTCTTTCCACAAATGAATATCCAAAGTGTTTTTGCCAACTATTTCGTTTCGTTCGTAACCAAACAGTTTTGAACAGTTATTGTTTACCTCCACTATCAATCCATCACTGATTCGTGTTATGGTAACAGCATCGGGATTAATGTTAAATAATAATTCATAATACTCTTTCAATCGTGCTTCTTTATCGGCTATAACATCTGCCTTTACTTTTTCCTGACGTAGTTTCTTAATAATGATTACGATCAACAAACAATTGAAAATGAACAATCCAAAACCCAACAAGCTGCTTTTTGATGGTAGGAATAATGCAAATTTTAAAAAATGTAACCCGAACAATACCGGCACACAAACTATACATGTGGCAACCAAACCATATAGAAAACCGCAGTAGTAAGCCACAATTATTATTGCCGGACAAAACAAAATCCAAAAATTACTTATTTCGATCGACGGCAGTAAAAACATTTGAACAGTAGCCGGAATAAAAAGACAGCTAACGGTAATCAAACTTTTTTTAAGAATTTCACGATGTCTGTTCTTATCCATAAAGTTTACCTTTTATAAAATTCTTTGATAATTGCTTATACTATGTTACAGCATAGCTATTGGTAGTTCTATAAGATCATACATTCTGCGTTATGTAGTTTTATTGAATGCTCATTTACAATAGTAACATGAGGTTTTGCGAATAAAATAAACGTTGAAAGTTTATATATAACATACTTCCATAAGTATTAAGATAGCTCATATTCATAAAACTTACAATGTAATGGCAAGAAAGATTCTAAAAGCTGCTTTTAACGTATATCTTTTCGTAGAGGCGTTACACGCAACATCTCTAACATCCCAATAAACAAGTCTCTTATCTTCTTTTAAGAAAAAAAAACAATTTTACAACAATATAAAACCGTGATACAGATAAATAGTATTCAAAATATATTGAATGGATACTATTTTTATTGCACTGTCGGTTATTAAAACACCGCACCGGATAAGGGTTACAGTAGTATTTTAATAAATATTTTATTTAATAATAACGTATATAAATTAATAACATTAAATATATTATACATTTAAATAAAAAATAATGCAAAAAATGTATTGTAAACACAAAGTAGTTTCGTACATTCGTATTACAAAATATATGATACGTATGTTTAACCAATAGAACCCTACAATTATGAGTACAACAGAACCAAGACATCAGGAAAATGTTGAAAACCTCGGTGTATTTATTAAAGATTTGCAAACCTTTGGCGATTCTTATCAACCATCGAATACTGCACTTACAATCGACAATTTACTTCAATTAAAACAACAAGGGATTACAGCACTCGATGATGTTTCAGTAGCAGTACTTGCCAACAAGAATGCTATTGCAGGTCGCACGTATGAATATCGCGATATCGATACATTAATTACCCGAGTTGCAAACACCATCAGAATAAGTAATGCCAAACAGCAAAATGTTGATCAGGCATTGAGCATTATCCGCGAGATACGCGGACAAAGAGTTTCACCTTTGCTCAGTGATAAAGAACTTGCAGCCGAAAAAGAAAAAGGAAACGATATAGTGCAAATCACTAAACATAATGCTACAATGAAGAACCAAGCAATAAACTTCGGTTTGCTCATTAAAAGTCTTGCAACATTAACGGAGTATAATCCAAACGAGGTGGATCTTAAAATAGATGCACTAACGGCAAAACAAGCAGCTATGGTTCAACAAAACGAATTGGTCGATTCTACTGCAGCCATTCTCGATTCCAAACGTGCAGCTCGACAAAGAGTTCTTTATGCCGAAACAACCGGGTTGATTAACGTTGGTCAATCGGCCAAACTCTACGTTAAAGCAGCTTATGGAGTCAATTCATGGCAATACAAACAAATTAGTAACATTCGGTTTATAAACCTTGATTAATTATAGATTCATAACAACGCAAAACCCCTGTTTTATTAATCAAATATAGCAGGGGTTTTGTTATGTAAAAAGATTAAACTTCATTGCCTATTTCGGCTATAAGGCGATCATCGAGCCCCGATTCCATTTACCTACATTCAGAAAAGCAACCATAGCGTTCAGGTAAGCAACCATAACGTTCAGAGAAGCAACCATAGCGTTCAGAGAAGCAACCATAGCGTTGGGATAAGCAACCATAACGATGAAACTTGCAACCAGACTATTGAAACCGTCAACCCGACTCATGAAACTGTCAACCCGACTCATGAAAGATGCAACCATAGTGACGAAACTTGTAACCATAGTGACGAAACTTGTAACCATAACGTTAAAACTCCTAACCATAACGTTGCGACAAGCTTTACCAACTATAAAACGATCGACCATAGCGTTAAAACGCTCATTACCAAAACATAGCTAATGAACAATAACGTCAATACAAGGCTAACCAAACATCTAACACACAACGATATCTTCGAGATAATTTGTAACAGGTATAGGGTTAACAACAATAATCAGGGATAGGTTGAGACCGTAGAGATATTTCTTAAAGACAATTCGTAGCGATATTTTTTAGAGACAATTCGTGAATTGTCTCTACGCGGTTTTACACCTGCCTATTCTCAATTATTTTTTTCAGATTGATTTCCTCGGTAAACAACCTACTATATAACTAAAATGATAATTATAGTTTACTAGATACTATTGAACCCTATTCAGGGTTCCTATCATCTTGTATTCTTACACCCCGTATTTCATACGTGGCTATTTAAATTAAACCACTTCGTGGTTGTTGACAAAGCAAAATCCTGAAAGGATTTAATGTGATTTGCCACGGGTGAAACCCGTGGTAGAATGGTGAAAACGATTCAGAACCCTGAATGGGTTCAATATCCAATTGATATAAATACCTATATCACTTTAATATATAATAAAGTTAGGCTGTAGTTTAATATTGCGTTGTAAAACATAACTCAATAAATGAACTCATCAATGTAGTTGTATAATCAATATAAAAAGGTTTTTCATTTAAATCCTTTTATCGTAATTCATATACTTTATAA
>Ga0265338_10009478_pt1 | contig 11603 bp, 9 predicted proteins | sample 42126metaG_FD_193579 | JGI IMG/M metagenome (GOLD analysis project Ga0265338, IMG submission 193579) | Rhizosphere microbial communities from Carex aquatilis grown in University of Washington, Seatle, WA, United States - 4-21-26 metaG | ecosystem: Host-associated > Plants > Roots > Rhizosphere >... | reverse complement strand
GTTCCGCCGTTCGGATGCAGTTCGCGGGTCCAGGATAGGTCCAGGTTCGTCGTGATGGTCAGAGTTCCGTGCGGGACGGGCTGGCCGTTCACTGCGAGGTTGCGATCACCCACCAGAATGCAAGTCGTGGGGTAATTGGTTGAGGGGTAACCATTGACAAAATAACTGAGATTGGAATCGCCCAATGCATCATAATTCTCCGCCGGCTGCCGGTTCTTGTCTCGCGGGCATATTAAAGTCGGCAGATAGCGGACGTATCCGGAGAGCTTTTCGAAGTGTGGGAAAGTCTGGTTTTGGCTCAAGAATTCCCTGGTGCCGCCGTTGGTGACGGAGGCCTGCATGGGAAATTTCCCGCCATTGTCGCTCGCGTACATCAGGAAACCGAGATCGGTTTGACGAAGATTATTCAAACACCGGAGTGCCGTGGCTTTATTATGTGATCCCCCGTTTCCAGGAAGCAAAAGTGCGATTAAAATGACGGTGGCGACGATGACGATCAAAACTTCCAGTAACGTCATTGCCACACTGGTCTTCCACGGGAAATGCGTTTTCATCGCAAGCAGCAGCTTACGCCGGCCCACGCCGAAGGGAATGTTCGTTTGGACGCACACGGCGGAAAAGTGTGAATTGCGCATCTGCCCATCCGGATTTGAGATTGACCGTTTCGAAGAGGGCCAACTACCTTGCGCCTCAAATTTAGCTATTTGGCTGTGCCGTCTGAAAAACATTTCATTAGCCGTCCCCGGATCTCTTTCGTCGCGCTTTGGGTCATTTTTTGCGCTTTCTGCAACTTCATCGGCTGGGCTTTGTCGGCAGGTCACGCGTTGAACCGGGCTGGGTATGCCGTCTCCTTCGTGTTGCTACTTGTTGGGTTTGCGTTTTGGAAGGCGAAAACCAACGCGGTCTTTTTCCAGGTACAGGACTTCCATAAACTCAGGCGCCGGTTTCGTCGGCGTTTCCCAATGGCGTTTTTAATCCTGGCGGCGCTGGCCATTCTCGGCGGTGTCATTTATCCCGGCACCAATTACGATGGTTTGGCCTACCGGTTGCCGCGCACCTTGCACTGGCTCGCGGAGGGGCACTGGCATTGGATTCATACTGATTTCGATCGCGTCAATAACCGCGGTGCCGGTATTGAATGGGTTTCAGCGCCCATCATGGCGTTCATGCGGACTGATCGATTGCTCTTTTTGCTGAATGCGGTTTCGTTCCTCCTGTTGCCCTGATTGATTTTCAGTGTATTTACACGACTCGGTGTTCGGCCCCGCGTGGCCTGGTATTGGATGTGGCCGTTGTCCTGCGGTTGCTGCTTTTTGCTCCAGGCCGGCAGCATTGGCAACGACCTGTTCACCGTTCCCTTCGCGCTGGCAGCCATCGACTACGCGTTGCGCTCGCATCAGCAAAAATCGCTCGGCGCGTTGTGGCTTTCCATTCTGAGCGCGGGATTACTTACGGGCATCAAGGCCAACACCGTGCCGCTGGGATTGCCGTATGTGATTGCGTTGCTGCCCGGTTGGCGGATGTGGGGAAAAAAAGCCTATGTCACCGTGGCGATTTGTCTGGTGGCTATCGTGATCTCGTTCATTTCAATTTCGTATTTCAATGTCGTTTATGCCGGTGATTGGACGGGTGGAACGTCGTCACATATTGCCACCAATAAATCGAGACTCATCCCGCGCTTGACTGGCAATGTCGTGATCCTGGCGATCAATGGTTTCACACCGCCGATCGCTCCCTTCGCCAATTGGTGGAACAATCATGTCTCCGCGCGAATCGCCGCGACGACGTGGGGCAAAGCAATCGACGCCGATTTTTCCTCGCCCGTGCCGATTTTCGAAATGAGCGAAATGGATACGGAAGAGGGGGCCGGTTTGGGATTCGGTTGTTATCTTTTAGTCGGAGCCACGCTGGCAGCGGTGCTTTGGAATTCTCGCAATCGCGCAGCGCCGGGGACATTTCGTCCGTTACCGACATTCGTCAATCTCGGTACTTACGCGTCGTTGTTGGTGTTCTTTGTAAGCTCTGATTATATGAGCATTGCCCGTCTGTTGGCGCCCTATTATCCGCTGCTGCTGATTCCGCTGTTGATGATTGTGAATGAAAAACTCGTGCGCCGGCGCTGGTGGCAAGTTGTGGCACTCAGCAGTTTTGTTCTCGCGGCGCTGCCGCTGATTGCGAGCCCGCCGCGGCCGCTTTTTCCATGGAGACCGGTGGTGGCTTTGCTTCAGAAGCTGGGCGCTTCGCCCAGGCTCACTGCCCGCACGGAACGGGTGTATTCGGTCTACAGTCATCGAGCCGATGCCTTTGCGCCAATGATACCGCTGTTACCGCCTGGAACCACTGTGGTTGGGTTGGTGACTTATGACGACCCGGAAGCGGCGTTGTGGAAGCCGTACGGTTCCCGCCGGGTGGTTCACGTTTGTCAAAAGGACAGCGGTGATTTTATTCGCTCGGAAGGCGTGAAGTACATCCTCGTGAGTTCGGAAAAGTTTCACATGGATTTTGAGAAGCCACTTGAGCAATGGCTGGCGGAGGTCGATGGAACAATCGTTGCAACCAAGCCGTTGTCGTTACGGGCCGGGGAGGGGTCGGTTGATTGGTATTGGGTGCGGCTCAATTGATAGTGCGCTCGAGATGGCGATCGCAAAAATTTCGGTGGAAAAATTGACTTCACGCGAACGAGGTGAAAATTGCTCGCACGAGAGAAGAGGGAAACTCCTTGAAGCTCAGAGAGTTTCCAAAGTCTTAGCCAGGTCTTCCGGCGTTCCAAAGCAATAGAGTTTCTTGATCGGGAAATTCTTTACCCGCGCTCCCGAGGCGATCAAGTCATTGTAAAGAGGCCCGACATAGAATTCGCTGGCTTCGCGTTGGCCGGAATGAAATCGTGCCTCGGCCGCCGCAACAAAGTCGCGGCCTCGCCGAAACCAATACGTGCCCGTGGTCGCCCAGGGAGAAATCACTTCCTTTTCGCGTACCTGTTCGACGAAGCCCGCCGCATTTTCGCGCGCAAAGCTCCAGCGCTTTTCCTGTGAGGGAAAAACGAGCAATGCTCCATCGAGATTTTCGGCGTTGGCTTTTTCAGTCCAGCCGCGGTCGGCCGCAAAAGCCGTGTCTGCATTGTGGATGAGGAGCGGCTCGTTGTTGTTAATCAAATCCTTTGCCCGCAGAACCGTCATGGCCTGTCCCGCGGTCAGTTCCGGGACTGAAAGCACGATGGGTTTATGCGCTGCGTAGCGGGTGCGAATGTCTTGTTCGAGAGCGGGAAATTCCGGTTGCGAAGCGAGCAAAATGAAGATCAACCGCCCTGAGTATACTAATGGCAGGCTGTCTGTAGCCCAGGCATACATGGGACGACCGCGAACGTCGATCAGCGGTTTGGGAACCTTAAAGCCCGCTTCGCGAAATCGACTGCCCAAACCCGCCATCGGCATCACGATATTTATTTTCTGGGCGGTGACGCTCATGGCGTTTTGGCGCGGGTTTTCTCGTGACTCATGGGCAGATTGCTGCCATCGCCGGAAATCTCATTCCAACTGGTAAATCGAAGGCCGTTGTCATCCAGGTAAACATCCGCATGAGGTTTGCCAAACCAGATTTCATCGTAGGGAATTTGATTCGCTGCGAGCCAGTCGAGCAGGGTTTTACCCTGCCGGGCGATCACCATGCCGATGTTGCTATTGCACGTAGCCATGTGGCGGGCAGTGCAGAGAATGAGATAATGTCCGGCTTGTTTCAGTGCCTGCATTTTTTCCACAGCGCCTGGCAGGGGCTTGAGATCGCCATAAGTTTGCTCGGGGCGGCGTAATTCACAAATCACGCCATCGACATCAATGCATATCTTCATTTTCTAAAATCTCGTTGAGAATGCGCAGGCCGGTGGCGAACATCGCCGACTGCCGCGCCGGAGAATCCTGATGCAGCGGGCACATCGACAAAAATAACAATCCTTCGAGCAGGCGAACTTCTTTCAACGCGTAATCCGCGCCGAATGTCTGTTTGAAAGCATCCAGGACGGCACCGCGGGTCGCGGGGAAAAATTGCTGCAGATTCATGCGGGTGCCGTCGCGCTTCAGCAGGAACATGTCATGGATCAAAAAATCGTAACCGCCATCCATCGAATGCAGCAGTTTGGCAATATCATAACGGCCATCTCCGTAAATTCCGGACTCGCCAAAGCTGCCGCGCGGATCGATGAACTTGAAGAGACGCGAAACCGGATCGTAAAGAATATTGGTGAAGCAAAGGTCACCGTGAATGATCTGTCCGCGAGGCTTGCCTGATAGTTTTCGGACGCGTGCGCTTACTTCTTTTTGTATTTTCGGCCAGCCCGATAAGCGTCGGCCGTTTAGCTCAATCGCGGTTGCTGTGGTTAATTGAGCGAAGCTGCGGTCCTGTCCGGCGAAGGTGTTTAGCCGGTCCTCCGTTTTATTCCAATAAAAATCGAACGCTGCCTTGGGAGACAGCTCCACGGAATAATTTGCAAAGCAAGCGACAATCTTCCGCAGCGTCTGGAAAACGGATTCCCAATATTTGCTTTCGAATTCCTCGAATACCCAGATTTCCGACAGCGTCGGATAGCCATAATATTCCAAGGTCAGGAAAAGGTCCTTCGGCGCCAGGCTGAAATCGACCAGCCTCGGGAAAAATGTGGCAAGGTCCCGCGGAACCAGCCGATAATAATTGATTTCATTGAGGAACTTAGCCTTGTGCTCACTTCGTTTCGTGATAGTGCCGCGAAGCTCGTCGATTTGGATGGCGTTAAAGCTGCGCGCCTGCAACAACCGCCGGCGCGAACTGGTGAGGAAGTCCAGGTTGCCGCAGTCAAACCATTCTCCTGCGGGATGAGCGGACAAGTCCCGAGAATCAATGTAGGGCTGCAAGGCATGGCGAAGTTGCAGCGAACGCGCGCCGGCATCCAGCGCCGACTGGAGCGCGCGCCGCGCCGGTTGAGGATCGCGAAAGTGATAGACGCCAACCAAAGCTGGCCAGCCGTCAGGATTTTTCGCCGGTTTGTCCGCGAGAGTTTTGACGCGATGCGACCGATCAATTTCAGCCAGACACCATCGCGTGGCATCTTGAACGGGAGCGGTCAAAACAAAATTTTCATCAAACGGGATATTTGATTTCGTGGAGAATTCGAACAGTGTATCTCCCAGCACGACGAGGCAAGGCTGGTTTTCATCCACTCTCTTCAGGCATTCCAGCAGCGTGAAACCCGGTCCGAGATCTTTTTCAACCGGCACAAGTGTGATGTGCTGGATCGCGCCGAATGCCTGTTGGACAAAACGAGGCAGACGGGTTTCCGTGTGACGGAGGCCGAGCACAATGCGATTCACCCCTAGTTGATGGAGATAATGCAACAACCAGTGAATCGTCGGCCGGCCGTTCACGGGTATCATGGCCGACGATGTGCGGCCAAAAATGGAGCCGAGTGCGGCGGGGGCGGCGCCGGCGGCCAGAATCACGGCAGTTTTGGCCCGGGCCAAAGACTTTCTTTTTTCCATCGTTGGCTGATTCTGGGAAACCTTTGGCTTTTGAGCAATCTTTGAGTGAGGCTGTCCAAACGAAATGCTTGAGTTATCGCCCGGCTCTGTTTCCATTCGCTCCCGAATGAGTTTTTTGCCGTCGATGATCTCATGGCTTCAGCGCGTCCGTACTTCCGCGCGCATGGCGTTTGTGTGGCGGATGGTTGCCATGGGGCTTGGATCTTTTTTGGGGCTGCTCTGGACGCGGTTGTTGCTGCGTGCCATGGGGGACCCGCTCATGGGTCTGTTCCAAAATTTTCAGGCTTTGACGCGATTGGGCGGAGTGGGGGATTTCGGAATCACAGCGGCATTGTCGCTTACCGTTGGCGCGATGCTCGGTCGCAGGGACGAAGCCGGTTTGCAGGCGTTGTTGGCGTCCGCACGGACGTTGTTTTTATTTTTGGCCTGTGGTTTGTGCGTCCTGTTTCTCAGCCTTTCGCCTTGGCTCCCGAAATGGCTGAATTTTGCAGCCGTTCCGGGCGCCGGTTCGATGCGCTGGCTTTTTGTTTACGGAGGATTGAGCCTGTGGCTGACGATCGTAGGAGGCTATTTTGCGAGTCTCAATTATGCGCATGGCACGGTCACATGGCCGATTTTCCCGACGGTGCTGTTTGCGCAAATCCTGGCGCCTTTTTTTCATTGGCGTCTGGCGTTGCTTGGCATGCCGCTCTGGGTGCAGATGCTGCCGTACCTCGCCTCAGGAGCGATTCTTACTTGGCTCGCTTGGCTCATGTTGAAGTGGTCACATCCATGGATGGGCGATCTCACGCCATTGAAACAGGATCGCGCCCAATGGAAAACGCTCGCAGGAGCGAGTTGGTGGGCCTATTTGGTAAGCCTCGGCACTGCGGTTTATCTCACGACGGATCGACTGGTGATCGGGGCTGTGATTGGCACGGCCATCATCCCGACCTATCAGGCCAATTATAAAGTGTGTGACCTTGGCCTTACGTTAATTGTTACGGCAGCTTTCGTTGGTTTCCCGAAAATCACGCAATGGATTACCAGTCCTGATCCGGAGGATCGTCGGCGTTTGCTGGCCGGGCTGCATCGGCTCAGTGTTTTTGAGATTGTCATGGTTTGTGGCGTGGTGCTTGGGTATCTCGCTTTCAATAACCTTTTCATTCGGTATTGGCTTGATAGCGCGGTTGCGCCGCAAGCGCATCGGGCTCCGTTGTTCCTGCAGTTCGCCTTTGCCGCGAACCTCGCGGTATCAGTGGGTGGGAATGCCGGCATTCAATTTTCGATGCGCGCGGGTGGAAAAGGTTTGAAGTACGGGGGATTGGTAGTCGCGGGCACTGGCTTGGTAAATCTGGGTCTTTCGATTCTTGCAGTGAAACTTGTTTCAATTTATGGAGTGAACTTCTCAATCATTGGTGTGGCGGTTGCCACGGTCATAGCCCAATCCATTTCCAGCCTCGTTCTGGGAGGGGTCACGTGCCGTTATTTGGGGCTTTCGGTGGTCCGCTGGGCGGCGCGTTGCTGGTTATTGCCAATTGGTTTTACTTTCGCCGCAGCGGGTGTGAAGGCGTCGTTTCCTGAAAGTTCATTGGCGCATCTCAGCATCGTGTCGGGTTGCTACGTGGTGCTGTTTCTAGTGGTGTGCTGGCTGGCGGGACTAAATCGCGAATTGTTGCGAACAGAGTTCGCGCAGGTGCGGAAGATGTTCAGTTTAGGCTGACCGGCTCGCCAAGCTGATCAGGGGATTTGATCGTCAAAACAGCGCATGTGGCCTTCGCGTTTTGAAGCCCAATAGCGAGGAGGTTCGAAATGATTTTCGGCGGTGAACGGTTCGGCAAAAAGGTCCAGACGCTCGGTATCGCGGATGAAGAAAGCGTTAATGCCGGTCAAATCGCAACCGACCAGGACGTAACCAAAAGTCGCGCCAAGTTGCTCGAAGGCTTTTAAACTGGCTCCAAAATACATCGAGTTGTTCCAAACGCGTTGAGGATTGTATTCACAAATCCAGTTCACATCCGGTGGAAACGAAGCGTTGTACTCAATGGCAATCACTCGTGGCTTGTAACGGTTGAGCGCTTTCCAGACGTGATAGGTGTTTCGATCAATATCCAGCGAAAGCAAATCGAACTCCATCGGGACTTTCAACTGCCCAAATAACGCTACGATGTTTTCAGCCGTGATGAAGCTGTTCAGCACTTGCAACTGGCCGCTTTGTAGGGGCTTTCGAAAACGGGATTGAATTTCGCCGACGGATTTTTGGTTTCCTTCAATCCATGCGCCACGCCAATTTTGTGTCAGGAGGAAAGCTGTATTGTTCTCAATGCCGTTGCCTACGCCGAATTCGACGAAGTAACGATCCTTGGTTCCGATGCGCCGGAAGATTTCGGCGATGATGCCGTCCTCACCGTTTTGTGAGTAAACCTGGTGTTCGTAATGATTCAGCTTGCGGCGGTCCGCGTATCTCTGGTCTTTGAGATGGTTTTCAAAAAAATGATTCGTCAAAACGGCCCTGGTGCAACCGAGCGTTGCCTCGATGCGCAGCAATTCCTTCACGATGGGCAATCGCGGATATGTTTTTCGGAGCCAGGCTTTCATGTTGAGCTTCTTAACGGATGCGTTTCAACAGACATGATTGCGCTCTGATGGCAAATGCGAGGCGCATCATAGATTTAACAAACAGCGCCAGCCCGGAGGTCGGAAGCGTTTTCGCGCCCGTTCAGGGGCAAGGGTAGCGAGATAATTTGAGGAAAAATGCCCGGCGTGCGGTGCGTTTCCCGAATTCATGGGGTTGAGCCTGGGCTTAAGCCAGGTCACGTGCAATTCAAAGATGGTAAAACCATATTGAGTCAGAAATTCTGTGACGGGACTAGGTTTTGGATTGAAGTCTTCAAAGATAATGTCGCGAATGCCCCCGCGTTCGAGTGTGTGTTGAGCGCCTTTTAAAACGGCGTGCTCATGCCCTTCCACGTCAATCTTGCAAACCCCGACTTTTGCGGGAGCGGGCAGATACTGGTCCAGTTTATTAAGAGCAACTTTGTGCCTGCGTCCTGCTGCCGTAGAGTCGTGTGAAATTGAATCCGCGCCCCGATTGGTATCAAATCCTGAACCTTCAGCCAACCAGGCTTCGCCGGCGATCTCTCCAAGCGCAACATTTTCGAGTTGAACATTCCGCCGGATCCTCTCGGGCCATTGATTTACATTGGATTTTAATTCCTCGAAGATTTCCGGGTGGGGTTCGAACGCCATTACGCGACCGCCACAGCCGGTGCGATAGGCGAGGAGCGAACAGTTTTGACCGATATTGGCCCCGGCTTCGACCGCAAGTTCGCCTTCGTCCGTGAGCCGGTAAATCGTTTCCGGCACAATTCGATCAAAAATTCCGAAGTAAAAAATGTCGCTGCCGACATTTTCTCCAGGTGATACCCGCACAGTCACACCCCAAGGCAAGGTCACTTGCGCGGTTGATGGAACCTTTTTTTCACGCCGGGATAACCGGTTCAGCACTTGGCGAGGTCTGAAAACATATTCCGGTCGCTTCAGGTAATTTAAAACATTCACGCTTTCCACGGATTATAAAAAGAATTTTGCTTCGAGATGCGAAGACGATACGGTCTAGAGGCATTGAAAACAAGCGCCGAGCGGGAGTGGGCGGCGCTCATGTGGACGAAAGTGAAATGACCCTTGAAAGGGCGTTAATCTGGATTTGCGGAAATCACGTCACTGAGAGCAGCGCTTATTTGCTGATCGGTCCGGAGCCCCCGAGTTGACCGATGAACGTCTTAGAAAGGTTCAAAGCACGCCTGGATGTACAAATCTTTCGCTTCGTGTGCGGAGTTGGAATAGCTGGCAAGAGGTGTTCCGGGCCTTCATAGATTAGGTTTCCTACCGGACCCGCTTCAAAAGGCGTCGCGCGGAACGGAGAACTCCAAGACTGTGCGCGAGACGAACGGTAACCGACGAGCCGAGGATTGGTCTAGGACGAATACGCTCCGGCCACGAGACGTTTTTTGCGTTTGGCCGCAAGGACAGCGCAAAATCCGAGTAACGGCGCGCCATGGCCTCCACGGTGAAGTTGTCGGTAATTGTTTTCCGCGCGGCCACGGACATTCTTTCCAACAGCGAGCGATTCTGGTGGAGTTGGGCGAGGCATTGGGCGTACTTTTCAGGATCTTTAGGAATAATAAAGCCGTTTTCTCCCGCGACGACATCGAGTGCCAACGAAGGGATATCATTACAAATGGGAACGAGGCCGGCGGACATGGCCTCAAGCAGGGTTAGCGGCCCTCCTTCAATTTCAGAAGCCATGATAAAAACATCGTGTTGCCGAATGATTGAATAAAGCTTGTCACGGTGAACTTGTGACGAAAGGGTCACCTCACCGGCATTGATTTCCGCGGCCAATCGCTGGCGAAGGAAGGATTCTTCCGGCCCCTCGCCGTGAATGGTCCATTGGAAAGGAATTTTCCGACGATGCAACTCGGAGACAATGGAGGGGAAAAGACGTGTGCCTTTGCCTTCGACCAACCGGCCAAAAAAGATCAACCGCAGTGGATCGACGGGATTGGGATCTCGCGGAATTGCGTTGAGCGGTAATGGAATCCCGTGTGGAATAAAGCGGCAAGGAACCCCGCTGGCGGCCATTTCCACTTCTCGGACCAGGTGCGAGTTGACCACCGCTACTCCATCCAGGGCCTCCGAATAGTACCGGACGGTTTGCTGTGGTTTCATGGCGAGGTCATGGATCATCCCGATCCGGGCAACACCTTCGGGAATGTAACGCAACAATTCGAAAGCTTCACCGCCGATATTGGCAATGATGGCGGTTGGATTAAATGTCGAAATCTGACGATAAAGATTCGCTAGCCGATCTTCGAAAATGAGAGCAGACTCATTTGAGGTGTAAACCGGAATTCCGGCCGCCGCAAACTCCTCCGCGAACGGGTTTTGAATGGTGAAACTGAAGACGGCGCAGGAAACATCAATTTTACGAAAACCCGATGCCAGTTGGAGGGCAAAAGTGGTCGATCCTCCAAATTGCAAGCCACCGCTTACGATCGCAATTCTCTGGCGCTCGTTCATTCCGTGCGCTGGTTGCGTGCCGGTTCCCCTGGCCGATGCGTTCCACCTGGTGGAAGCCCGCTTTGCCTCATGCAACTAAACGGGTCTGACGCCCGGCGACCTGATAAATCTCCAAGCCGTTCAAGGCCGTTGAAAACGCTGAAAATCGTCACTGGCAAATCAAAGATATTTGATGTCAAGCGGAGCATACGTGTCATTTGAAACGAGAACAAGCTTCTAAGTTCTCGGGCGTTAAATTTGGACACCGCCAATCCTTGGAATTCATTCACCGGATTGCCTGGTCGGTTGCCACGCAGGAATCCACAATTCCCTTGTTGGCAACTATGCCGCCCTTTATTCTGCTTACCGTGCAGAGCTTTTTCATGAACTTGGCGGGGCCTTCTGGCCTTTCAGTCCTGGTCAAGCGAACCGTTTATTTTAGGGATGTTTTGTGGCAGAAGTAATGGCATTTGACAGCACGGAGTCTCGCAATTCGCGCATAACTCGAAAGCAGACGAGATCTTTCCCCGAGCGCCTGCCGTCTTTGGATGGTTGGAGGGCGATATGCATCTTCCTTGTATTGGGAATGCACTGCGTGCAGTCCTCCGGTTTTCCGGTAAAGCTCGAGCCGCTCTTCCGCTATTTCGATGGCGATTTTGCTGTCAGGTGTTTTTTTGTCCTCAGTGGTTTCCTGATCACCTGGCTTTTGATCAATGAGCATGAACAACAGGGCAAGGTCAGTCTGAAACATTTCTACATTCGCCGCTTCCTTCGAATTTTTCCCGTTTATTTCACGTTCATGGGAGTCCTTTGGATTGCACACCTTCTAACCCCCTTTAATCAAACTCGCCGCGCTTGGGTGACGAACTTGACGTTCACAACGGATTTTTATTTCCCTACCTGGACCAGCGCGCATCTTTGGTCGCTATCCGTTGAGGAACAATTTTATTTGCTTTGGCCCGTTTTATTCATCGCGTTTGCTCTGGCAAGGAAGCCCGCCACTGCCCTGAAAATCCTGGTTGTGCCGGTGATTGTCGCTCCAATCTGGCGCATCATTTC
>Ga0265338_10009477_pt1 | contig 11603 bp, 11 predicted proteins | sample 42126metaG_FD_193579 | JGI IMG/M metagenome (GOLD analysis project Ga0265338, IMG submission 193579) | Rhizosphere microbial communities from Carex aquatilis grown in University of Washington, Seatle, WA, United States - 4-21-26 metaG | ecosystem: Host-associated > Plants > Roots > Rhizosphere... | reverse complement strand
TGGGTAGATTCAATTACTTACTTTTTCCCGTTCTCTCTAACACTGTCGCCAGCCCCTTGGGGCTCTTGGCTATAGGCTCGGCAAGCTTATACTCGTGCGGAATCATCTTAAGGAACCGCTCGAGCCGCTCTTTGAGGAATGCGAACTCCATGTACTTGTAACGGCCCCACAAGAAGAGGTCAACTTTGACCCGGTGCCCTTCGGCAAGCCATTCGGCGGCCCTTTTGGCCTTGAGTTGCATGTCATTTTCGCCAGTGCCTATTTTTACCTGGACGCTCTTTGTTTCTGTGGTGTGCGATTTCGCCTTTATTTCACGGCGCTTTTTCTGCTGTTCGTAATGGAATTTACCATATTCCATGATTTTTGCAACTGGGGGGACAGCGTTGGGCGATATCTCTATAAGGTCCAAGCCGTACTCCTGTGCCTTAGCCAAGGCGTCCGAAAGGCTAATAACCCCGATATTCTCCCCCTCGGGCCCTATGACGCGCACCTCGGCCGCGCGTATCTGGTGGTTAATGCGAGTAGTATCCAAAGCGTTTGTGGCACTTAGTATAGCACACTTGCTACTGATCGTAACGGTGCTTGTTTTTAAGGAGAGCCGAACAGTCGCTTATGAGCTGGTCTATCGTTACTTTGTCGGGAAAGGTCTTGTCTTGCACTAAAAGCGTTACAACGCTCACGATGTCGAGGAGACAGCTGTTGGTGCTTTTTACTACAAAGAATTTGACGGTACTGGTGGCAACGTTGCCGTAAATATCGCGCGCCGACACCGACACGGTTTGTATGGAAGGGGTAGTGACGCTTGAGAGCGGCAGAGGCTGTAGAGGATTTATCTTAGTGTTGCCAAACCAGTACGTTGTGCTGGCGATAGCTGATTGGTCGGTAACGGTTGCCGTAACCAATACTGAGTCGGTCTTGGCATACAGGCCATCTTTAAGCGGGTTGGTGATAATAATGACTGGCGGCGTGTGGTCGGGCGGTGCGGTAACGGTGAGCGTTCCGGCTGTAAAAATGTTAAAGCTGTAATTGGCCGAAACAAGCGTGCCTGCCGTGCACGTAATAGGATAGTTGCCTGCAGCGCTTGCGCTGGTAACAGGTGCAGAGCACAGTGCGCCACCTGAGACACCGCTGGTACCGAGCGTTTGGCCACCTACGAATCCGCTGATCGTTGCAGTAAGCGCAGGTACTGCACTACCCGCGACCATTGTTTTGTTATCGGCGGTAACGGTGAGCGGGGCCTTATTGATAGTAAAAAGACCGGGGAAGAAGGTGGCAAACGAATAATTTTGCGAAGCGAGCGTGCCTACACTACAGACGATAGGGTAGGCCCCTACCGGGCTTGAGTTTATGGCCGTGGTAATGCAGCTGGCGGTGCCCGTAATACTTGTGGTCGCGGTGTCGTTGTTAACAAAACCACTGAGCATCGCGGTAAGCATCTGGATGAATCCGCCGTAAGTCATCGCAGCACTGTTGGCAGTTACGGTAAGCGGAGCCTGAGTAATAGTAAGTGTGGCAGGGACAAAAGTGTTGAAAGTATAATGGCTACTCGAGAGAAGCGTACCCACGCTGCAGGTGATAGGATAAGTGCCCACAGGACTTGTCTTCGATGCGGCAGTACTGCAAGTAGCTCCGCCCGTGACATCGCTTGAGGTCGCGGCGTCGCCATTAACGAAACCGCTCAACGTTGCGGTTAAAGGAGGCAGTGCGCTGCCGTATACGGAAGTTTGATTGTTGGCAGTTACAGTGAGAGGGGCCTTTGTTATGGTAAGTGTGCCAGGGACAAAAGTGTCAAAAGTGTATTTGCTTGCCGATACTAAAGTACCTATCGTGCAAGTAATAGGATAAATACCCGGAGCGCTTGCGGAGGTGGCTGTGGTTGTGCAGCTGGCAGCGCCGGTTACGTCGCTCGAGCTTGCGGTATCGGGCGCCACGAAACCGCTCAACGTTGCGGTTAAAGGAGGCAGTGCGCTGCCGTATACGGAAGTTTGATTGTTGGCAGTTACAGTAAGCGGCGACGTTGGCGGTGCAGGAGCTACACCCCACTTCCATTGCAAAATATTGTCGACGGTGATGCCGTCTGGCAGCGGCGTGCCCGACTCCAGATATGAGTTTGCCGCTATGACGTCGTCAAACGAGTTGAAACCATAGAGAACCGCAAAGTAGTCGTCGCCCTGCGAGCCGCCGAAGGTGTTGGTGAAAGTCCTGACGATATTGACCGGCGCGGTGTCGACGTCGTTTTCTATCAGGCTGGCGTTGCCTGGTACGCCTTTATACAAAGCAAGGTCTGTTTGCGCTCCGTCGACAGCCGGGACGTCGAATGTGCAGGTGCCGTTTTCGGTCGGCGTGTAGTATCCGCCGCTTACGAACGGTGTCTCATAGGGGCCGCAATAAAAAGCAAACGGCTGGGGAGTCGCGGGCGATGAAGGATCATAGCTTATATTGGCTAATGCGACCGAACTACCGCTGATAAAAAGTAATACTGCTCCTAGCAAGGCATACCGCATGTTTTTCATATCTATCAGCGTAGCATGTTTTATATTTTAGTGAAGCGGGAATTAAGCTTCATAAATATGAAGACTTTATATAAGGAACGCAACTTTGGGCATCGCAAATTCGTAAGAATACTATACTCTTTAACGTCTCATTTTATATGAGTATCTACAAAACACTATATAGATTGAGCATAACCGCGGCACTAAGCGTCGTGCTTGTGCTTGTATTCAGTTCTACCAATCTCGTGCAGGCAGCCCAGCAATTAAATGTCCCGCAAGGCAACGCGTCGCTCAATTGGTCGGGCTACGTTGCCGACGGAAATACCGGAAACGGAAGCCAAGTAACTAATCAAATAAATAACTACACTTCTGTTACCGGCACGTGGACGATACCCGCCGTTTCTGCCAATACGTCTGGTACCGCAGACGCAACATGGGTCGGCATCGGCGGGGTAGAGAGTCACGACCTCATACAGGCCGGCACGCAAGCGCTGGTCGAAGGCGGCAGCGTTTCTTACAGCGCATGGATAGAAAAACTGCCGGGCTTTTCGCAGACTATATCGCTGCCGGTTAACGCGGGCGATTCGATAACGGCGACTATCAACCAAGAATCATCAGGCGTATGGCGCATAACCATACAGGACAATACGAGCGGTAAAAGCTACAGCGCTACCACCAGTTATGATTCGTCGCTCTCTTCGGCCGAATGGGTGGAAGAAATGGTCAGCAACGGAAATGGCACTTTTAGGCCGCTCGATAGCTTTGGCACCGTGTCGTTTACGGCCGCGAGCGCTACCGTAAACGGCCAAGCAGAAAATCTTACGCAGCTTAACGCCGCTCCTCTCCAGATGGTCAATGGCGCGGGGCAGCAGCTCGCGACAGCCTCCGGCGTAGGCAATGACAGTGCGAGCTTTAGCGTCGCGCGCACGAACGCTTCGGCGGCAAGCGCGGTGCCGCGCGCGGTTACGGGCGGACGCTGGCATATCGTACAGACCGCAACCTCAACCGACGGGCAGCCCATGCCTACCATAACGGTCGTGCGCTCGCGCCGCGCATATGGTTACACCTATCGAATGAGTATACCGCTTGGTTTTACATTCTCTGTCATCAGGCTGTAAAACTTCATATCCGCTTCAGCCGAGCCCGCTACTCTATACCTGCATGAGTAGCGGGCTCTTGTTTTGTCCGCTGCGCATTTTAATTATCAAATATAATTTCCCGAACTTTTTATGGCAACCGTTATACAAAACCAACCGACCGATCCAAACCGCACCTTGGTGGTAGATAGCAGCGACAACACTGCGGGGTGGGCTGTGGCCGTGCTGGTGCTTTTAGTAGTGATAGTCGCTGGAGCGTTGTGGTACACGCATTATCGCGGCGCCTATGCTGCGCCTGCCGCAGCGCCCGGCACAACCGTGCAGGTAAATTTGCCGGCGAGCGGAGGCAACTCGCAGCCAAGCGGCAGTAGCGCAACGCCCGCTCCCGCGGGATCCACAGGATATTAATTTAAGGATAATAAAAAATACCCGGAGCACTCCGGGTATTTTTTATCTGGTGTCGGTATTATTTTATACCCAACTCTTGCGCGAGGGTCTGTATGTCGGCGCGAGCGGCTTGGATGTATGCTTGAGCCGTCTGGAGTTGCTTGAACGATGCTGTTACGCTAGCGGCGCTCGAAGAGGTGGCCATGGCGTTTTTAGCGGCGGTACCTGCTTGCGAGGTCATGTTTGTAACTTGCGTGTTCAGATCGCCGAGCGTCGCTTGCATGCCCGTTACCGAAACGCCTGTGGTCTGCGCGTTGGTGATAGCCGAGCGGAGTTCGGTCGATAACTTGGCAAAGGTCGCCGTTGCAGCCTTAAAGGTCGCTGCAGTCGAGCTTATTTGCTGCTTAGTCGGCGTAGCCGATGCAGTCATTGCAGTATTGATAGCCGCAATCTGCGTGTCGAGCGTCGCTATGTCGGCCTTGATAACGGCGTTCTGCGCCGTCATGGCGCTGCTGTTAGCGGCGATGTTTACCGCAGCCGACTGCGTTGCCGGCGCTGCGCTGCCGAAGACTCCGGCGTACCACAACGCAAGGATGATGATAACGATGATTACTACCGCCCAGATCCATTTTTTTCCTGACATATAAAACTTGTTACTTATAATGATAATTAAATGAACTCCCCGCATAGTATACCTTGGCCGCGCAAAGCTTGGCTGTGGATAGTTGCCACTAACTAAAAGGCCGCCTTTCGCTTCTGAAGCGAAAGGCGGCCTGCGGCTGTTTCCTTACAGATCCCATTTCAAATCTGCCTCGAGGTCTTCTTTTGTCGGCGGCAAATATCTGTCGGGGATCTTGTAAAAAGCGCGGAAGACGACGAACATGACCTTGCACCGATCTGCCGTAAGCGGCTTCAGCGGCTTGTCGCTTTTTGGGCCGAGCCTGCTCCACGGCCGGCCGGTTACCATAAGCGAGAAAGCAACCCGCTTGGTCGGCCGCACGTAGTGCCATGCGTCGGGGTCCGTCATTTCGTACGCGCTGTCTTTTTGAAGCATGATGCGCGCGGCAATGGGGGGCGGTACGATGCCCGTTCCGTATCCAACGCCCATTTCGTACTCTCCCAACACGCGCATGGCCGACGGCCATGGGTGCGGATGAAAGAGCGGCATGCCGGGTTTGCATCGGTGGATGCAATGCAGATTAATGCGGTGCTCGCCGTACTGCCTCCAAAGCCGCTCAACGCGAGGGCTTTCGTAGTTGATGTCGACGCTCTGCCAGGCGTTTTCATCTTCGAGCAGCTTAAGTAGGTCTTTTTCAACTTCGTAAAGAACTTCCAGCATGTAAAGCTCCTTTCAATGCTTCTGCCGCTACTGTACGCTTTTGCATCTTTTTAGCAAGCGGATTAAAAGAAGAAAGAGCCCAGCAAAATCACTTGCAGTACCAAAAATGTCCCTCCGCATATATAATTGAGCATGGCAAAATTTTGGAAGATAACCCTTCTGGCCAGCATTTTTGCGGCTGCTCTTATCTTTTTTGTATATGTGCATACGCCGAGCTCTCTTGCTCCGCCTGCGCCTGCCAACGCCATAGGTACCACTACGGCGGCTTTGCCTCCGCAAGCGCTTTTAAACGACAATTATTATGTGCCGCAGACCTTTAACAACTGCGCGCCCGCCGCGCTTTCGATGGACCTTTCATTTTACGGCGTACAGGTCAGCCAAGAGACGCTTGCCGATGCGTTGCGCCCCGACCATAACACCACCGGACATGATGATGAAAAGTCGACGCCGCCCCAAGATGTTGCCGCACAAGCCGAGCAATACGGAGGCCTTATTGCGTATTACCGCCCGGCTGGGAATCTGGAAGAATTAAAACAATTGGTGGCGGCCGGTTTTCCCGTTATCGTGCGGACGCTTTTTATGCCGACCGACCAAGTTGCGCACTACCGGGTCATTATCGGGTACAACGATGCTACGGGGCAGATAATCGATGAAGATGGATATCAGGGCCCGCACGTAACCTATTCGTACAACGACTTTTTACAATTGTGGAAATATTATAATTATGAATACGTGGTGCTCGCGCCTCCGGCCAAGCAGGCGCAGGTAGAAGCGATACTCGGCAGCGCCGTCGACCCGGCCGCCGCGTGGCGGCAGGCGGCGGCCAATGCCGAGCAGGATTTGGTTCAAAACCCCGCTGACTTTTTGGCGACCTTCAATCTTTCAGTGGCAAATTATTATCTTGGCAATTATGGGAAGTCAGTCGCCGAATTTGAAAGCGTCCAGCCGCTCATGCCGCAAGATACGCTGTGGTACCAGATAGAACCCATCGAAGCCTATTACCAAGTCGGCGACTACAGCAAAGTTTTTTCGCTTTCGCAAGCCATCTTTGATGACGGAAACCCCGCAGTTCCCGAGTTATACGTCGTGCGCGGTCAGAGCTATCTGAAGGAAGGGAACACAGCTGCCGCTAAAATCCAGTTTGAGACGGCATTACAGTACAACATGAACTTGGAGAGCGCAAAAGAGGCTCTGGCGAACCTCTAAGGCCTTGAAGGCCGTACAATACTCAATATGGCGCTTTTTTTCGCCCGTCTTCGCCCCTTTCTTTTTAAAAATACGACGGACTCCCAGACGGTGGCAAAGAACACGGTCTGGCTTTCCGTCTCTAACTTTGGGGGCCGCCTCCTTAAAGCCGCAGTCATCATATATGCGGCGCGCATACTTGATCCTGCCGGGCTCGGGATTTTTTCCTACGCGGTGACCTTGGCAGGCTTCCTCACTTTTTTTGTCGATCCAGGGCTCAACGTGCTGCTTATTCGTGCGGGAGCCAAAGAAGGCGAGGACTACCGCATCAAGCTCGTATCCACGACACTGTATATAAAGCTGGCGCTTGTCGCATGCGCCGTCCTTTTCGTACTACTGGCAGGTCCTTTTTTTAGTACCCTGCCGGGCGCCAAAGCGCTCCTGCCGATTGTGGCGCTTATCATTATCGGCGACACCCTGCGCGAATTTTTTTCTTCGCTGATGCTGGCAAAAGAAAAGATGGAGCGGGGAGCGGTTGTTTTTTTATTTACTAACCTCGCTATTGTCATAGCGGGTAGCACCGCCCTTTTTTTGTGGCCGAGTGCTCTAGTATTTGGATGGGCCTACGCCATTGGCACCACGCTTGGCGCGCTTGCGGCCGCATGGGTAGCGCGGCCCTATGTTACAAAAATTTTTTCGTCCTTTACTCCGGAACTGCTGAAATCTATTTTTAATTCGGCATGGCCGTTTGCGGTCACCGGAACGCTCGGCATTTTACTTACGAACACCGACATTTTAATCCTTAGCTGGCTGCGCAGCGCTTCAGACGTCGGTATTTACTCGGCGGTGGTCCGCATCATACAGGTGCTGTATCTGTTTCCGGTCATACTGCAATACAGCACGCTGCCGCTGCTTTCGCGCTTGGCACACGCCGACGCCAAGCGCTTTCGCGAAACGTTTGAAAGGATACTCGGCATTATTTTTATGGTCTCAATCCCGCTCGCGCTTGGCGGGATCATCCTCAGCATGCAAATAATCCACACCCTCTACGGCGCGGCATATGCGGCCGGTGCCACCTCGCTGATGCTGCTTATGGTTAGCACGCTGGTTGATTATCCGGGCGGCGTTATCAGCCTGGCCGTGTTTGCGTATGATCGCCAAAAAATACTGATAAACGCATCGATTATCGGCGGCATCGCCAATATTGCGTTCGACCTTTTGCTTATTCCGCACTTCGGCATTGTTGGGTCGGCCATGGCCACGCTTCTGGCGCAGGTACTTAACAATAGCTATCTATGGTATGCCATGAAAAAGATAAACCGCTTCGCCGTGCTGCCAAAGTTAAAAAAGATAACTGCCGCCGCACTAGGCATGGCGGCAGTAACGGTGCTCCTCCTCATACTGCATACAGGTTTGGTTCTTACTATTGTGCTGAGCATGGCCGCGTATGCAGGTTTGCTTTTATTGTTACGCGAGCCGCTTGTGAGAGCGGTTATGAAAATATTTACTGCTGTCGAACATAACATAGAAGAAACCGCGGCAGAGGATACCCGCGCTAAAGCAGTAGGCGCCTCAGTACAGATTGGCGCCCATACGATTGCCGTGGAGATTGCAAAAAGCCCCGAAGCTATCCGTGTGGGGCTTTCGGGCCGGAGCATGCTTCCCCAAGGGAAGGGGATGCTTTTTGTATTTCCAAAACCGAAGCGCTATCGTTTTTGGATGAAGGACATGCTATTTCCCATCGACATCATCTGGATACGGGGCGGGGCGGTCGTGGGTTTTGACCAGAACGTAGTAGACGATTTTGATCCTAAGGCTCCTCGCTTTTATCAAGCGCCCGAGCCGGCAGACTACGTGCTTGAAGTTCCGTCCGGTTTTGTAAAGGAAAAAGGTATCCGCGCAGGCGACCCCGTAGTGCTTGCATCTGTCCGGCCTGCTTTTACGATACTGCCCGCGGTCGAAGCCGATCGTTATGCATGGAACCAATTTTTGCTCGATAATTATCTGCCGGTCGGATTATTTTTAGGGACGTGGGAGTGGGGCGAATTCCAAAAAAAACTTGGACGCCGAACGGAACATTATTTTATAAAAGAAAAGGATGTTACCGTTGCGGTCTTTACGTTTATCCGCTATCCGCTGCCGTGTGGCATGTCATATGGCTACTTGCCGCGCGGACCTATTATTGCAAAGGAATACAGGGAAGGAGAGACAAAACATTTTAAAATACTTGCCGCGCTCCAAAAGTGGGCGCAGGACAAATTACCCCCTCTTGTTTTTTTGCGCATGGAGCCGCCACTGTACGCGCTCCCTGAAAATAGTGGAACATATGGCATGCACCAACCTTCTTACAGCGTGCAACCGCCACACAACACGGTGGTTTCTTTGGCCGCTACCGAAGCAGACATACTCGCGCGCTTCCATTCATCGACCCGTTCAAATATAAAGCGGGCACAGAGACGCGGAGTTACATTTGAAATGAAAAAGCGTTTGACCGAAGATGATTTCCAGCATTTTTTTGCAATGATACAAAGCACCACTGCGCGCAACAATGGCAAAAATGCCTACCCGAGCCAAGAATATCTGCGGACCTTCCTTTCCACCAACGTGCTCACAGGCACAGGCGACACGCACGAACCCGCTTTGTTTTCTCTGGGGTTTTTTTGTGGCTACCAAAATGGCAAGCCGGCGGCGGCGCACGTGGTCGTGTTTTTTGGCGGCACCGCGACCTATCTTTTTGGTGCGTCCTACGCACACTGCCTTCAATCAAAAGTGGATACGTATCTCCATTGGGTTGCCATGCAAGAAGCTATGCGCCGCGGTATGAGACATTACGACATTGGCGGCATCGACGAACGAATATGGCCTTCGCTCACTGCTTTTAAACGCCAATTTGGCGGAGAAGAGTTTACTTACATCGGCAACCTGGACGTGCCTCTGCGGCCTTGGGCTTACCACGCATACAATTTCTTTAAAAAAAGCCTTAAAAAAATGCGCACCCAGGCGTAATAAAATCAATCGCAAGCATTAAGAGAGTTGAAACTTTTTATTATTTGAGTGAGTATGTTTTTTCAACGTCCACTTTAGTAACCGTCACGTATGCAACTAAGCAAATAATTAAAATAAGAAGCACTAAGCTTACCGGCCCGGTGCCCCATGCAAGACCGCCACGAGCCTGTGAGACTCCTGCCCAGTCGGCAAATGACGCGCCCAGTGGGCGGGTCAAAATATACGCAAGCCAAAATGCCAGCACTGCGTTTTGGATCTGATAGCGATGCTCTGCGGCCAAGATACCACGACTTGCATAATGCGCTGCGGTTACCAGTGCAATAAGTATGGCAAAGAGTATTCCCGAGGAGAAGTATCCTAAATGCAAAGTGGTAGCGGTTAAGTCGCCGGTTGCGGTACCCAGCGCAAAGGTGGCCATGACGATTGCCCAATAAAATACTTCACGCCTAAAGGTGTAAATACTGTGTATCGAAAGTGTATTTTCGAATTTGTACCAAAGGGCAAAAATGATTAACAAGACTACAAAAAAGAATGCCGTTGAGATAAGATAAGGCACGCCAAGCACGACATGCACCAAGTCGGCTGCCATCGTGCCGAAGATGGCGATCATTACTACGTTGAGCCAATATATCCACGGCACATATTTGCGGACCATAAACTGCAAAATAAGCGCGGCAACAAATCCAGCAGCGGCAAATGCTACGCCAACTACTGGGTCAAAGTGCGTTACCAAAAAGTCTGACGTCGTTTCGCCCATGCCGGTGGTGAGTATTTTAATAATCCAAAAATAAGCGGTCACTTCGGGCACTTTTGTCAAAGGGTGGCGCGATGTCGTCATGTAAGGAGTATACTCTTTGAAACTAACGTGAGCGATTAAAAGTTATAGCCAGTATAGTATGTTTAGAAATAAAACTTTTTGGGGAGTCGTACTGTGTTTGGCTATTGTAGCGGGTGGCTTTCTTTCATATACGGTGTATCGAACAGATTTGGCCCACACTACCTTTGAGCGTTACTATGCGTTTCGGGGTTGCGTGCAGCTGGTAGACAAAACAGACACTTACGGCGACTGCAAACTTGCTAACGGCCAAACTATTAAAATAGTCCTGATCAACGGTAAATGGTATTTGGACGGAGATGGTCCGGGCATTTGGTAACTTTGGGTTTTAAATTTGTTACTATGCTTAGTATGTACACAACAGATAGATATCATTCAATAACAAAATCACTTCATTGGCTCATCGTACTAATGCTTACTGTCGAATTTTTGACAGGGTGGCTTATGCCTGATATGCACCGATACGTCACACCAGCGGGACTTATTAGCTTTCATATGTCGTTTGGCATCGCCATACTGTTGGTAGCACTTACCCGTCTTTTGTTGCGATTTATACTTCCGGTGCCGGCTCTTGAAAGGGGTAGTCCTTGGTGGCAAGAAATGGCCGCAAAATGGACGCATTATCTTTTATACGCATTAGTCATCATACTCCCTATTACCGGTTGGTGGCTTGCGTCATCGCACGGTTGGACGGTAACTCTTTTTGGTCTTTTTACTTTGCCACCTCTTGTACAAAGCAGCAACACCGAATATTTGGCAGATGTCGTGCATGTTGGGACGGGAATAATAGTATTAGGTCTTATCGGCCTGCATGTTCTTGCCGCGCTCTACCATTACTACGTTCTTAAAGACAAAACATTGCAGCGCATGTTGCCACAATAATTAATATGAAAACACACAACGAACCGCATGCCGATAGTTCGGGATCTACATTAAATTGGCTTCGTGCCGCCGTCTTGGGCGCCAACGATGGCGTCGTGTCGGTATCTTCGATTGTCGTGGGCGTTGCCGCCGCGACAAACTCGGCTGGTTTTATTTTGACGGCGGGCGTAGCTGGCCTGGTGGCCGGCGCGATGTCCATGGCGGTAGGCGAGTACGTGTCGGTTAGCACTCAGCGCGATACCGAAAAGGCGTTGCTTGAAAAAGAGCGCATAGAGCTTGAAACGATGCCCGATACTGAACTTGCCGAACTTACTTCTTTATATGAAGCGAAAGTCCTAAGCAAAGACACTGCTAAAAAAGTCGCCGGCGAGCTGACAGCG
>Ga0265338_10009476_pt1 | contig 11604 bp, 7 predicted proteins | sample 42126metaG_FD_193579 | JGI IMG/M metagenome (GOLD analysis project Ga0265338, IMG submission 193579) | Rhizosphere microbial communities from Carex aquatilis grown in University of Washington, Seatle, WA, United States - 4-21-26 metaG | ecosystem: Host-associated > Plants > Roots > Rhizosphere >... | reverse complement strand
ACGTGGACCTGATCGATTGCTCGTCCGGCGGCGTCTCGCCGGACCAGCACATCCCGTCGCTGCATGCCGGCTACCAGGTGCCGTTCGCCGAGGCGGTGAAACACGGCGCGGGCATCGCCACCGGCGCGGTCGGGCTGATCACCGAGCCGACCCATGCCGCCGAGATCCTTGCCAATGGACGCGCCGACATGGTGCTGGTGGCGCGTGCGGTGCTCGCCGATCCGGCGTGGCCGCTGCGCGCGGCGAAGACGCTGGGGGTGAAGCCGGAGGTTCCGCCGCAGTATATGCGAGCGGGCCTGTAGGTGTTAGCTACCTGGGTCCAGACACTACGTGCGCGCGTTTGCTTGAGTTGCCAGGTCCGGTCAGATCGGGGATCAATGATTTTCAGCAATGACCTCCGGTGGTTTCACGTCGCAGCGTGACTCTTGGGAGCAAGGATGGATAGGGATAGCGTTGTCGATACCGCTCCGGGCGCACCACAAAATCCAATGGCCGCGTGGTCGGCCATAGCGATCGACGCCGCGGCGTTGGCAGACCCTGAGTGGGAATGCAGCGGCCCATGGGTGCAGCGCATGCCGCTACTATGCTGGCTCATCTCAATGGTGCGCCCACGCCACGTCGCTGTTGTGGGCGAGGATGCCAGGCCAGCCTTTCTCGCCATGCGCGAGGCGATCGGCGCACTGGGCCTGCCCTCGACCATGTTTGGCGCGTCTGACAGGGGGGAGGCCGACGATTTCGGTGATCAAAGGTTGCACGAGGGCGCCCTCGGCTGCGCTGCCCTGCACCACCTGGATCCCAGCGAAGCCCAGAATCTACTTGTCGGCACGCCGGTTGATCTGCTGGTACTCGATCGTGCCGCAGCCGCATTCGGTGGTGATCGCGCGCCCGAACTGTGGCGAACGACACTGACCGGTCGGGCCGTATTGCTGTTGGAGGCCGCCACCGCCGAGACGCGTTGCTGGGCTGCCGCGTTGGCAGGCTTTCCGGGCATGGTCGTTGGCGGAGCCCATGTGACACTATTGGACGAATCGGTCGCGCAGCCAGCGAGCATGCTTCACGCCATCATGAAAGAACCCGACGCCCTGGCAGAAGTGCGTCTCTGCCTTGAACGGCTCGGTAAGGGATTGGCCGCGAGCCACGCGGCGCGTGATTCCCAAGCCACCGCAGCGCGGCTGGAGATCGCATTGGCGGAGACGGCTGTGCGGGGCGATGCAGCTCGGGCTGAATTGGTCACGGCACGCCAGGAGATCCTGCGGCTGGAGGCGAAGCTGCGCGCCGAGGAAGCCGCATCAAAGCGGTTCCGCAATGAGACCGCGGCAACACGTGCGCAATTGGCGGTGACGGAGGCAGCCTCGGCAGCGCAAAGCTCCCGGTTGGCAGATACCGCAGCACAACTGGCCTCGATTCTCAATTCGACGAGTTGGCGGCTGACACAGCCGTTACGCTTGGCGCTTTCCCGCACGCCGGGCCTCGCACTACTGCTGCGGCGTTCGGTCAGGCTGGCTTGGCGTATCGTCAGATTTCCGGTGGCACAACATCGTCGCGTAGAGCAACCCGAGCCTGCCCCAGGTCCGGTTCCTTCGGAAGCAATCTCAGTACCGGCGTTGATGACGCCCCCTGCACCTGAACCCAACCTCGGAACATCGGAGTCCTTGGAAAGACGCGTCGCTGTTCTTGAGTCACGGCTTGATCTTGAACGTGACAGAATCGACTGGGCGCTTGGGGTTGGCGAAGGCGTCACCGCGATGATCGACGCTTATCACAGCTACCGCCAGACAAGCGAATATTACACCGCATTCGATGAAGCCAATCCGCTCGTGTCGATTTGCGTGGCAACCATGGATCGTGCCGATGTGCTGATGGAGCGGTGCATCAACTCTATCCGGGCACAAAGCTATCGCAACCTCCAGGTCGTTGTCGTGGGAGATAATTGTACTGATGATACGCCTCGCCGCCTCGCTGCCCTGAACGATGCCCGAATCCAGTTCGTAAACCTCTTGGAGCGCGGCCCATATCCATATCCGGGATTTGATCGCTGGTGCGTCGCCGGATCCAACGCGATGAACCATGCACTTTCGCTTTGTGAGGGCAGGTTCGTGACGCATCTCGATGATGACGATGCCATGGTCCCGCATCGGATCGAGACGTTGGTGGCCGCAGCAATGGAGGCCCGGGCAGATTTCCTTTGGCATCCGATTTGGTACGAACGGGAGAACGGGACCTGGGATCGGCACGGCAACGGGCGGCTTGAGCTCACTCACGTCACCACCGGTTCGATATTCTACCACATCTATTTTGCGCGTTTCCCGTGGGACGTCTATTCCTATAGGCTGCGCGAGCCAGGCGACTGGAACCGGTTACGCAAGATCAAGCTGTTGCGTCCCCGCCTGTATCATGTGGATGAGCCGCTTCTCTATCACTACAGGGAGCAATCGCAGCGGCGCTTCGTGGCCCGCTCCGGCGAGCGCTTCCTGGAATAGGCTATGCTCACAATCCACATGACGACCTATCGTCGTCACGCATCTGGACTGTTACGAAAAGCGGTGGAGTCCGTTCTATCGCAAGATTACGCGGATTTCGAGTTCATCATTTGCGACGACGCCAGCGTGGACGGGTCAATGGCGTACCTCAACGACGTAGCTGCAATGGATTGCCGCGTGCGAGTCCTCCGCAATCCCACCAACGTCAATAGCGTTGCCATTTCGCTCGGCCGTTGCCTTCTGGCATCGGACCCTGTCCGGCACTGGTTAAGCTGGATGTTCGACGACTGCATCCTGCTGCCCGGTGCGCTGTCACACCTTGTTGCTGCCGTCGAGGCGAGCCCTTCGATGCGCATGGTCTATGGTGTGACAGAGGTTTTGCAAAGGAATGGCAGCATTTTGCGTGTAGGTGTCGCGAACGAGGCCGAGATCAAGGCTCGCATTGCCGCCTCTTCCCTGCTCGTCCCTAACGGTGGATTGTTGGTGCATCGGAGCGTCTTTGATCGAGTGGGTTGGTACGATGCAAGCGTCGTTCTCCGCCGCTCGTGCGACTGGGACCTGTTCCGCCGCATCGTTGACGGCGGAATCCAGTTTGGCATTCTGCCCGATGTCCTGATGCGGGAATACGGCGATCTGCAACCTGATTCCCTGCGCAACTCATTTACGACAACTTTCGACATGATGGCGCGTTTTGTCCAGGCGCGCGATGCTGCCGGGGCACGCCTTGACGTCAAGAACGTGATGATCCGTCCGGTGGACTGGATCCCGCAATGGTTTTGGACGGAGCACGAACTGAACCTGATGCGCTATATGTTTGCCGAGTATTTCCTGTCTGTGGCTGACGTCGGTCGGGCATTTCATTGGGCTCGCTTGCTCGCCGAGGATCTGGGGGGTGCCAGGCAACTCATGCTCGAAAATCTGCTCCAACGCACGGTTGCGTCCGATCCACCTGGCCGGTCCGATCTGGCGATCGGAGCCTTCACCGGGGTAGTTGTCGAGGCATGGCGTGAGCAACGGCAAAACAGATGATGCTTGCCCGGCGACATGGACCAGTGGGAGCGACGAAGTGTCAGATGGTCCCCGGACCCGGAAATGTTTGCACCAAGAGGGATGTGCAGTGACTCCAGATTCGCCGGCCTCGAAGATTCCGTTTCTCCGCCCCCGGCCTGCGCGGCTAAGCAGATTGACCGGCGAACTGATTGCAATCGAGGCGTCAGGCGTTTATTCGAATTACGGACCGGTCAATGCACGCTTCGAGGCCGCCCTGACCCAGCAGATGTTCGGCGGGACCGGCGGCTGCGTGACAGTCAACAATGCGACGACCGGTCTTATGCTGGCTATCCGCGAGGCGATGACACCGGGCGATGGCAGGCACTACGCCCTTATGCCCTCATTCACCTTCGCTGCCGCCGGCCACGCAGCACTGTGGGCGGGATTGACACCGCTGCTCTGCGACATTGATCCGGAAACCTGGAACGCGTCGCCGGAAAGCGAGCTCTGGCTGCTGCGCAAATATGCAGGGCAGGTCGCCTGCATCGTGCCGTATGCCTGCCTCGGCAACTGCATCGACCTGGAGTATTACGAACGCTTGGCACACGATCACGGCGTTGGCATCGTCGTGGACGGGGCCGCATCTCTTGGCTCTATCGATGAAACGGACCAAGGTTTCGGGACCGGATTTCGCCACGCGGTGGTCTACTCGATGCACGTCACCAAAGCCTTCGCTACCGGTGAAGCCGGCGTGATCTACTGCAATGATAGCGAACGCCTTAGCCGCCTCAGAGCCATGGGAAATTTTGGTTTCGGCCGGCCACGCGAAGCGACCATGCCAGGTCTCAATGCGAAGCTTAGCGAGATCGGCGCGTTGCTAGCACTTACCAAGTTGGAAGAATTCGACAATGTCGTTTCCCACCGGCACGAGCTGGCCGAGGTTTATCGCCAGAGACTGGTTGGTTTCCAATTTCAGCGCGTGGTCGGGCGTCGGCTGGCCTATCAGTTCATGCCAGTTCTTCTGCCGCCGGGTTGTCCGGTATCCCGGGCAGATATCGTCTCTGCGTTGCGGTGTGAAGGTATCGGAGTGGGGCATTATTTCAGTCCGCACCTTTTCGAGCAGTCTTTCTTTGCGGAAACCTGCATGGCAGGTAACCTCGCAGTGACAGATCAGGTCGCAGGGCGGGTGCTCTCATTGCCGATGTCGGATGAGATGGCTCAGGCGGAGGCCTCGACCGTAGCGGATGCCTTGCTGCAATACAGTGGCTGCGTGTTGTGAGAAGCGATTTCTTGGATGCAGGGGAACTGGCTGAACTCGGCCTGGAAGCGGTCGGACAAGATGTGCGGGTCAGCCGCCACGCGATATTCTTCAGGCCCGAGCGAATCGCGCTGGGCGATTTCACCCGCGTGGATGCCTTCTGCATACTGTCCGCAGGGCCAGGTGGCATCAGGATAGGGCGCAACGTCCACGTGTCGGCCTATTCCGCGGTGTTGGGACAGGAGAGCGTGGAAATCGGCGACTTCGCCACGATTTCCGCTCGCTGTCTGATCTTCTCATCAAGCGACGACTACAGCGGCGCCACCATGGCCAATGCCACCATACCAGAGCAGTACCGCGGCGCGACGGATGCACCAGTCATCGTGCAGGCACATGCGTTGATTGGCGCTGGATGCATCGTGTTGCCAGGTGTCACGATCGGCGAGAGCGCCTGCGTTGGCGCTGCCAGCATTGTGAAGGTTGACGTGGCTGAATTCGACATGGTAGCAGGCGTCCCTGCCCGTTCAATTGGCAAAAGACAGCCTGACCACCGCGCTCTGGCCGAACGCTTGTTGCAAGAAGAAACCCGGCGGCCCGCGGGCCCATCAGAGCAGCTTGATTTGCGGATATCGCCGTAAGGCAAGAAGCTTTGGCGACTTGGAGAGCAGTGCATGTTCCACGAGGACAACCCTTATGTACAGTTCAAACTGGACCTTATGAAAAGGGCAATGCCGGCCGAGTCCGCGATCGTTTTCGGCGATATGTATATGGTGGACGGTGGCTATTGCAAAAAATGCCTTGATTATGGTTGTAAGCAGGCTCTGCTGATAGATACTCTCGAGACCGTGCAATGGCAGAAGACTCGTATTGATAACCCGTCCTTGGATTTCTTCAAAGGCGACTTCTCGAACCCGCATTTCATGCGGAGCTTCGATCGCATATTCGATGTCGCAATCGCCTACGAAGTACTGCTCCATCAGGCACCCCTGCTACAGACACTTCACCTGATGCTCGAGAAAGTCCGCCACCGAATCTGCATCGTGCAGCCCATGCTTCGGGAGCAGTCACTGCCGAATACATTGATCTATCTTCCGGGAAACACTCGCAAGGATCTTTACCCTATGCCAGTGCCTAACCCGGAATTCAAAGTCTTTGATACCAACCAGGTGAACCATAGCCATTGGCTCTGGGGCTTGACCGTATCCTTTCTCCACTCGGTGCTGGAAGGGGAAGGATTCCATGTCGAATACGAAGCTGAATTTACCCCGCACTCTTTGACGGAACAGTGGATGTTATGGGGTTGTGTCGCGCAACGAAAAGCGGTCAACCTACATCACTGGAGTGCCGTTCGACCCGATGTCGGTTTGCAGAACCCAGGCTGGTAGCAGCAGCCGTGGTTAAGCACCGGGAAGGACCGCGGGCGGCAAACCTGCTATGCCGTCCGCGGTCCCAATGGATGTCACGTCTGTCGCTGCTCAGCCGTACGTCGGCGACGATATGACCGCGTAGGTGGTCGGAGGGCTGCCAAGGTCGTGCCAGGTTCCCTGACCGCTGCCAGAAGGCACTGAGTATCCCATGTCGCCCGTCGCACTGTCACGATACAAAATGTCCGAGATGCCATTTCCGGTAAAGTCAGCAACTCCAACTACCGAATAGGCAGTTGACGAAAGTCCAAGGTCGGTCCAGGTGCCTTGGCCGCCGCCTGTGCCCGGCGCATAGTAGCCGGTGTCGCCGGTTGCATTGTCACGTAACAATATGTCCGATACCGAACCACCGGTGAATTTGCCGATTCCGACGACTGAGTATGCGGTTGATGGACTTCCAACCCCAACCCAGGTGCCCTGTCCGCCACCGCCCGACGGCATCGCGATATAACCCATCTGACCCGTCGAAGTATTCTGCATCAGAATGTCCGAGGTGCCATCGCCGTTGAAGTCGCCAATTCCGACCACGGAGTACAACAGGGACGGCGAGCCGAGATCCTGCCATGTATTCGGGCCGCTGGAACTCAACGAAAAATAACCCATGTCACCGGTTGAAGGATTCCGGAACAGGATGTTGTCCTGGCCGTTGCCGGTGAAATCGCCATCCCCGGCCACGGTATAGGCGGTTGACGGATCGCCGATATCAACCCAGGTGCCCGTGCCGCCAGGCGATGCCGGTGGTGTATAAACACCCGTATCACCCGTCGCACCGTCTCGGAACAAGACTTCCGCAGTGCCGCCCCCGGTAAAGTTACCCACACCAACAATCGAGTACGCCGTCGACGCGTCACCAAAATCGATCCAGGTGCCCGGGCTGCCGCTTGACGGTACCGCATCATAGCCCGCATCGCCGGTGGAATTGTTCCGCAACAAGATATCTGTCGTTGTTCCACTGCTGATGGTGCCGCTGACCGACACGCTGCTGGTGGCGCTGCCCGTGGTTGTCCCATCGTTGACGATCCAATCGATGGTGCGGCTGTCGTCGGTGCCGCCACTGGTAGGGTTGTTGGCAGAGGATGAATAGGCGATGGAGTCTAGCTCGGTCTGGTAGCTACCGACAGACGCCGCGCCGGAAAGCGTGAGAGTCCCTGTAGCCGTGTCATAGTAGCTGATGATGCCGGATTGGGGCGATCCCACTGTCAGTGTATCGCCTGCCAGAAAGCCTGCGGTAATGGCAATCGTGGCGCCCGTCATATTCGAAGATTCCGAATCGGTGACAGTCAGGCCTGAATTGAGTGTCGCTGGCGAACCTCCGGCGGTATAGCCCGCACTGGCCCCAGCGGTAACGACCGGCCCAGGTGGCGTTGGTCCGGTGACCGTTACGCTGCTGTTGCCGTTGCCCGTGGTGGTCCCATCGTTGGCGATCCAACCGACAGTGCGGCTGTCGTCGGTGCCGCCACTGGTCGGATCGACGGCGGAGGACGAATAGGTGATAGAGTCAAACTCAGTCTGGTAGGTACCGACAGCGGCAGTGCCGGACAGCGTGAGAGTCCCGGTAGCAGTGTCATAGTTGCTGATGATGCCGGATTGGGGCGAGCCCACGGTCAGTGTATCGCCTGCGAGAAAGCCTGCGGTAATGGCGATCGTGGCACCGGTCAGATTCGAAGATTCCGTATCAGTGGCGGTGAGGCCTGAATCGAGTGTCGCCGGCGAACCTCCGGCGATGTAGTTCACGTTACCGCCGGCTCTGACTATCGGTCCGGGGGACGACGAGCCGGATTCGCTGATCAGCGTGTCGACCGCCCCTTGCGTCACCTGGAAGCTGCCGGCCGTTCCGCCCGACGATCCCACCGTGAACGTGCCGGATTGGAAGTTGGCAGTATCGCCGCTGTCCAGGATGGTGGAATAGATCGTGCTGCCGCTGGTGTTCTCGAGGGTCAGGCTGCCGAAGCCCGATCCGGCGCTGTAGATCAGTGTGCCCATCGTGTTGGCACCGATATCGATCGTATCGCCGGTTTCGAAGCCGCTGATCTGCCCCGAACTGTCGCCATTGAACAAGCCTGGCGTGTCGAATTTGAGCGTGCTGGAGACCGCCGTGTTGGCGTTCACGAAGACGATTCCGGATGGGGAAACGGTGCTCTGCTGGGCGATCTCCAACACGCCGCCATCGATGGAGAACGCATCATTGTTCATCAGTGCGGACGTGACGTCGACAGAGCCGCCGTTTACGTGCACTTCCTGGTTGTCGAGCGTGCCGCCCAGAACAAGCAGCGTGCCGCCGTTGAATTCCCCTGCTCCGCCGTTGTTGATCCCGATATCCAGTCCGCCCAGACCATCCGACATCAGTGTGGAGCCGGTGGCAATCGACACGACGAGCGTATCGCCCGAATCGACTTCGATGTTGCCGATATCGGTGAACAGCCCGCTCACGGCGACGGTGCCGGCCAGCCCGTTCAGCGTCGAGCCGCCATCCAGCGTGCTGCCATTGTCGAACGCGATCGTCGCTCCGCCGGACAGGTTGAGCGTGTTGCCGCTCAACTCCTGGCCGGTGAATGTCAGAATGTGCGCACCGCCAGGATCGTCAGCCGTGTCCCCGGTCGCCGGAATTCCGGTTGGCGTCCAGTTAGCAGAGTTTGCCCATGCGGTACTGCTCGTGCTGATCCAAGTCCAGGTCGACGGCGCCGCTGTACTCATTCCGATATTCCCTTTCGGTACTGAAACTTTGTAAAGAATGCCCGGGAGTTCGATACGTAAGCAACGCGCGAAACCGCGAGCTACCTCACATTCGCTCGTGCAGCTTACCGGAGTGAATCGGACATGGGATTGGCCGCTTGCGCGATCGGCGACGGTCTTTCACGCAAGTAATATTGACAATGCGCCCGGTTCGCTCCAACGTGATTGTCGCTGCTGCCTTCCCAGTACACTTTTGGGAGAGCAGACCAATGCCGCCGCAAATCACCCCAATCTAGGCACCGCGCGAATACGTGAACGATTGCCGCGCCTGTCACCTCGAACATGACTCGGAGAATTCGAATGAAAGCGTTGCTGCTTGCCCGTGCCGCGTCCGCACTGGTGTTGACAACCATCCTCGCCGGCGGGGTCGGCGCAAGCGCTTTCGCCCAGACCGCGGCAGCGCCGGCGACACCTCCCGCCGCGGCCGCACCCTCCGGCGCGACGTCGTCCGGAACGGCAACCACCACCGCGCCGAGCACCAAGACCGCCACGCACCACACGATGATGCACGCGAAGCACGCCACCAGCAGTACATCCCAGACGATGACGCAGATGGCGGAGCAGCGGATCACCGATCTGCATGCGCGCCTGAAGATCACTGCGGCGCAGCAGGCGCAATGGGATCAGTTCGCCCAGGTGATGCGCGATAACGGCAAGGATCTCGACGCGGCGTATCAGCAGCGCGCGGCCAACTTCGACAAGATGAACGCGGTCGAGAACATGCAGTCCTATGCGCAGATCGAGCAGACGCGGACGCAGGATATGCAGAAGCTCGTGCCGGCCTTCCAGGCGCTGTACACGTCGCTGTCCGACCAGCAGAAGCAGCAGGCCGATCAGTTGTTCCGCAACCAAGCGGCACGCTCCTCCCAACGCCACGGCGCAGCCGTCACCCACTGAGCGTCGGCAACCTCGTCCACTATTCTAACCTCTCCCGCGCTACGCGCGGGAGAGGTCGATGGTGCGCAGCACCGAGAGTAAGGGTGAACGGGCCGCACCGTAGCAGGTGTAGCGTGCCGACCCGATCACCCTCACCCTCGTGCGCCTGCGCGCCCTCGACCTCTCCCACTGCGTGGGAGAGGTTATCTGCGGGGGCGAGGTGTAGTTTCACGCCGCTGTGACCTCTGCGTCTGCCGCCCCGCCGCCAACGCGCGGCCGCTCGCATCACACAGCCCTTGCCGCCTCCCTGCCCTCCCCCTATAGCGCCGAAGCTTCGAGGAGGGACCATGGCCGCCACCACCGAACTCGTCGTCGAGAACTCCGCGCTCGCCGTGCAGGCGGCCATATTGGCGAGACCCATGACGCCCGAACGGCGCATGGCGGACGCAATCCGAGCCCTGGCGATCGACGCCACCGAGGCGTCCAAGTCCGGCCATCCCGGCCTGCCGATGGGTATGGCGGACGTCGCCACCGCCCTGTGGACCCGGTTTCACAAATTCGACGCCGCCGACCCGCACTGGCCCGACCGCGACCGCTTCGTCCTCTCCGCGGGCCACGGCTCCATGCTGCTCTACGCACTGATCTACCTGACCGGCTATGCCGGCATGACGATCGAGGACATCCGCAACTTCCGTCAGTTGCATTCCCCCGCCGCCGGCCATCCCGAACACAGCGAGCACCCGGCGATCGAGACCACCACCGGGCCGCTCGGCCAAGGCATCGCGACCGCCGTCGGCATGGCGTTGGCAGAACGCATGCTGGCGGCGCGCTTCGGCAAGTCGCTGGTGGATCATCGGACCTGGGTCATCGCCTCGGACGGCGACATGATGGAGGGCATCAGCCACGAGGCGGGCGCACTGGCCGGCCATCTGTGCCTGTCCAAGCTCACAGTGCTCTATGACGACAACCACGTGTCGATCGACGGCGACACCGCGCTATCGTTTTCCGAGGACGTGGCAAAGCGCTTCTCCGCTTATGGCTGGGCCACCAAGCACGTCGATGGGCACGACCCGCAGCAGATCGCCGCCGCGTTGTCCTTTGCCGTGCGCTCGAAGAAGCCGACGCTGATCCTGTGCCGCACCATCATCGGCCTGGGCGCGCCGCACAAGGCCGGCACCAACGCGGTGCACGGCTCGCCGCTCGGACCGGTTGAAGCCGCCGGAGCGAAGGCCGCACTCGGCTGGCACGAACCCCCGTTCACCGTCCCGCAGGACCTGCTGGAGCGCTGGCAGGCCGTGGGCGCTCGCGGTGCCGGCCCGCGCCGGGCCTGGCTCAAGCGCCTGGCGCACAACTCGATGCGCGCCGACTTCGAGCGCGCCATCTCCGGCAAGCTGCCGGACAACTGGCACGATGCCGTGGCGGCGCTGAAGCAGGGCATCGCCGAGAGCAAGCCGAAGATCGCCAGCCGCGCGGCCAGCCAGCGCGCACTCGAAGCCCTGGTGCCGGCGACACCGGAACTGGTCGGCGGTTCAGCCGACCTCACCGGCTCCAATCTCACATTTGTGAAGGGGATGGGCAGCGTCACGCCGGGCAACTACGCCGGGCGCTACATCCATTTCGGCGTGCGCGAGCATGGCATGTGCGCCGCGGCCAATGGAATGGCGCTGCACGGCGGGCTGATCCCCTACACCGGCACATTCTTCGTCTTCACCGACTATATGCGCCCGGCGATCCGCATGGGCGCCATCATGCGCCTGCGGGTCATCCACGTGTTGACGCACGATTCGATCGGCCTCGGCGAGGACGGCCCGACCCACCAGCCGGTCGAGCACCTCTCCAGCCT
>Ga0265338_10009475_pt1 | contig 11604 bp, 13 predicted proteins | sample 42126metaG_FD_193579 | JGI IMG/M metagenome (GOLD analysis project Ga0265338, IMG submission 193579) | Rhizosphere microbial communities from Carex aquatilis grown in University of Washington, Seatle, WA, United States - 4-21-26 metaG | ecosystem: Host-associated > Plants > Roots > Rhizosphere... | reverse complement strand
GCCCGTGGCGTGCACGAAGGCGGCGTACTCGGCGCGTGTCACGTCATAGGCGCCCAGGGCGAAGGCGTGCAGCGAGACCTCGTGCTGCGGCGCCTCGTCGGCGACGGCCTCCGGGGTGGCGCCATGGGCCGCCGCCCAGGCCTTCTCTTCAGCCGGCGAGCCCATGCTGAAGCTGCCGGCAGGGATCAGCACCATCTTCGGGCAATCCGCACAGTCGCGGAAGTGGCTGGCCGGCGCAGGGACTGCGGCGGGGGCGGATCCAGCCGCCACTGGCGGAGCGGCGCAAAGACACACGGACATCACGAGCGCGGATAGGGTCGAGAGGCGCATGCTGCTCTCCTGCATGTATCAGGGCATCCTGATACCAGACCCACTGGCTCGGCGGGATATTGCAGGTCCCGCCGCGTGGTCGTTGCCCGGTCTCCAGAGTCCGTCCAGGGGCTGGCGCCGCGCGCAGGGCTTGTCTAACGTAGACGCATTACCAGCAGGTGGCCGCATGTCAGCACTGACGGATTGGGACAGCTTCTATGTGATCGTGGGCTCGGCAGCGGGCGCCCTCATCGGCCTGCAGTTCGTGGTCATGACCCTGGTGGCGGCGAACCCGCCCAAGGGCATCGCCGAGGCCGGTGCCGCCTTCAGCACCCCCACGGTGGTGCATTTCACTGCGGTGTTGATGCTCTCGGCATTGGCACGCATCCCCTGGGGCAGCATCGAACCCGCCTCGGTGACCTTCGGCTTCATCGGCCTGGTGGGCACGGTGTACGTGCTGTCCATCTCCCGGCGCATGGTCACCCAGACCGCCTACAAGCCGGTGTTCGAGGACTGGGCCTTCCATGCCATCCTGCCGCTCTTGGCCTACGTGGTGCTGGCGGTCTCAGCCTTCGCGGCCCATGCGGACAGCCACAGCGCACTGTTCGGCGTGGGCGCCGCGGCCTTGCTGTTGCTGTTCATCGGCATCCACAACGCATGGGACGGGGTGGCCTACCACGTGGTGGTGAACATCGGCGGCAAGAAAGACCGGGAACGCCGCCGCTAGAGATTTCTAAATTCATTCCACGATTTCTATCGGACCGGGAGGTACCGGTAAATCTGTGGAAAGACCATCCGGCGCATTGATGTCGCACTTGAGCGCGTATTCCCAGTAACCCGCAGCGATATGTATAGATTTGTGTAGCGTGGGGCCCGAGCAGGTGTACTTAAGCATGTACCAGCCATCAGTCACGTACACCTTGTTTGATATTACCTTCACATAAGAGCTGTCGTCTGCTCGGTAGGGTTTGATCCAGATATCTGCATTGCCAGGGTTCAGCAATGGGGTCTTCATGTAATCAGAATGGGTGGAATTGGGGGGGTATTGGGCAAACGAAATCGTCCCGCTAACGCATCCCGATAGCCCCAACGCCAAGACGACACTGATTGCAGCTAGCGTTCCCCTCATGCCGTCTGCCACACCGCCAGTTCGTTGCCGCTGGGATCGACGAAGTGGAAGCGCCGTCCGCCGGGGAAGGAGAAGATGGGCTTGCTGATCTTCCCGCCTGCTGCCGTCACCGCCTTCAGTGCCGCTTCCAGGTCATCCACCGCCATCACCACCAGGGGCGCCTTGGGCGCTTCCGCGGCGTCAGCCTGGAGGCCCACATCCACGTCGCCAGTGGTGGTGCTGGCATAGTCCGGGCCGAACTCCGCCATGTCCCAGCCGAAAGCCTTCTCGTAGAAGCGTTTCGTGGCTGCCAGGTCGCGGGCCGGTAGCTCGATGAAGTTGGGACGGGCCATACCTTATCTCCCTCGCTTACAGGGTGGCCATGTCGATGACGAAGCGGTACTTCACGTCGCTCTTCACGGTGCGGTCGTAGGCCGTGTTCACGTCCTGCATGGCGATCTTCTCGATGTCGCACACGATGCCGTGTTTGCCGCAGAAATCCAGCATCTCCTGGGTCTCGGGGATGCCGCCGATCAGTGAGCCCGCCATGGAACGGCGCCGCAGGATGAAGGGGATGCCGTTCACCTTCTTGAGAGCCTCCACGGCGCCCACGATCACCATGGTGGCGTCGCGTTTCAAGAGGTTCATGTAGGGGTCCACGTCGTGGCCCACGGGGATGGTGTTGAGCAGGAAGTCGAAGCTGCCTGCCGCCGCCTGCATGGCTTTCTCATCCGTCGAGATCAGCACTTCGTCCGCGCCGAGCTTCTTGGCGTCGGCGCCCTTGCCCGGCGAGGTGGTGATCATCACCACCTTGGCGCCCATGGCATGGGCGAACTTCACGCCCATGTGGCCGAGACCGCCCAAGCCGATGATGCCGACCTTCTGGCCCTTGCCCACCTTCCAGTGCTTGAGCGGCGAGTAGGTGGTGATGCCGGCGCAGAGCAAGGGCGCAGCCGCGGCGGGATCCAGGTTCTCAGGCATGTTCAGCACGAAGCGCTCTTCCACCGTGATCTTGTCGGAGTAGCCGCCGAAGGTCACCTTGTGCGGCGTGCCGCCGATCTTGTCCTCACCGTTGTAGGTGCCGGTGAAGCCGTTATCGCAGTATTGCTCGAGACCGGCCTCGCAGGACGGGCACTTGCGGCAGCTGTCCACCAGGCAGCCCACACCCACCAGCTGGCCCACCTTGAACCTGGTGACCTTGCCGCCCACGGCCTTCACGCGTCCGACGATCTCGTGGCCGGGCACGAAGGGGTACTTGGTCCAGCCCCATTCGTTACGGGCCGAATGGATGTCGGAGTGGCAGATGCCGCAGTGCAGGATGTCGATGACCACGTCCGTGGGATTGGGATCGCGGCGCTCGAACTTGAACGGCGCCAGTTTGCTGGTGGCGGATTCGGCGAAATAGCCTTGGGCCTGGATGGTCATGACTGCTCCTTGGATATGCGGCGGCATAAGGCAGATAGGGGCCATCCGGCCCCCGTCTATCTCGATATCCTAATCTTAGACCTGTAACTGGCTCATGACGGCGTCCGCTTCCCCGCGCATCTCTAGTCACCCGCCGGTCACTAGCTGACGCGTAGCTCCGTAAAAAGGATGGGGGCCTTGCGGCCCCCATCGGTCTTTCGCAGGATCACCCGATCAAGGGTTCTGCGGCGCAGTCCACTTCTTGATCCAGGCGTCCACCGTGTCGTGCCACTGCACGCTGTTCTGCGGTTTCGTCACCCAGTGGAACTCGTCCGGGAAGGTCAGGAGTTGGCTGGGGATGCCGCGGCGCTGCAGCGCGGTGAAGGCGCTGAAGCCCTGGTCGTCCGGGATGCGGAAGTCGTTGGCGCTGTGGATCACCAGCATCGGCACGCGCCAGTCCTTCACGTGATCCAGCGCGTTGAACTTCTCGAAGTTGGCCGGATGCTCGTACTGGGTGCCGCCGTTCTCGTGCTCGGCGAACCACAGCTCCTCGGTGGCGTAGTACATGATGCGGTTGTCGAACACGCCGTCGTGGTCGACGAGGCACTTCCAGGGCTTGTTCCACTTGCCGGCCATCCAATAGATCATGTAGCCGCCGTAGCTCGCGCCCAGCGCGCAGGCCCGGTCCGCATCCAGGTAGGAGTATCTCTTGAGCGCCGCGGCATAGCCCTTCTGCAGGTCCTCCAGCGGCCGGTCGCCCCAATGCTGCGAGATGGCGTCGGTGAAGGCCTGGCCATAGCCGGTGGAGCCGTGGAAGTTGATGGCCACCACCGCGAAGCCCTGGCCGGCGTAGGTCTCCGGGTTCCAGCGGTAATGGAAGTCGTCGGTCCAGGCGCCCTGGGGGCCGCCGTGCACGATGAAGGCGATGGGATACTTCTTGCCCTCCACGTAGCCCACCGGCTTCATCACGTAGCCCTGCACCTTGTCGCCGTGCCAGCCCTTGAAGGTGAAGAACTCGAAGTCGCCGAACTGGATGTCCTTCAGGCGGTCTGCGTTGAAATGGGTGACCTGTTGGGTTCCCTTGCCGGAAGCATCAGCCAGGTATAGATCGGTGGGATGCTTGAAGTCCTGGTGGCCCATGAGCAGCTTGTCGCCCACCAGGTCGTAGCCGGCCAGCGCGCCGTGCTCGGTGATGCGCGTCACCTTGCCGCTGGCGGCGTCGATGGTGAAGAGTGCGCGGTCGCCCCAATCGTCGCTGGAGGCATACAGGGTCTTGCCATCGGCGGAGACCTGCAAGCCGCCCGCGCTGTGATCCCACTTGGGGTCCACTTCGCGGGTCTTACCCGTGGCGATGTCGCGGGCCATGATGCCGAAGCGGTCCGCCTCGAAGCCCGGCACCTTCATGGCCAGGTAATAGAGCGTCTTGCCGTCAGGCGAGACCAAGGGCGAGCCGTCCCAGGCCTTGTTGGACGAGGTGAGGTCGGTGGGTTTGGCAGAACCATCCGCCGGCACTGAGTAGATGTCGAAGTCGGTGGACCAGGGTTCCTTCGGCCCGGCATCGCGCGCGTCGAAGTACACGGTGCTGCCGTCCGGCGCCCAGGTGTACTCGCTGTCGTCGCCTTCCGGCTTGGAGGGCACGTCCGCATCCAGGCCGTGGCTGAGCCAGGTGGGTTCGCCCGTGAGCTTGCCGTCCGCGCCGAAGCTGGCGGCGAACAACTGCGAGCGGCGGCCGTCCATCCACACGTTCCAGTGGCGGATGAAGAGCTGGTCGTAGACGCGGCCGCTGGCCTTGTCCGCCGCGCGCGCATCCAGCTTGGCCTTGCTGCAGGCGAGGTCGGCGCAGGCCACGAACACATCCATGGATATGAGCACGCGCTTGCCGTCCGGCGCGAGCTTGTAGTTGTTCACGTCCAGCGGATAGTCGCTCACCTGCTCCGGCGTGGCGCCCATCACCGCGCCCACGCGCCAGAGCTGGCTCGAGCCCGACTTGCTGCTGAGGAAATACACGTACTTGCCGTCCGCCGACCAACGCGGGCTGTTGCCCATGGCGAGCTTTTGCGGCTGCGCATCCGCGTGGCTGAGGTCCAGCGCCCAGATGGAGGTGACACCCTTGTTGGCTGCGTAATCGGTCTCGCGCACCGCGAAGGCGGCGCTGTTCCCATCCGGCGAGAGATGTGGATCGCTGACCCGGTCCATCATCACCAGGTCATGGGCATCGAAGGGGTGAGGGCCGTCGGCAGCGGCAGCGTTCCAGGCCAACGACAGCAACACCAGGGCGAGGGACAGGGATCGCATGGCAGACCTCTCGTGGATGGGGAGCATCGGGGAGGCATGACATTAGCCTGAAATAGGCCTGGATATAAGGCCTGGAGATATATGGAATTGGGCCCTATATCAGGAGGGGCGCATAATGCACAGGTATATCCAGGAGCGGACATGGCCACCGGTTGGGCGAAAGACGGCGCAGTGCAGGACCAGATCGACGCCAGCATCGACGATGCGGTGAAGGCGGCGCGCCGGCACCTGCCCAAGGGCCCGAGTCTGAAGCATTGCGAGGAATGCGGCGCCGACATCCCCGAGGCGCGGCGCCAGGCCTTGCCCGGCGTGCGCCTCTGCATCGCCTGCCAGACCGAGGCTGACAAGCACAGCCAACAGCACAGCCTCTATAACAGGCGAGGCAGCAAGGATAGTCAGCTCCGTTAGTGCGATGGGCCCGTACGGGTCTGGTCGTTGATCCAGTTCGTCTCCCAGGTCTTGCCGCCATCGGCGGAGAAGGCCTGCTGGTCCTGTCCCGCACCGGCACTGATGTTGCCGAAGCTGAAGCGTTCCAGGATCGCTTTGCCGTCCAGCGTGTCCTGCGCGTAGAACTCGCCCTTGCCGTCGTGGAACTGCCCGTGCATCGGCGGCGTGCCGACGGTGTAACTGCCGGCGTGGGCGAAGTTCAGCGTCCACTGGTGTGACTTCGGTTCGTAGAGGCGCAGCGACAGGAACTGCAGCCGTCCCGAGGGACCCTGGGTATCGATCTCCGCCAGGTCAGCCCGGCCACCCCAGACCTTCCTCACGTCCACGCTGCCGTCGTAGGTGGTCCAGGTCTCGGACGTGGAGAGCGGATGCAGCATGCGCTGCATGTGGATCTTCCAGGTGCCGAGCTGCCAGTCGAAGTCGTGCTGCGCCGGATCCGCGAAGGCGGTGGGCACCTTGGGCGTCTCCGTGGTGGCGGTGAGGTCGCCGATGAAGTTCGCCTCCCAGGTCTTGCCGCCATCGGCGGAGAAGGACTGCTCCACGTGGTGAGCGGTGGGGGTGATGTCCTCCCACACCATGCGCACCAAGACCGTCTTCCCGTCCACCGTGTCCTCGCCGTAGAAGTCGCCGCGGCCACCCTTGAACGCACCTATGACGGGCGAGTCCAGTTGGCCATCGTCGCTGTTGGCGAAGTACTGGGACCATTGCTGGGCTTGGCTGTCGTAGAGGAACAGCGTCATGCCCTCGAAGTGTCCCACCGGGCCGTCCGCTTCGATCTCCTCGAACTCAGCCTGGCCGCCCCAGAGCTTCCGCACCACCACTGTGCCGTCGAAGGTCGTCCAGCTCTCGTGGCTTGAGAGTGGATTCTGCAGGTAGCGGATGTGGGTATGCCAAGTGCCGACGTTGAAGTCGAAGTCGTGCTGCCCATCGTGGCCGGCCAGCAGGGCGGCGGCGGGCGCCGCCCAGGCCGGGCCGGCTATCAGGGCGAGGCAGAGCAGGGCGAACTTTCCGAGGCTGCGCATGGTCTTCTCCTGCGGCGGCATGCCGCTCATGGGCAGGAATCTAGACCTCTTAGTGGTAGTACTAAATATCCACTTTGCTATTATCCGGCATGACCACTTTGGGAGGTCTCCCATGCCTCGCCTCGCCGCCAGTCTCCTGCCGCCCGTGGCCCTGGAAGCCCGGGGCGCGCCGCTCTATAGGCAACTCACGGACTGGTTCCGCCAGGCCATCCTGGACGGGCGCCTGAGGGCCGGACAGCGGGTGCCGTCCACCCGTGGCCTCGCCAAGGAGCTGGGCATCTCCCGCATCCCGGTGCTGAGTGCCTACGAGCAACTGCTGGCGGAGGGTTACCTGGAGAGCACGGTGGGGGCGGGTACCCGCATCGCGCGTTCACTCCCCGGCGCCGCGGTGTCTCCGGCACGTGCCGCGGCGACCGGTTCGGTGCGCCGCAGGGTGGCCAAGCGCGTCGAGGCGACACGCCTGCCGGCGCCCATGTGGCTCAAGAACGATGGCGCGTTCCGGGTAGGCCTGCCGGCGCTGGAGCATTTCCCGGCCAAGGTATGGACGCGGCTCATCACGCGCCATGCGCGCAACACCTCGCGTGAGGCGATGGTCTACGGCGAGGCGCTGGGGCAAGCAGCATTGCGCGAAGCCATCGCCGCCTACCTCGGCACCTTCCGCGGCGTGCGCTGCGAGGCCTCCCAGATACTCGTCACCACCGGCTCACAACAGGGCCTGCAATGCGCCGCCCAGGCGCTCACGGATCCGGGCGACAAGGTGTGGCTGGAGGAGCCGGGTTATCCCGGCGCGCGCCAGGCCTTCGCGCTGGCTGGCGCGAAGCTGGTGCCGGTGCGGGTGGATGCAGAAGGCCTCGACGTCGCCTTCGGGATACGCCGTGCCCCCGACGCGCGGCTCGCTTACATCACGCCTTCCCATCAGTTCCCCTTGGGTTCCACCATGAGTGCCACCCGGCGCATGGCCTTGCTGGATTGGGCCGGACGCAGCGGCGCCTGGATCGTGGAGGACGACTACGACAGCGAGTACCGCTTCGGCGGCCGGCCGCTCTCGGCCTTGCAGGGTTCGGACCCCAGCGGCCGGGTGATCTACGTGGGCAGCTTCAGCAAGGTGATGTTCCCTGCGCTGCGGCTGGGCTACGTGGTGGTGCCGCGCGATCTCCTGCCCGCGTTCACGCTGATCCGCGACGCCACCGACACCTTCACCGCCACGCTGCAGCAGGGGGCCATGGCCGACTTCATCCGCGAAGGCCACTTCGCGCGGCACCTGCGCCGCACGCGCCAGGTCTACCGGGAGCGGTACACGGCCTTGGTGCAGGCGATAGAGCAGGAATTGCCGGGCAAGCTGGAACTGGTGGGTACCGACACCGGCATGCACCTCACGGCCTTCCTGCCGGCGGGCGTGGACGACGTGGAGTTCACGCGCCGTGCCGCGGCCGCCGGTGTGTCCGTGCGGCCCCTGTCCATCTGCTATCTGAAGCCGCCGCAGCGGGGCGGGGTGATCCTGGGCTATGGGGGCGCGACTGTGCAGCAGATCCAGGGGGGCATTCGTATCCTGGGCAGCCTGCTTCGCTGAGGCAGGCCGCGCGCCGTGCCGCGATCTCTAGAAGTTTGCAACCTCGATGAATACCACCCGGTGATCGTGCTTGGTGACCCGGAAGAAGAGTCCGTTGGGGTATTGCATCAAGATGCCGGCACCGCCGCCTGGCTCGCTGTAGTCACCGAACGCCCTTTGCACGTCGAATGAGGTGGATCCGAGCTTGATGCCATTGTCGAGCTGGAACACCGTCTGCACGGGGTAGCCGTCGTCCCAAGTCTGAGCTCCGAAGGTCACAGGTTTTATCACGTTTACCGAGGTGCTGACGGAGTTGACGGACGGAGTGGCGCTGGCAGTGAACCCTATCCTGAGGTTCATCGAGTAATAGTTCCAGGCAGCCACGTTCCCCTCCGAATCGGTATCCGCGCTATCTGGCTCACCCAAGCGAGCTCGCACTTCGTCCATCCCCATGCCGAGCTTGACGGGACCGATGCCGACGCCCGGCACGATGAGGTTGCCGTACTGGGTCACCGCCTGCTGCCGTTGTTGCTGGTCCTGGGCGGAAGCCTGATAGGGCTCGCTCGCGCACGCCGGGAGTAGGCCCAACAGCAACAAGCTCGTCGATCTGAAAGTCCGGTTCATGATAGTGATCCCCTTCGGTTGTCTCATGTGCAACTGGCGCCCCAGGCCGCCACCATCTGTGAGGCGACCACATCCTTGTCCTTGTCCCAACGCACCCCATCGGACCACTGGCTGCCGTTCCAGTACTCGGTGCCTATGAAGGTCTTATCGGTGCAATACACTTTGCAGGACTGGCCATCGCCGGCGCAGTCGAGGCTGTAGGCGAGAGCATGAGTCAGCGGCAAGAACAGGCCGGTGAATAACAATACGGATATCAGGCGTCTCATATTCACTCCCTCTCCTACTGCGATACCTCAACGATAGTACATATCCCGAGCGGGGAGGTGACACACCGGTATTGACTGAAACGAGTGTTACATGTAACACTCGTTTCATGCCTGCACCCAAACTATCCCGCAAAGAAGAGTTGCTGGACGCATTGATCGCCTACCTGGCGAAGCACGGCGTCGCTGACCTGTCCTTGCGGCCCATGGCCGCCGCCACCAACACCAGCGCGCGGCTGCTCATCTTCCACTTCGGCTCCAAGGAGAAGCTGCTGGAGGAGGTGTTGGGGGAGATGCAGGCGCGCCTGCAACGCTCCTTCACCGATATGGCCCAGTCAGAGCGCAAAGGTCCTCTGATGAGGGCTTTCTGGGACTGGGCCCTCGCCGAGCCCAACCACGCCATGCTGCGCCTGCTGTATCAGCTGCACATGTTGGCCGCGCAATCGCCCAAGACCTACGGCCGCTATCTCAAGCGCAACTCCCTCAACTGGCTGGGACTCATCCAGGAAGCCCTGCCCCCGGAGCAGCGCGATCCCAAGTTCGCCACCTTGTTGGGGGCCGTGTTCGATGGGCTGTTCATCGAATACATGAGCAGCGGCGACAAGCGCCGCACCACCGAGACCCTCGACAGCTTCATCCGCATGGCCCAGGCCCACCTGGGCTCTGTGCCGCCACGGCGCTGACGCGCCCACTTCGTCTCCAGGAGTCCCCATGCGTTCCCTGTGCTTCGCCGCATCGCTTTGCATCTCCGTCACCGCGTCGGCCACGCCTGCGCTCGATGCCCATTGGGACCCGGGTGCCGAGGATTGCACCAAGACCGCGCACCCGCCGCTTGAGACATATCGCTACGATGCACGCACCTGGATCATCCGCGAAGACCTCTGCTCCACCTGGGAAGCGCCGTTCATCTACCTTCTGGTGGGCGAGCGTGAAGCGTTGCTCATCGACACCGGCGACGTGGCGGACCCCAAGCTCATGCCGCTGGCCAGCACCGTGCTCGGCTTGCTGCCGCAGCAGGGCGGGCGGCATATGCCGCTGATAGTGGTGCATAGCCACACCCACCTCGACCATCGCGCCGGCGACCCGCAGTTCCAGGGCCTGCAGGACGTGACGCTGGTGCCGGCGCAGTTGCCATCGGTGGAGCAGTTCTTCGGTCTCTCCCATTGGCCGGAGGGTGTGGCGCAGGTGGACCTGGGCGGGCGCATCGTCGATGTATTGCCGGCACCCGGACATAACGTTGCCCACGTGGTGTTCTATGACCGGGGAACGTCGGCGCTATTTTCGGGTGATTTCCTACTGCCTGCGCGACTCATCGTGGACGATATTGCGTCGTACCGGGCGAGCGCCCGGCGGGTGATGGAATTTCTGCGCGACCGGCCTGTGAGCTACGTGTTAGGTGGCCACATCGAGGAAGACCGGACCGGCCGCCTCTACGACTGGATGTCGAGCTATCACCCGGATGAGCACGCATTGCAACTCGGCAAGGACGCCGTGTTGGACCTGCCGGCGGCCCTGGATGGCTTCAACGGATTCCAGAGCGAACGAGACGGTTTCGTCATCATCGACTCCCTGCACGAGCTGGAGGCGATGGCGGCGGCGGTGCTGGTGTTCCTGGCGGGCCTCGGCTACGGGGTCTACCGCTGGGTACGCCGTATCAGACGCCGGCGCGGTACGCCGCCATGACATGTCAGACAAACCGTTTCGAGGCGCCGGACTGCGCCTCCCCGGGTACGGAGATGGGTCGTGAAGAAACTTCATTGGGCGCTGGCTGCCACCGGATTGGCATGCCTGTTCGCCGTATCGAGCGCGGAGGCGGGTGATGGGCTGACCCGCCAACAGAACTGGGCGGTGCTGTATGCCTCCGTCGTAGGCAGCAGCTATTACGCCGATCCCTTGCCTGAGGGCTATGACTTCCCGCGCACCCTCACTGCGGTGCTCACCCAGGAGTCCAGCCTCTGCAACCACAAGAAAGGCATGGACAAGACCTCCTACGGCTGCGGCCAGGTGCGTGAGCAGACCGCCGCGCTCATGTACGGCAAGCCGCTGTCGGCCAAGAAGCTGCAGAAGGACGACGGCCTCAACATCCGCATCGCGGCGCGCTACCTCGCCTACTGCATGCAGCGCATGCCGAGCTGGGATCGCAGCGTGATCTGCTACAACAAGGGCCCCTTCAAGGCCAAGGCCCTGACCGACAAGCAGGTGCAGAAGGACAGCTACCTGCAGAAGATCCGCCATCGCATGCAGGAAGCCCAGGATCTGTTGGCCAACATCGACTGAGACACCGCGCCAGACGGCGGGCTTGTTTGACGGATTGATGAACCTGTAACATATGTCAACTGGAGACGCGGGACTGCGCTTCCACCGCATATGGGGCAGGACTTGACCATCAAGACGCCAACCTGGGTCGCCTTCGGGCTCACTCTCTTCGCTGCTGCTACCTCCGCCACTGCGGGAGATGGACTCACGCGCACCCAGAACTGGGCCGCGCTCTACGCTTCCGTGGTGGGTTCCAGTTATTACGGCGAGGATCTCCCCCAGAGCTACGACTTCCCGGGCACCCTCACGGCGGTGCTCACCCAGGAG
>Ga0265338_10009474_pt1 | contig 11605 bp, 11 predicted proteins | sample 42126metaG_FD_193579 | JGI IMG/M metagenome (GOLD analysis project Ga0265338, IMG submission 193579) | Rhizosphere microbial communities from Carex aquatilis grown in University of Washington, Seatle, WA, United States - 4-21-26 metaG | ecosystem: Host-associated > Plants > Roots > Rhizosphere... | reverse complement strand
TCGCGCCAGCCCACCGTGCCGCTTGTCGTATTGACGCGGTTCTCCCAGTCGTATTCCATGTCGCCGTAGCGCTGTCTGCGGCGCTCCGGAGTCGAATCAAGAGCGAAGCCCCAAAGTTCGCGAAATAGCTGGGAACATGTTTTCCCAACACCTTCGGCTCTGGCGTGGTCGCGCCACCATTCGCGAAAGGCAGTCCGAAGTTGTTGATGAAAGTCAGCCGACACGCCTGCATGCTAACAAAGAATGCAGGCCGATTCCCCGGGTCTGAAGTTAATGTCGGAGCGGTTCGGAAAGAGGGATCAGGTCAGCAGGGCCCAACCCTTAGTTAAAGAAGCGGGCCCTCAAGCCCCTTATAGCCTAACTCGCACTCCGAAGATGCACGAGGCTGTGTGCGCGATGTTGCCCTTCTGAATCGCCGTTAGTGCTGGGTCATGAGGATCTGTGATCGTGTCATGGAGGATCATGATCCCTACGAGTTCGTAGTAGGTGAATCGCCGTTGTTCCAGAGGTGACGGTAGGTAAAACTCCAGATTTATTCCCTGCGATCCGTTCACGTGGTCGAAGGTTGGAGGCGCGTAGGTCAGTTTGAGCCTAGTGGTGATGCCGTCGAATGCGAAGTCTCTGCCGCCGCCGAACGCCATGCTCCAGGACTGTTTTTTGTAATTGGTGGTCGAGAGTTGCCCCCACGAAGCATCCGTCCCAACGAACCAGTAACGTGGGAATCGATAGAAGAGGCCCGCGTTGAGGGACCTGATATGCCCTTTAGTATTGTTCTCGGTGCCGTCGTTCGACTTGTGGGCCGTGTTGTAGCCTGCTAGGCCCTGGAAAATCATGTGCCTTGGTTCGAAGCTGAAGCCGCCGCCGATTGCGACCGAGAGCGGAGCGAATCCAGCACCGTTCAATCGGAGGCTCGGCAACAGCAAAAGATATGGGCGTTTGTCGAAGTCGAAAAGCCGGTCCTCTTCGCTTTCTTTTTTTTTGGCCTTAACATTCAATGTAACTGTTTCGCGGCTGCCCAAGTTACCTGCGCCTCTGGTAGGTGCGGTTGGAGAAATCGGGCTGATGGTGTCGGACGTGGAGTTCGCGGTGTCAGCGATTAGTTGCTTTTCATTTAGATCTTGCGCTTGGGTGAACGAGCTGAGAAAAATAAGAATCGCTAAGAAAAACGGCCATCTGTTCATCGATTTATTTCCTTTTCTTCGCGCACGATGCCCTTGGGCTTATCGGAACTGCCCTGGAGATGGTTGATCGCAAACCAACAACCGCTGACGCTTGCGCGGCCCCTCAGTAACAAGCACGATGGGGGTTGGCCCGATATCAGAGATATTGATTGGTAAGCTGGGTGCCCTTCGACTTGGGCGAGTTGCTATTCAGGCGGACGCGCGCGGGTTGGCCTGAAGGCGGAGCCCCTTCTGCCAATGCGTGTTTCAGCAACCGCCAATAAGCGTTTTCGAGCTGCGGTTTCGTGAGCCGGGCGAGGGTCACCTCAATATTGACAACAGTGGGCTGCTGCGTTGGTGATCCATCGTGGAAGCATTGAGGTCCCAAGAGCCGTTTGACTAGGTCCCTGTAGTATGCCTCCAGCCGGCGTCGAGTGAGCAAGGCAAGGCTCTTGCGGGTGATTGAGACTCGAATGTCGGCGATGTCTTCTGAAGAGCGCCTCATTCCTGCCTCCCGGATCCCGCAGCTATCGATAGGGAGAATGGCCTAGGCCGGTCTTCCAATACATTAGTGGTGACGCGGGCTGCGCAGGGTGCTTTTCCCCAGTTCGGGAAAAGGCCTGGCTCTGACTTCCGGAGCTCAGATATCATTGAGCGAATGCAACGATTGCGGCCCAAGAGATAGCTCTTAGCTTCCTGCTTCCACTCATCTGACACTCCCCAGTTTTCGGGGAACAAGGCTACCGCATGCTCCACGTCACCCTCGCTGATTTCCTCTATGGCTGTCAGCCAGGGTTCGAATGCCCCCCAACCACGGACGCCTTCGTAAAATTGAGTGTCTCGACAGAGTGGCGGCTGACTGCGTTGTGAGGCCAGCCGAAGGCGATTTAGGTTTGAGCGGTGGTCGATGAATTGGGGCTCAAGGCGGGATGGACCGGTGGACACGAATATGACTTGCCGACTGTCCAGTCGTCCCATCCAAATATCGAGCAGAAGGATGCCTGAAAATGAGTCCTGATTGTCGACGCCCCAATGGCGTCTAGAAGGAAGATATTCATAGACTTGCCGATCTTGGACGCTTTTGTAAGGAGTTAGAGATCCGTATTGGACTCCAGAGTCGTACTGGGCAATGCGTCGTTCACAAACTAGTCCGATGTCGTCGGTGTGCGAGACCAACCATTCGTCAACGTAGACGAATGAGTAGTCGGGAACTGGTAGCCGCAGACGATGTGCGAGTCTCGTCGTGACGACCTCGCTCGCTAGGGAGCGTGCGCCATTCGGGTTGTTGGTGAACTTCACTGCATAGATACGGCCATCTGAACATCGCGTCAGAACCGCTTGACTAGACCCGGGTAGCTTTTTACAGAAGGTAACGGCTTCAATAGGAAATTCTGGCAAGACAGCCTCCTCGTGATCGGCTTGGGCCGATTAGTTTTCTTAACGCTTTTGCTCGGCGGGGGGGCACGTGGGAGAAGATGAATTCTGACGAATTCCATCCTTCTGATTCAGTGCAGTGTGGACATTGAAAATGTGATAAATAAAAAAAAGTGAAGCGACTATTTCGGGAATCGCTAAAATAAGTGTGCTTTTATTTTCGGAGGTGGAAATGGAACCGCGGAAATTTTGGTTGTACATCATCCGGTATGTTGGGAATGTGGTTCGTGGAGAGTTCGTTAATATGGCTGTCTGTCTGGCAGAGGATGGCGACGGGCACGATCGCTTTGTCGGCTTTGAATGCCTGAAGAACTGGGATAGGCTTCAGGGCTTCTTTCCTAGCGCTGACAGCGTGTTTCTGAGAGGTTGGTGTTTGGAGGTCGGTAAAGAATTGCGTTCCTTAGAACGGCGTGACTCTGCTTTGAGACAACTGAGTTCTGAAGACACAAACATTTCGGTGTTCGCTGAGACTAAGGCGGTCGAAACAAACTCCGACCCGCTTCAAGAGTTACATGCAGTCGCCCAAATGTACTTAGAATAGTTTTAACCAATTTGGTACTGTTGTGTTAAATAGGGAAATGTCCTGTTAAAGACTGTGCATTAAACAGTCGATGGTTTGTTGAGATGAAAACCAAACCGTCTGTAGCGGTCCTTTTATTCCTCACGACGCTTTCTGGAGCGCAGCAAGGATCAGATATTTCTCGAGGTTTCGCTCCCTCTGAACGATACCCAAGAGCGATAGACGCTCCGGTTGTCGATCGGAACTCTGCGAGACAAAGTGAGCGGTGGCGGGTCTTGCTGAAGCGCCCAACCGCGCACCCGAGCGCGGATGTATCAGGCATAGCCGTGGCGGCGACTGTTTTCGCAGGTGAGGCTGCTTTCGCCTACTGGTTGCGTAACCGCGGCCATGAGAGGCGGGCGGTGATCTCTACCATGGGCTGTTTCGCGCGGAAACTTCACATTGCCGACCGAAAATGAGTGTGACTACAACTAAAGCAGCTGAGCACTCGTAACCCGCTGTCTATCACGAATGAACGTATCCTTTCCTTCCTAGGCACTTCCATTGCACTGCGAATTGTGTCTGTGCTCGCAGTCTAGGGAAGGCGCTATCAATTAAGTCCAAGGTCTCACACTGCAGTCATTGTTCATTGTGGTTTGAAGATGCACGTTTGGCCTGAGAGCTCTTCTTTGCTGTCGCACAGCGCAAAGGAGAGATATGAGAAGGGCCTACTGGCGGATTGCAGCGTTCGCACTCATTGGATTATCTGTTTTAGATGGTGGTGCCGTTACCAAGGTTGAAGTGGTCGTTTCCCCTTCCCTGATTTATCTACGTCCGGGGCAAGATACTGTTTTTCAGGCTCTTGTCGTAGGCGCGAAGGCTCAAAAGGTCATCTGGTCAGCAAGCCAAGGCACGATCACAAGCAGCGGTGTATACACGGCTGGAGCAAGTGGCGGTTCTGCCACGATTACAGCGCGGTGGGCTCACGACAGGAAGCAGTTCGGTAATGCGACGGCAACAGTAGTGGTCTCACCCGTGTCGTACTCATTGGCGCGCACCGATCAATTCCCGCAGGCCCTTCCATCACCGATGCCGAGTTGGGGTGGCTTGTACGGGATAGGCACAAAATGGTGCGACCCAGCGTTTTCAGGTTTGTGTTCGATCCGTGTGACGGACGGTGCCACCTCAGGTTCTTCTCAGTCAACCTTACAGACCGCCGACAGCGGGGAACAACCGCTCTTTACAGTTGACTCAAAGCACCTGGTGGTGAAGACGCCCGGCGGCCGCGAATATGTCGTTGGATTCGACCCGACCACTGAGGCTGTCAGTAGGACCCCGATCGCGTTCAGGTACGATTCGGTTGTCGCCTCTCGCCATGATCCGCAGTTGCTGTATGGAGCCGACGGAACGAAGTTGCGTTTCATCCGGATGAAGGCGGATTGGTCTGGAGTCGAGTCGGATCAGACCTTATTCGACTTCGCAACCTGCTTGCCGAATGGGTTTCAGCTCACATGGAGTGGAACGTTCGGTACTGTGCTCGAAGATAACTCGTTTCGGATCGCATTTTCCAATACTGGCGGACAAGGTTCGGGAATTTATCTCGCGGCATACCAAACTGAAACAATAGGCACGATTGGGTCCGGTTGCTATGTGCTCAATACGCGAGAGGGCACTGTTACAGGACCAAATGGTTTTATCGGTACGGTGGACGACGGAGTGAACCCGCTTTTGGACCGTTTCACGGAGCACGAGGGGGGTGGCGGTCAAAATCCTCTTTACGCAATGGTGGGATACTCGGCTAAACAACCGGATGGCAGTTCGGGTTGTTTAGCGGGGAGTTGCCCCACGAACAGTCCCTATGTGTGGGAGGTTGGCACAACGCACCTTCGCCCTTGTTCTATTGAATGCGATGGTCATGCTGCTAAAGGGTATGCCGGCTGGGAGACAGGGAAGCAGTACCGATTGCATCGCTATTCCGATCCTACTCAGCCGCTCATACCAATGGCGCAGTTTCCCCCTGGGTTTCCTGACCAACATGGATCTTGGGTTAACACTGACGAGCAGGACACGCCGCCTGCGTTCCTTGTCAGCTCGGCGGTTAATCAAGCAATACCGTACCCGACATGGGGTTACGACGAAATTCTTGCGGTTGCGAGTGACGGTTCACAAAAAACCTGGCGCTTTGGGCAGACGCTGAACTCGGGTACGAGTGAATACTTTATTGTCCAATACGCCATCGGCGTCGTTAGTCAAGACGGTCGATGGTTGGCTTATGCGAGCGACTCGTGCGGCGCTGGCTGTCCATCACCCGCCCCGCTCGGTTACGACAAGAAGGGTAAGCCTCGCGGGGACGTGTTCATCAGGGAGTTGCGGTAAAGGAGTCGGGCGCGACGCACAGGGAGTTGTGAGAGGGGAAGAGAGTAATCCCAGGTTAACGCCTAAAGGGCGGGCGTGAACCTGTGTCGCCGCATGGTGCAACCGCGGAACTATGACTTGTGGCTGGGGGCAGCGGGCTTGCGGTTCGGCTGGGGCATGGGGGTGCTCATGCCGGGGGGCAGGCCCTTGGTGATGTAGAGAATGCTTTCGGGGTTCTGCACTTCAATGCGTCCGTCGGCGGTGAGCTTGTAGGCGTGGCCGTTCGGATCCATGGGAGTTCCGTGTATGAATCCAGCCTGTTCGATGTCATTCATGCTGGCGGGCAGGTGTCCGGTTTGCTGGCGGTATTTGGCGACGACTTCTTCCAACCGGGTGACGTCTTCATCCACGCGGAGGGCGACGAGATGCTCGACGGCGTTCTGGCGAATTTGGGCTTCCTTGGTGCTTTGATAGGTGGTGTACCAGAGCATGCGCGCGGTATCGAATTCGCCGGCATGCTGCGCCATGCGCGCGGCCAGGATCGGCATGAACTCATTCGTTACCGGGAGTTTCGATCCCCGCATGAACGCGTCTGCAGCCTTGGCATAGTCCTTGAATTCGGTGAAATAGAGAAATCCCAGGTTGTAATACAGACGCCACTGATCGGGATTGTGTTCAATTCCGAATTTCATTAAGTCCAACGCTTCGCCGGGCAAGCCCGCGCCGCTGGGTGGTTTCTGCGCGAGGAAGTTCGCGCCAAACTGATAGGGAGGCAACATGCGCGGATCGAGTTCCGTGGTGACCTGGAGCAGCGGTGCGAGCAAGCGAAAATCACCGGAATTTCTATGATGCTCGTAGCCGAAATATTGCACGGAGCGCGTCCAGTAAATATCGGCGAGCAGGCCGGTGTATCCGAGGCACATGCGCCGCAAGACGCGGGATGACCGGATGTAGAGAGCTTGTTGCGACGGAGAGGTTAATTGCAGGCGATCCAGCACCGTCAGCATGGTCACGCCCCCTGCCATCGAAAGCAGCAGGACGGTCGTCGCGATCACGTTAACGCGACGGGCGGGAGTCATTTCAGGTTCCGGCGCTGGAAAATCAGCACCGCTCCGGAAATGGCCATGGCCGAATAGAGCAGAGCGTAAATGGTGTTGTAGAGAATCAGCCGCCCCGGCACCGCGTCTCCGTGAGCAGCCTGGTTGATGATGTTGAACGCGGAAAAATTGGGCACGAGATAGGCGATGGCCGTGGCGATCGCTCCCGTCAGTCCATGGGTGATTCGTGCAAAGCCGCGCAGGTCATCGGCAAGGCTGCCGATCACAAAAAGTGCAAACGTGAAAACGGCAGACATAAGCGGCGTTGAAAATGTCGAAAAGAAAAGAGCAAGGGCGCAAACGATCAGGAACTGGAGCACGATGAAGTACAGTGCCGCGAGCACCCAGATATCCGCTTTTTCAAACTTGTGGGCGACGTAAAGCAGGGCCAGGAACACGCCGATCGACATGAAGAACGTGTTCACCACCAGCGTGCCGGTGAGGCCAAAAAACTTGCCGACCACAAATTCCCAGCGGCGCACGGGGCGCGAGAGCACGGTGTAGAGGGTCTTGCGATCGATCTCTTTCGAGACCAGGCCGATGCCCATGAAGATGGCGATGACGATTCCGAACAGCGAAACCGCGGTCAGACCAAGGTTCACGACGACCAGGCGTTCGATGTCGATGGAAATTTCACCGACCAGGATGGCCGCCGCGGAAAGCAGCAGGGCAAAGGCGATCAGGTTATACAGGACACGGTCCCGAACCGCTTCCCGGAAAGTGTTGAAGGCGACATAGCCGATACGGTTCATGCGCCAGCCCCCCTGCCGTTTTCGAGAGGCCGCAATTTTTGCACGTAGTATTCCTCGAGCGAGCTGCGTACTGGAGTCAGCGAGATGAGCCGGATGTGATCGCGCCGCAATACTTCCAGTGCAGCGTCCTGCTGTTGTTCCGTGACCACGGCATTGACCATGTCACCGCTGACGCGCGCCTGAGCTCCTAGCGCAGTCAAACCGGCAGGGACACTTTGGCCGCAGAAGACGATCTCAACTTTGCCCTGCGACTGGGAGATCAATTGCGCCACTGCTCCCACGCCACGCAATTCGCCCTGATGGATCACGCCTACGCGATCGCAGAGTGCTTCGGCGTCCGACAGGATGTGCGTCGAGAAAAATACCGTTTTGCCTTCGCTACGTAATTGTTGAATGAGTTCGCGGACTTCGCGCCGTCCCATGGGGTCCAGTCCCGACATCGGTTCGTCCAGAAAGACCAGTTTCGGATCGTGCAGGATAGCCTGTGCGAGACCTACCCGCTGGAGCATTCCCTTGGAATACTTGCGTAACTGGGTGCGCGCTGCGTCGGTCAGACCAACGCGTTCGAGCATTTGGGACACGCGCCGGGAGCGGTCCTTGGCGGGAACTCCGGAAAGCTGTGCGTAGTAGGTAAGCAACTCCTGCGCTGTCAGGTAATCGTAAAAATAGGGTTGTTCGGGGAGAAATCCGGTGTGTTCCCGGACTTGTGGATCGTCAATGCTCCTGCCCAGGATCCGTGCGGTTCCGGATGTGGGAGTGACCAGGCCCATCAGCAACTTCAAGGTCGTGGTCTTGCCCGCGCCGTTTGGACCGAGGAAACCAAAGACCTCTCCTTCTTCGATGGTCAGGGAGAGAGGACGCAGGGCCTGTTTGGGCCGTTTGCGCCAGAACCCCACCAAGTAGCTCTTCTCGAGATCGAGGATTTCAATTGCTGGTGCCATGGCTAAGCGTGCAGAACCATGTCCTTGGAGTGGAGTGTCATAGCAAGAATTATATGCAATGGGAACCGGGCTAGCGGCAGAACCCGGCGCGCGGGGTTACCAAAGTAAAAACGCGGGCCAGAGTTGGCCCGCGTGTTGGATCAGAAGATTCGTGCCGTCTTATTGCTGAACGGCTACGGAGGTATCGCAGGTTGAAATCGTCGACATGCTGAAGCGCACCACAGCATCCGCAAAGGAGCAAAAGTAGCGGATTCCCGAATAGTTCCACAACACGGGGCTGGAGATCACCTGATAGGTTGAGGCAGGTGTGCCCGTCACTCCCGTCAACTGGAAGCTATAGCCGCTGCGTACGCCGCCGGCCAGCACGGTATCAATCAGGCACGCTCCGGCTGAAGTTGGAGGCGTGCAACTGGTTCCACCCAGTGCCGTCATCGTGCTCGCATAGCCCACGGTGGGGTATGCGGAGTTGTAAGAAATCTGCGCGGTGTTGAGCGTGCGGAGTGAAGCCACTGCCGCCGACTCGTTCGCCGCCATACGCGATCGCAAAAAGCTGGGAACCGCGATTGCCGCGATGACCAGTATGATCGCAACCACAATCAAAAGCTCAATGAGTGAAAATCCTCTCGCCCGTCGCATCCCAATCTCCCCAATCCCGGAGGACAAATCCGGCAAGTCCACTCAACCCCGTTGCATTTTTGCTGCCGGAGGCTCCGTAAGGTCAAAGGGTGTAAGTCATTGGAAATACGTACCAATTCTGAGAGTGAGTGCGTGGGTTCGCGGTTTCGTCATCTGGAAGCGTCAGAAGTGACAATTTGTGTCAGGAAGATGGGAGGCCTGGACCGCAGGTGATTAGGAAAGGCTGAGCAAAAAGAAAAAGCAGAGGATTTCTCCTCTGCCTTGTTCTGGCTTTGTACCCTCCCCCAGGCACTGAGCCAAACTGAAAATGTCTACTGCAAGGGGTTGACGGTGGTCGTGCAGCTCGTCAACGAGGCGGTGCCCACGCGAATGACTGCGTCCGCGAACGAGCAGAAGTAGCGGACGCCGGTCTGGTTCGGGGTTAGTGGATCTGCCCGGAACTGGTATGTGGAATTCGGCGTTCCGGAAGTGCCGGACAGAACGAACGAATAGCCGCTCTTGGTGCCGGAAGCGAGTGCGGTATCAATGAGACAGGAACTGGCCGATCCCGGAGGGGCGCAACTGGTGCCCGACAATGCGCTCAGAGCGGTGGCAAAGCCTACCGTGGGATAGCTGGAGTTATACGAGATTTGAGCGGTATTGAGCGCGCGCAGGGAAGAGACCGCGGAGGCCTCATTGGCCGCAATGCGTGCCCGTAAGAGGTTGGGGATGGCGATCGCGGCGATAATGAGAATAATCGCAACCACGATCAGCAGTTCGATCAGTGAAAAGCCCTTCTGTTTCTGCATTTCGTTAAGTTCTCCACCCAAGCATGGGCCCGATAAAACAAATATAACCACTAGACAACGGCATTTCAGCGACCGCTTCCATTCGTGCATTACGAAGGTAAGGGCTTTGTTTGTTTGCACAGATTGGCGGGAGAAAACGAGCGCGAAGAGCGTGCAATGAGTTACGTTCCAAAGATGTTTTGGCTTTCCGATGACAGAATTTGGCAGTGTGAGGTAGCGGCGAGCGCCAAAATTTGTCAGTGGGCGCCGTTTACGAAGAGCAAAAAAAAAAGCAGAGGATTTCTCCTCTGCTTCTTTCCGGCTTGTACCCTCCCCCAGGTACTTTGCCAAAACCAAAACTATTGCAGCGGGGTCTGCGTGGTGTCGCACGTCGAGATCGCGGCCGAGGCGTTGTAACGCACGACAGCGTCTGCGAACGAGCAGAAGTAACGCACACCAGTCTGGTTCGGGGTGATCGGAGCAGCGATCGCCTGATAGGTCGAGGCCGGAGTTCCGGTCACGCCCGTCATCTGGAACGAGTAGCCGCTCTTGGTGCCCGAAGCCAACTGCGTATCGATCAAGCAAGCGCCAGCCGAAGTAGGCGGTGCGCAGCTCGTGCCGGCCAACGAAGCCAAGGTAGAACCAAAGCCGACCGTTGGGTAAGCAGAATTGTAAGAAATCTGTGCTGTGTTCAAGGTACGAACCGATGCCACTGCGGACGACTCATTGGCCGCAATACGTGCACGCAACAGGTTCGGGATGGCGATTGCAGCGATGATCAAAATGATCGCCACTACGATCAGCAATTCGATCAGTGAGAAGCCCTTCTGTTTCCGCATTGATATTTTCCTCGTCTCCGTTTGACTGTCTGGTTGGATGACCAACTCGCCGTTACTATCGCACTCCAAGTGCCAGAGACCCAAGTGACGGAAGTCAGATGTCCTTTTGGTGCAAACTACCTTTTTTTCAATGGCCTTACGCGAGATAGTCACCTGTCCGGTTACCCCCATCCTTGTCACTGTGACAATTTCAGAGATCCAGACTGACAAATTTTGCCAACCAACCGGGCGGTTATTCCTCGCTAAATGGCCTGCCAGTAGCCAGTTCCGACCTGGGGGTGGCGGCGTGCATTCCTTACTGTATGTGGTCGCAGAGATCACCGTTCCCGTCATAAGTTCTTGCTCTAGTGGCAAGTAGGGATTGGACGCCTCCGACCGTTGAGATGGCCTCACGCCGTATCGCAGTATCTGCGCTAGAATGATCCCCGCTGATTCGCCATGCCCAATATTCAATTGGCCTCCGAGCGCGATATTGCGCACGCATCCACGCTGCCAGCGCCCCTCTATTTCAACCCTGCGACCTTTGAGGACGAAAAGAAGCGTCTTTTCTCGACGACCTGGCAGGTGGTCGGGCACGTCCACCAGGCCGCCAATCCTGGGGACTACTTTACGTTCGACCTGATTGGGGAACCCCTGCTGGTTGCGAGGGGGGAAGACCACAAGCTGCGCTGCTTCCACAATGTCTGCCGGCATCGGGCGGGGAACCCGGCTACGGGGTGTGGGAACCGCAAGCTCTTCCGGTGTGGCTACCACGGCTGGACCTACCGGCTGGACGGCGCGTTGCTGGTGACTCCCGAATTTGACGGAGTCGAGGACTTTGACCCGGCGGAGTTCGGACTGGCGCCGGTCCGGCTGGAAGAATGGTTCAACCTCATCTTTGTGAATCTGGATCCGGAGGCCCGGCCGTTGCGGGAGAGCCTGGGCGAGTTGCCATCGCAGGCGGAGAAGTTCGATTTCCGGAACATGAAGTTTTCCGAGCGGCGCACCTACGAGATGAACTGCAACTGGAAGACGTATATCGACAACTATCTCGAGGGCTATCACGTTCCGAGCGTCCACCCGTCGCTCAATCGCGAAATCAACTACAGCGAATATGCGGTGGAGCCCTATCCGCAGTATGTCCGG
>Ga0265338_10009473_pt1 | contig 11606 bp, 10 predicted proteins | sample 42126metaG_FD_193579 | JGI IMG/M metagenome (GOLD analysis project Ga0265338, IMG submission 193579) | Rhizosphere microbial communities from Carex aquatilis grown in University of Washington, Seatle, WA, United States - 4-21-26 metaG | ecosystem: Host-associated > Plants > Roots > Rhizosphere... | reverse complement strand
CCAAGCGGCTGGCTCAGCACATCGACAGCCTGAAGGATACGGACGCGGGCTTGGCCTACGACCTGTCCAATGCCGCCAAGTCGACGTTCCCGGAAAGCGCCGCCATCCAGGCCCTCAAGATCGCGCCGCCGGCGCGGCCTTCGAAGTATGCCGCCTTGGGCCGCGATGCCATGAAACAGAGCATGCTGAGCAAGGCACAGAGCTATCTGGAGCAGGGTCAGCAACAGGAGGCCGGCAACCAGGACCTGGCGCAATTCGGCGAGAGTCTGAAGAAAGCCCAAGCGGCAGCCAACCAATACTTCGTGGCCTACCAGCAATACCAGCAGGCGGGCCAGACAGCCCAGGCGCAGCAGTATCTGGCGGAAGCGTTGCGCGAATGGGCCGACAGCCCGCAGTATCTTGCCGAGACCAAGAAGACTGCTACCACCCAGCAACCGACCCACAGCGCCAACGGCAGCAAGCCCTGCACCGCGGACCTGGCGGGTTACGGCAAGTCCGGCCGCGCCGAGTGCTACGACATGCTGGACGGCGTCCACGGCCCCACCCTGGTGGTGGTGCCCGCGACCGGCGCAGTGACCACGCCCTTCGCCATCGGCAAATACGAGGTCTCGGTGGGCGACATCAACGCCTTCTGCAAGAGCGGCGGCGGCTGCAGCGCGCTGCCGGGCGATGCCGACATGCCGGCCACCGACGTCTCCTTCGCCACCGCCAAGGCCTATGTGGCCTGGCTGTCGCAGAAGAGCGGCATGCACTACTTCATCCCCAGCCAGGACCAGTGGACCTACGCGGCCAGCACGAACGGCAGCGACACCAACCGCGACTTCAACTGCAACGTGAAACTGGGTGACACGGTGGTGAAAGGCCTGTCGATGGTCGTCATCGGCACCGGCAAGGCCAACAACTGGGGCCTCGTGAACTACGTAGGTAACGCCCAGGAGTTCGTGACCGCCGGCGGCGGCGTGGTGGCCATGGGCGGCGACTGGCAGGATCCGCTGACCGATTGCAGCACCTCCCTGGCACGGCCCAGCAGCGGCGCGGCAGATGCCCTCACCGGCTTCCGCGTGGCGCGGGACGTGAACCCATGAAGTCCTCCCAGGTCCGCGACCTGGCCCGCCGCTACTCCACGGGCAAGCTCAGCCAGGAGAGCTACCGCAGCCAGCGGCGCTCGCTCATCGACTCCATCACCGGCGACCATGTGCAGCTCGCCTATCGCCAGGATGAGCGTGTGGCGGCGGCGCGGCCGCGCTTCAACACGAAGTTCCTGGGGCTGGTGATGGTGGCGATCGTGGTGGCCGGCATCTGCGTGGTGCTGTTCCTGCGCCACGGCAAAGGTGAGGGCGGCGCCCAGGCCGCCACCACGCAAGCCGCCACCGCGGCACCGGCTCCCCCGCCGGCACCGGGACCGGACTTGGTACGCAGCTTCGTGGAGACGGATGACTGGAGCGACATGAGCGTGCAGAACTTCGAGCGCCACTGGCAGAGCATAGGCGCCGATGAACAGGCCAAAGCCAAGGACAGCCCCGTATACAGCCGTCTCGTCAGCGCGGTGCGGCAGCAGATCGATGCGGAGAAGGCGGTGGCTGGAAGCGACAGTGCGAACGACGCGCACCTGATGGAACTTCAGAAGCTGGCCAAGACCCTCGGCATCAGCGCCGGCTCTTGAGCCTACCCTCTATATAAGCTGACTATTCCGAACTCTGGGTGAGCGGCCTCTCGGCTGCGCTATCCCTGCTTCGCCGAGAGCCCTGGGATGCATCCTGCATCCCGTTCGCCGCTATGCGGCTCACCCGCGAACGCCCGCACAGGACGTGTGGGCTGGGCTGCTTGCGAAGCAGGACTGCGCAGCAAGCAGGAGATCGCGTAGAGAACCTCTCTAACCGCCTACGTCAGCTCAATTATTCTGAACTCTGGAAAGAAATGGCATCCGGCGACTCGGGCGCCAATCTCTGCCCCAGGCCGATGATGCCGCTACCCTTGATGGGATAGTTGTCGCGACGCACGAACAGCTCCTCGCCGGAACTGGTGCGCACGTAGGTCCCGTTGATGCTCTGGTCGATCAGCACGAAGTTGCCCTTGCGCAGCTCGATGCGCGCGTGCATGCGCGAGATCAGGGTGTTCTTGACCACCAGGTCGTTCTCATCGGCCCGCCCCATGACCACGGACGAGTGAAGTTCGTTCACCTCGACCGACTGGTCGCGGTAACGCAACATGAGCTTGGCCTTCTTGGCCTCGCTGCTGGGGGGCTTGAAGGACGTGGACATGCGCGTCACGTCCTCGCGCTGCCAGAGCAGCTCGATCATGTCGATCTCGTCCTTCTTGCCCTTCACCGCCGCGCGGTCGATCTGGCGGGTGGAGGCCTTCCACACGTCCGAGAGCTTATCCATGGTGGCGGAGGTAGTGAGGGTCTGACCGGCCTTGGCCTGCCCCGCCATGCGGGCCGCGGTGTTGACCGCATCGCCGTAGACGTCGCCATCGGATTCGACGATCACCGGACCGAAATGGAAGCCGACCCGGATGGAGATGTTCTTGCCCTGCACCACCAGGCCCGCGGAGATACGCTCCTGCATGCCGCTGGCGGCATCGGCCGCGGCGCTCGGATCCTCGAACACGGACATGACTTCGTCGCCGATGGTCTTCACCACGCGACCGGACTGGCGCTTGGTCTCCTCGTCCATGATGGAGACGCATTTCGCCACGGTCTCCCGCGCGACGGTGTCGCCCATGGTCTCGTACAGCTTGGTGCTGCCGCAGACATCGGCGAACAGGATGGTGAGTTTTGTTTCCTTCATCGGATGTCGAAAAGCCCCTGTAGGGCCTGGTATCCGCCCCCCTCTGTGGGCTCAATTTACCAATATATGAGCCCCCGGGCCAGCCCAGGGACCGGTCATTTCTCCGCCACTATATAAGCTATCCAGGAGGGGTCCGGGTCGCCGTGTTCCACGGGCGTGAACTCGTCACTGCCTTCCCCGGTCTTGGGGTCCGTCCCCTGCCACCAGACGCGGATGTTGCGGAAGCCCGCTTCCGCGAGGATTTCCTGCAATTCCGGCAAGGTCCATAGCCGCCAGTAGTAGCTGAATGCCTGCTTGAGGCGGGAACCGTCCGGGAAGCTGTAGTGGATATGGCAGGTGAGGTCCCCGGTGACCGGGTCGTACTCAGCCTGGTCCCATATATAGGTGAAGCGGCCCATCTCCTCCCGTTCCTTCTGGACCTTGCCGGCTTCATAGCCGCCGAAGGCGTCCAGCATGAAGATGCCGTCGGACTTGAGTCCCGCCCGCACGTTCTCGAAGTAGCGCCGGAGGATGGCCCGCTCCTTGAAGATCCAGTAACTGAAGTTGAAGGCACAGACGATGTCCACGGGCTTGGTCTTCACTCCCAGCACGTCCGCCTGCACCAGTTCCAGGCGCTTCAGCGCTCCAGGCTTGAGCTTGGGGACGTTGTGGGCGCGGCTCCAGGCCAACACTTCCGGGTCCAGATCGATCCCTATCGCTTCTCTATCAGCCGCGCTCTTCACCCAGGCGCAACTGAAGAGTCCGGTGCCACAGAAGTCCTCCCGCAGGCGTAGCGGCTTGCGGCCGCGCATGCCCTTGTAGAGGCCGGACATGAAGTCGATCTCCCAAGCCGCGTCCTGCACCGAACTCTGGTAGAGCACGTGACGATCGGCACGCTCGGCCTGGGTGGGTTTGTGGGTTTTCTTGTGGGAGACGCGGCGGCTGGGCTTGGCGGACATGGGGCTTCTTATGGTTGAGTCATGGCGCATTCAAAACGCGCCTATCGTATCAGGCCGCGGCCTTAAGTGACGCTAATGCCTCGTGCAGTACGCCCAGATCCGCGCCGGTGCGGGTGCCCGCTTCGCTCAGGTGACGGCGCCATTGGCGTGCGCCAGGGCAGCCGTGGAAGAGCCCCAGGGCGTGGCGGGTCATGCGCTGCAGCGGTACGCCCTCCTGCAGCTGTGCCGCGAGGTAAGGCAGCCACGCCCGCAGGATATCCGTGCGCGAGAGCACGGGTGCCGCCGGATCGAAGAAGCGGCGGTCCACGTCGGCGAAGAGATAAGGGTTGCTGACGGCCTCACGGCCCACCATCACGCCATCGAAGGCGACCAGATGCTGTTCCATGGCTTCCAGGGTCTGCACCCCGCCATTCACGATGATGGTGAGGGACGGGAAATCGCGCTTGAGAGCCGCGGCCACGTCGTAGCGCAGCGGCGGGATCTCCCGGTTCTCCTTCGGTGAGAGCCCCTTCAGCCAGGCCTTGCGGGCGTGGATGATGAAGAGCCTGCAATCGCCCTCCGCCACCGTGCCGATGAAGTCCTTCAGTTCCTCATAGCTGTCCCGATCGTCCACGCCGATGCGGGTCTTCACCGTCACTGGCAGTGGCGCAGCGTCCGCCATGGCGGCTACGCAGTCCTTCACCAGCTTGGGTTCGTTCATCAGGCAGGCGCCGAAGCGTCCCTGCTGCACCCGGTCGCTGGGGCAGCCGGCGTTCAGGTTCACCTCGTCGTAAGCATAATCCGCAGCGATGCGCGCACAGGCGGCGAGCTCGGCGGGATCGCTGCCACCCAGCTGCAGGGCCAAGGGATGCTCGGCGGCATGGAACTCCAGGAAGCGGCGTGGATCGCCATGCAACAACGCCCCCGTGGTGAGCATCTCGGTGTAGAGCCGGGTATGACGGCTCATGAGGCGGATGAAGTAGCGGAAATGGCGATCGGTGTAATCCATCATCGGCGCCACGCTGACGCGGTGCCCCATGGCATCCAGTCCAGCCTGATTCACGGGTACATCCAGGTGTGACGCCAGCCCTGGTCGCCCAGGAGATAGCGTTCGCGCTCGTGCAGGCGCCCTTCCTTGGAAGACCAGAACTCTATGAGGTTCGGCACCAAGCGGAAGCCGGACCAGTGGCTTGGCCGCGGCACTGGCTTGCCTTCAAATTTCCTCTCGAACTCGGCGAAGTCACGATGCAGGGTATCTTTGTCCGGCATCTCTTCCGATTGCTGGGATGCCCAGGCGCCAATCTGGCTTACGCGCTTTCGGCTGGACCAATAAGCATCCGCCTCGGCGTCGCTGACGTCCTCGGTCACGCCTTCGATCCGCACTTGTTCCAGCAGAGGTTGCCAATGGAAGCACAGAGCGGCGCGGGGCTCCTGGCCCAGGTCGCGCCCCTTGTGGCTCTGCTTGTTGGTGTAGAACACGAAACCCCGGGCGTCGAAGTGCTTCAGCAGCACGATGCGCAGGGTAGGACGACCGTCCGGCGCCACGGTGGCGAGCGCCATGGCGGTGGGCTCGAGGATGCTCTTCTCTGCCTTGGCTTTCTCGAAAAAAACGCCGAAGCGCTGGAGCGCTTCGGCGTAGAGCTTGTCGGTAGTCTGCTGCATGGCCCTATTTTAGCTCTCTAAGGCCACACAAATCTGACTAAGAACCATGCCTAGAAGCGTTACGAGCGACGGCAGGGCTAGGCGCGCGAGGCAAGCGAGAGGGAGTTGCACTCTTGTGTGCATGACCGACTGCGAGTCCGAAGCGCAACAACGCCCTGCCGAGCGCAGTAGCTTCTAGGCTGCTGCCTCTGAGGCACGGCCCGCTTTCTTGCGGTCCTGTTCCTTCAGATGCCGCTTGCGCAGACGGATGTTGAGCGGCGTGATCTCCACCAGCTCATCATCCTCGATGAACTCCAGGGCCTGCTCCAGGGTGAAGCGCAGCGCCGGGGTCAGCAGGATGTTCTCATCGCGGCCTGCGGCACGGATGTTGGTGAGCTGCTTGGTCTTGAGCGGGTTCACCGTGAGGTCGTTGTCGCGGGCATGGATGCCCACGATCTGGCCTTCGTACACGTCCTCGCCGGGACCCACGCAGAGGCGGCCGCGTTCCTGCAGGTTGAACAGGCCGTAGGGCACGACCTTGCCGGTGCCGTTGGAGATGAGCGCACCGTTGGCGCGCTGGCTCATGCCCACGGACTTGGCTGGTGCGTACTTCTCGAACACGTGGTGCAAAAGACCGGAGCCGGAAGTCATGGTGCGGAAGTCGGTCTGGAAACCGATGAGGCCACGGGCCGGGATGATGTAGTCCAGGCGCACGCGGCCCTGGCTATCCGAGCGCATGTCCTGCAGCGCGCCGCCGCGGGAACCCAAGGCTTCCATGATGGCGCCCTGATGGCGGTCTTCAACATCCACAGTCAGGTTCTCGTAGGGCTCGTGCCGCTCGCCGTTCACCTCGTGATAGATCACCTGCGGACGCGCCACGGCGATCTCGTAGCCTTCGCGGCGCATGGTCTCCAGCAGCACGGAGAGGTGCAGTTCGCCGCGGCCGGAGACGCGGAATTTCTCCGTGTCCTCGCTGTCCTCGACGCGCAGTGCCACGTTGTGCAGGGTCTCGCGGTACAGGCGCTCGCGCACCTGGCGGCTGGTCAGGAACTTGCCATCCTGGCCGGCGAAGGGCGAGCTGTTGGTCTCGAACATCATGCTGATGGTGGGCTCGTCCACGGTGAGGGACGGCAGCGCTTCCACGTGCTCGGGATCGCAGAGGGTCTCGGAGATGCGCGGCGCCGGGATGCCGGTGAAGGCGATGATGTCGCCGGCCTGGGCCTAGTCCACTTCCACGCGATGCAGGCCCATGAAGCCGAACACCTGCAGCACGCGCTCACGGCGGGTGTTGCCCTCGGCGTCGGTGACGATCACGGGGCTGTTGCGCTTGATGCGGCCGCGGGCGATGCGGCCGATGCCGATGGCACCCACGTAGCTCGAGTAGTCCATCTGGCTCACCTGGAGCTGGAACGGGCCGTCCAGGTCCACCGGCGGCGGCGGGCAGTACTTCAGGATGGTCTCGAACAAGGGCATCATGTCCTTGCCGGGCACGTCCGTGTCCAGGGTCGCGTAGCCATGCAGGGCCGAGGCGTACACCACCGGGAAATCCAGCTGCTCGTCGGAAGCGCCGAGTTTGTCGAACAGGTCGAAGGTCTGGTCCAGCACCCAATGGGGCCGGGCGCCGTTGCGGTCGATCTTGTTGATGACCACGATGGGCTTCAAGCCGTGGGAGAAGGCCTTCTGGGTGACGAAGCGGGTCTGGGGCATGGGCCCGTCCACCGCGTCGACCACCAGCAGCACGCAATCCACCATGGACAGCACCCGCTCCACTTCGCCGCCGAAGTCGGCATGGCCCGGGGTATCCACGATGTTGATGCGGTATTCGGTGTTGCCCTGTTTCAGGCGGATGGCCGTGTTCTTGGCCAGGATGGTGATACCCCGCTCCTTCTCCAAGTCATTGGAGTCCATCACCCGTTCGGTGATGGGGGCACGGGCGTCCAGGGTGCCGGACTGGCGGAGCAGGCAGTCCACCAGGGTGGTCTTGCCGTGGTCGACGTGGGCGATGATGGCGATGTTGCGCAGATTTTCGATCACAGGGGGAATCCGGGGGTAAGGGGCCAAGAAAAGCGCCGAATTATACCGGCAAACCCAGGAAAATGAGGGGTCCAGAAAGGCGATTTTTTCAGTCCAGACAAGGGCTTCCAGCCATTGGACAGGGTGTTTTGACTCGCGTAAGCTCTTTCGCCGTTCGGGTCCTGTCAAAGTCTTTGCCGACGTCTACGGGGATGACCTGCTGATGTTCCGGGGGATGTGACTAAGCTTCGAACAAAATAAGCGTCCACCCCCACGCTTCCTACCGGAAACCAAGGGTCGAACGCAGGTAAACCACGGTCGGCGGCCCAAACCCTCCTCTCCGTGGCGTGTTCTATAAGTTCCTGCAAGAGAGTATTAACGTCATGACGTCCATTTATGTCGGCAATCTGCCTTTTTCCGCCAACGAAGATGAAATCCGCCAGAAGTTCGAGCAGTACGGCGCCGTGCACTCGGTCAAGCTGATCTCGGATCGTGAGACCGGCCGCCCCCGCGGCTTCGGTTTCGTCGAGATGGATCAGACCGCTGCCCAGGCCGCGATCCGCGAACTGAACGGCAAGGACATGGGCGGTCGCCCGCTGCGCGTGAATGAAGCGCAGCCCCGTCAGCCCGGTGGTGGTGGCGGCGGTGGCGGCGGCGGTGGTGGCGGCGGTGGCCGCGGCCGCTGGTAAGCGAACCGCTTCCAAGCCTCTAGCTGAATCCAGCTAAAACGAACCCATGTCTTCGGCTCTACGGGGCCGGAGCATGGGTTTTTTTGTCACTCCTGTTGATGACAATCATCACTTTCCGGATGCCGCCGACCCTGCCTATGATGTCGGCATCCGTGGGGTGATGGATCCCGAACCTCTCGGCGCCGGCGTGGTCTCTAAATAGGGAGAGCCCGGGGACCAGGGGTAGCTTGGGATCCATCGGACCGCATCTCGACTTACCTGGGGAGAACACCATGAACGATTCCAGCCCGTCGGCCTTCGGCAGCCTCGTCAACATCTTCCTGGAGCCCAGGAAGACCCTGGACACCATCCGCCTCCACACCAACTGGCTGTGGTTGCCGCTGATATTGATCTCGGTGCTCACCGTCATCTTCCAGGTCTGGTACCTCAAGAGCGTCGACTTCAACTGGTTCGTGGACCAGACCCTGGCACCCAGTGCCGCCAACATGACGGCCGACCAGCTCCGAGCCGCCCATGACCGCATGACACCCGGCACCGTGATCGGCTTCGGCGTGGTGTTCGGCACCGTGGGGCTGGTGGTCTGGTATCTCATCCAGGCGCTCTACTTCTTCCTGGCGGCCAAGATCGGCGGCCTGCAGCAACAGGGCTTCGGTGCCTGGCTTAACTTCATCAGCTGGACCTCGATGCCCGCCGTGCTCGGCTACATCGCCAGCGCGGTGTATCTGCTCACCACGAGCTCGAAGCAGATCAGCCCGGTGGACATCGACATCACCTCCCTCAACACGCTGCTGTTGCACATCCCCTATGCGGCACACGGCCAGGCCCTGGCCCAGAGCCTGCGCATCACCACCATCTGGTCCTGGGTGCTGATGACGATCGGCTTCTCTGCCTGGACCGGCAAGAGCATGGGCCGCTCCGCCATCGCGGTGCTGGCGCCCTACGCCGTCTGCTATGTGATCTGGATCGTGTGGAACCTCATCTGAACCGGACTGAAGCGACAACATGACCAAGCAACGCAAGCTCCTCGTCATACTGGCCTTCATCGGCGCCCTGGTGTTGCTGGTGGTGGTGGCGCGCCTCAGTAACCGCCACGGCGGCACCCAGGTGGAGACCGCCCAGGTGGAAGCCCGCACCATCCGCAGCTCGATCCTGGCTTCCGGTGAGTTGCAGTACAAGGATCCGGTCGAGCTGAAGCCGGAGGTGATCGGCAAGATCAGCTCCATCCCGGTGGTGGAAGGCCAGCGGGTGCACAAGGGGCAGGTGGTGTTGCGCCTGGATCCGGTGCTGTTCCAGGCCCAGGTGGCCCAGCAGCAGGCGGCGATGCAGCAGGCACAGATCGCCATCCAGAGCCAGAAGCTCACGGTGGCGAACCTGGAGCAGCAGTACCAGCGCCAGCAGGCGCTGTTCAAGCAGCATCTGGTGGACGCCAACAGCTTCGACAACCTGAAGAACCAACTGGACGTGGCGACCACGGAACTGGACTCGCGCCAGCAAGCCCTCGAGGTCGCCCAAGCCCAGCTCGTCCAATCACAGCAAAGCCTCAACAAGACCGTGATCACGTCGCCGCTCGACGGCATGGTCACCAGCCTGCCGGTGAAGGTGGGCGAGACCGTGATCACCGGCACCAACATCGCCGGTGACACCCTCATGGACATCGCCGATCCCACGGAGGTGCTGGCGGACGTGCAAGTGGATGAGGCCGACATCGCCAACGTGAAGCTGGGCGAGGACGCTAACATCGACGCGGTATCGTTCCCGGACCGTACCTTGCATGGCAAGGTGCAGTTCGTGGCTTCCTCGGTCACCGACACCACCAGCCTCACCACCGCCAGCGCGTCCCAAGGCCGCACCTTCGAGGTGAAGATCGCCATCAACGACAAGGACGTGGGCCTGCTGAAGCCGGGCATGAGCGCGCGCGCCGAGATCTTCACCCAGAGCACGCCCGACACCCTGGCGGTGCCGGTGCAAGCCATCCTCTACGACACCGATCCCAGCTCCAAGAGCCTGGAGCCCACCAGCGGCGCGTATGTCTACGCAGTGGTGGATGGCAAGGTCAAGAAGACTCCGGTCACCGCCGGTGTCTCCAGTGATGCTTATCAAGCCGTGACCACGGGTCTCAACAAGGGCGACACGGTGGTGAGCGGCCCCTACGAGACGCTACATCACCTGGCGGAAGGCGCCGCGGTCATCGCGGCCCCGGCTGCCGCCAGCAAGGCTGCCGCCAAGAAGACCCCATGAGCGGCGATACGGTCCTGGAGCTGCGCCAGGTCACCAAGCGCTACGTGATGGGCGATGCCGTCCTGAATGCTCTGGACGGAGTGGATCTCGCCATCCAGCGCAACGAATACGCGGCCTTCATCGGTCCCTCCGGCTCCGGCAAGTCCACGCTCATGAACATCGTGGGCTGCCTGGACAAACCCACCTCAGGCGAATACGTGCTGAACGGCACGCCGGTCTCGCAGCTGGACGACAACGAGCTGGCGCGGGTGCGCAACCGCGAGATCGGCTTCATCTTCCAGAACTTCAACCTGCTGGGCCGTTCCGATGCCCTGCATAACGTGATGCAGCCGCTCATCTACCGCGGCATCCCCATGGCTGAGCGACGCCGCATGGCCACTGAGGCCCTGGGGCGGGTCGGTCTGGCCGAGCGCCTGCACCACCTGCCGAACCAGCTCTCAGGTGGACAACGCCAGCGCGTGGCCATCGCCCGCGCCCTGGTGGGCACGCCCTCGATCCTGCTGGCGGACGAACCCACCGGCAACCTGGATTCCAACACGGCGCGTGACGTGATGGCCATGTTCGATGAATTGCACCAGAACGGCAACACCATCGTGGTGGTGACCCACGACCAGGACATCGCCAACCATTGCCGCCGGGTGATCCGCCTCAAGGACGGCAAGATCATCAACGATACCGTGAACGATCCCAAGCCCGCCAAGGCCGGAGCGGCGCGTGTATAACCTGCTGGAAAGTTTCAGGGCAGCCTACACGGCGATCTTCGCCCATAAGCTGCGCAGCGTTCTCACCACCCTGGGCATCATCATCGGCGTGATGTCGGTGATCACGGTGGTGTCGCTGCTGCAGGGATTCAGCAACGCGCTCTCCGCCAACTTCAAGGGCATGGGCTCCAACACCGTGCTGGTGACCTCCTACCAGTCGCGCAACACCCAACTGGAAGGCAAGATCCCCAAGATCACCACCGACGACCTCCTGTCCATCCAGCACGAGGTGCCGGGCATCGGGCGCATCACCCCGGTGCTGATCATGGCGTTCCTGAACGGCCAGGTGCAGTACAAGGGCCAGAGCACCTTCGCGCTCATCGCCGGCACCACCTATTCCCACGCCCAGAACACCGAGTTCTACCCCGACCAGGGCCGTTACCTCACACCCAGCGACGACGAAGGCCACCGCCGCGTCGCGGTGATCGGCACCAGCGTGGTCAAGGACCTGAACCTGGGCGATGACCCCGAAGGCCGCTTCATCAAGATGTACGGCGAATGGTTCAAGGTGATCGGCGTGCTGCACTCGCTGGGCTCGTTCGTCGGCTTCGACAAGGA
>Ga0265338_10009472_pt1 | contig 11607 bp, 15 predicted proteins | sample 42126metaG_FD_193579 | JGI IMG/M metagenome (GOLD analysis project Ga0265338, IMG submission 193579) | Rhizosphere microbial communities from Carex aquatilis grown in University of Washington, Seatle, WA, United States - 4-21-26 metaG | ecosystem: Host-associated > Plants > Roots > Rhizosphere... | reverse complement strand
CGCCAGAGCCTCCGAGGCCATCCCGGCAGCGCCGGCGCCGACGGTGATCACCACCCCGCCGCCGTCCGCGACGGTCACAGCCCCGGCCCCGATCGTCGTCAACCCGCCGATGGTCGTCGCGCCGTCCGTGACGGCTCCCGCCGCCAGCCCCCCGGCTGACTCGACGCCGCCAGCCGCCCAGGCGCCGGACTCGAGCAGCCAGGCGCAACCGCAGTCCTAGCCCGACGCCGCCCCGGCGGCCCCGCATCGCGGAGCCGCCGGGCCACGGCCCTTATTGGAGATCGTCATGAGCAACACCCTCGATCCCCGGCCTGACCTCGATGCCGCGCAAGTGCGGCGCGGGCGCGACGGAGACGCCCGAACGATCTGGATCGTGCTGGGACTGGTGGCCGTGGTGGCGATCATCGCCCTCGCCTTCGTCATGACGCGCAACAGCGACGCCGCCCATCAGGCAGCGCTCGACCAGGCCGCCTCGCAGCAGCACGCCCTCGACGTCAGCACCCAGGCCGACGCCACAGCGGCAAGCGCCGCCCAGACCGCCGGCGCAGCGGCCGGCGCCGCCAATGACGCCGCCGCCCGCGCGGACCGGGCCGCCGCCATCAACGCCTCGAAGAATGCGGCCGCCGACAACGTCCCGCCCGCATCCCAGCCCGCGACCGGGGACAACGGCGCCTCAACCGCACCCGCCGCGCAGTGAGGACTTCCAGCGCCGCCGCCACATGACCGCCGTGCTGGCCGATGTGGTGGGCACGGCCGCCGGCCTGTGCTCGATGTCGAGCTTCGCGCCGCAGATCGTGAAGATCCTCCGCGAGCGGGACGCGAGCGCTGTGTCGCTGCGGATGTACCTGATCACCGTCACCGGCTTTATGCTGTGGATCGCCTATGGCCTGTTGCTGGGCAGCTGGCCGGTCTGGGCCTCCAATTCGGTGAATCTGGCGCTGGCGGCCGCGATTCTGGGACTCAAGACGTGGCTGGACCGAAATCCGGACGGGTTGCGGGGCTTGACTCCGACGTCACCGACCGCAAAACCCCCTGACCCACAAGATCAGGTCTCCACCGGTTAATCCTTCTCCGGGGGCGAGGGGACGTCATTCGGGAGGATCGACCATGGCCCTTCGTGTCGCCATCAACGGCTTTGGCCGGATCGGCAGGCTGGTGCTGCGCTCGATCTTCGAGTTCGGCCGGCGCGACATCGAGGTGGTGTCGATCAACGACCTGGGCCCGATCGAGACCAACGCCCACTTGCTGCGCTACGATTCCACCCACGGGCGTTACCCCGGGACGATCACCGTCAAGGACGACACCCTCGACGCTGGGCTGGGGCCGATCAAATGCACCGCCATCCGCGACCCGGGCGAGCTGCCGCACAAGGCGCTCGGGGTCGACATCGTGCTGGAATGCACGGGGCTGTTCACTTCCAAGGACAAGGCCTCCGCGCACCTGAAGGCTGGCGCGAAGCGCGTACTGATCTCGGCCCCCGCCGACGGCGTGGACAGGACCGTGGTTTTCGGAGTCAACCACGAAAGCCTGACCGGCGACGACATCGTGGTCTCCAACGCCTCGTGCACCACCAACTGCCTCGCGCCGGTCGCCAAGGTCCTGCACGAGCTGTGCGGGATCGAGCGCGGCTACATGACCACCATCCACTCCTACACCGGCGACCAGCCGACGCTGGACACCCTGCACAAGGACCTTTACCGCGGCCGCGGCGCGGCCCAGTCGATGATCCCGACCACCACCGGCGCCGCCAAGGCGGTTGGGCTGGTGCTGCCCGAGCTGGCCGGCAAGCTCGACGGCTCCGCGATCCGGGTGCCGACGGCCAATGTCTCGGTGGTCGACCTGAAGATCATTCCTTCTCGGGACGTGACCAAGGACGAGATCAATGAGGCCATGCGCGCGGCCTCTGAGGGGCCTCTACGCGGCGTCCTTGTGGTGGAGGACGCGCCTCTGGTTTCGGTGGACTTCAACCACGTCGCGGCGTCTTCGACCCTCGCCCTGCCCCAAACCCACGTGGTCGAAGGCAAGCTCGCCCGGGTGCTGTCCTGGTACGACAACGAGTGGGGCTTCTCCACGCGGATGGCCGATGTCGCCCTGGCCATGGGCAAGTTCCTCTAGGCCATGGCATTCCGGACGCTGGACGAGGCGGAGGTTGGCGGCAAGCGCGCCCTCGTCCGGGTCGACTTCAACACCCCCATGGAAGATGGCCGTGTCGCCGACGACACCCGGCTCAAGGCCGCCCTGCCGACCATCGAAGACCTCCGCCGGCGCGGGGCCAAGGTGATCCTGCTGTCGCATTTCGACCGACCCAAGGGAAAACCCGTCCCATCGATGAGTCTGCGGCCCCTGGCCCAGCCCCTGTCCGAGCTGCTAGGCGCCCCGGTGGCCTTCGCCGATGACTGCATCGGCGAGCCGGCGCAAAAGGCCGTAGGGCGGATGAAGGACGGCGACGTGTTGCTGCTGGAGAACCTGCGCTTCCACGCCGGCGAAGAAGCGAACGACCCTGACTTCTCCAGGGCCCTTGCGGCGCTGGGCGACCTCTATGTCGATGACGCCTTTTCCGTGGCGCACCGGGCGCACGCCTCCACCGAAGGGATCACCCATCTGCTGCCCGCCTACGCCGGCCGTTCGATGCAGACCGAGCTCGAACACCTGGAGAAGGCGCTGGGATCGCCGGCCCGGCCGGTGATGGGCGTGGTGGGCGGCTCCAAGGTCTCGACCAAGCTCGACCTGCTGGAACACTTGCTGGGCAAGCTGCAATTCCTGGCCATCGGCGGGGGCATGGCCAACACCTTCCGCTTCGCCCAGGGCTACGATGTCGGCGCTTCGCTCTGCGAGAAGGACATGGCCGAAACGGCCCGGACGATCCTTAAGACGGCTGAGGCGAGAGGCTGCCATCTGCTGTTGCCGACCGACGTCGTGGTGACCCAGGAGGTCAAGCCGGACGCCGCCTGGCGGGTGGCCGAAATCGGCCATTCCATCCAGCCGGGCGACCGGATCGTCGATGTCGGGCCCAACAGCCTGGCCCAGATCCTGGACGCCATGTCGATGTGCAAGACCCTGGTCTGGAACGGACCGCTTGGGGTGTTCGAAGTCCCGCCCTTCGACAGGGGCACGGTGGCGGCGGCGCGCCACGCCGCGGAACTGACGAAGTCCGGCAAACTTATTGCAGTGGCCGGGGGAGGAGACACGGTGGCGGCTTTGCATGCGGCTGGCGTGGCGCAAGACTTCACCTTCGTCTCGACAGCCGGCGGCGCCTTCTTAGAATGGATGGAGGGCAAGACGCTGCCCGGCGTGGCGGCGCTGCAATCGTGATCGCGACGCCGGTACGGAGCATGAAGGGGAAGTGTTATGAGCGATAACGTGGCCCGGATTTTGGACTATTATGAAAGTGACTGTCCGGGGACTAAGGCAAATTTGGCCAGGATCCTGCTCCACGGTCGCCTCGGCGGCACAGGTAAGGTGCTTATTCTTCCTGTAGATCAGGGAATTGAACACGGACCTGATAAGAGCTTTGCTCAAAATCCTCCAGCTTATGACCCCCATTATCATTTTCAACTTGCGATAGACGCCGGGCTGAACGCATTTGCTGCTCCCCTGGGCCTTCTCGAAGCCGGGGCGGCCACGTTTGCCGGGCAGGTTCCGCTGATTCTAAAGTTGAACAATTCGAACGCACTGTTTCCAAAGGAGAGCCCCAAAGACCAAGCCATCACCGGCAGCGCAAAAGATGCACTCCGCCTAGGCTGCTCTGCGATAGGGTTGACGATATATCCGGGGTCCCCAACATCTTTGGACATGATCGAGGAAGCCAGGGAGTTGATTGCCGAAGCAAAGTCTTACGGTTTGGCCGCAGTAGTGTGGTCCTACCCCCGAGGCGGCGACCTAAGCTCGCAAGGTGAAACGGCATTGGACGTCTGCGCATACGCGGTTCAAATTGCAGCGATTATTGGAGCGCACATAATTAAGGTAAAGCTACCGACTGAATATATAGAGCAAGATGGTGTGGAGTTGTTGTACAGCAAGACGCACGTCCATTATAAAACATTGGCAGAACGCGTTCGGCATGTCATGAAGAGCGCCTTCAATGGTCGCCGGATCGTCCTATTTTCGGGTGGCGAGAAGAAAGATGAGGAATCCATCCTCGATGAGGCGCGGGCGATTCGCGACGGAGGCGGAACGGGCTCAATCATTGGGCGAAATTCTTTCCAACGCGAACGAACGGACGCCATTCGAATGCTGAGCGATATAATTGAGATATATAAGGTCGCTAGCTAAAGAACACTCAGACCTTTAGATAGTCTTATGAAATCCTTATATTCTGGAGTCTTGTGCCAGGGATACCTAATGGGCGCCTTGTTCATTCGTTGGCCTACGAACTGCGTATGGAAGGTACTCGTATCTACCTCATATAGAACACAATATCTACACTTCCAATAAGGAGCCTGCTGCTCCCGAATTTTCTCGAATTGATAAAAAGTCGTGCCGCGAGTCGTAGCGCCCTCAACAACAAGGACCGAAGCATCTTCCCCGTAAATACACCTGATAAGGCCAATCTTTTCGGCGCAGTATGGGAACTCCATCGGATCCGTCGCATTCGCCTTGTGAATTCGATCAATTACTTCGATCGGAACACTGCCAAGATTGCCCGCAAGCCATCCTCCCAAAAAAGCTCCGCTGCGTCCCAACCCAAGGACAAAGTCTGGCTCAAATCCATCTGTCTTAATCTGGCGAAGTAGATCAAGGCCCCGACGCTCAACCGCCGAGAAACTATCAACTCTTGAATTTTGCCAATTTTGGATCCACAGGCGTATTTGAATAATTGACGCAATTCCTCCGATGGTCGCCAGAACCGCTAGGATTGCGTTGCCCACAGACATGGCCACACTATGAAACTAAGTTGGCATTGTGACAACTATAACTTGATCTTGGCTCGCTCTACGCGCGGTGACCGAGGATCTGACTGTGCAGCTGTTTCTGGACACCGCTCGCACGACTGTGCGGCGCAATCTAGCGGCGACCGACCTTGTGGACGGCGTCACCGCTAATCCGCCTCGGATCATGAAGTTGCGAGTCCCGGCTATGGAGAGCTGAAAAGGCGGCGCAGGCAGTCCGCAACAGCACTGGTTGCGGTTTTCCGAACGCCTCCTAATTAAGGAGCCAGGAGGCTTCCATGATCGAACGCAGACCCCAGGACGAGCTAGGACGGTTCCAGTTCGGATGGCTCGACACCCGGCATCACTTTTCCTTCGGCGACTATCGCGACCCCGACCGGATGGGCTGGGGCGCCCTGCGTGTCTGGAACGACGACGAAATCGCGCCCAACACCGGCTTTCCGCCGCATCCGCACGCCGACATGGAGATCATCACCTACGTCCGCGAGGGCGCGATCACCCACAAGGACTCCCTCGGCAACAGCGGCCGCACGCCCGCTGGCGACGTCCAAGTGATGTCCGCAGGCTCAGGCATCCGGCACGCCGAATACAATCTGGAGTCAGGCCCTACCAAGATCTTCCAGATCTGGATCCAGCCGCGCGAACGGGGCGGCGCGCCGTTCTGGGATCAGAGACCCTTCCCCAAGGCCGACCGCTCCGGGCGTTTCGTGGCCCTGGCGAGCGGCTTTGGCGAGGCGGACGTCCTGCCGATCCGCGCGGACGCCCGGGTGCTGGGCGCGACGCTGAAGGCCGGCGAGACGGCGAGCTATCCCCTGGACGAGGGCCGCCACGCCTATCTGGCGACGACCTCTGGCGAGATCGAGGTCAACGGCGTCAGGATCGAGCCTCGCGACGGCGCGGCGATCACCGGCGAGCGCGAACTCAAGGTCCGCGCCCTCAGCGACGCCGAAGTGGTGCTGGTCGAGAGCGCCTAGACGACGCAAATGTGACCCCAGCGAACGTGGCTAACGGACTCTTAACGGCCTTCACCGTCTGATGGCGGGATCGCAGGGGAGTCCTGACATGAGCATCCTCGTCTTTCGTCGATCGCTCGCGGTCATTGCACTTGGGCTTGGCTGTACGGCCTGCGCGGCCGGCGGCGCCTCCATGGGCAAGGTCGCGGGCGACGTCGTCGGCGGCACGGCCTGGGTCGCGATGAAGGGCGGCTCGGCGGCCTGGAAGGGCGGCGCCTTCGCAATCAAGACCACCGGCCGCGCGATGGTCGGCGCGGCGCGCGGCGTCCACGAGGAGTTCAGCAAGCCCCAGGCCGTCAAGACGGCCAAGGCCAGCCAAAGCCAGGTCGCCGCCCTCTCACAGTGACAGACTGCAGCTCTCCCCTACCGACGGGCGCGAGACCACGATCCGGCTGAGCCCGTCGAAGCGCGGCTTCAGCCGCTCGGCAAAGTGCAGGCACAGCCGCTCGAGAGTCGGGCTTTCCAGGCCGGGCAGCTCGTTGAGCACGCCGTGATCCAGCGCGGCGGCGGCCGCGGCCAGCGCCTCGTCCAGGTCGCCGAGGTCCATTACCCAGCCGCTCGCGGGCTCGGCCGGACCGCGCACCGTGGCTTCCACGCGGAAAGAGTGGCCATGCATCCGGCGATACCGGCTGTCCTTGGGTCCCAGCGGCAGGAAATGGGCGGCGTCGAAGCTCGCGGCCTTGGTGATTTCGAAGAGGGTCTGGGTCATGACGGAAGGCCGCCCCGAATGACTGGAAACACCTAGGGCAGGCCGAGATATTTGTGGGTTTGCACGCTTAAACGCCAACGGGGGTGCTCAAGGCAATAGGCGACAGCGGATTTGACGTTGGCGTCCAGGGCCGGGCCGTCCATCGGCTGCAGATAGAACCGCTCGAAATCCAGGTCCTCGAACCGCGAAGGATCGACGCCCGGCTGCGGGTGCACCAGCTTCAGCTCCTGGCCCGAGGTCTGGGCCAGGGCCGAATCGGCCTTGGGGCTGACGCAGATCCAATCCAGGCCCTGGGGCGCCCGGAGGGTCCCGTTGGTCTCCACCGCGATCGAGAAACCCCGCTCATGCAGGGCCGCGATGAGCGGGGCGTCCAGCTGCAACAACGGCTCTCCGCCGGTGCAGACCACCAGCCGGCCGCTGGCGCCGCCCGTCCAAGCACGCTCCACCTTGTGGGCCAGGGCCTCGGCGGTCTCGAATTTTCCGCCGCCCGACCCGTCGGTCCCGACGAAATCCGTGTCGCAGAAGGTGCAGACCGCCGTCGCCCGATCGGCCTCGCGCCCGGACCACAGGTTACAGCCGGCGAAGCGGCAGAACACCGCCGCCCGGCCGGCCTGGCCGCCTTCGCCCTGCAGGGTGAGGAAGATCTCCTTGACGCTGTAGGTCATGGCGCCGCTGCGGCCTCGCCTCGCCATTCGGCCCAGCCCCGCGCCCTGAGCTCGCAGGCCGGACAGGCTCCGCAGCCGTAGCCCCAGGGATGGCGAACGCTCCGTTCGCCAAGGTAGCAGGTGTGGGTCCGCTCGACGATCAGCTCGATCAGGGCGGCCCCGCCCAGGTCTTCAGCCAGGGCCCAGGTCTGCGCCTTGGTCAGATGCATCAGGGGCGTCTCGAGGACGAGCCCGGTCTCCAGCCCCAGATCGATCGCCCGCTCCAGGGCGTCGAGGGTCTCGCGCCGGCAGTCCGGATAGCCGGAGTAGTCGGTCTCGCACATGCCCCCCACCAGCCGCCCGAGCCCGCGCCGGTCCGCCAAGGCCGCGGCATAGACAAAGAAAGCGAGGTTGCGGCCCGGAACAAAGGTCGAGGGCAGGCCACGATCGGTCATCTCAATGGCTCGGTCTGAGGTCAGGGCCGACTGGCCTATGGCGCCGAAGCCCTTCAGGTCGAGCAGATGATCCTCGCCGAGCCGGCCCGCCCACTCCGGAAAGCCCTGGACCAGGCCGTCGCGAACGGCCGTCCGGGCCTGCAGCTCGACGATGTGCCGCTGGCCGTAGTCGAACCCCACCGTCTCGACCCGCGGGCGCCGCTCCAGCGCCCACGCCAGGCAGACGGTGGAGTCCTGTCCGCCCGAAAAGAGCACGAGCGCGGCCTCGGAGGACGGGATGGAGTTGGACATGCAGCGATTTCCACGACGGCCCGTCACGATCGCTTCGTCAAGCGAGACCGACCAGGCTGGACGCCCGGCTCTCTACACGACCTGGCCCGAGGCTGAGAAGACTAAAGCCGTCGGCGCGCCTGATGACCTCACTTTATTCCCCAAAAGCCGCTGATCTTAGCATTTGCATGCGTAATTCTTGGCTCAGGCACAGCAAGAAGCCCCTGTCGGACTCCCAAGACACAGGCCTCGGTGACTTCAGAAGGCGTTAACAATGACAAGCTTGACCGTAACCCGATATCAATACACGCAGGAAGTGTGCGACAAATGGACCCAATATCACGGGTTGCTTCCTCTTAACCGATCTCAAACTTCGTTGCTCTAAAACGGCGTTAAATCGAGGTCGTTTTGTCGTTCCAATGACCAACATCGCCGCCTGGGCCGAACGTCCGCAGCCAATCGAGGCGACAACGACGCTCGAGCACGCGCGCCGCAGATTCCTTGACGACCCCTCGATCTCCGCCCTGGCGGTGGTCGATCGCGAACAGCCCGTCGGAGTATTGACGCGCGAGACGATGCTGTCCGTCGATGACCGCACCCCCACTAAGGATGCCGAAGCGTCAAGGTTGATGGCGAAGGTCCGCAGCATGGCCGCGGACACGCCCACTGCCGAAGCCTTGGCGACCTTGCTCACGGACGGCGGCTGCGCCGAAGGCGTCATCGTCACCGATCAGGGCCGATATGTCGGTCTCATCACCCAGGCGTCGCTGCTTCGGGCCCTGGAAAGCCGGGCCGGCGACTCCTCCAGCCAAGGCGCCGACCAGCAGCGCTTCGTGGAGGTGCTGAGCCGCGAGATCCGCACGCCGATGCAGGGCGTCCAGGCGGTGGCGGAGCTGCTGCAGCGCCAGCCGCTGTCGGCCGACGCCCAGGCCTATGTCCAAACCATACTGGACTCCTCCGGCAGCCTGCTCAGGCTGCTCGACGACGCCCTGGATCTCGCGCTCGGCGAGAGCGGGCGGCTTGAGCCGCGACCGGAGCCGACATGGTTGCGCACCATGATGGACGACATCCAGGCCGAGTGGCTCGGCCGCAAGTCGGCCGACGTCGCGGTGCTGGTGTCCTACGACGGCGATCCCGACCTCGGCATCCACGCCGATGGCGCGCGGCTGAAGCAGGTGTTTGGCAATCTGATCGGCGCCGCCCTGAAGAGCACCCGCAAGGGGGCCGTGGAAGCCAGCCTGAAGGCGCGGACCACCGACCATGGCGTCCACCTGGAAGGCAGCGTCCGCGACGCGGGACCCGGCCTTCCCCCTGAGCAACTGGCGCGCATCTTCGAACCGACCGCCCCCGCCCGGGAGTGGACCCGCGCGAGCTGGGCCGGTCTCGGACCGGCGCTTTGCCGACGCATCATCGAGGCCATGGGCGGGACGATCCGCGCGGAGAGCAACGTCGGCGAAGGCGTCACCGTCGCATTTGAACTGTTGGCGCCCAGGCTGGAAGCCCAGGCCGACACCGCCGACGATCGGGCCCATCTCGACCGCGGCGGCGCGGTCCATGTGCTGGTGGTCGACGACAACGCCACCAACCGCATGGTGGCCGAAGGCCTCTGCGAGATGTTCGACTGCACCTCTGAATGCGTCGAGGACGGCGTCGAAGCCGTCGAGGCGGCCCGCAGCGGGCGTTTCGACCTGATCCTGATGGACATCAAGATGCCCCGGATGGACGGGGTGGCGGCGACCAAGGCCATCCGTGGCCTTCCCACGCCGATCAGCCAAGTCCCGATCATCGCCCTCACCGCCAATGCCGATCCGGAAGACGCCAAGGCCTATATCGCCTGCGGCATGTGCAGCGTGGTCGAAAAGCCGATCAAGCCCGAACGGCTGCTGGCGGCGATGAATGCGGCCCTACAAGATGATCCGTCGGTCACCGAGACCGGCGCAGGCGGCTCCGCCAGGGCGGCTTAAGCTAGCGGCGTCGCAGCAGGCTGAGATCGCCTTCGAAGGCGATCATCTTCCATCCCCCGTCCTCATCCTTGAAGATGAAGGTGCAGCGGCCTTTCAACATCACGCAGACGCGCTCGGAATCCAGCGGCTTCACGGCCCGCCCGATGAAGATGAAGTTCGGGATCGGGGTTTCCGGGCCATAGCCCATAAGGTCGGCGGCGGCGCTGAACACCTCCGGGCGCGCCAGGCCATCCACCGCCAGGTTCGCCAACGGACCGGCCGCCAGCGCCCCGAGGACGGAAGCTCGGCCCAACCCGGACCCGTTGTCCACGGCGGCGGCCAGCAGGCGCGCCTTGAGATTGGCCTTCAGCGCCGGACGGTCGATGTGGGCGTCGAACGCCGCCTGGTCGCCGTCGCGCACGGCGACCAGGAAGTCGTGGATGTCGCTGCCGGCGCCGTAGCGGGTCGCTGTGGCGCAGCCCGCCAGCATCCCCAGAGCCGCGCCCGCGATCAGGGCGCAAAGCCTTTGGGATCGCCTCACTGGAACCGCCGGTCGGCGAACAGCGGTTTGGGCGGCTCGCGGTCCGGCGGCAATACCCATTCGCTGTGGAAGCTGAACGCCAAGTCGGCGCAGTGGCGGGCGCGCAGCGCCCCGGGGTCCTTGCCGACCACCTGGATGGGGAGGTTCTTGAAGCGGCGCAGCGATCCGATCACCAGCCACGCCTTTTCGGCGCCCGGGCAGACTGCGCCCACGAACGCCTGGCCGTCGCCCTCGGGCTCGATCTCATAGAGCGCGCCGACCGGCGTCTGACCGCCAAGCGCGGCCCTCAAGCCGCCGGCGCCGAGCGCGCCTTCGGACGCCGGCCGGATGGCGGCCGAGCCGCGTTCGCCGGTCTGGATGATCCGCTCTAAGCGCATTCCGCCCAGCGGAAGGCTTTGGAACTGGAAACTCAGCCCCGTCTCGGCGAGGGCGAGCGCAGCGTCGGAGACCGCGTCGTAGGAATAGATGTGCTCGGCGCTGCGCGCCGGGCCCGTGGCCAGGACAGCGAAGGCGACAGCGGCGGACAGGGCGAGCACGGGCCTCATGGGCCGCCTTCATACACCGCCGGACGGTGAAATTTATGTCCGCGGGGTGGCGGGCGCGCCTGCGCCGAGGCGAGACGCGCCCGAAACCGTCCTATTGCGGGTTGGGCTGGGTCGGCGTGGCGGTCACCGCCGGCGCAGGCGTGGTCGCGGTCGACGAAGCCGGCGGGATCGTGGGGGGCGCCGGGACGGACGTTGGGTCCGTCGGGGCGGGCGTCGCGTCCGAAGGCGTTGGCGAGGGGCCGGCGGCGTCGGGGCTCGCCGCCGGCGCAGCGGTCTGGGCGGCCTGCATATGGCGATGACGAGCCCTGGCGGCGCGCGAATTATAGCCGGAGCCAGAGGTCATCTGGGTCAGCTGGCTATAGGGGATGGGCCCGCCGGTATGGTTCAGGATCGGGTCCGACCGTGTCGCCGCGAAGGCGGGCGCGGCCGCGAGGGCGGCGAGCGCGCCCACGGCGAAGACTATGCGCATCATTGGAGTTCTCCTCGTCGGCCGGTGGAGGAAGCCCGGCCTGGGAGGAAACAGCTTCGCGCGCCGCCTGGTTGCATCGCCAGCGGCTGAAGGCGCCCACCTAGAGGGTGCGGGTGATCGATTCGACGG
>Ga0265338_10009471_pt1 | contig 11607 bp, 8 predicted proteins | sample 42126metaG_FD_193579 | JGI IMG/M metagenome (GOLD analysis project Ga0265338, IMG submission 193579) | Rhizosphere microbial communities from Carex aquatilis grown in University of Washington, Seatle, WA, United States - 4-21-26 metaG | ecosystem: Host-associated > Plants > Roots > Rhizosphere >... | reverse complement strand
CTTTGGCTTCGGCATAAACTTCTTTGATGTCGTCCGCGAGGGCCTTCTTTTCTTCTTCGAGGCGCTCTACGCGCTCGACGAACCCACGCAGACGATCTTTCGCGAAGCTGGCTTTGACCATGACGGGCCTCAAAAACTCAGGGGGCGCGGAACCTAGCCCCCGCCTCCTCCCGGTGCAATGTGGGGCGGCGGACTAATTGTGGGTCGTTTGGTCCTGGGCACCAGCGGCCATATCGGCGAGGGCTTGCGCCAGGATGAGGGCAAGGCGGCCGGCCAGGGCCTCAGCGGCTTCGGGCGCGCCGATCAAATCCTGGCGGATCTCGATCAACACATGGGCGAGCCCCTGCTGCGTGCCATGCCGGTTCAAGGTGTCATTCTCGAGGGCGCCATTATAGGGCTCGTTATCACCGGTGGTGAAACCCGCCTCGCTGAGCCGCACGATCAAGGGCTGGGCCAGCCGTCCATCGCGGTCCCACAAAATGCCAAACTCCCAAGGCCGCGTCTGACCCTTAAAGACCGGCGTGAAGCTATGGATCGATATTAGAACAGGCAAAATGCCTGTTTTGCGGACATCCGCGATCTCCTTGGCAATGGCCGCGTGGTAGGGCGCGTGAAAAGCCGCAATGCGCCGGGCGATCTCGCCGGGGCCAGCAGCGCGGTTGCCCGGAATAATGCTGCCATCCGACAGTTGCATCACCAGGGTGGGATCATCCTCGCCCCGGTTGAGATCAATCAGAAGCCGCGACCAGCGGGCGAGAAAGGCCACAGCGGTAAAGCGAGCGGCCAAAGCGCGCACAATTTGGGCCGCTCCGATGTCGTAGGCGATATGGGTTGCCAACAATTGGGGCGAAAGTCCCAAGCTGCCGTACCCCTCCGGCAGGTCATTGGACGCGTGATCACATAGGAAAATCAGCCCGGAATGTGCTTGGGCGGGGCGAATTGTGAAAAAGGGTGTGGCTGTCATCAAGGCGTAATCATTGGCATAATACCGGTCCTGGGCAAGCCTCAAAGCAGAGGAGCGTTGACGCCCCCCCTGTTTGCGCGACATCCTGACAACGCTATGCGCCTCGTAATTGCCCTGATTCTCGTCTCTACGGTATCTGCCCGCGCGGACTTTGTTCTTTGCAACAAGGCTGGCGTGGCGGCCAAGGTAGCGCTTGGGCAATACAATGGGATTTCGTGGGAAAGCCGAGGCTGGTGGACAATTCCGTCGCGAAAATGCGAGACGCTCAAGCCCGGACGACTCACGGCTCGCTACTATTACCTATATGCAACGGATGGAGAGTCGGGCACCTGGAACGGAGGCACCTATTTTTGCACCTCCCCTCAGCAGGACTTCAAGATCGCCGGGCGGGGTAGCTGCGCGGCGCGAGGATTTGACCGCAAAGGTTTCTTTGCCGTCGATACGGGCAACAGCCCAAATTGGAAGCAATCACTGTCGAATTAGGACGCGGAACACGATTCATGAGGCGCAGACGTAAAACGAAAATTCTGGCGACACTTGGTCCAGCCAGCTCGACCCCCGAACGCATCAGGGCGCTTTTCGAAGCGGGCGCCGACGTGTTCCGCATTAACATGAGCCATACACCCCACGCACAGCTAGCGGAATACTACCGCATGCTCCGCGATCTGGAAGAAATGGTCGGCCGTCCGATTGGCATTCTCGCCGATTTGCAGGGCCCCAAGATTCGTCTGGGCACGTTGCCGGGCGGCCAGCGCGAAGTGCACAAGGGTGACAAGCTCCATCTCGTGCTGAAGTCTGCGGTCGAAAGCGGCGACGACATTCCCGTGCCGCATCCGGAAATTTTCGCGGCCATTCAGCCTGGCGAAAACATCCTGATCGATGACGGCAAGATCCGCCTCACCATCGTCGATGTCGACAAGACTTCGGCCATCGCCGAAGTGCAGAATGACGGCTGGCTGAAGAACAAGAAGGGCGTCAACCTGCCCGATACGGTTCTACCGATCCCGGCGATGACGCCGAAGGACCGCAGCGATCTCGATGCCGCCATGGCGGTGGGTGTGGATTGGATTGCGCTCTCCTTCGTACAGCGCCCCGATGACGTTGCCGACCTCAAGAAGATCGTCAATGGCAGAGCCGGTTGTCTGGCCAAAATCGAAAAGCCCCGCGCTATCGAATGGCTGCCGGAAATTCTGGACGTTTCCGATGCGCTGATGGTGGCGCGCGGCGATCTGGGTGTGGAACTGCCGATGGCCGAAGTGCCAGGCAAGCAGAAATACATCACCAAGCTCGCCCGCAAAGCCGGTAAGCCCGTAGTGGTGGCGACCCAGATGCTGGAATCGATGATCACAGCGCCGGTTCCGACCCGCGCCGAAGTCACCGACGTCGCCAATGCCGTCTACGATGGCGCCGATTGCGTCATGCTTTCGGCAGAATCGGCGGCTGGTCAGTATCCGGTGGAAGCGGTCACCATGATGGACCGGATTTGCACGACCGTTGAAGGCGATCCGCAATACATCACCTTCATGGAAAGCCAGCGCAACGAACCGGAATCGACCACGCCGGATGCGATCATGGCCGCCGTGCATGAGATCACCCAGACCATTCAGGCCCGCGCTATCGTCTGCTGGACCAATTCCGGTTCAACAGCTTTGCGCGCTGCCCGCGAACGCTCTGACGCACCGATCATCTCGCTGACGCCGAAGATCGAAGTCTCGCGGCGCCTCTCCCTCGTCTGGGGCCTGCACTGCATCTATACCGAAGATGCGCAGGATCTGGACGATATGGTCGAGCGCGCCACGCGCTTTGCTTATCTGGAAGGCTTTGCCAAACCGGGCGAGCGCATTGTGGTGACAGCGGGCGTACCGCTGCGCACCTCCGGCGCTACCAACATGCTGCGCGTCGCCTTTGTCGGGCCGCAGAAGTAACAATTCGCGAATAGCGAAAACGAATAGGGCGTGGTGTTCAGCACCGCGCCCTTTTTCTTTGAGAAAACGGATCGCGCATGTCACGGGCTTTGCAGCAGAGGCCCGCAAAATTACGCAATGATACAATTATGGGGAGCAAATCGCCGGGTCACGCGTTACCACCGTTGAATTATACCAAACAGAATTGTGTCAATCGCGACGCATATTAGATTTGCGGCCGTCATGCAGAGAGAAACATGGCCGATCTTGCTGTCTCAGCAACCCCAAAGCACGAATCAACGAGCATAGCGGCCTCCGCGGGGGGATTGACGAGCGACGAAGCACAGCGCCGCCTCGCCGCCAGCGGAACCAATGCCATCCAGGATGTGGCCCCAAACCCGCTCCGGCAAGCTCTGGGAAAACTCTGGGCCCCCGTTCCGTGGATGCTCGAAGCGGCGATCCTGCTGCAATTGGTGCTCGGCGAATACTTTGAAGCGGGCGCGGTTGCGGTGCTTCTGCTGTTCAATGTGGGCTTGGGATTCTTCCAAGAGGGGCGCGCCCAGGCGACACTCGACGCGCTGAAATCCCGCTTGCCCTTGACCGCATCAGTACGGCGCGACGGGGCCTGGAAAACACTGCCGGCGGCCCAATTGGCGCAGGGCGACGTGGTCAAGCTGTCGCTCGGTGCTGTGGTCCCCGCTGATGTGCGGCTGATAGACGGCTCCGTCCTGATCGACCAATCGATGCTGACCGGCGAATCCGTGCCAGTCGAGGCGGGAGCCGGATTTGCGACCTATGCCGGTGCGCTGGTGCGGCGGGGGGAAGCGGTGGCAGAAATCGTCGCGACGGGCACGCGCACGAAATTCGGGCGCAGCGCAGAACTCATCCGCATCGCCCATGTCGAGAGTACGGAGCAGAAAGCGATTTTTCGCGTGGTGCGCAATCTGGCTTTGTTCAATGGCGGCATAACCGTCTTGCTCACCCTCTATGCCGTCTACCTCGCCCTTCCATTCGCACAGATCGCGCCGTTGGTGTTGGTTGCCGTGCTGGCGTCAATACCCGTGGCACTGCCCTCCATGTTCACGCTGGCGGCGACGGTTGGCGCCCGTGCGGTGGCGCGGCGCGGGGTCTTGCCGACGCGTCTTTCGGCGCTCGACGAAGCCGCCGAGATGGACGTTCTGTGTGCCGACAAGACCGGAACATTGACGCGCAACGAACTCGCGGTTACCGCCTGCCACGCGCTGCTGGGGTTCGATGAGGGCCAAGTCCTGTCGCTGGCGGCGCTGGCGAGTTCCGACGGCGGCGCCGATCCCTTGGACGCCGCTATCCGCGCCGCGTCCGCCAAGGCCAAATCTTCGGCATGGAAACTCACCACCTTCATACCGTTCGATCCGGCGCGGAAAATGTCGGAGGCGGCGGCAACCGATGCCGATGGTCACCCCATGCGCATTGTCAAGGGCGCCTTTGCGGCGGTGTTAGCGATTGCCGAGCCGTCTGCGGCTGCCGCTGCGATGGTCGAGGAGCTTCAAGCCAAAGGATTCCGGGTTCTAGCCGTCGCGGTGGGTCCGGCCACGCCGTTAAAGATTGCGGGTGTCATTGCGCTCAGCGACCCGCCGCGCGACGATTCCTCTGCGCTCATTGCGCAATTGCATGACCTCGGCGTACGCGTCGTGATGGTGACCGGCGATGCGGCTGTGACGGCGCGTGTGGTTGCGGACGCGGTTGGCATCACCGGGCAAATCTCAGCCACCGTGCCGCTACCGCACGACATCCGCGCCGAGGACTTTGCCGTCTTTGCCGGCGTGCTGCCCGAAGACAAATACGCGCTGGTTCAAGCCTTGCAGCGTGATGGCCATGTCGTCGGCATGTGCGGAGACGGTGCCAATGATGCGCCTGCGCTGCGCCAAGCCCAGATGGGCATCGCCGTCTCAAGCGCGACCGATGTAGCAAAATCGGCGGCAGGCATTGTGCTGACCGAAGCAGGCCTTGGCGGCATCGTCGCCACCGTGCAGGAAGGCCGCGCAACCTTCCAGCGCATTTTGACCTATACGCTGCGCTCCATCATCCACAAGGTTGTGCAGGTGCTGGTTTTGATATGCGGCCTCGTCATAACCGGCGGCGCCATCTTAACGCCTTTGCTGATGGTGCTGATGATGGTCGCCGGTGATTTTCTGGCGATGTCGTCATCCACTGACAATGTGCGCGCGTCCCCGGAGCCGAATGTCTGGCGGATCGGCAACCTCACCATTGTGGGGATCATCATGGGGTTCTTCGACCTCGGCTTTTGCATCGCCGTCCTTGCCACCGGGCATTTCGTGCTCGGTCTTAGCACCCAGGCGCTGCAGACGCTGACGGTCATAACGCTGGTGTTCAGTGGCCAAGCGATTTTCTATGTCGCGCGCGAACGTCGCCATTTGTGGAGTTCGCGGCCTGGGCCATGGCTCATCGTGTCATCGATCGTCGACGTCGGCTTGTTCAGCACACTGGCCATCCTGGGCGTCCTGATGACGCCGCTGCCGGCGCTGGTTGTTGCCGGTGTACTCGGCGCCGCAATCGTTTTGGCGCTCCTGCTCGACACCGTGAAGCTCGTACTGTTCCACCGTCTCGCTGTCGCCTGACGGCAAACGTGGCATCGGAAGGCCTAAATACCCTGCCCCTCGACGGTCCGCGAGAGGGCATCAACATGGTGTTGCAGGCCTTCGAATTGGGGATCGAGGGCGATGGCGCGGCGGTACATGCCAAGCGCACCGGCCTTGTCACCATAATCCTCCAGCATCTCGGCAAGCTGAGCCATAGCCTGGAAATGGCGCGGATTGAGCTCCACGGCCTTCTGCAGCGAGATCATGGCAGCGCCATCCTCGCCACCTTCGGACTGCATCAGCCCGCGGCGGTGCCAAGCCTCGGCAAAGCGCGGGGCGATCGCGATGATGCTGTCGTAAAGTTTGCGGGCAACATCTTTATTACCGACCGCCAGCGCCGCTCCGGCCCGGGTCATGAGGAGATCGACGCTGGGGCTATCGGAATGCAGGAAGCTGCCCAGAATCTGGGCTTCCAGCGGTTTGGCGTCTTCGGCCGTTTCCGCCGTTTTCAATTGTGCAAACAGCTTATCCACAGGCGATGGTGCCGCTGTGGCCGAAGCCACGCAGCACCACAAAGCCGTGAGGAAAACCAGTGTCCGCATGGGGCAAGGCTACCGCAATGCCCAGGCAGCCAGAAGAAAAATCAACCCGACGAATAATCTGCCTGAAGAAAAATCCGGATGAGCCCGATTTAACCTTGGCGCGCCTTGAAGCGGGGGTTCTTCTTGTTGATGACATAGGTGCGGCCGCGCCGACGGATCACGCGACAGTCCTTGTCGCGCTTCTTAAGCGAGCGGAGCGAGTTGCGGACTTTCATGGCACGCCTTTTGTAATTCGAACGATTGCGAGCCAAACCGATACGCAGCTCGTCCCGCCAAGGAGGCGCGGTTCTAGTCGGCAGCGATTAGGGTGTCAACTGTGGGGATTCCGTCGCAAATCCGAGCCGCGGAGATGCTAGGAATGCGACCCAATGAGTCCGGGGGAGGCACGATCAAAGTGCGCGGAATTGTTCTGTTTTTGGCCTATCTGGCATCGCTGGTCTTGATCGCGGTGGCCTATGGGGCGCAAGGGGCCACGCCCCCGATACCCACCCCCTCACCGCTCGCCGAGGATGCCGCTTTTGCGGCCTTTATCCAGGATTTCCGGGCTGAAGCCCTGAAAGCCGGGATATCGACCGGGACTTATGATATCGCCACCAGCGGCATAGCGCGCAATCAGCGTGTGGCCGATCACAACCTGAATCAGCCCGAATTCGTCAAACCGATCTGGGACTATCTCGATAGCGCGGTGTCCCCCCGGCGGGTGGCGGATGGCCGCGCGGTGACGGTCGCCAATGCGGAGATTCTGGCACAGATTTCCGCCAAATACGGGGTTCCAGGCGAAATTCTTGTCTCAATCTGGGGCAATGAATCCGATTATGGCCGCGGCGGGGGCGGCTATAAGATGATCGAGGCGTTGGCAACGCTGGCTTATGGCGGCCCGCGGACCGATTACGCAAGGCCGCAGCTCATCGCCGCGCTGAAGATGATCGAACGGGAGCATTATGACCCCGCCAGCATGACCAGCTCCTGGGCAGGGGCTTTCGGTCAGACCCAATTCGTGCCCACCACCTTCCTTGCCCAAGCCGTGGATGGGGATGGTGACGGCAAAATCGATCTGTGGCGCGATGTGCCTGACGCGCTGGCCTCCACGGCCAATGTGCTGGCTATGGCGGGCTGGGCCAAGGACAAGCAATGGGGCTATGAAGTGGCGCTACCGGCGGGCTTTGCCTTTGACGAGGCCGATCTCGACATCACAAAGGCTGTCGCCGCCTGGAAAAAGGCCGGAGTGAAGACCGCCGCCGGAAACGAATTGCCCGCCTCGGGCGATCCGGCGTCGATCTTTCTTCCGGCAGGCGCGCAGGGGCCGGCCTTCCTCGTCTTCGCCAATTTCAAAACCGTGCTGAAGTATAACAATGCCGCCTCCTACGCGCTTGCGGTGTGTTTGCTCGGTGATCAACTGAAAGGCGGGGCAGGTGTGCTGGCGAGCTGGCCGCGGGGCCTGACGCCGTTGTCGCGCGACGCGCGGCTGGCCTTGCAGGATTCGCTGGTGCGGCTTGGCTTCGACATCGGCAAGGTAGATGGGATGATCGGTGCCAAATCGCGCGCTGCCGTCCGCGCTTGGCAAAAGGCCCATGCCGTGCCCGCCGATGGCTATGCCACGCTGGACATTGCAAGCCGCATCGCCATGGAAGCGCGCGTCAAACTCGCGGCGCCGTGATGCGTCCAACCTTGCGCCGCTAACCCCTCTCTGAAAAAAGAGGGGATGGGCGATCCTTTTCAGCTTTTGGGCTTGTTCGTGCTGGCGTTGGTGGCGGGCACCATCGATGCTATGGCGGGCGGCGGTGGGCTTTTGACCGTGCCAGGGTTAATGGCGACCGGCATTCCTCCGATCTCAGCACTCGCCACCAACAAGATGTCGGCGATCTTCTCGCCGCTCAGCGCCACACTGCATTTCTGGCACAGCGGACGGATCGACATCGCCAAGCTGTGGCTGCCGGCACTGCTGGCCTTGCTGGCGGCGGCATGCGGGGCGGCGAGCCTCAGTTTCATAGACCCCAGCGTGCTGAAAAAACTGGTGCCGTTTCTGCTGATCGCCATCTGCGGCTGGCTGCTGCTGAGCGAGGATCTCGGCAAGGCCCCGGGCAAGCCACGTTTTTCCTTCGCCTTGATCAGCGTGACATTGATACCGCTGGTGGCGGCTTATGATGGCTTCTTCGGCCCGGGCACGGGGACGTTTTTCGCCCTGGGCATGGTGGGGCTGGCGGGCTTCACGCTGGATCAGGCGACCATCGAGGCCAAGCTCTACAATCTGATGAGCAATCTCGGCGCGCTGCTGTTCTTCCTCGTCAAGGGCCACATCGTCTGGCCGTTCGCGATCGTCATGGCTTGCGGCATGGTGGCGGGTGGCGCGATTGGTGCGCGGCTGGTCATCCGCCACGGCACCAGCTTGATCAAACCGCTTCTGATCGTGATGAGTTTGGCGATGAGCGCGCGGCTGCTCTGGCAGAACGGCACGCTGGCGGGGTGGTGGGCGATGCTGGGGGGGCGGTGAGGTCTGTTCCCTTCACTGGAGGCCGGACTGTCGAGCTGCGCGTTTGTCCCACCACCAACAAGCGAGCACCGCGAGAAGTGTAGTTGCGGCCTCTTTCAAAACCATCAACTGCCATTCGTCGATATCCTGAGGATCACCTACTGGCCAAACGATCCACCTTTGTATCGTATAACACATCGCACAAATTGGCCCGGTAATAAGCAAAGTCCACAAAGGCACACGACCCCAACGTTTCGTAAACTCTCCTGTAAGAAACGCTCCCACAATCAGCCATAATTCTGAGAACATCATCCCAGCAAATAAGCCATCGAAAGGTGAAACCAGTACCATCTCGAGCGCGTTGGATTGGGATCGATGAGGATTGATGTGAAGAAAATCGGCCCATATAACAGCGGATACCATCAACATCGCAATTGCGACTGACTGCACAGTCACGCCGACCAACACGAATCTGATCTTCGCCTTCCACTTCAAGCCCACTTGTCGCTCCGGCAAAATATATAGTCGCTCCGTCTGGGCAGACTTTACCACTGGATGGCCGGTTCAAGCCCGGCCATGACGAAGTGGATTTACTTTCCTGGCGGGATCAACGCGTCGAGGATCGGCTTAACCCAGCCGGGCTTGGCGAAATCGTAGAGCACAAAATCGGGATCGAGCTGCCAATAGGCCCAGGAAAAGCCGCGGGCTTCGGCGGCACGGGCAACTGCCGCGTCCCAGGTGGCGCGATCAGCCATCGCGGCCTTGTCATAGGCGCCGAACTCATTGAGGTAGATCGGCCGATTGTGCGCCACGGACCAGGCTTTGGCGACATCAAGCTCTTTGTTGAGCAGCGCGTAATCGGCGGCTGAACCCCAGCTAATCCCAAGCTTGTTGGTGTAGGCGGGAACCCAAGAGGCGCCCTGATGGGTGAATGCCATCGGGTGATAATAGTGCACGCTGACGATGATATGGGTATCACTGTCAGGAAGCTCGAGCTCCGGCAGATCTTCCAGCCCATTCCAATGACCGGCGCCGATGACGACATTGCGCGTCGGATTGGTGGTGCGAATGATCGCCAGCATGTCCTTGAGCTCGGCGTTCCAGAGCGCGTTGGTCAAAGCTTCATGCGGTTCGTTGAGTATCTCGAAAAGGACGCGGCCCGACGCATTCTTAAAATGCGGCGCGACTTGGCTCCAGAAGGCTTTCAGCTTGGTACGGCAGGTGTCGATGTCCTTGCCGCAAAGCTCGTAATCATGCTCGTCGAGCGTGACGGTGAGGCCTTGGTCGAGCGCGGCTTTGACCATCACGTCCAAAGTGGCGAGCCATTTGGGATCGAGCTTGCCGCTCGCGTCGATGAAATCGAAGGACTGCAGCACGACGCGAACATTGGAAAAGCCCGCTTCTTTGATGATACGGAAATGATCGGTGGTAAAGCGCGCCTTAGAGGCGTCTTTCCACAACGGGTCATAACCCAGCACATTGACGCCCCGCGCCATGGCGGCGTTCTGCGCCGCAGCATCGATCGGAGTGAAAGCCTCGCCGAAATTGAGAGCGGGCGGCTCTACCGGCGGCGTGCTTTGACAGCCTGCAACACCCAGCAAAGCGCCGGCAAAAGCCGTAACCCGAAGCATAGCGGAAACACGATGCATGAATTCCTCCCTGATACGGCGGTGTTCCGCCTTGTTGCGCAGGATGTGACAGCGCTTACGGTCGGTCAAGTCACAAGCCGGAGAGGGTTATTTCTCCCGCGTGAAGCGCACTTGGGAGGTATCGCTGCGGCCTTCGGAATCAACCACGGTGATGCGCGCATTGCCCTCGCCTTGCGGCAGATAAAGCGCGGGCTGGAAGCGGTCGTAACTGCCGATCAAAAGCCCATTCACCAACCAGGTCAGCGGGGCTTTGCCGCCATCGGCCTTGAGCAGGATGGTCTTGTCGGCGTCTTTGGGCCCCGGAAGTGGAATCACCGTGCCATTGGGCGGATAAGCGATGGCAGGCGGCGGAACGGTGGTGGCGCGGGCCATCTCCTGCGCCGTGGCGCGGGTGAAGACACGCAACGACGGCGGCAGAGCATCGGTCGTCTCCGCCAGGATGGCACCCGCGGGTACTGGCGGCGCTGGCTCCTTATCGGCAGGCAGTAAACCGAAGACTTTGAGCAGCACGGGCGCTGCGGATTCCACCCCCACATGGCCAGGGCGCGAAGAGCCATCAGCGCGGCCCACCCAGACCCCGACCGTGTAATCGTTGGAGAAGCCGACACTCCACGCATCGCGAAAACCCGCAGAGGTGCCGGTCTTAAAAGCAATGGTGCGACCACGGTTCAGCCCTTCACCCATCGCCCAACCTTCGGGCAGCGAAACGCCGACCAATATCTGGCGCAGGTAATAAGCGGCGACAGGCCCAAACAAACGATGACTGGGCGCATCGGGCTCGCCTTGCACGAGACGCAAGCCCCGCGCCTCGCCGGCGTTCGCGATGCCAGCGTAGAGCATGGTGATGTCGAGCGGCGAAATGCCGAGGCCGCCGAGGGCAAAGGCCGCGTTGGGCGCCGTATCGGCCCTTGGGAAAGCCAGATGCGCACCGGCGTTTTGGAGCGCAAGCGTGAAAGCGAGCGGCCCCTCCTTTTCCAGCACCGCCACGGCGGGGACGTTCAGTGACATGCGCAAGGCATCGCGCGCCGTGACCTCACCCTTGAATTCGCCGGAAAAATCGCGCGGCGCGAAATCGCCGAAATTCATCGGCGCATCGTCCATCATGGTGGAAGGATGCAGGATGAGATCGTCGAAGGCGAGACCATAAATGAAGGGCTTGAGCGCTGAGCCGGGGGAGCGCGCCCTCCGCGCCAGATCGATTTGACCAGCCTTACCCCAATAATTGGTGCCGCCGAGATAGGCAACGACATTGCGGGTTTTATTTTCCACCACCACGATGGCCATGGTGGCGCCATCGCCGGTGTAGCGCACTTCTTGCGTTGCCAATTGCTCCACGGCGGTTTGGATGTCGACATCCAGCGTGGTGGCGATACGCGTTTGCGGGTGCGTGCGCGCCAGTTTCTCAGACAGATGCGGCGCGATCAGCGGCATGGCCTGAC
>Ga0265338_10009470_pt1 | contig 11607 bp, 12 predicted proteins | sample 42126metaG_FD_193579 | JGI IMG/M metagenome (GOLD analysis project Ga0265338, IMG submission 193579) | Rhizosphere microbial communities from Carex aquatilis grown in University of Washington, Seatle, WA, United States - 4-21-26 metaG | ecosystem: Host-associated > Plants > Roots > Rhizosphere... | reverse complement strand
CTTGGCCGCATTGCAGCCAAATCGGAAGTCATCCGACTTTGTATCGCTAGGGCAGGATGCCGGCGGCTTCTCGTTCCGAACGCTTGCCCACCATTCGGCTCCAGCCCGTGCGTCTCCGGTTAGAGCAGAACGCCACTGCTCCCAGTGGTCGCGATCCGCCGTGCCATCCTGTCGCGCCGCATCCAGTTGGGCCACATCTCGACGTGCGGCTTCCTGCCGTGCCGCCTCCCGGCCGACGTTGATTTGCGATGTCACGACATATGCCGTCCCTATCAACGCCAGGGTACCCGCAACTGCTGCCATGACCCACCTCCTGCGTTGCGCCGGTGTTCGCGAAGTTGGCAGCACGGATAGTTGCTCTCGCGGTATTAGAACCGTCGACTCATCTGCGAGGTCATTTTTTCCGAGGACCGCGAGCATGGCATCCACGCATTGTGGCCGCTGGGCTGGGTTGATTGTCAATGCTGCGTCAATTGCATTCAGTAATGACTCAGGGTACCGCCCCGAGCCGATTTGAGCGGCCGAAGGCTGTGGGTCGGGCTGTCCGGCCGACTGCGCGAGGTGTCGTGTCAGTGCGTCCACCGTCTTGCCGCCGATCGCGTGATAGCAGACCGCCCCGATCGCATATATGTCGGAAAACGGTCCTTGACGCAGGCCAGTCATCTGCTCAAGTGGAGCGTAGCCAGCGGAGTAAATTTGGGTATAGGTCCGAGTCAGGCCGCTCCCCGCCTCACGGCTGGACCCGAAATCGATCAGCACCGTACTGCCGTCGTCGCGCAGAATGATATTGGCCGGCTTGATGTCACGATGCATCAGGCCAGCCCGATGAACGGCACCGACGCATGATAACAACTGAGACAGCAACAAATTCACGCGCGCGGTGCTCAGCCCATTGGGCTCGTGGCGAAGCACGCCAGCGAGCGTAGTCCCCTCCACATACTCCATTACCAGGAAGCTGGTACCATGGGCCGTAAAATAGGTCACGACGCGCACAATGCCGTCGCCGACGTCCGCTGTTCGGCTAAGCCGTATCAGTGCCTGTGCCTCGCGCCGGAAGCGGTCAAGGCAGTCGGTGAACAACTGGGCGTGCTCGTCCGACGCCGCCAGCACGTTCAGGTTCTGACGGGACGCGAATTCTCTTGGAAAATACTCCTTGATTGCGAACGGTTGCCCCAACTCGTCGCGCGCGAGGTAGGTGACGCCGAACCCTCCGCTGCCAAGCACGCGCTCGATAGTGTAACCGTTCACGGTGGTGCCGCGCGGCAGGGCGTAATTGGGCCACGACGCAACCCCGGCGTTAGCATTTTCGCTCATATCTCGAACAGTGCCGCAGCCTGTCCTTCCCTGCCAGTGTTGGATCAATCGTAATACCAGCAGAATCCCTGGCAAAGCCGCATTTTTCCTTTTGGTGCGACGCACGGGGCTCCGTTTCAAGCTGTGTGCGATCCCGCCAGCAGACCTCGACGCCCTGCCACGCGCCGAGTTGAGAGGGTGGGGAATGCCACCGCAGCCGCCTTACGTTCCTCTGCTGACCGGCGACGGATCGGCTGATGCTGGCGGTGATCGGGGCTGTGGGTCAGGCAGAGCGTGAAACCATGCTTGAGCGTCAGCGTGAGGGTATCGCCAAGGCTCAGAAAGAGGGCCGCTACAAGGGCCGTGCGCCCACGGCTAGACGACGGGCTGCGGAAATCATCCGCCTCCATGAGGCTGGCGTGAAGCCTACGGAGATCGCCGTACGGCTGGGCATCGGTCGAGCCGGCGTGTATCGGGTGCTGGGAGCCGATGCCGCCGGTGATCGGCTAGCGGCGTGACGGCCATGATCACTGCCTCCATGCTTTACGACCTCGTGGCCTGCCCGCATCGGGTGACGATGGACCTCTTCGGCGATCTGGCGGAAGTGTCGCACTGTCTTCATGATCGGTGCGCCTACAATGCCGCCAGCCGTCAACCAAACCAAGGGATTATGATTTACCCAGTCAGGGCGACAATATTCTAGTTACCTCAATGAGTTACGGTGGATGAAAGGGTGCGGTGCCGTTTCAGGGCTTCACTGGGGCTTCCGGTTCGGCGGGTCAGGCGCAGGATTTGTGGGGCGCGATACCGCCGCGTCCGTTTGCGTTCCCCGGCCTTAGTCGCCACGTTCCGGGTCCACATTGCGCAGAGTCCAGCGACCAACGCTTATGCTGCTGAACCCTTCGGTGAAACGGATGCGTTCAGCAATGAACCCAAGCGTCTCTTACTCTTTCATGGATGCCTGCCTGAGTTTCCATGTCGCGGTTCTGCTTGACCAACGTTTGGATTGCTGCGTCGTATTCCAATGGTGTGGTTATGTCTTCTCCGTAGCAACCAACGGTAGCATAGAGGAGCGGCGGGATCATCCCCGCAGCTAGGGGGTAGTGGATGGTGGCAGAAGCGGTGGTTCGGCTTGGCAACTTCATACGGGTCACTTCAACGATAACTGGTAGTTCACCGCGCTCTGTCACTGCCGAGAACTCGGTCATATGGGCGATCAATGGGCGCGACGCACCAGAGAAGCCTGCATTCGCCATTACGGTGCAGATCAATGAGAATATAGGGCAGCGACTTTGGGACGAGAAGCCAGATAAACTTGGCGCGTGGTCAAGCGGGGGGGATATAAACCTTTATGTGCCTCCCCATCTTTTTGACCACATATGGGAAAGCGTACAAGCAGCAGACGGTGCCATTCGCAACCTGATAGCCACGATGGAACCATCAGGATTTTCTGACGTATTCGATGTGATAAACGTCCGCTTCTTGGAGCAATTCATGCCCGCGACGGAGCCCGAATATCGAGGGGATCGCCCTGTTCCCCCACCGCCGCGATCAGACCCCATAATTGGAGAGCTTCGAGCGATACGCGATTACCTCGATAGATTCGTGATGTGGCTGATAATAATTGTGGCCGCAACCATGATTGGCACAGTAGTCCAATGGTTCCGGCATTAGAGGGTCGTGGACCGACCAGCAAGAGCAAACGGTGCGCCATTCATGTGCAGCGACATGAGCCTACATACATGTCTGTGCGAGAGGTCGGAAGATTCCCCCCTACCCATTCACCTGTCCCCAGCAGTCGGCACCGAACGGAGCGGCTTGAGCGGAGAGGTCGCAGTTATGGTGTCACGGCTGGCTTGGGCGTGGTCATAGCCATGCGCTGTGCCGCCCTGGTACTGGTATGCGCGATTTTGACGGCGGATTGGTAGGTCTGCGCTGCTTTCGTGACCTTGTCGCGTGCCGGCGCCAACTTGTCCCGTTGAGTGCGGCTGTCGGCGCCCGTTTCGGATTCGGCAATCTCGGCATATCTCATGGCGGTATTTACCGCGCCGGTTCGGGTCATTCGGTCGGCGTGGCAGGCATACCTCTGTCAGTAATTGTCTGCTTGCTTTAGCAAGCAGACCGGACCGTCGGGAATCCTATCCCGTTGGCAGCATAAGCACGCCATTGTCCGAGATCGTCCCTTGCGCGACTAAAGCTAGCAACATAGAAGCCGAACAGATTTCCATATTTGTGAGTAAAGAATCGCTCAACGAGGCCGCAGAAGGACGTGACTATTTTGCCGTTCGACTCTTCAGATATTTGGTGCAAGATGTCCAAAGCCACGCCTAAACGGTAAAATAGTTCATCGCGATCGTTGAGACGGAATATACTTGTGAACCAGACTTCTTCATCACGAGCCACAGGCAGACCACTTGGGCGCCGGATTGGTTTCCGCGCTTTCAACGTTGTGGCACCACGGTCTCCCCGGTCTCGCTGACCTCTTGATTCAGCCGATGCACCATCGCCCTCATTGCCTGCCCCCACTGGACGGCTGGGTAAAGTTCATGGAGGGCGTTGGACACCCGGATTGCGATTTGGTCGCCGGTCTCCTCCGAGGTCTCGGCCTTTTCAATCTTGATCGTCGGCATGGAGTCTCCTCTCGGCGTGTTCAATAATATCCAGGCATATCAAGACAGGACGGCGGTTTGCCCGTTCCGGAGGGTGCGCACATTTACAGATAGCGGGTCGCCGTGTTTAGCCGCCATGCAGCATGCACCGTTCGAGACGTTTCGCAAGGTCGAGGTCACCAATCGAGCGCTGCGCCGCGATCACCTCCTCTTGCACGATGTATGCCCTCGCCATCTGTCAGTCTGTGGTCATGCCGTATTTATGTGGCGCAGACTCCGAGTTAAGATTTTTCCGAGGCATGCGGTCGCATCCAAGGGATAATCGCCGTCGCCGTGTCAATCAGGTGGGAGCCTTGTTGCGGGAACCCTTGAGGCGAGGTTTCCTTGGCTTGGGTCAGTGTCGCGTGGACTCCTGAGCCAGAGTTTTCCGAGGAAATGCCATTGGGCAAAGGTGACGATGCGGTGTTGCGCGGCTTGGCATTCTGTTGCAGGAACTTTTGAGCCGATGGTTCCTGTTGGGCGGAGCAGCAAGCGCACGTCGGATTGAGGGGGCTGCCTGGGAGCGTTTTTGATGCAGGGCTATCGCAAGTTGGAATGATGGCGGTGTATCGCGGGAATGAGCGGGATTTGGCTGTTCCGGCCTGATCGACCCTGTGCTACACGCGCCGCACCTAGCCGCATTTGCCGGAGGAGCGCGAGTCGAGATGAAAGCAGTTTTTGCGGCGGGCATCTGCTTAGCGTCGCTGATGAGCGGCTTGGCCCAAGCGGACGACGTTAAAGCCGATCTAGCAATCTGCAAAATGGAATCTATGCGGGTAAACGAATCGCTGTCGCTTCAATATGTCCGGGACTGTATGAACGCGAAGCATTACGACTTTACGCCGATGCCGACGGGGTGTGTGGTCTATGGACAGGCACTTGGAATGACCGGTGGATACGAAGACAAACGACTGGCTGTGGAACAAACCACTCAAGATTGCTTTTGAAAGCGTTAGGGTGAGGCGCGACGGCACTACGACCACCCTGTCCAGGCTGACCACCCTGACCGGCAGCGTGGCCAGGGTGGTCAGCCCCAATTCTACGAGCGGCGGCTCCCGCGAGCGTTGCCGTGATGCCGGGAAGTCGGAGTCTCCGATAAACGGTCGTTTTCGAGAATCCAGTTTGGTCTCCTGAACCATTTGGACAGATAACAAGACACGGAGCGTTGCGCCGGTGAGTCCCGCGTCGGATGACCATGCCGATTGATCGAGAACCGGCTACAGCCGCCACAGACGGCTGCTGGACGGCGTGGCCGGACGGTGGTGGCCTCCCACCTTTGACGAGGGGATCAGCGGCACCACGGCGCGTGACGGCATTCCCTGGCCCGCAGGCCATGCCCAAAGAGGTGCGCTCATTGCGTCCAGTGGGGTGATCGTGTGGTCGGTCTGCCGGGCAGGTCAGGCGGCATCCAGGTGACCCTCGGCGGTCGGTCTGACCGTGAGTGACGGGATCGAGGGTGGGCGACTGTCAGGCCGCGTCGGCAGAATCCGTAGGCATATATGGCCAACCCACGCCGCGCCCGGCCACCATCAGGCCGATCAGGGGAATAGCCAGACCATGCACCGTCCCGATTTAATGTTCCGCTACTGCCGCTGCGCAACAGTCTGGATGCACTGCCGAGGTGACGGAGATCAGGTGCATGATGCCGACCAGCACCAGAGATTCCGGTTCTGATCCAGTCGGTGCGAGCCGTCTCCCGTGGGACGGAAACACCTATAGCAAAGAGATTTCGTCCCACACGGCTGATCCGATGCCAGGGCGATCCACCGATAACCCCGACCATTTGATCCAGCACCGGCTCAAGAATCCCAGCAACAGAATCCGTTGAATCTTCCGGCCTGCGCAGCATCATCACCTTCAACTCGGTCAGCCGCATTTCATGGGAAATCCAGGCTCAGAAGTTCGCGCACATAAATAGGCGCGGAAAATTGGAGCATGACCACGGACAGACAGATGGCGAGGGCGTATGCAGCGCAGGAGGAGGTGATCGTAGCCCGGCGCTCGATTGGTGAACTCGACCTTGCGGAACGTCTCGAAGACTGCGCGACAGCACGTTTTGCAAGACATAGCGGAAGTGGTTGGCCGCGAACCTGCCGATCCGCTGGATGTGCATGGTGTCGTCTGCCGATGATGCGTCGGTGGTGGTCTGGCATCTGCAACTGGTCGGCTGGATCAGCGTCGAGCCTTGCCATCATCCCGGTGCAGTCGGCAGCGGGCCTATGCGATGGCGTTCGACGGCTCCGGCGGGGTCTGCGCGATCTCCGCGACAGGACAGCCCGGTGCAGGACGCAGTGGCGCGACGTGTGTTTCGCCGGAATGGCAGGTGGCGACCGCAAGGCGTTGGTGCTGATCTCGCACGACGGCGTGGATCGCCAGGACGTGCTGGAGGCCCTGCGCCGACGCTGGCCTGATGCCGTGGTCAAAAGCGTGGAGCAAGAGGCACCTATGAGGGCGATGATGGCCGAAGATGCTGCCGACCTCGCGCGGCGGCGCCGAGGCGTCGAGCCGCTGCGAATTGTGGTCTTGCCCCAACGCGATCCAGGTGGATGATGATGGCAACACGACATCGCAACGATAAGACAAGACTTGTCATTCCGTTCCGGCCACAGCGCGGCGCATCGCCGTGTCTCGCGCGATAAATACCTCCATACAATCGGAGGATGAACCATGGATATCGTGCAAGAGAACCGAGTATCAACGGACGATGAGGATTACCTCTCGCGTTCCCAATCCGCGATTGAAGCACAGCGCGAATTAATTCGACAGTCGCTGCCCGGACTCGCATCGGAAATTACGATGCTCATGCGCGATGCCGAATTGAATTTCCCGATATTTCTTTGCCTTCCTCGAAGCGGGAGCGCGCTCGTGACGATAGCAACGGTGCTCGACCCGTCCGACGCTCAATTCACCGAGGCTACCAGAATTGCTTGCCGTGTTTTGGAAAGAATACTCGGGGGGATGACGTTGTGCGGGCGGGCACTTGAATGCACAACGGCAAATGCCACCATGAGCGCGACCGACGTGATTGCTGATACCCAGGCGGAGCCGTGAGTACATGGGATTGCCACAAGCATGTTCGTTGTCGGCAGGTGGGGACGAAACTCTCCGATGCACCCCGCTTTCCAGCGATCTATTTTTCGGAAATGCCGTCCACCAGCAGTTCAATTCACCTTCTGAAAAGCTCTCTGGGGTCGGAACGGGCTGATCGTAACTTCGGCTTTTCAGGCCAAGTCCCTCCGGTCGAATATCATCAGCAATTCCATCAGGCTGTATTCTCTCAATTTGCTTGGACAAGGTAGCCGTGTCACGTTCAGTTAGGCTACGAGTCTTTAAGTCGGCAAATTCGGCGAAGCGCATTGAAATTCCCCTTTCCAATATTTATCACCTAGTAGCTGGTCGAGAACCCGTGTGACGACCGGTCGTTCCACACGGTCAACCCGCTGCCGAACGTCGCGCCATCCTGATACGCCGCACCTACCCAATCCGCTATGGTAGTGCGCCGCCATCCCGAAACCGGGGAACGCCACCTCGACCTGCTAAACTGGGGCTTGCTGCCGTGTTGGGCCAAGGACCCAGCCAGGGCGGAGATCGTCGCCAGTCCGGCCGGTTCCGGGGGGCGTGAAAGGCTCGCCGCTACATCGTGCGGGCGGCGGGAGGCAGCCCTTTGCCGCCCCCCCTCCGCCGGGATGGATGACCGATTGCGGTCGCCGGACCATGGGCTGGTCTCGACCACGCTGCTACCGCGTCGCTTGCAGCCGATTTACCAGCAATACCACGGCGGCGCGGGTGGTCTCCCGTTGCCGCGCTGCCGGGATGGTGGCGACAGTGTGCGCCACGCCTTCGATCAGGACACCCATCAGCCGATACGGATCAACCTCGGCAGAGACGGCGCTTTTGATAGCGTCGGCCAGCGCCGCGATCAGGTCCGGCTGCCCAGCAGCGGCCCGGCGCGCGAGGAGAGCAAGGCGGGCAACTTGGGACGTGTGCATGTGGGCACAATACGCGCATCAGTTGTGTTGTCCAGGATAATTCCCGCAGATTCAGCTTGCCGACGCTGCTAGAGTGCCCGTCGCGATGGCGACCAGGGCCTGTGAACGAACCTCAGCCAGAGTCGGAAGCAGCCAAGGAGCCATTGGCGTGGTGGATGGCTCAGACTGACACCTGCTCGTCGCTTCTCGATAGCGTCAATTTCAAACGATGAGGCTGCTATGGCCATAGATCGTCGAGATTTTGTCTCCGGAGTTGCGGCGTTGGCCTTGCCGGGCGACCGGTACGGACGCCTTCCGGCGAACAACCCATCGACCGCCAGTCGATACATCGTAGCCGATCATGCGGCCGGTTCTTTGCCAATGGCAGCCACATGGCAGCAGGCTACCAATGATGCGATCATAACTGACGCAAAAAATGACTCACTGAACAGCCGTGCCCGATGCACGGCTCCGGTCAGAAGTGGACTGACTGATATCATTCTCGCAATGCCCGCATGGGGACTTAACGCCACGGAACAGCCGTGGCCCTGCCAGTATGTGGTGACCGCAGCAGTGGAATATCCGGAAGGGACCTTCCATCCAGTGTTTGCAAACGGAAAGCGTGAGATCGTCGTTAAGCCGGGTTTTGATATTGCGCAATTCGATCCGTGCCCGATCCAGGTTCCAGCAGGAGCGGTTTTCTTCGTAAAAGCGTTCGTCCGATGGAACGGTGGTTTCTGGCTCGGGCGGTCGCAAGCCTGCGTGTCGCTGCTCGGCGAATGGACCTATCGTGGCAAGGCTCTGTCAGATAGCACACTTCTATCGACCCCGTTCCAGACGACCGATAATGCGGGCGGATTCCGTCCTGCTGTATTCGCGCGCTTAACGAACCCGACGACTGTTCTCGGCATACTAGGGGCCAGCCAAGAAATGGCATTCGGAAGTGATAGTGGCGATCCCGTCACCGGCGCACTGTTCATTGGCCGGGCAATGAGAAATCAGTTTCCGGTCATTAACATAAGCCGGTCTGGAGATAGTTTTGGCGGATATTTGTACCGGTTCGCGGGTCGCCGAGGATTGTTGAACGGCCGGATAACCCACCTTATCCTGGCTCTCGGCAGCAATGACATTTTTGGCGGATCACCCCCTGATCGCACTTTCAACTATGTCAAGCAGGTCGCTGACCAGTTCTTGCATGAGGGAGTCCAAGTCTACGGGATGACGGTCCTTCCGAGGACCAGGAGTCGAGACTTGTGGGTGACCCGCGAGGGCCAAACGGTTGTTGATACCGGACAAGAGAAGAATCGCCTGCACTACAATGCATTGCTCTTAACCCACGGAAGGTCGATCGGCCTTTCTGACGTGTTTGACTGCGCGCACGCAATCGATCCTCACGATAGCGGGTTGTGGAACGTTGATGAACTTTCGCCCGGTCATGGTGGTGGAGGCTTCGCGTCAATAGCTCAGGGCAGGGTCACAGCGGTTTCCTTGGGGTCCGATGGCGACTACGGCCCCTTCGGGGTAGGGTATCCGGCGCTATCAGAGATACCCTGTGCCGTATTGAATGCTCCCGGTGATCCGCATGGCACTGGGGCGGTAGTGACAATGCACACCAACGAGCGGGGAATGGGCGTCGCCTTCACAGTGAAGGAAGCCGGGAGGAATTACCTCCATCCGCCACTCGTCGCTGCTCGCGGACAGTGGTGCAACAACGACGGTGTCCATGAGTGCAAACGTGGATACGACGCTGTGATTGCTTATTCCGGCTTGGGGCCGGAACGATTTCTCGTTTGACGACTGATTCTGGATCGTGAACCCTCGCCAGGGCGGCGGCCGACATCGCCATTTTTCCGGACCCGAAAGTCAATGATGCAAACAACGGCTGAACACAACGCGACCGAAGCCCGCCGACACCATGAGCAGGCGAACCATCTGCTGAACCATGGGAAGACCGAGGAAGCCCTGGCGCAAATCTGCAAAGGCATCGCACTGGCGCCGAACAACACGCAACTTCACGTTCGTCATGCCCAAATACTGCTGAAACTGGGCCGGCTCGACGAGGCGGAGGCGCCCGCCCGGGCAGCGTTGGAACTAGATGAGGCCAATCCGCACCTTTTGAACCTCCTCGCCGAAATCATCGGGCCTTCCGGCCGGCTGGATGAGGCACTCGTGTGCGTTGAAAGGGCGGTAGCACTGCAACCCAACGCGGCGGGATTTCAAAACCACTTGTGCTACCTCTTGTGGCGAAAAGGTAATATCCAGGAGGCCATCGTTGCCGCGCGCACGGCAAGCCGGCTCGACCCTGACAATTATCAGCTACAGCGCCGGCTTAGCGATCTCCTGCTAAAGATGAAAGATGCCGATGGAGCTTTATGGACGGCGCGCAGGGGGATCGAGCTTTGCCCCGATGACGCCGTTGCCCACGAACACTATGGACACGTACTGTTAGCATTTGATCGCTTTGAAGAAGCTACCGTTGAATTTCGTGCGTCGATTGATTTGGAGCCCACGAGATTATCCGCAATCGTAGCCTTGAAGAATACCTTGGAGAGTCTGGGCGCCGTTGAGGAGGCGACCGGGTTTGCGCGTAAGGCTATGGACCTTGCCCCATCCGAGTCCGGCCATCACGCCCATCTGGCGAGCCTGCTCGCCGAAAGCGGCGACTTGGCAGGCGCGGAAGCCGCTTACGTTCGGGCGGCGGAGTTGAACCCGTCCGGCGATTATGCGAATGCGCTTCAGGAGGTGCGTTCGGCTTTGGCAAAGGGCGCCTCCAGTATCAGGATCGGCCAGGGTCCCGGCCCAAATCAGGTCATGCCCGGCTCCGATGGGTGGTTGTTCCATCGAATCGATGGTGTGTTGCCCCAGATTTGCGAAGGCAACGGGTTCAGTGAGCGTAACCTGTCCCGAACGCTGTCACTCTGGGAGGTACGGCAGGCGTGGTGCCTAGCCAAAAAAGCCGAGTATCGAATCTTGATCGTTCCTGAGCGCCACGTCATCTATGCAGATAAATTGCCCGACGGATACGCACCGCATCCCGGTCGGCCGGCGTTGCGGTTGCTTCAACAGGCTGACCAAGTGTTGCGGCCATGCATCATTTACCCCGAGGAGACACTGCGCCTCGGCCGTGCAACGCGAGACGTCTGCTACAAGACCGACGTGCATTGGACCCGCTATGGTGCCTACCTCGCCTATCGTGAGTTGATGCTCTCGATCCCGCGATGCGCGGAGCATCTTATTCGCGAGAGCGAATTGCAGGTGCAGCCCTACCGTCTCGTCGGTAGCATGACGCTTTGGTTGAACGAACGAACCAGGGAACACGGCGAAACCGTTGAGCCTCCGAAGGTCGAAGTGGATGAGGTATCCACCAATCGGACGTTCAAGACCGGACAGGTTGACGTGTTTGAGACACCGTTTCCGGACCGTCCCACGCTGGTTCTCTTCAGGACATCCAATTCGACGCATTTGCTTCCCTTCTTTTACCATCATTTTTCGCGTATCGTGGCTGTCGCCACCACTGCGGTTCATTTTGATTTGCTGCGCTCCGAGCAGCCGGACGTTGTCATCTCCGAGCTGCCGGAGCGCTATCTGGCGGCACCGCGTGAAGGGCCTCCAGACGACCGTATTTTCTTCCCCGCTGACTTCGAAATAGAGTCGTTTGAACATAGCACCGGGATGGCGCTGCCACTGCCCCGCCGTCG
>Ga0265338_10009468_pt1 | contig 11609 bp, 6 predicted proteins | sample 42126metaG_FD_193579 | JGI IMG/M metagenome (GOLD analysis project Ga0265338, IMG submission 193579) | Rhizosphere microbial communities from Carex aquatilis grown in University of Washington, Seatle, WA, United States - 4-21-26 metaG | ecosystem: Host-associated > Plants > Roots > Rhizosphere >... | reverse complement strand
GTGCCTGAAAGTCAAATTCGTCTCCCGTCAGTGCTTTGTTGATGACCTCTTCAAAGGACTCGCGTTGGTCCGCGCCCGCCAAATTGCCTGTTTTGGCATCGTTGACATAAAACGTATCCAAAACGATGCCATCACTACGCGTGAAGATCTGCGCGCTTAAAATATTCAGTCCAGCGGCACTCAGCGACCCGGCGATTTTGCAGAAAAGACCGGCTCGGTCCCACGTGCAGATCTTGACCGCGTTACAACCGCGATCGAGCTGGTTGTGCCAGTTGACCACCGGCGTCAGCGGATTCTCCTGGTCGGAGGTTTGCCGTCGCATAAACAAATGCGCCAGCACGAGATCATCCAGCACCTCGCGTGTGGAATGGATCTGGAAGTACCGCGGCGGCAAAGTGCCGAAATGCGCATGAAGCTCTTCGTCTCCCAACTGAGGCGGCATGATTCGGTGCACCTCCTCCATGAGCAGCTCCCGTTGTTTCTCTTCGGCGCGCACGAACTCACCCCCGCCGGCCATCAACTCCGTCGTTTTATGGTAAAGCGACCACAGTAAGGACTCTTTGAATCCGTTCCAAAGCTTGTCGCTCGTGGCCTGAGAATCGACGAAGGTATGGATCGTTAGCAGCTGCAGGATCTCTGGATTTTGGATTTGCTTGGCGAATTTGCGGATGACCGCGGGATCATCCAAATCCCGGCGCTGGGAAGTGCTGGCCATCAATAGATGATGTTCGATGACTAACCGAAGCGTGTGGGTGGCGGACCCGTCCAATCCTAATCGTTTGGCAACTCGCAACGCGAGTTCAGCGCTGACCATTGCGTGATTGCCATGTCCGTCTGGTTTGCCCACGTCGTGAAGCAACAACGCGAGATAAAGCAGAAAAGGGCGTTCCAGTTTTTGGAATAACCCTACATAATCCTGGTAGGGCGCCTCTTTGGCTTCCCAGATTCGGTCCAGCTGCTCCAGGCACATGAGCGTATGTTCATCCGCGGTATACTGGTGATAAAACTCATGCTGTACCAGGCAGGTCAGTTTCCCGAACTCCGGCACGTACTTGCCCAGCAAATCTGCCTCGTGCATCGCTCTCAGGATCGGCGCGACACTGCCGCGCTGGCCCAAAATAGTTAGAAATGTTTCGCGAACATGCTCATCTGACAGGAACGCCCGATCGACCAGTCCCAATTGATTTCGCACTAGTTGCGCGAGGTCCGGGTGAATCTCCACCCCTCGCTGCTGTGCGTACAGGAACATGCGCATCAGGCGCCGCGGTTGATCGCGGAAGACCCGCGTGCTGGCAGCCTGAATTTCGCCGTCAAGAATCTTAAAGCCATCGATTGGCTCACTGACCGGGTTTCGTCCCTTGGGCAAAAAAGAACGGAACGAAAGTCTTCGAGGCCGGGGCGGCAACAACGCCAGCCGTTGCTCGAGAGTGCGGGTAATTCGGAAGATATTGCGGGAATGGGTGTATAAAGTGCGCATGAATCTCTCGATGCGCTTGCTGGGTGATCGTTCCGCGTAACCGAGATTATGCGCCACTGCCGGCTGCAAGCTCTTGGTCAAGACATCCATGGCGCGATTGGTGTGATAGTGCATCTCCGTGCGCACGCGCAGCAGGAAGTCATAGGCGGCTTCAAGTTGTTTGCGCTCAGTTTCATTGATCATCTCGTGCGCCTGAAGGTCCGGTAAGGAGCGCGTGCGATACTTGAAAAATGCCATCCACAACAGGTTCTGGTAGTCTCTTAACCCGCCACAGCCATTTTTTATGTTCGGCTCCTGCATGCAGGCTGAATTGCCAAATTTGCTCCGCCGCGTGCTTTGGTCCTGCACCCGCATGGCGATGTACTCTTCCTCGTGCTTATCGACGCATTTGGCGACGAGCGCCTTTTGAAACTTGCTGAACAGTTCGGAGTCCCCGGCAACCAGTCGCGACTCGATCAGCGAAGTCTTCGATTGCATATCGTTGTTCGCCTCTTTGACGCAGTCCTCGATCGTGCGAACTGAGTGGCCGACTTTCAAGCCGATGTCCCAAACCGGGTACAGCAACCCGTCGATGATTTTTGAAAGGTGCGGCAAAGGACGGCGAACGGCGACTTGGCGGTCATGCAGGAACATGAAATCGATGTCGCTCTGCGGGTTGAGTTCGGCACGGCCGTACCCGCCCACCGCCACCAGTGCCAGGGGAGGAAACTCCTTCTGACCTTGCTCGGATAAACCTCCTTTGGCCGCATCCCAAAGATAGCGCAGCATGACGTCCAGCATGGCTGCGCGCGCGCGGCAGATCTCTAATCCGCCGCTTCCGGCTCGGTGCCGCATCTTGAGCCGGTGCGTCTCTATTTTCAGGAACGTCTTGTACCTCGCCAATTCCTCGGTGGCTTGGCGATTCGGAGGCAGCGGTAAGCGGGCGGCTGCATCTTCTTCGATCTTTTTGATCAGTTCCTGCATGCGCCGTTCAGTGTGGGTTGAAATCTTGGCGAACGCAAGCGCACCAGCCTCCCGCTGCTGATCCTGGGCAGTTTTTCACGCGACGCGAGGCGAGGGCATGAGGGAAATAACCACTAGGAAGCCTGGCCGCCTCCTTGGAATTAACCCGTGTCAACGGGAAAGAAGCTGCATCAACCAAAAATTCTTTACATTTCTATTGACCAGCAGCCCCCTTCTATGGCGGGATGATAGAACCCACATATGGGTGCAGTCAGATGGCGAAGGTCCTATTAAAAAACGGGAACGGTTCACGTTCCTCACAAGCGTCCAAATACGACGCCCACAACTCGGTGCTATCCAAGACCTACGGGGTCTTGGCGGATCTCCGTCGTGAACTCTCGGATTCCAAGGCGGCCGTCGCCGAACGTGCCGAATTGCTCCAAGGCTTTGCCGCGTGCGCCGATTCCCAGCGGGCCTGGCTGCTGCTCGAGGATTATTTCGAGAAACTTTCTTTGTCGCGAAAGGATTTCCCCACTCCCGATTGGTGGCCGCGCTTGCTTGCCGCACAGGGCAAGGCTCGAATGGAAGAGGTGGCTTTTCTGTTCTTGAGGGCGAAACGCTCTCTGCCCAGCGAGTTGGTTCCCTATGGCAATCTCGATCGCTTCGCCCAGGTCGAGCACGCCGCGCGCGAGCAACAACTTGTTAAACAGATCGAGGATTGGCTCTTCCCTCCGGGTCCCGTTCATCTGGATGCCCCGCGCGCTTCCTTGCGAGTCCTTTGCCGGCCAGAACCTGATCCACTCTATCCTGCTCGTTATCGACTGGCCGTTCAGTTCCATTTGGCGCGTCCGCGGACTGGCGAAAAGATAAAGGCTTTTGCTGAACTCATCGATTTGACCAACCGGGCCGCGCACGAGCAAGAGCTCTTTGCCCCCGAGGATTGGGAGTTTATTCAGTGGCTCGCCCAAAGCCATCAAGGCCGCGCTGACGGAGATGAGACGATGGTGCTCTCCGAGTTGGAGTTGCTTCACTGGCTTGCTCGGTGGGGCCACACCTCCCGACTGGAGCTGGATTCGACCGAAGGCGCGAAAAGCTTGTCGTTCCATGGCCAGATTGCCGAGTTGACGCCGCACCTCGAGAACGGGAATACCGAGCTGTCCTTTACCTACCGGCTGAACATCCCCGCCAAGCAGAGTCTGCCTTTGGCGGAGGTCCGTTTTTTCAGCCAACGTCCCCCCTTGGCGCTGGCTGACACGACATTCTATCTCTTGCGCAACGCTCCTCCGCCCGAACTCGTGGACCATTGGTCAAGCCAATCCACAGTCCCTGTCCGCAGGTTGAGCCATCGACTTTTGACTCACCTGCGCCGCACGCAATCCAATCACAGCGTCGATTGGGAGCAGCTCTGCGTCACACATCCAGCCAAGCCTCAGTTTGTTTTCGAGTTGCTTGATGAAACGGTGCGATTGCGTTTAATGGCTCGAAGCGATCGAGATGAAAGCCTCTGGTTGTGGAATGGCCACGAATGGCAACTGCACCAGCGCAAGAACCGGCCCACCGACAAGCCTGAACTGCTGGATGACCCACGGCTCGAACCGGCGAGCTTGTGGCTCCGTCAGCTTGACTGGTTTACCCCTGAACCCGGCCTATGGGTGGGCGACGCCACCGAAGCCTTTTTAGACACCCTTGCCCGTGCCTGGCTTGACCGGCCTCATGAAGCTGATTACCTGGGCAACCCGTCGTTTCAACGGCTCTTTCTCGCTCCCCGCCAACTCCGTCCGCGTCTCATTGTCAAAGGCAGTGGCATCGATTGGCTCTCCATTTCCGCAGAGTGGGAACAGGAGAGCCTCAAGCTTAGCCCGGCGGACCTGCTCCGCCTGCAAACCGCCACCGGCCGCTTCGTTAAACTGCCCGATGCGGGCTGGGTTGAACTGGATTCCGCGGCAGTGCAATCCGCTCATGAAGCGATGGCCGATATCGGAGTGGATGGATTGGTCCCGGTCGCTCAGAAAATCGGCTTAGAGCAAATTGCGCATCTGGATGAAGCCGGGCTGAAACGCTTCGCCGACTCGCCGCAAGCGAAAGCCTTGCGCGAGCGTATTAAAGATTTCAGAGGTGTTCCCATTATAGCGCTGCCGGAAAGTGTGCGGGCCGACCTGCGGCCGTACCAAAAGGAGGGCTTCGACTTCCTTTGCCACCTCACGCAAATGAAATTGGGCGGAATTCTGGCCGACGACATGGGCTTGGGTAAAACGATCCAGACGCTGAGTTGGCTGGCGTGGCTGAAAGACCGTCATAACAAAGACCCCAAGCCTGCCCTGGTCATCTGTCCGGCTTCCGTGCTGCACAATTGGCGCCGCGAGGCCAATCGATTTACCCCGCATCTAAAAGTTCTGGTGCTCGAAAGCGGCGCGGCGCGTCATAATTTGCGCAAACAGATTCCGCAGCACGATTTGATTGTTACCAATTACGCGCTCCTCAGACGCGACCTCGAAGAGCTTCAGAAGTTTCCTTTCCGCGTCGTGATTCTCGACGAAGCACAATTCATCAAAAACCCCGGGGCGCAAGTGACTCAATCGGTAAAGCAGCTTAAATCCGAACATCGCCTCGCGCTTACCGGAACGCCGTTGGAAAATCGTCTGCTCGATTTGTGGAGCATCGCGGATTTTATCCAGCCGGGCTATCTTGGGAACCAGGACCAATTTGGAGAAATATACGAGCCTCGCGGCGAGAACGCCGAATCTGCCCAGCGTATCGCGCGCAGGCGGCTTTCAGCTAAATTGCGCCCGTTGCTGTTGCGACGATTAAAGAAGCATGTGGCCAAGGATCTGCCGGAGCGCATCGAGCAGCGCCGCGATTGCCAGTTAGGTGAAGAACAGCGCAAGCTGTATTTGGCCGAGCTGCGCCGGAGCCGCGAACAGGTCATGAAAACGGTCGCGGAAAAAGGCCTCAACAAGAGCAAAATTCACGTGCTTGCCGCTCTCACGCGGTTGCGCCAAATCTGCTGCCATCCCAGGCTCGTGGGCAACGAGTCGATTTCCGGCAAGACCGAAACGCTGTTCGAATTGCTCGATTCCTTGCTGGCTGAACGCCAAAAGGTGCTGGTCTTCAGCCAATTCGTCCAGATGCTCGAGTTGCTCGAGCAGGAATGCCGTTCGCGGCAGATCGCTACCCACATCCTAACCGGGCAGACCAAGGATCGACAGCAAGTCGTCACCGAATTTCAAAACGATCCAAACGCCGCGGTGTTTTTGCTCAGCCTCCGCGCGGCCGGCACGGGTTTAAACTTAACCACCGCCAGCTACGTCGTGCTTTACGATCCCTGGTGGAATCCCGCCGTCGAAGCCCAGGCCATCGATCGCTCCCATCGCATAGGCCAGACCCATACCGTCAACGCTTACCGCCTCATTTCCCCGGGAACCGTCGAGGAGAAGATTTGGGAGCTGCAGCAGAGCAAAGCTCAGACTATTGCCGATGTTCTGGGCGAGGAAGGCTTCGCGCGAAGCCTTTCTAAGTCCGATCTGGATTATTTGTTTTCGGAAGAATAACGCCTACTCGTATCTCAGCGATTCGATCGGATCCAGGTTCGCCGCCTTGTAAGCGGGGTAAGTTCCAAAAACGATTCCTACGATTGAGCAGATGACTAGGCCGATGACGGCCCAATCGACCGGGATCACGGGTGTGAGCTTCAAAAAATATGCGGTGGAATTCCCTCCCAAAATACCCAGCAATACCCCCATCGCTCCTCCAATCTCGCAAATCACAATGGCCTCCATGATGAACTGGGTCATAATGTTGCGCTTCTTGGCGCCAATGGCTCGACGAATTCCGATCTCTCGCGTTCGTTCTGTCACCGAGACCAGCATGATGTTCATGATCCCAATGCCTGCCGCGAGCAATGAAATCGAACTGACTGCAACCACCCCGACCCGCACCGCCATCGTAAAGGAATTGAACTGCCCGATCATCGAGTCGTTGGAGAAGAGTTCGAAATCGTCCTCCTTCCCCGGAGGAACCTTCCGAGCCACCCGCAGAATTCCGCGCACCTGTTCGACCGTATCATCGTACATGGCTTGATTGCGCGCTTGTACCAGGATGCTGAGACTTCGACGCCACCGCCCGAAACGGTTCATTCCGGTCGTGATGGGAATTACAGCAAAGTTATCTTGATCACCGTTCAACTGTCCTCCCTTGGGCTCCAACACGCCGATAACTCGATAATTGATGCCATTGATCTTCAACCATTCCCCAACCGCCGAGCCGTGAGGAAAGACGGTTTTCGCGAGGCCGTTTCCCAGCACACAGACGTCACGTGTCCCGTCCACATCCATATCCAACAGAAGTCGGCCTTCTTGCAGGTCCCAATTCCGTGCCGGAAAACTGCCCGGCGTCTCTCCAAACAGTTGCACGTTGGGGGCGCTTTTCTTATAGCGGGTTTCAATCTGCCCGCCCCAGAACGTTGTTTCCAAACCCACGCTCCGCGCCAGCGTCGCCTTTTGCTCGACCTGTTCTCCATGCGCCTTGGTGATATTCTTTCGCCGCCAATACTTCTCAAAGCCTTCCGGACCGGAAAAATTCACTGCCGGCCATTTTTGGATCATGAACGTTTGGCCGCCGAGCTGGCTCATTTCACGCTCGACATCGGTTTGCATCACCCGCATGGCGGTCATCACCACGATGATCGAGAATACTCCCACCAGCACTCCTAACAAGGTCAGGGCTGACCTCAGCTTGTGTGCCGCCAGGGCGCCCATGGCCATGTGAAAGCTCTCCTTCAGCTCTCCCAGCAAAATGGTGGTCCGCTTGGTGCTCATCAATCGCCCGTTCGCAAAGCGTCAACCGGATCCATTCGCGCCGCGCGCCAGGCGGGGAAAAAGCCGGATAGGATCCCTGTGATCAAGGAAACTGTGATGGCCAGCGCAACGATTGCCAGTGAAAGCGTTGCCGGAAAGAACCTCTGGATCGCGAGCGTCACCGGCCAGGCAATCGCCAGACCAATAAGCCCTCCCAGCAAACAAATGCTCGCCGCCTCGATCAGGAACTGCACCAAAATCGTCCGCCGCTTCGCCCCAATCGCTTTGCGAATCCCGATCTCACGCGTGCGTTCAGCCACCGACACAAACATGATGTTCATGATGCCGATGCCGCCGACAAACAGTGAGAGGCTGGTAACGAAAATCCCCACCGCGGCGATCGTGCCTCCCAGCTTGTGAAACATCTTTACGAACTGATCTTGCTGGTTAATGCCAAAATCGTCCGGAGCATTGGGCGCCAACCGGCGAATTTTACGCATCGCCGAGCGCAGCTCTTCCTTGGCTTCGTCCAGTTGATCCAATTCCTTGACCTTCACCTGGATCTGGTAATCCGGGTTGTGCCAAAGTGCCGAGGTAAATTGTTGGAGTGGAATGATGACCTGATTATCAAGGCTGAACAGCCCTAAAAAACTGCCTTGTTTCTCCAGGACTCCAACCACCTCGAAGGATGTGTCCGCAATGATGACCCGGTTTCCCAAAGGAGAAGCTCGCTCGAATAAATGCGCCGCAACCTCCGAACCCAGGACGCACACGGGCCGACCACCCGCAGACTCGCCCGGAGTCATGAAGCGGCCCTCCGACATCCCGACGCTGGCGGTCTGGGCGTATTGGTCCGTGGTGCCGATGACGTGGACGCTGCTGGAAATGCGCTTCTTGAAGCGAACTGTCGCGTCGTCATCTGTAGCCGGGGCAACCGCTTTGGCCTGAGTCAACAGTTCGCTTAGCGCTCCCGCTTGGGCCGCGGTGATGCGCGGGCGCTTTTGCATTCTCAGCCAGGTCTCCTCCGAGTCGATGAACCACTCAAAGCGTTGCACGTACAACACATCCGCGCCAATGGAAGAGATATTCCTTAAAAAGGCCCGATCCAGCCCGGTGACAGCGGCGCCCATGAGAGTAACCGTCACGATGCCAATCACGATGCCCAGAGTGGTCAGGATCGAGCGCATCTTGTTCGCCCGGATCGCCGCCCAGGAGATGCCCAAACCTTCCTTGAACTCAGTGAACAGGTTCATGCCGCCTCGGAGGCCGTCCCTCAGCCGGCCACCGCCATCAATTCACCGTCCGCTTTTGCGCCTCGCCCCTCCCCTTTTTCATCACTGGCAATTAGTCCGTCACGAATCCGAATGATCCGGCGGGCGTGCCGGGCGACATCTTCTTCGTGCGTTACGATAATGAGGGTATTTCCCTTGCGGGAGAGCTCTTCGAACAAGGCCAGGATCTCATTGCCCGTCTTCGTATCCAGGTTGCCGGTGGGTTCGTCCGCCAAGAGAATGGACGGTTTGTTCACGAGCGCGCGCGCGACCGCCACGCGCTGGCGCTGGCCGCCCGACATTTCGTTGGGTTTATGATGTATCTGGTCAGCTAAGCCGACCTGGGCGAGCGCCTCCAGCGCCACCTGTCGCCGTTCTTCCGACGGAACTCCCGCGTAGATCAGAGGCAATTCAACGTTCCGTAACGCATCCGATCGGGGTAACAAGTTGAAAGTTTGGAAGATGAAACCAATCTCCTTGTTCCGGATTTCAGCCAATTGATTGTCATCCATTTCGCTGACATGAACACCGTTCAGTTCATATTGTCCGGACGTCGGTGTGTCCAAACACCCGATAAGATTCATCAACGTCGATTTGCCCGATCCTGAGGGCCCCATGATCGCCACATATTCGCCTCGCGCGATCTCCACCGAGACTTCGCGCAATGCATGAATCGTCTCGGACCCCATCTGATAGCGTCGCGAGATCTTGGTTAATCGGATAACGGACATGCGCTCTGCTCAATCCTTCTTGTCTGGCTGGCCCTCTTTGTCCTTTTCGCCCGCCGGTGGGCCCTTCTTAATTTTTTTCCCATCTTCCAGATCGCGGCTGATGGCCCGATATCCGCCAGAGATCACGTCTTGCCCATCCTTGACGCCATCAGTGATCTCCCAATAATTGTCGTCGCTAATGCCGATTTTCACGCGAGACATTTTGGCATGCTCGCCCTCCATAAAAAAGACCACCTCCACTGGCTTGGCAACGCCCTTGCCTTTTTTGTCCGACTTGGCTTCCTCCACTGCGTTGGTGGTGCAGTTATTCGTGGCGGTTTGGCTGCTGTGATTGCTCGCCATTGAATTGGTCGCCGGCGGATCGGCTGCCGCAATTTTCCCGTCTTTCTTTTTTTCAGGCTCCTTCGGCAGCCTTGTCGTGACGCTGGCGATCGGGACCGCCAGCACGTTGGTTCGGAATCGTGTGGCAATCTCTGCCGTTACCGACATTCCAGGTCTGAAATCCATCTTCTCCTGGACTCGGATCCGCACTTGGAATTTGGTCGCTTCCTGGCTGGTGCTTGAGCTGGTTTGCGTGCCGGTATCGTTCGAGGAGTTGGCAACCTCCGTCACCGTTCCGTTGAATTTTTGGTCCTTGAAGGCATCGACTTCCAGTTGCGCCGTTTGGCCAGGTTTAATCAGCACGACGTCGTTCTCTCCCAGGTCAACCCGCGCTTCCATCTCGTTGAGATCCGCAATAATCATGATCTCGGTGCCGACGTTTTGCACGGTTCCCAGGACCCTCTCACCTAACCGTGAATTCAATTTGCTGATCGTTCCCGTCATCGGAGACACGATGGTCGTTTTGTCCAAAGAATCCTGCGCGCTGGCCACGGTTGCTTTGGCGCTCTCGACCTGGTGCAAGGCGCTCTCGACTTGCGCTTTGCACACATCGGCCGCCGCTTTGAAGCCTATAAAATCCGACTCCGATATTAGACGGTGATCAAACAGGTCCTTGTTTCGTCTGAAATCGGCTTCCGCTTTTTCCAGATTCGCCTCCGCTTGAGCTTTGCCCGCCACCGCCGATTCGTAACCAGCTTCGCATTGATGTATTTGTGCCAGGTAAAAATCCGGCTTTATCTTTACGATCAAATCTCCTTTCTTGATAGATTGCCCTTCCTTGACTGGAAGATCGATAATTTCCCCGCTTACTTCGGGGCTGATTTTCACTTGAAGCACGGGCTGAATCTTCCCGTTGGCCACCACCTTTTCTGTGATATCCCGTCGAATCACTTTCTCGGTTTGCACGGTAATGACCGCCTCCCTTTTTCGAAAGAAAGCGACCCCGCCCAAACCAAGCAAAACGAGCCCGATCAGAGAAAAAACGATGATTTTCCTGCGTTTTGTGGACTTTGCCATGTTAGTCAGTAATTAAGACACATCTAGGCAGGATTTGTTTCACCATTCATTTGCGGCACAGCGCTGTGTTCCGCGCACTTACGTCCCTGATTGGCCCGCCCCAATCAGAATCAGCAAACACTGCTCCAATAACCAGAACGTAAACACCGCCCAAGCGGCTCGAAGGTAAGGGACTCCGGCCAGCTTGGCCAGACCGATCGAACGGACTCCAACCACCCATATAGAAAAGACATTGGCGGCAATGGCGACCAGCCCTCCTTTTCTCACGGCATCCAAATCTTTGACTAACAAAGCCAGGCTCGGGGCCGCTCCGCTCCGCTCAAAGTTAATGATCAGCAGCATCGCAACGATGCCGCCCAGCACGTTTATCATCATTGACAGACCAGCCACCTCCAGAGTTTTTGAGAAAGCAACTTGCGCTCGGAAAAGCACTCGGGCGAGGAACCATAAAACGAAGCCCCACCATACTACGCTTCCGAAGCTCCCGATCACGGCCCCGGCGCTTCCCAGCGCCTTGAGAACCGTCGTCCGTGTCAACCACTCGACGACCTCCCGTTCCTGTGGCGTCAATTGCCCGGCCTTCACCCGTTCTTCGATGAACTTGTTTTGTCGTTCCTTGAATTGTCGTTGGATGGCCGGCTGAGAAAGGAGAATCAAAACCGAGAGCACACCGATCACGGCCCCAATCAACGCTGGGATTAGCCAATTCGAAATGGCAACCGGTCCGCCCTTGAGCTCCCCAAAGACTTCTCCGGGTACGGCAAACACGTTAAGCAACCTGGCGGCCAGCGTCATCCGCGGCCGGCGATGAGGCTTCAAGTGCGAATCGGGCAGAGGCGGGGGCTGTTGCTCTTCCATGTCAATCATTTCGAGGTCAGCTCGATTTCTTCGAAACAATTGTGTTCGAGATTCTTCCTGGTCCGGCGCGGATCAAACACTTGCCCGTTCATCACAATGTAGACGTCCGGTGGCAAGCTCTGCACCACTCCGATTGCCG
>Ga0265338_10009467_pt1 | contig 11610 bp, 17 predicted proteins | sample 42126metaG_FD_193579 | JGI IMG/M metagenome (GOLD analysis project Ga0265338, IMG submission 193579) | Rhizosphere microbial communities from Carex aquatilis grown in University of Washington, Seatle, WA, United States - 4-21-26 metaG | ecosystem: Host-associated > Plants > Roots > Rhizosphere... | reverse complement strand
GCAATGATCGGGCTTTATCCGCCCCAGTCCGGCGACGTATGGATCGAAGGGGGCAACCTGGTGGCTGCACAGGGCGAAGAGAGGCTGGCGTTGTTGCGCAAAATTGGTGTGATGTACCAGAGTGGCGCGCTTTTCGGCTCCATTACGGTCCTCGAGAACGTGCGGTTGCCGTTGGACGAGTTCACCGACCTGCCGGACCCGTTGAAGGAAGTGGCTGCTCTAGCCAGGCTGAAGCTGGTGGGTCTGGGCGCCGCCGCGGACAAAATGCCTGCCGAATTGAGTGGTGGCATGCAGAAAAGGGCGGCCATCGCCCGCGCCATGGCGCTGGATCCCGGCATTCTGTTCCTGGACGAACCGTCCGCCGGATTGGACCCGATTACCTCAGCCGGGATCGATCTCCTGATTACAAATCTGGCCCACCATTTCGGTTTTACCTTCGTGATTGTGTCCCATGAGTTGCCGAGCATTTACTCCATCGCCGACCGTGTTGTGATGCTTGGCTCCGGCGCCAAGGGGATCATCGCCGAAGGAAAGCCGGCCGAACTCAGGGATGGGGCCGCCGACCCGCGGGTTCGCCGTTTTTTCAACCGTCAACCTGATCCTGGGCACTCCGTGGATCCCAGCTAAATACTTATGAGCACGAGAATAAATAATTTCAAAATCGGTCTTTTTACTTTCATTGGCGTGGGCCTTGTCGTGACCGGCCTGCTGGTTTTCGGCGTGTGGAGCAACCTCAAAAAGTCGAGCTTGTTTGAAACCTATGTCACCACCGATGTGAGCGGTCTTTCCGTCGGTTCGGCTGTTGAACTTCGGGGCGTGCGCGTCGGCAAAGTCACCAGCATCGGTTTTTCCTGGAACGTCTATCAGGATGCCTCACCGGGTTACGTCGTGGTCGTCTTCGAGATGAATGATGACGTCTCCATTTGCCGCAAGGCAAGGAGCGCATCGAGCGGCTCCAGACGGCGATTGAACATGGTTTGCGCGCTCGTCCCAAGGCGCTGGGCGTCACCGGCACCTGCATTATATCTCTTGAGTATCTGAACCCGGCTGAGAACTCGCCGCTGCAAGTTCCATGGACGCCCCAGCATACCTATATTCCTTCGGCCCCGGGTTTGATAGGGGATTTGCTCGTTTCCATGCGCGAGGGGCTGCACAAGCTTGATGGGATTGATGTGGCCGCCTTGGATCATTTGGCTGAAGACGATCTCAAATCGGTTGGCCACTTGCTGGGCCGCATCGAGCGGATCGACTTGGAGGGCCTGGGCACCAATGCCAACGCCCTCTTGACGGAACTGCGGTGCAGCAACGCAAAACTCCAATCTTTCCTCGATCACACCGACGACACCATCGCCAAAATGAAACTCGATAAGTTGGCCCGCGATGCGGACGGACTTGTGGGTCAGTTTCAGGAGACGGTTGGGAGTCTCCAACCGGGCTTGGCGAATCTTAATTTCGATGCCTTCAATCGAACACTGGACAACGCTTCGCGCACGTTGCATGAGGCGGACGGTGTTCTATTCGATTTGAAGCAGTACCCCTCCGGCTTCATCTTCGGCAAACTCCCTGTCCCAATAAAGAACGTTCAACCACCGGCAAAACAATGAATTCCTACCATGGCGTCAACACTATGAATACTTCACCCGCCTTTCACCGATGGATCGTGAGTATTTTGGCCATTCCTGCCGCCGTCCTGGCGTTGTCTGGCTGCATGTCCAAACCTCCCTTGCACAAACAAACGTTCACCTTTGGCGCGCCGTCCATCGCCTCCGGCGGCGCTGCCGCCGGCGACCATGTGTTGGGGATTAGACACCTGCTCATCGCCCCGCCCTTCGATGGCCGGTCGCTGGTCTATCGCACGGGCGAGTTCTCCTACGTGCGTGATCCCTATGCGGAATTCCTGGACCCGCCAGAAGAGGAGATGATGGCACCGGTGCGGGGATGGTTGAGCAGAGCCGGCGGTTTCAGCGCCGTCGTGGACGCCGGCAGCGCCCTCAAGCCCAATTCTGTCGTTGAAATCAGCGTGACCCAACTCTATGGAGACTTTCGACGGTCAGAGCACCCCTGCGCCGCCGTGACAATGCGCCTGGTGTTTTTTGAAGCCACCAACGGCGTGCCGACAAAACCAATCCTGCAACAAGAGTATTCGCGAAGCCTGCCCATTACCGCACCCAGCGCCGCCGCGCTAATGGAGGGCTGGAATCAAGCGTTTGGCGGGATTTTTGCTGAGGTCGCCTCGGATCTTCGTCGTTCACCTTGGAACAAATCCGCCAACGCGCTCACGACCAACAACTAAAAAAGGAAAGATCCTCAGTATGAGATGTCTCATAAATCCAGAAATCGATAACAACCGCAATGGGAGCAAAACTATGATACGCGAAGAAATCCAGCAACGCTTGGCCACGGCCCTGGCGGCAGTGAACAATCCGGCAACCGTATTTTGCATCCAGCCGTTCACCGCCGTAGAACGTGACGGCGCCGAGAACTTGAGACGGTTGTTAATCCATGTGAAGCGTGATCCGGGCCATGCCCTGGTGATTTCGACAGGGACCGCGCTTGTGTTCGCCTTCGCCGATAAGCTTGGGCGGGGCGAGAGCAAGGGGCCGCAGGATGACAGAGTGACGGAAGGACCTCCTTGATAGTTGCGAGTTGAACGCAACGTTTCCAGTTATCACTCCGTCGTTCCTCTTGAAGCGCTTACCGGCTCCCAAGCTTATTGCGTCACTTGTCCTTGTGGCGCTGCTCGCCAGTGGGTGTGCGCATAACCCCGCCAATGCACCGCTGACCGCCATCGATCCCCGAAAAGGATACCGCTTTGAGACAGCGTTGTCGCAGACCAATTCCGACGAGTTGTTCCTGGCGGTGGATTTTTCTGGCAGGACGCTCAAGCTGCCGCCTTGAGTTAGCCGGTGCTGGAGGCTCTTGGAAAAAAGAGGTGGGCCCGCCGGGCCATGAACATCGCTCGTTGGACGAGGTCCTGATCCTCTTCGCTGTCACCGCCGAAAGTTTCACTTCTGCTCCTTTTGTGCTTTGGGGCGACCGCACCTTTTTGGATATCGAACTGCGGAGGATTTCCAGTTGACACACCTTAGACACATATCTGGTCACAAGTGCGAGGAATTCTCAACCATTCATAACACGAGAATTCGAACGCTCAAAATCCCGACACGCCCAAAAGTCCCAACAAAACGTATCGTTCTTATTGCAATTGAGCATCTTACGTCGAATCCAACACCTTGGCACGAAACCTGATTATACAGTGATGACATGGGAAAAAGTGGGAAAAGCAAAACAAAGAAAGAAACGATATGACAACCTACGAAGCTAATCAAAAGCTAACCAGTGACATCAACCTGGTTCTGCGTGACGCGGAGGAATTGCTCAAGGCTACCGCGAATGGGAACAGCGAAAACTTGAGTGAAGTGCGCAGCCGCCTGACGTCGGCCGTGGAGTCCGCCAAAGCCACTTACGAGCGGATTAAGGAAAAGACCGTGAAAGCGGCCCAGACCACTGATCACGCGATCCGCGAGCATCCTTATGAGTCCATTGGCATCGCCTGTGGCGTCGGGTTGCTCATTGGCGTACTCCTGGGACGCCGCCGTTAATCCTCGTGCGGCCTCCGACGACGAACCACCAGACAGGACTGTCCGGCCGGCCCCGAAGCCGGACAGTTCTCGGTGGAATATCCGCGAGGCCATTACTGACTAATATGAAATCCATCCTCAAAATGAATGAACCGGATTTCGCCGTGGGATCCTTAGAATGCCGGCGGTCCGTCCTTGGTAATTTGTATCCGCCCCGTTCCACTAAGGCCTCTGAAGCAAGACGAACTTTCATGCGGCGGGCGCCGGAGGCAGTGAAACTCATTCGGCGGATCGTCATCGGTTGGCTGGACGACCCGCCATTCCAATCAAAACTACACAGCGCCGTCCCCATCTATCCGCGAGTTCCGAGTTCACGCATTAAACGCCGGATGATCAGACGACTCAACATTCTTTAACCACAGTTATGTCTCTTCATCGATATCCAATAAGAATTGCGGGGGAAAGGGGCTCGAAACGGGCCGTGCGCTTCCAGATGCCCTTGCCAGAAGTTCACCCGCCCCGAGTTCACCACGGGCGTTTGTCTCAAAAACAGAAGCCTGTCATAAGGATTTTTGCTGTTTACGAGCAAGACCTCAACAGGAACCGAGCGCAACTCATGCAGGAAGAACTCACGCGACGATTGGGTCATTCCTTCAGTTTTTCAGTCTCTTGGTGGAGTCTTAGGTCCTTTTGGCACCCCAAAATGCGCCAGATGGCCGCGGATGCCATCGCCAAGGCGGACATCATACTTTTTGCACTGTCTCCAGAAGGGGAACTGCCCCAGACGCTGACTAAATGGCTCGAAGAACGGTTGGTCCACAAGACAACGCATAGGCTCACATTGCTGGCGTTGCTGGAAACGGGCGGAATGATTGTGCCCCGGTTGTCTTCCGCAGAAATCTATTTGAGCCACCTGGCTTCTCAGGCTGGCGTGGACTGCTTGTGTTATTCCGCCGGCATACCGCTCGCCAGAACAAACTGGCCGCGCAAGGTCCGGGTCTCCGTTGCGGAAGCGCTCCATTGCTTATTATGACTACGACCAACCTCCAAGCTAACGCCCGGCCAGATGTGGATACCGCGCAGCAGAAATGCTTCGTCTGTAAGGAAGAGATCGTGGATGGCCACTGGTTTTGCAGGATCCCTCGTGAAGACAAGCCCGCGGTGGTGTTGTGCTGCCCTCGGTGCGCGCTTCGCTATTTCGACACCCTGCACCCGGCGACGAACGGCGATGAACTGGACCGGGCCGCCGGCGAGCGGAACGGGCATTTTTTGATGGATGGAGAAAAGTCATGACGATGAGATCCGTAAGCGTAACAACCCAAGAGGATTCAAAAACAATGAACACTATCCTCCCCAGTGGATTATTGGTTCAACCAGACAATTCGCGTCACGCAACAAAGCAACGTGAACCAGAGCGCGCGTTCAGGTCACGATCCCAATCTGGGAGTGAACACGGTCAAAGGAATGATCGGCATGACCTAGTTCTTCTAAGATCCAGACATTCTTGTTCGCCAGAATACGCGCGATGACCAACCAACCCTGACTCAAAAGGAACTATGCAAAAATATCTCTCGTTTCGCTTTCAAACTCAGGTGTTGGCGTTGTGCGTCACACTGCATGGTCCCAGCCTCCTGGCTCAGGCAACCACGACCAACGGCCCGGGGGAAGAACTGCAAGCCGGGCAGATGCCCTATTTCGACGTGGTGCCTGATCCCATCGAAGGAGTCAATCGCAGCACTTGGGCGGTCAATGATTGGCTCTTTCGCGGGATCATCTATCCTCTGAGTTGTGGGTATAATACCGTGACGCCAAAGCCGGTTCGCTCCGGGATCAGCAAGGCCGGCCATAACCTGACTTTTCCAGTGAGGTTCTTCAACAGTTGTTTCCAAGGGAAATGGAGCGGCGCCTGGGAGGAAACCAAGCGGTTTGGAGTCAACTCCACCGTCGGCCTGGGCGGTCTTTTCGATCCGGCCACCCATTGGAAGATCGGGCGCTCGGACGAGGATTTTGGACAAACCCTGGGCCACTATGGTTCCGGGCCGGGATTCTATCTGGTGCTGCCGGTCGCCGGCCCAAGCAGTGGACGGGATGCGTTGGGCAAAATTGTTGATCTGCCGATGGATGTCTGTTTCTGGCTGGGCTTCGCTTATTCGCACGAATTCTGGCCGGAGGTGCCCGATCCCGCCATCGGATTCAACAACATCAGCGGCGACGCCCGAGATTACAAGCGCCAACGTGATTCGCTGGTGGACCCATACCAGGCCTTTCGCACCTTGTATTCGTTGAACCGCCAACGGCTGATCAATGACTACCGCCCAACTTCCGACAGCGATTCCAAAGCTAATCCCACCCTTAACGCGGTGCTGTTCAAGCCAGTCATCCCCGATTTTGCGGACAGGGCCGTCACGCGCAAAGTACACGTGCCGGCCACGGGTAAGAAACTGGCCTATTCTTGCTGGATGCAGAAGAAGCCGGCTCCCTTGGTATGTTATATCCCTGGGCTGGGGGCTTATCGTTTGGACCGTTCCACGGTGGCTTATGCGGACATGATGTACCGCCACGGCTACTCCGTGGTGGCTTTCTCCAATCCATTTCAAAACGAATTCATGGGGTCTGCTTCTACGATGCCGGTTCCGGGTTTTGCCCCGGCGGACTGCGACGACGTGGTCAATGCGCTCAAGTTAATCCTGAGTGATGTGCGGAAATGGAAAGGCGATAAGATTACCGAAACCTCCCTGACTGGCGTTTCTCACGGTGGCTATTTCACGTTGATGATTGCCGCGCGCGAAGCGGCCGGCAAGCTCGACGGACTGACGTTTGACCGCTATGTCGCCGTTAATCCCCCACCACAACTGGCCCATGCCGCGCAGCGTTTGGACGAGATGTTTGATGCCCCCTTGGTGTGGCCGACGGCGGAAAGGCGCCAGCGGATGGAAGAGGCTCTCCACAAGGCCCTCTATTTTGCCGACAATGGCCTGGATATCTCAGGCAATATTCCGCTGAACCGCGCGGAGTCGGACTTTGTTCTCGGGGTAGCGTTCCGCTACACGCTCATGAACGTCATTGTCGATAGCCAGCGACGGGAGAACTTGGGCGTCCTGAAGGTGAGGCCGGACAAATTTGTTCGCCAGGATTCCTATCGCGAGATTCGGACGATCAATTACGAAGAGTATACGGACCGCTTCGTCCTTCCGTACCTGATCAAGACTGGCCGCGTAACCAATCGCGAAGAACTCATTGCTGCGACCGATTTGGAGCAAGTCACGGAGTCCCTCCGCCATAATCCCAAAATCCGTGTTCAGATCTCCGAAGACGATTTCCTGCTGACGCCCGCCGATGTTTCCTGGTTCCGCTCCACATTCGGCACGAACCTGACGATCTATCCAGACGGCGGCCACCTCGGGAACCTGCACATCCCGGCCGTTCAGGAGGCCTTGGTGCGGCTCTTCCCTGCGCCCGGCAATTGAGAGGAAAATACAATATGAACACACCCTCCGATGAGAATCGTCTGAACTGGGATATGGTTGCTTTCTGGAGTCTTGTGGTCGTCAGTCTTGCCGCCTTGGTCTTCGTCATTTGCATCATCTGGGCCGAATGCGGCGCCTCACCCTAAACCTATGAACATTGAAACACACGCAAGCCAACTGGACGTGATAATTCTTTACGACAGCGCTCGTTCCGGCAAACGGGCAAAAGAGCTGTGCGACCGCCTCGGACTACAGCTTGCTCCGAACTGCAAACTGAACCTCAACATCTGGAGTTTGGCCGCGCTGCAATTGCTGCCGGGCCTGGCGCAAGCGGCCGCCAGAGAAGCCAAACATGCCGCCTTGCTCGTTGTCTCGGTCAATGGGGGCAGTACGCTGCCGCGAACCACCAGGCACTGCCTCGATTCGTGTGTCCGCGAAATTCGCGCCGCCAACGGGGCGCTCATGGCACAACTTCACGGCATTCTCAAAATGAACGAGGAACTCTGTCCGGCTTACGGTTGCTTGAGAGCAATCGCGCGTCATGCCGGTGTCCGCTTCTTTTCGGAAGTGGTCGAACTGCCCGCTAACGAACTCGATCCTCCGCCCGACGCAATTCATGACTGTGTTCAACTGAGCAAATCCCAATGGGAGGTCATTCTTCGGCGGGGGGTGAAACCGCAGCGATCAACATGAACGGCCCGGCACAAATCCATTACCGCCATCTGTTATGATTTCTGAGACACATCCCTTGCCCGACGCGCTACCTCGCTATTCCGCGAGACGCAATCTGCACCATGCGAGCTTTTTCTGCACGGCACCTCATGCGCAGTGCGTGGCGCTCGTCGGCGATTTCAACGACTGGGATCCCACGGCGACGCCGATGTGCCGAATGTCCGACGACCGCTGGATGGCCAGTCTCGAACTGCCGCACGGCTATCATCAATACGTATTTCTGGTGGACGGCCGACCGATGCTTGACCCGGCGGCAGACGGTGTCACCAGAAACAGCCGCCAGGAGCGGGTGTCATTGCTGGCCATTAGTTGAAATAGAATATTTTATGATGTACTCCATGTCTGACTTATTGCAGTTGGTGGTCTCCGAAGGATCATCCGATTTGCACATCCGCGCCGGTTTCCCGCCGGTGATCCGGACCCACGGCATTCTCCAACGCGTCGAGGGGCCGCCCTTGCGCCCGGAAGACTGCGATGAACTCATGCGCAGCATCACTTCCGAAGAAAACATCCAACAGGTCCGCCAGGATGGCGGGGCGGACTTCGGTTTTGCTTTCGGCGACGCCGCCCGGTTCCGGGTCAGCGCTTTTAAGGAGAAGGGCAACTTCGGCCTGGTCCTGAGGCAGATCCCCACCAAGCTGCTGACCTTGGACGAAATCGGCCTGCCCCAGCACACCATCAACACTCTGTTGCACAAGCCGCGCGGCTTGGTGCTCGTTACCGGCCCGACCGGTTCGGGCAAAACCACCACTCTGGCCTCGATGGTCAACATCATTAACGAGGAACGCGACGACGTCCATATCATTACCATCGAGGACCCGATTGAATACTATCACAAGCCCAAGAAGGCCGTCATGACGCAGCGCGAGGTGCATATTGACGTGCCCAGTTTTGCCGAGGCCTTGCGCCGGGCGCTGCGGCAGGACCCGGACGTGATTCTGGTGGGTGAATTGCGGGACTTGGAAACGATGGAGGCGGCCATCACGGCGGCGGAAACGGGCCACTTGGTCTTTGGCACGCTCCACACCACCGGCGCGGCCAAGACGATCGATCGTCTCGTCAACGCCTTCCCAATCACCCAGCAGGAAACCATCCGCATCCAGCTTTCCACCGTGTTGCAGGCGGTCATTTCGCAGTTGCTCATACCGCGCATTGACCAGGCGGGGCGCGTAGCCGTGTATGAAATCATGATCAACACCCCCTCGGTGGCCGCGCTCATACGCGACAACAAGACTTTCCGCATCCAATCAGACATTCAAACCGGCGCCAAGTTCGGGATGGTCACACTGGACGACAATCTGATGCGGAAATTTGAGGCGGGCATGATCTCGCGAGAGGAAGTCATCAACAAGTCCCAGGACCCCTCCACCGTGATGCTAAAGCTGGCCGAATGGGACGAAGCCCATGCCGGGTTGGCCGAGGCGCAACCAGAACAGCTGGCCGCCTGAATGTTGGATGTCAAAAAACTCTCACAAAAAGAATTCTCATACCCACTGAGAGGAGCAAAAAGATGCGCAAACAAAACAAGAATCACGCAAGCCCCACCACCGGAGCCGCTATCGCTGCCGGGACACAAATTGAGGTGGCCTTCACCCTGAAATGCGCCAATGCCAATCAGGCGTATCTGTGTGGCGACTTTAATGGATGGTCAGAAACCAATCTGCCGATGATCTTTCGCGGGGATGGCAAATGGGAAAAGCGGCTGACGCTGCCTCCCGGACGTTACGAATACAAATTCATTGTTGACGGGGCGTGGACCACCGATCCGGCCAGGACGCAAGAAGTCCTTAACGCCTTCGGCACTACAAATTCGGTGGTGGAGGTTCCAAGGCGGCGCGGCTCCGATCAAATTGATAAGCCACGCTAAATTTTCAAACCGACGCAGATGAAGAGGAGACTTTCCGGAATCAAACTCAAAGAGAAAGCGCGCCAGAACGTTTATGAACACCGCTGATCCTCCAACCCGCGACGACCGCTCGGTACCCAGCGTTATCGCCCAACCGGGGCTGTTTCGCGAACGAATTGACGCCCGCCTGCGGCGCGCCCTTGTTTCGGCTCTAGCCAAATCGATGCGCAGTTTTCGCAAGCGCCCGCGCTTCTCCTCTACCTGGCAACAGGCTTTGCGGAATCTGCAACTGCACGACCCCAAGGAATACCGGAATGGATTGGATTTCGCAGAGCAACTCTTGAGGGAACTTCCCAAGACATTGCGCCGGGCAGCAAAGGACCCTGAAGAGCTTGACCGGCTCTTCTCGCAGGTTGTTCCACAAGGTCCATCTATTAACGTCGTCGAAGAGGACCTTCGTCGCCTTGCATGTTGCTCTGGGCAGACAACCGATGCAGTCGATCCCGCGTGGGATGCCGTTTATGACAGAATCCTGCTGGGTCCGCCGGAGGCAGGCCGGCCGCAACCGATTACACGCAGCTTTAATGAATTGCTTCAACTGCGCGGGCTTAATCTCCGCCCCGAAATCACGGTCTTCCTCCAGCGCGAATTTCCAGCCCAGTTCTCCAAGATCTCCGGAGGCAGAAAAATCGCTTGGGCGGTCTGGCGGAGGCTCGGGGCGGACCCGCTCACCACGGGCTCAAGCGGGCACGCTCCACTGATAAAATCGACGTAAACCCTCAAGTGCTGTGACGCCTCAACCATGGACGAAAACAAAACATTCCAATTCGGTTTGCTGGAGACTCTGCGCCAGATGGGTGTCACGATTCTGGCAATCTTACAAAACCGGCTGGAACTGCTGTTGGTTGAACTGGAGGAAGAGCGCCTCCGGTTATTCAACGCCCTTCTGCTGGCGGCGGCCATCATCGCGCTAGGTTTCATGACCCTGGCACTGGCGACCGCCGCACTGGTTGTCGTTGCTTGGAGTGAATTCGGCGTGATGGGATTGCTCACGCTTTGTGGGCTGAGCCTCGTGAGCACGCTACTGGCTTGCTGGCTGCTGCGTGTGCGCTTAAAAAACTGGTCGTTTTTGTCCCACACACTGGCCGAACTCAAGAAGGACCGCGTATGTTTGAAAAGCAACAGATAACAGCCCTTCAACGGCACAAAAAAACGCTGGTGTTGGAAAGCGAGTTGAACCGGCTCGCGTTGTTCGTCGAATGTGAGCGTCTGCGGGAGGCCGCCGGCTGGCTGAGCCTCGTTAAGTGCGCGCGTTGCCAATCCACCCCTGGGCACGTGTGCTGGCCGGTGTGGCACTGGCGCCCCGCCTGCGCTGTCCAGCGCCGGCAGACAACCTTTAGTCACGGGCGTTAAGACTCGCGTTGATTCTGGGTTTGCTGTCCGTCGACGGCCTGGCGGGCGGATCATACGATCGAACTTTCTCGGAAAAGGCCCATGGCGTCCCAAGTTCGGGAACGAATGACATTTTCCAACTGTCCGGCAACGGTGACCAGATCTGGCATGCACCATCCGCTACTTCGTCCGTCCGTAAGTGCAAAGGAATCGCTGGGATTACAAATCGAATCAAACGAGTCCAACCGTTCGGTCCTGTCCCCTTGGATCCGTCGAATCAAGAATTATTGAGATTGCCTTCCTCCTATCAAAAAGGCAGAAATGCGCGATGGCTAAAACACCAAAAAAAGCAAAACGAACGCCCAGTGCCGCATTCATGAAACCGGTTACACCGGATGAAATTCTGGCAAAGATTGTCGGTGACAAACCCCTTCCCAGGACCGAATTGACGAAGAAGCTCTGGGCCTACATCAAATCGGACTGTTTGTCGCTGTATAGAGAACGCCTGTGTCCATGTAACCCTGACCGGCAGAGGCGGACCCGCCCGGCCCCGAACCGACGCCGTTGGTTGAAACCGCCACTTCCGGGGCGG
>Ga0265338_10009463_pt1 | contig 11612 bp, 9 predicted proteins | sample 42126metaG_FD_193579 | JGI IMG/M metagenome (GOLD analysis project Ga0265338, IMG submission 193579) | Rhizosphere microbial communities from Carex aquatilis grown in University of Washington, Seatle, WA, United States - 4-21-26 metaG | ecosystem: Host-associated > Plants > Roots > Rhizosphere >... | reverse complement strand
TCCGGGGCGGCTGGCGACCCAGGCGTCCTCGCAAATCTCAAAGCCGATGCGGACGCCGCCGCAGTCAAAACAAAAATCGCCGATGGGATATTCCGCCTGCTCGATTTCGACCTTGGAACGGAGTCCGGCGGGCCAGGCTTTGAACCACCGCGGCTCATAATGAATGCCGTCGCCCGCCAAAAACCGTTTGGCCGCGAAACCGGCGATTCGGCCATCGACGGCCAGGCAGGCGCAATTGAACAAGCCATTTTGGAAAAGCACCGGCAAGCCGAGCGAAACAATCATGCCGCGCGTGGCGGGCAGCAATTGGCGCAGGCGCTGCCAGGCCATGCGGGTGGTGTTGGCGGAATGAAACGCATCCTCGCAACCGTAGCCGCTGATGCACAACTCCGGCAGGCAGAGCAATGAAACGGATTGCGCGCGGGCCTGCTCAATCGCCAGCTCGATGCGGCGATGATTTCCCTTCCAATCCAAAGCGGTCTGGTTGAGGGCGGCCACGCCCACTTTGATTAATTTCATGCCGATGTCACTTTCCGCTGGGAAACAAGATACCCGGCGCCTACTGTGAATCAAAGTTGAAAACTCGATGAACCGGTTAAGAGTTGGTTTTTCCATCGCCGACCAAAGCCTGCGCCGTTCCAAATCGATCGGCATTTTGAATGTTTCGCTCGGGCTGCTCGGCGAGCTGGTCAAACAGCCCGAAATCGGCGAGGTGGTTGTTTTTGGGAATTCCTCCCTGGCTCCCATTCCGAATGCAACCCTTCAAACGCACGATTCTGTGGCGACGCGGCGTTGGGCGCGGCTCTGGTGGGACCAGTTTGGCGTTTACAGGGCCGCGAAGTCCTCGGGCTGCGACTGGCTTTTTTTGCCGAAGGGATTTGCGTCCTTTGTCGGCAAGCCTCCCGTCAAGATGGCCGCGTATGTGCATGACGCCATGCACGATTTTTACCGCTCACATTATGGCGGCGGGTTCTCGCCCTTCGAGAATTTCTATTTTCCCAGGGCGTTCGAGGCCGTGCTGCGCCACGCCACCGTGATATTCACGAATTCGGAATTCACGGCGCAGGAAGCGAGGCGCATGGCGAACAAGCTGGGAACGGAACCGCCGCGAATCGTCGTCGCCGGAATCGGTTTCGATCCAGTTAAATTAAGGGAACCGAAGCAGGACCTCATCACGATGCTGGTGAGCAAATGGCCGCATAAGATGACCGGCCGGGCGGTGGAATGGCTGGCGCGATGGCAGTCAAAGACACAGTATGGCGGGCAGGTCCAGCTTGTGGGCGATTTGCCTCCGGGCGTGGCGTTGCCGCCGCTGTCAAATTGGCGGCTGATTTCGCGCCTGGGCGGCGAGGACTTCGAGACGATCCTTCAGCGAAGCCGGGCGGTTGTTTATTTTTCTGAATACGAGGGGTTTGGCATGCCGCCAATCGAGGCGGCGCTGCGCCAGGCTGCGCCTGTGTATTCGCGAATTCCGGCGATGATGGAAACGGCAGGAGGCTTGGGATTCCCATTTGATAACGATTCCTCTGAGAGCTTTGACGCGGCGCTCAATGGAGCCCTGGCTTGTCAGGCTGCGCGAATCAAACAGTGGGCCGAAATCCTCTCGAAGCGCCATGCATGGCCCGCTGTCGCCCGTCGCGTTGCCGTCGCGCTGGCTCAACCGCCGAGATAAAGCAGAGCAAGGTCTTTGGCGATCTTTGTGGCGATCCCCGATTCATCGGAATTTGTCAATACGATGATTACCAGCCGGTCGCCTGGAAAACGCTGGAAGCTGGCGGAGAATCCGTCGGTTGTGCCGCTGTGGCCGATGTTCTTGTGGCCGCGCAACGGTTCAAGATACCAGCCAAAACCATAATCCCGCGTCTTGCCGTCGCCGAGCTTTGTCGGCGTCCACATTTGTTGTTCGCTCGACGCCGTGACGATCTGCTGGCTGTCAAGGGCGGCGCTCCATTTGGCGATGTCGTCCACGGTGGAGACGATGGCGCCGGCCGAAAAAACATCGGTGATCGCGCTGTCGCGGTTGACGAACTGGCCGGCGGCATTGGTCTCATAGCCGCGCGCCCGATGAAGAATGACCTGGCGCGGGTCGCGGCTAGTGGTGTTGGTCATGCCCAGCGGCGCAAAGATGCGCGAGCGCATAAACTCCCAATACGGCTGGCCGCTTACGTCCTGGATGACGTGGCCGAGAAGATTAAAGCCTGTGTTGCAGTAGCTCCATTTGGCGCCCGGCGCGAAGAGCAACGGATGCGCGGCGATTTTTCTGATAAACTGCGCCTCCGTCAAATGGCGGGAGTACTCAAAGCCATCGAGCGTCGTGTAATTGGGCAGGCCGGAGGTGTGCGTCAGCAGGTGGTGGATGGTGATGCCGTCCCAAGCTTCGGGAACGCTTGTCAAATACTTGGATAGCTTGTCCTCGACCGATAATTTGCCGTCCTGCGCCAGGAGCAGGATGCCCGCGGCGGTGAATTGCTTGCTGACCGAGCCGATCTCGAAAACGGTCTCCGGAGTCACGGCCGCCTGCCACTCCAAATCCGCCATACCGTAGCCGCACCGCTTGACAACGGCGCCGTTCTGGAGAATTTCCAGCGCAAGGCCTGGAATCGGGTGGCGCCGCATGGCGTCCTGAACGAAGTCGTCCACTTTGTCAGCTCGCGCAAGGCCGGCGAACGCAAGGAGAATGGCGATAAAGAACCTTATGCGCATCAGGGTTTCTTGGTAGCATAGTCCGAACGAATGCTCAACATTCTGCATGAGGACGCCGACCTGCTCGCGCTCAACAAGCCGGCGGGGTTGGTGTGCCATCCGACCAAGGGCGACGCCTATTCGAGCCTCATCGGGCGTGTCCGGCTTTACCTCGGCGCCGGGGCGACAGCGCATCTGATTAACCGCATCGATCGCGAGACCAGCGGCGTGGTCGTCGCGGCGAAAAATGCCGCCGCCGCCGGCGAATTGGGAAAATTGTGGGAAGCGCGGGAAGTCCGCAAGGAGTACCTGGCGATCATTCATGGCGAGTTGCAGCCGCCGCGCGGAACCATCGATCTTCCGCTCGGCAAGGACGAGACGAGCGAAGTGGCCATCAAAGATTGCGTGCGCCCCGACGGCGCGCGGGCCCAGACCGATTACGCCGTCGAGCGGCATTTTCAGCGCGGCGGCCATGCGTTCACGCTGGTGCGGCTGTGGCCGAAAACCGGGCGCAAGCATCAGTTGCGCATTCACCTTGCGGCTGTTGGCCATCCCATTGTCGGCGACAAGCTCTACGGGGCCGACCGGGACGCTTATCTGGCGTTCGTGAAGGACCGGTTGACGGAGGAGCAGCGCGCCGCCCTCATGCTGGAGAACCACGCGTTGCACGCGGCGTCGTTATGTTTAACATGGCGCGGCGCCCCGCTGCGATTCGCCGCGCCGTCGGACGCCGCTTTTCAACAATTTGCAAATCCCGAATGCGCCACCCTTGAACGCTGAGATTCCGAAGACAATGAAAGCGATCGTTTACCGAGGGGTGAACGATCTTCGACTTGAGACGCTGCCAGTCCCGGCCATCCGCGCGGACGAACTGCTGGTGCGCGTGGCCGTTTGCGGCGTCTGCCCCACCGACCTTAAAAAGATCCATTTCGGGACTGTTCCGCCGCCGCGAGTTTTTGGGCATGAGACATCCGGGACAATCGTGCGCGCGGGCGCCAAGGTTCGGAAGTTTCGCGTGGGCCAGCGCGTGGCGCTGCATCATCACGTCCCGTGCATGGATTGCCATTACTGCCGGCATCGCGCGTTCGCGCAATGCGCCGGTTACAAGCGGACGGGCATCACCGCCGGGTTCGAGCCGGCTGGCGGCGGCTATGCGGAATATGTGCGCGTGATGTCCTTCGCGCTGCCCGGCGTCGTGAAAATTCCGGCCCGAAACAGCTTTGTGGAAGGCGCCATGCTGGAGCCCGTCAACACTGTTTTAAAGGCGGTGCGGCGCCTGGCGGTGACGCCCGGCGACGCGGTGTGGGTCGTTGGGCAGGGGCCGATTGGCCTGATGTTCACACGGCTGCTGCGGCTGCGCGGAGTGAAGGTGATTGCGACGGATCTGATGGATTCACGCCTGCAACTGGCGCGGCGATGGGGCGCCCGCCACGTTTTCCGCGCCGACGATCCAAATCTTAGTGACAGGATCGCCTCGGCGGCGCGTTGCGTGGACGCGGCGGTGATCGCCGTGCCGTCGAACGCCGCCGTGACGCAGGCGATGCAAACGGTCCGGGGCTCGGGCCAGGTGCTGCTCTTCGCGCATACAAAGCCGAACGACGAGGCGGCGGTCGATTTGTCGAAAATCTGCGTGTGGGAAAAGGACCTGATCGGCAGCTACTCCTCGGATTTCATGCTGCAGGGCGAGGTGGCGCGGCTGGTCTTCGGGCGTCAGATCAATATGGAAAAACTCGTGACGCACCGGTTTGCGCTGGCGGAGACCGGCGCGGCGGTGGCGCTGGCGAGCAAGCCGACCGCGGACTCGCTCAAGGTTGTGGTCGACCAGACGGCCCGGCGCTAGTCCTGGAACGGCTGGGCTAAACCTTGGAGTGCGGCGGCTTGCCGCCGCTTTCGTCGGCCAGAGCGGCTGGTTGGCACGGGTCGCGACCAAAGCGGGAGCAAGCTCCCGCACTCCAAGACTGAGTGCCTTCTGAAACGCCGCGCGAGGAATCTCTATTGCGGGATTTAGATGCGTCTCACGGCGCCATTTGGCGCGTGACAATTTTCACTTCCGGTGGATTCTTTCAGTATGATTCGCCGCGATTACCTTATTAGATCCATTGAAGCGCTCGGAGAGGAGTTGTTGCGCATTGAGTCGCTCCAAAAAGAAAAGCGCTGGGACGAGGCTGACGAAGCGCTGGACGACCAGATCAAGCGGTTGACGGGCCGCGACGCGCAGGCGGCGGTCGAGCTTTCGGAGACGGAACTGCTCGCGTTGCTTATCGAGGGCGAGAGCACGCCCATCGTCCGCGAGAAGGCGATGCTGTTGACACGATTTTTGAAGCAGGCGGGCGACGGCGCGCTGGCCCAGGACCATGCGGACGAGGCCAACGCCTATTATGTGAAAGCGCTGCGCCTGCTTTTGAAGGCGCTGCATGGGGAGGATCCGCACGATTTTCCCGAGTTTGTGCCGCGCATCGAGGAACTTGTCGAAGCGGTGTCTTCGGCGTCCATTTCCGTGGAGACGCAGGCCTTGCTGATGGAGCATTACGAGACAACGGGGCAGTTCGGCAAAGCCCACGAGGTCCTCTTAAGCATCGTGGCCGCCGATCCGATGAATAAGGATGTGCTGGATTTCGGAACGGAGTTTTACGAGCGAATTTCCAGGCAGTCCGACGACCGGCTTGTCCTCGGTGAATTGCCTCGAAGCAAAGTCGAGGCGAGTCTTGCCGATTTGCGCGCGCGCAAAGGCTAGCTTTCATTCTTGCAAGCCGGCGCGGTTAATGGTCGATTTGCTTTGGTAACGGTCTCAAGCGCCGCATGAAACGACGAATTTGTTTTGCTGGGTTCGGCGAGGCGGAAGTCGAGTCGTTGCGTCCCGCCGCAGCGGAGCTTCGGTCCTCCTGGGAATGCGTGTTCTGCGCCGATGGCGAGGCAGCCCTTGCCAAGCTGGCGCGGGACATGTTTGCCGCCCTGGTTGTTGACTTGCGCATGGAGGGCATGAGCGGCGTCGGCCTGCTGCAACTCATCGCCGGCGATTATCCCGGAGTTTTGCGGTTTGCGCTCGGCGATTTTTCGGACCGCGAAGCGGTGGCCGGCAACCTCGGCGCGCCGCATCAATTCATCGCCCGCCCGCTGAATCTCAAGGAACTCACCAGCATCATCGAGCGAAGCCTCGCGCTCGATGCGTGGCTTTCCAGCGACAAACTGCGGTCGTTTGTGCCGCGCCTGGGCCGCCTGCCGGGATTGCCGTCCACGTATTTTGAAGTCCTCAAGCGCGCCGAATCTCCCAACGCCACCGTCGAGAGCGTCGGGGAGATCATCGCGCATGACCCCGCCCTGACGGCGCGCCTGTTGCAAACGGTCAATTCCGCCGCCGCCGCGATGGGCGAGAAGATCACCAACCCCGTCGAGGCGGTGTCCGTGCTGGGAATGGACACTGTCAAGTCGTTGGTGCTTTGCCTCCAGGTTTTCAACCAATCAGCGCCCGCGGTCGCCGCCAGCATCTCGCTGGACGACCTGTGGCGCCATAGTTTCGCCGCCGCGCAACTTTCCCGAAAGATCGCGCTGTGGCGCACGAGCGACGCGCGCCTGGCAAGCGACGCTTTCACGGCCGGGCTGCTGCATCGCGTCGGACAAATCGTTTTGACGACGAACATGGCGCAGGCCTACGCCGACATCGTTTCGGAGGCCCGCCAGGAAGGGCGCTCGCTGCCGGAGATGGAACAGCAAAAGCTGGGGGTGACGAGCGCGCAAATCGGGGCCTACCTCCTCGGTCTCTGGGGCATGCCCTTGCCGCTGGTGGAAGTCGCCGCCCTTTGCGACACACCGGGCAAATCAGGCGGGCGGGAGTTCACCTTGTTGACTGCCGTGCATGTCGCGGATGTTCTAGCGCAGGAAGACCGGCCGTTGGCCGAGGGGCTCATCGCGCCCAAGCTCGACCAGGAATATCTCAAGGCGATGGATTTGCCGGGTGAAACGGCCGAATGGCGCAAGGCGCTCGCCGGAGGGCATTTTGAGGCCCAGGCCGCAGCCCCCGAGGAACAGGAAGAGCCGCCGCCACCAAAAAAGGCGCCGAGAGTCAAACAAACGCGAGAGCCGTCGCGCATGTCGTTCGCGCCGCTGGCCATTGGCGCGCTGGTGATCGTTGGCGGTTTTTTCGGCGTGAAATGGTATGGCGCGCATCGTCATCATGCCAGCGCGCCCGGCGCGACCATGACAGCCAGCGCTTCCAATCCGGAACCGGACGCGCAGGCGCAACCGGACCAGCCCGCGGACGGTTCGCAGGGCGCGTCTCCGTTCGATTCAATCCAAATTCAAAGCATCCTATACAACCCGACGCGGCCCGTTGCCTTGATAAACGGAAACCCGGTTTCGCCCGGCGACCGGATCAACGGGATGCAAGTAGTCGCCATTACCCGGACCAATGTCGTCTTCTCGTATCGGGGGCAGCAGCGCGCGGTGAAGTGGAAATAGCGCCGCCTCATGCGGCAGGCGCGTCGTCTTCCTCGTGTTTCCTCGGCGCGTAGGTGTGCGTCGAATATCCGTAGAAAACCTCCGCGGCTTCCATGAGCGTTTCGGATAGCGTCGGATGCGGATGCACCGACTCGGCAAGGTCGCGCACCGTCGCTCCCATTTCGATGGCGAGCACGCCTTCGGCAATCAGTTCGCCGGCGCCGTGGCCGACCATGCCGACGCCCAGCAGCCGCTCGGTTTCAGGCTCAACGATGAGTTTGGTCATCCCGTCCGGGCGGTCAAACGTCAACGCCCGTCCCGACGCGCCCCATGGGAATTTCGAGACGACCACCTCGACGCCTTTGGCTTTGGCCTCCGTTTCCGTCAAACCGCACCACGCCAACTCAGGATCGGTGAACACCACGGCTGGAATCACGACGCCGTCCGCCGTGCTCGCTTCGCCGACGATATGCTCGACGGCGACACGACCTTCCTTTGAAGCCTTGTGCGCCAGCAGCACGCCGCCGGCAATGTCGCCTATTGCGAGAATGGACGGATCGGCCGTTTCCTGCTTGTCGTTGACCTTGATGAAACCGCGCTCGTCCTGCTCGACCTTGGTGTTTTCAAGGCCCAGATCATTGCAGCGCGGCACGCGTCCGACCGACACCAGCACGCGGTCATAAAGCTCCTCCTTTTCAACTTTGTCAGGCCCGACGGTCACCGTCCGGATTTTCTTCCCTTTAGTTGACATCTGGGTGACCTTGGTGTTGAAGCGCAATTCGCGGAAATGCTGCTGGGCGTACTTCAGCACGGGGCGGACAAGGTCCGGGTCGGCGCCGCCAAGGATGCCGGGCAGAGCCTCGACGACGACCACTTTGCTGCCAAGGTTGGAGTACACGGTCCCCAATTCCATGCCGATGTAGCCGCCGCCGATGACCAGCAAATCCTCGGGAATCTCCTCGACTTCGAGCGCCTCGGTTGAGGTCATGATGCGCGGGTTCCCAAGATCAAACGCCTTCGGAAGCGCCGCGCTGGAGCCGACGGCGATGATCGCCTTCTCAAACGACACGAAGCGCTGGCCGTCTTCGGTTTCCACGCGCAAGGTCTGCGAGCCCTCAAAGTAGCCGCGGCCGGTCATGACCTGGACGCCGCGCTTTTTAGCGAGGAAGCCGAGGCCGCTGGTAAGCTTGTCAACGATCCCATTCTTCCACGCCCGCAACTTCGTCACATCCACCGACGGCGGCGCAAACGTGATGCCGCGATGCTCGGATTCCTTGGCCTCGAGGATCATTTTGGTGGCATGCAGCAGCGCCTTGGAGGGGATGCAGCCGCGCAGGCAGCAGACGCCGCCGAGCCTCTTCTCCTGCTCGACCAGGAGAACTTTCTTGCCAAGATCGGCGGCGTAAAAGGCGGCCGCGTAGCCGCCGGGGCCGCCGCCGAGCACGAGGATTTCTGTTTTGATAAAGTCCACGGTGAATTAATGTTCTAGGTTTGACACAATTTTTCGTCGAACGTCTCGAAGCCTTTGGCCAGGTCGAGCATGAACCGGACAGCCGTGCCGCCGTCGATGACGCGATGATCGTAAGAGAGCGCCATAGGCAGGAGGAGCCGGGTCTCGATTTTGCCGTCGCGGACAACCGGCTTGAGCGCGCCGCGGCCCAGGCCGAGAATCGCCACTTCCGGCAAATTGATGATCGGCGTGAAGAATCCGCCCCCGATGCCGCCCTGGTTCGAGATGGTGAACGTGCCGCCCTGCAACTCATCCATCGAGACTTTCCGGTCGCGCGTGCGCGCGGCCAGGTCGCTCAACTCCTTCGAAAGCGTCACCAGATCTTTTTTGTCGACGTCGCGCAAGACCGGGACGATCAAGCCCTGGTCGGTGTCCACGGCCATGCCGATGTGGTAATACTCCTTGAAAATCAACTCGCCTGCCGCTTCATCGATGCTCGCGTTGAACGTCGGGTGCTTCTTCAGGGTTTCAGCGACCACCTTCAGCACAAACACGGTCAGCGTCAGCCGGGCGTCTTTCTTCTCGAACGCTTCGCCATATTTCTTGCGCAATGCGTCCAGCGCGGTGATGTCCGCTTCCTCAAATTGCGTCACGCGCGGCACGGCGCCCCAGCTCTGCCCCATGCGTTCGGCGATGACTTTTCGCAACGGCGTCATGGGGCGTTTCGCAATGGACCCCCATTTTGAGAAATCAATGGAGGGCATGGGCGGCTTGGCGGCGGCGGCAATGGCCGCAGGCGTCTTGGCGGCGGCGATGCGCTGCAAACGCTGCACATACGCGCGAACGTCGGCCATGACAACACGACCGCCCGACTCGCTCCCGTGAATCCGCCGCAAATCGATGCCCAGCTCGCGCGTTATCAAGCGAATCGTAGGCGACGCCGGAGGCATGGGTCCCGAGACTTCCTCCTCCTCGGATGGCGCTTCCGGGTCCTCATCGCTGGGCGGCGGCGCGGCGGGTTTTTTGGCTTTGGCGACCGGCGACGGCGCCTTGGCGGCGGCGGGCTTTGGAGCGGCGGTTGGAGGCGCCCCGCCTCCCGCTGGCTCGATCGAGAGGATCGACTGGCCGACCGAGATTTTGTCGCCCACCGAGACAATAACTTTGAGAATTTTGCCGGCGGTTTGTGCCGGGACGGGCGCAACGGCTTTGCCGGTTTCGACTTCGATCATGCCCTGGCCCTTGGCGAGTTCTTCGCCTTCTTTGACCAGGATGCTGACGACGCTGCCCGAATGCACGCCTTCTCCCAGCGGAGGTAATTTTAAATCCATACTAGAGCGCTATCCATGTGACGGACGGATACCTTTGCACAAACACATTATTTGGCGATGGTCGGCGGCGACGCAAGAGGAATTCCGCAGGGGACGGCAAGGGAAGCCCGCCGTTTGGCAAATTGCGGGCGCAAAAAAACCCCTTCCCGTTTCCAGGAAGGGGTTGTGAATTCCAAATCAGGTTAGAACTTGTAGACCACGTTGGCCGCGACCAAAACTTCGTTCTTCTTGTTGCCGTTGTTGACGAGGAATGACGACGCTGTCGTTCCGCCAAACGGGGTTCCGCCATCACAGGCGTGATCCCAGCGGACTTCCAAGCGGCTGATAACGTTGGCCCAGAGGTCATATTGGACCGTGCCAGTCAACGCGAATACCTCGTGGAACGCAGGGTCGCCGATTCCCGGAGTCATTAACCCAAGGACATTGCCCTCGGCATACTCTGCACGGCCATTCAGTGTCAACTTGTCCGTGACTTTGTAGGACATATAGCCAGCAAGAGCGTAGGCATGGCCTGAGTCAAATCCGCCTACCGTCGTCACTGGAGTGCCACCAATTGTAACTGTGCCGCCGACGTCCTCGTGCGTGATGTAGTCCCATGCGCCGCCGACTGTCAGGTCTTTGACGGGCGTGTTGAGTGTGCCGCCCAAATAAATGTGGACGCGGCCGTCATCGTTGACCTTGACGTAAGGATTAGCCGGGAGAGTCACTCCGGTCGGAAGCGCGTACGTGGACGGGCCTTGTCCCCAATCCAAGCCGGCATAGAAGCTCGAGCCTTTCACAAAGCCCCAGCTATCGGGAGCGGTGAAGCTCAACAAGCTGACCAGCGCTTTCTTCCCTTCGGGCGAGCCGTTGGGAGAGAACGATCCGGTTGATCGGGTGTTAAGGCCAAGCGTCGTGACGGTGTCAGCAACGCCGACCTGAGCCGTGATCATATCGCTGAACTTATACGTTGCCAGCAACCCGGTGTGTTCGGTTGGTTCGAATGTGTAGCCGTAGGAACGAGTAAAGTTCGGGTTCTTGTAACTGTCACTGGATTCGTAACCGATCAGGTTATCCCATCGACCGAGCTCGAAGTCGAGGCCGTTGCCGATGGGCACGCGGAATTCGACGTAAGCCTGGCGGATGGCCGCTGTGCTTGTCCCACTGCCAGTGATGCCGCCAGCATCGGGTCCAAGCATCAATTCGGCGACATAACCGGCGGACCATTGTCCTTCTTCGAGGGCTTTCTGAAGCCGAAGGTCCACCGAATCCAGGTTGAAGCCGTCCTGCTTGCCTGCGTTAAACGCATAAGGGGCTGGGTTGGCATTCCCTGATCCGGGATTCCAAACCGCCGAGGTGTCAACATAACCACTGATGGTGGTGGCCGAAAGCGCCGTATTCAGCGGCACTGGCTTCGCGTCGTCTGCGCGCGCTGCTGGAACCAGACTGACGAGCCCTAGGGCGGCCAATCCTAATGTCCACTTATTAATATTCATGTTCCTCCTGAACTTTGTTGTGTGTTGAGTTCGTTTTCAGCGTTCACGGGGCAAATACAGTTCGCCCCCGCCGCACCAAAAACGGTGCATTAGCGCGGACAATATGGTTTTCACCCATGTTTGACAAACACTTTTTTTGCATATTTTTCACGAGTTATCGCAAGTTGCTTAATATTAGCGCCTTGCAAGACAGCAAGTCCGTCTTGGCGTCCAAAAAAACACGCTTTCACCCCCTCAAAACCC
>Ga0265338_10009462_pt1 | contig 11612 bp, 9 predicted proteins | sample 42126metaG_FD_193579 | JGI IMG/M metagenome (GOLD analysis project Ga0265338, IMG submission 193579) | Rhizosphere microbial communities from Carex aquatilis grown in University of Washington, Seatle, WA, United States - 4-21-26 metaG | ecosystem: Host-associated > Plants > Roots > Rhizosphere >... | reverse complement strand
GGCATAGGTGCAGACATTCAGTCCGGCGCGGTTCTCGGTCTGCACCGCGATGTCCCAGATGGGCAGCGCGGTGATGCGGTCCTGGGCGGTCTTGTCGAGCTTGGGCCAGTCGATCACGGCCGGGCGGTAGGGATTGAAGGTGTCCAGCAGGGTCTTGCAGAACAGCCGCTTATGCGCGTCGGAGCCGATGCGGACCGGCCCGTCGCCCACGGCCGGGCCGGTGGGGGTGATCTCGGGAAATGTGAGTGCCGTCATGTCAAAATCCGTGCCCTTGCCCGCAATCTTGAAGGCGGGCGCTGCTTCCGCCAAGGCCCCGGTCGAATATCGAACGAAATGAGGGGCTTGAACGCCGCGCGGCGTAGCAGAACGGCGCGCAAATCGCAAAGGCGCCGCAGATATCGGGCCGGAGGAGGAAAAAGGACCGCCGCACCGGAGGTAGGTCAACTTCGGCTCGGCAGCCAGACTCGCCACGATCGATCTGGCGGTTCCCTTGGGGGGGTGATTGGGGACACCGCCAACGCACCCGCACGACACTCCTGGGTCGGCGCTCGCTATCGATCTTCGGCGAATGACAGCAACGGAGATCGGATCCCCATAATATACGCCAAGGGCAGGCCGTGCCAGGTCAAATTATCGGCCGCCGCGGTTGGCGCGATCCGGGCTTGGCGAAGTCCGCCCTCAATAAGCAACGGTGAACCGCTTCTTGACGTGGCGCGGCTGTTCCAGCTCGTCCACCAGGGCGATGGCGTAGTCGTCATAGGAGATGCGGCTTTTGCCCGCCGCATCGCTCACGAGCTGGTCGCCGCCGAGGCGGAATTTGCCGGTCCGCTCGCCCGGGCCGATCTCGGCCGCCGGGGAGAAGAAGGTCCAGTCGAGTTCGCTCTCGCCGCGCAGGCGTTTGAGGTTCTCGGCCGCCTCGTCGAGAATCTTCCGCACCGCGTCGGGCAGCGTCAGCGTGTCCTTCAGCATCTTGCCGGGCGCGACCTCGAGCGAGCCGGCGCCGCCCACCATGATGTAGCGCTTCACGCCGGAGCGCTTGACGCCCTCGATGATCGCCGGCGACAGGCCGGGCGCGAAAGGCGCGGAGCTGACCACCGCGTCGTGCCCCTTGAGCGCCGCGGCGAGCGCCGCGGGATCGGAGGCATCGACGCTCTTCGCCGTCGTTCCCGCGGGCGCCTTGTCGGTGTTGCGCGCGATGGCGGTGACGGAATGGCCGCGCGACAGAAGTTCGGCGGCGATCTTGCTGCCGATATTGCCGGTGGCTCCGATGAGGGCGACGTTCATGGCGGGCACTCCTTCAAGGCTTGCGCTTTTCGGTGAAGATCGGATTGTGCAGCAGGAACGGCACGGCGGCCATGAATTCCTTGTTGAACGGCTTGTCCGGCACCGCCGCCATCACCGCGTCGCAGCGCTCCTTGATGCCGGGGCCGAATTCGCTATGCGTGAAGATGTAGAGCCAGTTCTTCCGAATGCCCTCGACGACCAGTTCGCCGGCCTCCACCGGGTTCATCCACAGATCGGGATTGAGGCCCGAGCCGGCGGCGCGGCGCTTGTCGAATTCGGCATAGCCGGTGTTGGCAAGGCTGGAGGGCCGCGTCTCGGCGCTCTTGCCGATCTGGCTGCGGACGGGTCCGGGGCAGAAGGCGGAGACGCCGATATTGTCCGCGGCGAGCTCGGTGCGCAGCACCTCCATCATCGCGACGACGCCGGCCTTGGCCACCGTGTACTGGATCGTGTTGGGGTTCGGCATGATGCCCGACATCGAGCTGGTCGAGACGATGTGACCGCCCTCCCCGTGCTTGAGGATGCGCGGCAGGATCGTCTGCACGCCGTTGATCACGCCGCCGAGATCGACGCCCAGCACCCAGTCCCAATCCTCATAGGTCGAGAACTTCGCCGGGCCGGCGAGGCCGATGCCGGCATTGTTGCTGAGCAGATGGATCTTGCCGAAGTCGCGCTCCACCGCGTCGGCGACGTCCGCATATTGCGTGCGGCTCGTCACGTCGAGCTGATAGCCGCGCACGCGGTTGTCGGCGTGCAGTTCCTGCAAGGCGGCATCGATGTGATCCTGGCGGATGTCGGCGATGGCGACCTTCATGCCGTGATTGAGATAGGCCTTCACCTGGCCGAGCCCGATGCCGCTGGCGCCACCCGTGACGAACGCGACTTTCCCGTCAAGCTGTTCCATGGCTCAGCTCCATTGCTTGCTGACGCGCTCCACCATCGCGCCATAGGGCTTCAGCCCGCGCCAGAGCGTGAAGGCGGCCAGCGGCCCCAGGACCGCGGCGGCGAGCGACATGGCATAGCGCAGATCCGCCTCGCGGCCGAAGACATGCTCGGTCAGCGTGGCGATGAGGGTGGGGCCGAGGCCGTAGCCCATCACATTGATCATGAAGATGGCGAGCGCGCTGAACTGGCCGCGCATCTCGTTCGGCGTCACCACCTGGATGGCGGCGTTCTGCGGACCCAGCAGCCACGCCGCGATGAAGCCGTTCACGGCGCTGATCGCGATGGCGTATTCCGGACGCGGCATGAGCGGAAAGGCGATCTGTCCGGGAATGAGCAGGCAGATGGTCAGGAGCGTCACGCGCAGATTGGCGTCGTGCCGGCCCTGCCTTGTCCAGCGCTCCGCCAGCCAGCTTCCGAACATCGCGCCCGGCGGCCACACCAAAAGGATCACGAAGCCGGTGATGAGGCCGACCTGCCCCATCGACCAGCCATAGGTGCGGCCGTAGAACGCCGGCCCCCAGCTCAGCGTGCCGATGGAGAGCGTGGTCGAGAAAGCCAGGCCCAGCAGCATCGTTCCGTATACGGATCGGTTGTCGTAGAGAAATTTCGCCACGGTCAGCAGCGGCACCGAGGTCTGTTTGCCGTCGGTCATGACGCGGCCGCGGCGCAGCGGCTCGCGGATGGTCCACACCATGGCCGAGACGACGAGGCCGGGCAGCCCGACCAGCAGGAACGCCATCTGCCAGCTTTTCAGCGTGCCGAGGAGGGGCAGCGTGGTCGGCGGCATGCTCTGCAGGAACTGGACGATCGCGCCGCCGACGATGAGCGACAATCCGGTACCCGCCATGAAGCCGAAGCTCATCACGGCGATGGCGCGCGGCAGCTTGGCGGGCGGGAACAGGTCCGACAGCATCGAATAGGTCGCCGGGCCGCTGCAGGATTCGCCGACGCCGGTGCCGACGCGGGCCGCGAAGAACTGCCAGAAGGTGCTGGTGAGGCCGCACAGCGCCGTCGCCAGGCTCCACAATCCGATTCCGACGCCGATGATCGTGCGGCGGATGCCGACATCGGCATAGCGCGCTACGGGCAGGCCGAGGAACACGTAGAACATGATGAAGGCGAAGCCCATCAAGAGGCTCATCTGGAAGTCCGTCAGATGCAGGTCCGCCTTGATGCTCGGCACCAGCAGCGTGATGATTCCACGATCGAGGAAGTTGATCAGCAACGTCAGCGAGAAGATGAAGACGGCGTACCAGGCGACGCGCGGACTCGGCCAGGGCAGGGTCGAGGCCGGCGCGGCGGGCGCCATCTGAAGCGATGCTTCGGCGATCGGCTCGAGTGTCATCGTCCTGCCCTGCTTGTTTTTTCGATTATTGCGCATCTTGGAATTTGGCGCGGCACGGCTACTCCACTATCGGGGAACAAGGAGGTGCGCGCCGGAGAACGCCCCAGTTTCATTGGAGAAAACCCTCTCGCCCGGCAGAACGGATTGGGTAAGACTGCGCGCGATCATCGGAACGATCAGATTCCGAGGCGCATGCGGGAAGGAACGAAGCCATGGTCAACGTCGCCAATGCGGAGCTCGTCGAAGGGCCTCAGGAGATCTCGCTCGCGCCACCGGAGATGGAAGGCGATTTCTCGCCGCGCAAGCTGAAGATCGTCGCCGGCATCATCGTCGGGCAGAGTTTCGGCACGTCGATCCTGCCCTACAGCGCGCTGATGCTGATGCTCACGCCGCTGACGCACCAGTTCGGCTGGAGCGCGGCGCAATTCTCGCTCGCGGTGACGTTCCTGTTCATCGCCGGTGCGCTCAGCCTGTGGCCGATCGGCCGCGTCGCCGACAAGTTCGGGGTGCGGCCCGTGCTGCTCGGCGGCACGCTGATGGTCGGGCTCGTCACGCTCGGCATGGCGTTCCAGACCGCGAGCCTGTGGCAGTTCTATGCCTATTACGCGCTGCTCGGCGTGTTCGGTTCGACCGGCGTCACCTACACGAAAGTCGTCGCGGCGCTGTTCACCCAGCATCGCGGCAAGGCGATGGCGATCCTGACGGCGGAGACCACGCTGGCGCGCGCCGGCGTGCCGCTGGTGGTGAACTGGCTGCTGCTGCACCAGGGCTGGCACACCATGTATCTGGTGTTCGGCATCACGATCCTTCTTTGCGTGCCGGTGCTGTTCTTCACCATCGAGGAGCCGGGCGAGCACGGCACGGCCGGAAAATTCTCGTGGCACAGAGGCAGGAAGGCCGCGCGGGACGCCGCGGCGACGATGCCGAAGCCCGATCTGCCGGGCATGACCATCAAGGACGCGCTGCGCGATCCGGTGTTCTGGCTGTCGACGCTGGCCGCGTTCATCGGCCTCTTCATCTTCAACGGCATGTTCCCGCACATCGTGCCGGCGCTGGTCGGCAAGGGCTTTTCGCAGACCACGGTGGTCGCGCTGCAATCGAGCTCGATCCTGGTCGCCTTCGCCGGCGCTCTCGTCGGCGGCTGGGCGGTGGACCGCTTCCAGACGCCCAAGATCGCCGCGCCGATCAGCCTGATCGCGTCGCTGGGCGCGATCCTGACGCTTTTGGTGTCGCCCTCCTTCGGCGGCGTGCCGCTGCTGGCGGCGATCCTGATCCTGGGATCGCTGTCGTTCAACGCGCTGTTCCCGATGGGTCAGTACTTCGCGACGCGGTTCTTCGGGCTGGGCTCGCTGACCGAGATCGTGGCGGTGCAGTTCATGGCGACCAACCTCTTCGCCGGGTTCAGTGCGCCCTTGTTCGGCTGGATCTTCGATAAGACCCATTCCTACGACATCGTGTTCATGATCACGGCGGGGTTGAACCTGTTCGTCGCGCTGATCTGGTTCATCATGCCGAAATACCGCTTCGCCGCGAATATCGGCCAGGCGGCGGCGCCGGTGAAGGCGGCGTAGAACAAAGAACTGTCATGGCCCGCGAGTTGATAGCGGCAGCGTATCAACGGGCCACCCAGTTGGGTTCTGCACGAGAGCTCAAGTTCTTACGGAATTCCGTACGTGCTTGCGTACGCGCAAAAGGTGTCACCTGGGTGGCCCGCATTCGCGGGCCATGACACCATTTTGTTGCGGCCTGTCTTAAGCCGCCGCGGCGACGCTCTTTCCCAGGATCATGTCCGCCGCCTTCTCGGCGATCATGATCGTCGGGGCGTTGGTGTTGCCGGACGCGATGCGCGGCATCACCGAGGCGTCGACCACGCGCAGCCCCTCGATCCCGTGCACGCGCAATTGCGGATCGACCACCGCCATCGGGTCGTGCCCCATCTTCGCCGTGCCGACCGCGTGATAGAGCGTGGCGCCGGCGAGCCTGGCATAGGCGATCTTGCTCTCATCGGTGTCGCCGAAGGGATCGCCCGGCGCGGCGAGATATTTGGCTATGGCCGGCTGGCCCATGATCTTGCGCGCCCAGTCGAGGCCCGCGATCGCCGCCTGCTTGTCCGCCGGATCGGCGAGATAGTTCGGCACGATGGACGGATAGACCGTCGCGTCCGGTGACTTGATGTGCACGGTGCCGCGCGACTCCGGCCGCACCTGGCACGGCGTGCAGGTGAGCCCCGGCTCCTTCTCCAGCACCAGCGCCTGGGTCTTGCCGAGGATCTCCAGATCCATCGACGCCGCCATCATGTGGAATTGCAGATCGGGATGCGCCAGCTCCGCGCGCGATTTCAGGAACGCCACGACATGCGCCACAGCGAAGGTGAGCAGGCCCTTGCGCTGGAAGCCATATTTCAAGATCTCTTTCAGCAGCGGCAAGCCGCGCGACAACTCGTTGACCGTGGCGCATTCGGGCTTCAGCCGCCACTGGCAGCCGATCATGTAATGATCCTGCAGGTTTTCGCCGACGCCGTTCAGCTCGTGCAGCACCGCCACGCCGGCCTTTTGCAGCACATCGCCGCGGCCGATGCCGGACACTTCCAGAAGCTGCGGCGAGGCGACGGCGCCGGCGGCGAGGATCACCTCGCGGCGGACGCGCGCGGTCTTCTTCTGCCCATGCTGGATATATTCGACGCCGACGGCCTTCTTGCCCTCGAACAGCACGCGCGTGGTCTGCGCCTCGGTCTCGACGCGCAGATTCTTGCGGCCCATGACGGGATGCAGATAGCCGACCGCGGTGGAGTGGCGCCTTCCATTCTTGACCGTGAGCTGGAACCAGGTCGCGCCTTCCTGCTCGCCGCCATTGATGTCGTCATTGCGCGGGATGCCCGCTTCGACCGCCGCCTCGAGCAGCGCCTTGGAGATCTCGTTCTTCTCGGTGATGTCGGAGACGTTCAGCGGCCCGCCGGTGCCGTGGAAATCGTCGCCGCCGCGTTCCTGGTGCTCGGCACGGCGGAAATAGGGCAGCACGTCCTGCGCCGACCAGCCCTCGCAGCCCATCTGGCGCCAGCCGTCGTAATCCGCCGCCTGGCCGCGAATATAGAGAAGCCCGTTGATCGAGGACGAGCCGCCCAGCACCTTGCCCTTCGGCCATTTGTGCCGCCGCCCGCCCGAGCCTTCGTCGATCTCGGTCTCGTAGAGCCAGTTCACCTTCGGATCGTTCAGCGTCTTTCCGAAGCCGATCGGCGTGTGGATCATCACGTTCGACCAGAACTGCTTGAGATTGTGCAGCGGCCGGTCGTCGCCGCCCGCTTCCAGCAGCAGCACCGTGTTCTTCGGGTCGGCGGACAGCCGGTTGGCCAGCACGCAGCCCGCGCTGCCGGCACCGACGACGATGAAGTCGAACGTATCCACTTGGCGTTTCCTCCAGCCCGTTTTCTTTTACTTTACGACGCGGGCGTGGGCGGCGCGCAAGCCCTCTCAGGCCGTCGCCTCCGCGCGCCATCCACCGGGAGCGTAATTACTCCGCACTACTTCGGTATAGGGCGACGGACTGACGATCGCGCGGATCTCGGTCTGCACATGCGGCTCGACGGTCGGCTTGGATGTGCCGCCATTCGGCTCGCCCCAGATCAGCGTCACCTCATTGCCGGGCTCGGCGAATTCGGCGTCGAGGACGGCGAGCGTGAGCATCTTGCCCTCATTGGCGCTGTAGCCGATCCAGGTCGAGATGCCGGCGGGCTTCGAGCCGGACAGAACCTGGTCGTAGAGGTGCATGCAGTACACCGCCGACGGCGAGTCGAAATATTTCGCGCGCACCTGCTTGTTGAACATGGTGTTGAACGTGCGCGTCACGTCGTCATTGTTGAGCGCCAGCGTGACCTTCTTGCGATGGCCGCCCGCCGCCGCCTTCGCCTGCAGCGCGTCGCGGCCGATGAAGTCGTGGTCGAACTTCATGAAGCCGCCATAGCCGATGTCCCACGGCGTCAGGTAATAATCCTCGATATTGTTCGAGATGAAGCTGCCGCCCAGCGACGCCGCCGCCTCGTAGCTCTTCGCGCCGAGCCATTGGCGATAGGGCTTCATCTTCTCGCCCGAGAACACCGCCGGCAGCGGCGACGGAATCCAGCCGGATTCGAGCGCGTTGGTCGAATAGGCGCGGCCGCCGACCAGGCGCATGCCGTATTCCTCGCCGGCCTTCACCAGGCCTTCGAGCACCGCATCGGCATCTTCCCACGGCCCCATCAGCTCCCAGCCCGGCTGGCCCGACATGCCGTGGCGCAGCGCCAGCACCGGCTTGCCGGCGATCTTGACGTTGGTCATATGGAAGAATTTCAGATCCTCCGGCTTATGGCCGATCGCCTTTTCGAGGATCTTCATCGCATTGGGGCCCTGCACCTGGTAGCGCCAGAGCTTGCGCTTGCCGTCGCTGCGCAGCGCAGTGCGCTGGTCGAGCTCGACCTTCACGTCCCATTTGCCGGTCGCGGCATGGAACTGCACCCATTCGAGCGCCGGCGCGCGGCCGACGAGATTGAACTTGTTCTCCGCGAGATAGAACATGATCACGTCGCCGATGAGATAGCCGTCATGGCTGACCGGCGCGAACTGCTTGGCGCGGTTCGGCACGAAGCCCTTGAAGCTGTTCGGCGCGAGATAGTTGAGCAGCTTGAACGCGTCCGGCCCTTCGACCGCCAGATCGGCCATGTGATAGGACTGGTTGAACAGCACGGCGGTCTTCTGCCAGGCCAGTTGCTCGTCGCGCCAATTGGTGTATTCGGGCTTCACGCCGGGATAGACGTTGGGGCCGGACTGCGAATTGCGCAGCATCTCGACGACATTGCCGGATGCGGTGATCAGATCTTCGAGACTCTTCTCGCTCATAGGTCCTTGCTCTCCAGATAGGCGTTAGGCGGCCTTCGCCTCGTCCTTGGGAAGGCCGAAAAGATTGTGCATGCCGGCATGGCGGCCGAGGCCGCCGTAAAGATCGAAGCCGCGGTCGATCCAGTCCTTCAGCGGATCGTCGGCATGGAGCGGCGGGATCTTCGCGACCGACGCGGTCCACAGGAACACGGCCAGCGCGCGATAATCGGCGTAGTTCGGTTTGCTCCCGCCGAGCCATTTGGTGTCCTTCAAGAGCACGCGGAACGGCTCGAGCGTCGGCGGCACCAGCGGCAGGCGCTCTTCGCGTCCCGCTTGCACGTCTTCGAGCTTGCGGCCCTGCAGGAACATGGTCTCGCGGCTTTCGCGGACATAGGCATGATCCTGCGGCAGGGACAGGTCGTGATAATCGAGGATGTAGCAGGAGAACCACGGCCGGATCGCGGTGGCCCACAGCCATTGGTCGATGAACTTGGTCAGCACCCTCATGCTGTCGCCTTCGAACAGCATCGGCCGGTCGGGGTATTTCGCGTCGAGATATTCGGCGATCTCCCAGCTGTCCTTCACCCAATGGCCGTCGTCGATGATGACCGGCACGCGGTCGGCGAAGCCCTTGGTGCGCTCCTGGATGCCGGTGAAGCCGCCCGGCACGATGTCGATCTCGAAGCCCTTGTGCTTCAGCGCATATTTCGTCGCCCACACGAAAGGCGAGATCGTGCAGCCGCTCGCGAGCTGAAGATCGAACAGCGTGATCGTGTTGTCCTTGGCCATCGCTTCATCCCTTTATGCCGGCGTCGCGCCCGCGCCGGCCGCCGTCTAGTGCGGCAGTCCCAATTGCTTGCGCGCCTCGCCGGGCGTCGCGACCTCGCGGCCGAGCCGTTCGACCAGTTCCACCGCCTGCATCACCATCGTGCCGTTGGAGCGCGCCTGCTTGCCCGGTCCCAGATAGGTCGAATCCTCGAAGCCGGTCCGCACATTGCCGCCCAGGATCACCGACTGCGCCGCCATCGCCCAGGTGTGCTTGGAGACGCCGAAGCCCTGCCAGATCGCGCCTTTCGGCAGGCGGTTCTTGCAATAGATCATCGCTTCCGGATCGGCCGGGATTCCGTATTTGGTCCCCATGACGACGGAATAGACGCCGGGGCCGTCGAGCACGCCCTCGGCGATGAGGTCGTCCGCGAAGACCAGATCGCCGGTGTCGAATACCTCGATCTCCGGCTTGACGCCCATGTCGCGGATCATGTGACCCATCTTGGTCATCATCTTCTTGGTGTTGATCGCCACCGTGCCGAAGATCTGCATGGTGCAGATGTCGAGCGTGCACATTTCGGGACGCAGGCGCTCGATATGCTCCAGCCGCTTCTCCGCCGTGAACACCTGGGCGCCGGGGCCGGGCATCATCGGGTCTTCGTCCGACTGGATCCAGTTGCAGCCCGGGCCGGTCGTGAGGTTCACGATCAGCTCGTTGTTCTTCTGCTTGATGCGGTTGTAGACCTCTTCGTAATCCTCATAGTCCACCGACTGCGAGCCGTCGGGCTTGCGCACATGGACATGGATGATCGACGCGCCGGCCTCGCCCGCCTCGAGCGCCGCATTGGCGACCTGCTCGTTGGACTTGGGAAAATCCGGATGATCGGGTACGGGAGACGATCCCGTCACGGCGCAGGTGATGATGACTTTGTTGGCCACGAAACGCCTCGTTGGAATAGCTTTAGAGCAGCAGGAACAAGCACATCCAGTGTCAGATGTATGCTGGTATAAATCTTACCACTTTGCCCCGGGCGACGAATGCGCCAATTGTGCACTCAACCATTGCTGATAGCGCGCGGACGGCGACGGCACCGATAAATCGCGTCACGAGGAGACAGGCATGCGTCACAGCGGCGATCAGATTCTCACCACCCATGTTGGCAGCCTGCCGCGCTCGCAGACATTGGTGGATGCGCTGCTGCAAAAGGATCGCGGCGAGGTCAAGGACATGGCCGCATTCGACCGCGTGGTGCGCGAGGCGGTGTTCGATGCCGTGGCCCGGCAGAAGGCGGCCGGCGTCTCCGTGCCCAGCGACGGCGAGCAGAGCAAGGTCAGCTACTCGACCTATATGATGGACCGCCTCACCGGCTTCGGCGGCGACAATGAGCGGCGCGTCGCGCTCGATCTCAAGGACTATCCCGAATTCCGCCAGAAGATGGCGCGCATGACCGGCAGCCAGGAATTCCGCCGCTCCTCCTGCATCGGGCCGGTGACGGTGAAGGATCTGAGCCCGCTGGCCGCCGACGTCGAAAATCTCAAAGAGGCCGCGCAGCAAAACGGCGTCGAGGAGGCGTTCATGAACTCCGCCTCGCCCGGCCTGGTGACGGCGTTCCAGCCCAACAAATACTACAAGACGCATGAGGACTATGTGCAGGCGGTCGCCGAGGCGATGACGGAGGAATACCGCATCATCGTCGCGTCCGGCCTCTTGCTGCAGCTCGATTGCCCCGATCTCGCCATGGCGGCGCATATCGCGTTCCAGGATCTGAGCGAGGCGGACTTCCTCAAGCGCGCCGCGCTGCATGTCGAGGCGATGAACTACGCGCTGGAAGGCATCGATGCCTCGCGCGTGCGCATGCATGTCTGCTGGGGCAATTACGAGGGGCCGCACGACCACGACATCGCGGTCGAGAAGCTGTTCGGCGTGCTGGCCAAGGCCAAGCCGCAGGCGATCCTGTTCGAGGCGGCCAATGTGCGGCACGAGCACGAATGGGCCGCGTGGAAGAGCGCGCCGATCCCGGACGACAAGATCCTGGTGCCGGGCATGATCGACACCTGCAGCAACTATGTCGAGCATCCCGAGCTGATCGCGCAGCGCATCGAGCGCTGGGTCGACATCGTGGGGCGCGAGCGCGTGATCGCCGGCACCGATTGCGGCTTCGGCACCTTCGCCGGCTACGGCAAGCTCGACGGCGAGATCGCGTACAAGAAGCTGCGCGCGCTGGGCGAAGGGGCTGAGATCGCGTCGAAAAGGCTGCGCAAAGCGGCTTAGATCTCGAACCCACCAATTCCAAAACCTGTCATGCCCGCGAAGGCGGGCATCCAGTGACCGGGCGATCAGCCCAGACTGGATTCCCGCTTTCGCGGGAATGACACTCTGGAATTTTGCCGTTCACCGCAGCAACGGCCTACCCGCCGATCGC
>Ga0265338_10009461_pt1 | contig 11613 bp, 12 predicted proteins | sample 42126metaG_FD_193579 | JGI IMG/M metagenome (GOLD analysis project Ga0265338, IMG submission 193579) | Rhizosphere microbial communities from Carex aquatilis grown in University of Washington, Seatle, WA, United States - 4-21-26 metaG | ecosystem: Host-associated > Plants > Roots > Rhizosphere... | reverse complement strand
ATGGTCTTTCACCCAGTCTGCATCGGTGATCACATTGGGATGGGGTTCGATCGTAAGGGAAGATCGCTGAACCGCGGGCGTCTCTTTGCTGATGCTCCTCCCTTCAGACTTCCACATTGGCAGCCCGCCATCCAACAGCGCCACCCTGTCTCCGAAACCGAAGTAAGTGAGAGCAAGAATCATCCGGGTCGCTATCGTGACATTTCCGCCATTGAAGACGAGGACGATTTTCGAGTTCGGCGTAATGCCGAGCCCTTCTAACACCGGCTTCGCCTGGTCGACGGCCGGCATTTCTGTCGAGAGTTCAGGATTGGATGGAGCGAGCGATTCGAACCAAAGGAACCGGGCGCCGGGCAGATGGGCAAAGCTATACTCGCTCCTGCTGAATGCAACCTGAAGAAGAACGAGATCCTTGTCTTTCAGGTGATCGTTCAGCCATTGGGTCGAAACAAAATACGGAATCGGCCGCTCGGCAAATAATGATGCGCTCAGGGAAAGACTGACGAAAATAGAGAACAAAAAGGTCTTCATTGCTTCTCCTTTTAGGTGTTTCCGGGCAAACGCTGAGGCCATTGTGCGGCCTTGTTGGAACATGCAATAGACGGGAAAGGCTCCTACGGTGGTCTCAGGTCTACGTATGGGCGGCATTTATGTTGCGTGGAGGAGAAATCGGGTAGTGCTGCGTCTTGGATGCCCGCCAGAGACGCGCGGATATGACGAACTGCGAGGTGTGTGTCATTCCCTCAACGAGGTCGTAGACCGAACGTTTTTATCGGGAATCCATACATCCTTCACGATGCCTAATGAATATTGCGGTTTAATTCGTATCTAATTCAATAAAGGTCCGTATTGTTATACTGCGTTCCCCTGTATTCTCTTGCCGGGATACAAATTCCGAGTGTATACCCAGGATGACGCTTGATCGAATCACCTCTCCTTGACATTGGTTCCCATTTCGGGTAACATTAGCCGAAATGCTGACCGAGCCCAGGGGAAGAGGGTTGTGACAAGAGAATTCTGAGGAACCTCTGGATTTCCGAAGTGAGGAATGAAAGAGGTTTTGCTGTTTTGGACGCGTGACCGATTTTCCGAATCACTAATATGGAGATCACTATGAAATCACGATACGTTTTCTCGATGAAGTTATTCCTCTATTTCATGTTGGCTTTTACAATGGTTTCATGTAACGGCTGGCAGTACCAGAATCAGAAACAGAAGAAACGCGTAGTCCTAGGTTCGAACGAAGTGCACGAAGGATGGTATTTCGCCGGCGGAGATCAAGTAGTCATCAACGGAACGGTCAACGGCGATGCATATGTTGCGGGCGGAGTCGTGGATGTTGAGGGAACAATCAACGGCGATCTGATTGTCGCCGGGGGCATGGTGACCGTCGGAGGGACCGTGTCGGATCATATTCGTGCTGCAGGAGGAACCATACAATTCAATGGAAAGGTTGGGAAAGATATCAGTGTGGCTGGCGGATCCATCATCCTTGGGCGGTCGGGCGAGATTTCCGGAAATCTCCTCGCAGCCTGCGGCAATCTCGATATCCTCGGAGTCGTAGAGAAAGAAGCGCGGATCGCAGCAGGAGACTTGCAGGTCAACGGCGCAATCAAGGGGGATCTCGATTTTGCCGGCAATTATCTTACGGTTGGCGAGGGGGCTGCTGTCGGGGGCAACCTCGACGCGAGGGTGCAAGACAAGGAGAGAGTAACAATCGTTGATGGCACGGTGCATGGAAAAGTTGATGTTGAAGTGAGAGAACAACGTGCCCGCGCCGAGATCCTTGGATATCCGGTTTGGAGATTCTGGCTGAAGATCATTTGGTTCTTCGGCCTCCTTTTAGTCGGCTTGCTGATGGTTCTTATCGCTCCTGCCCGGCTGCGAAGCATGGGAACAACGATCCTCGGACATCCGGGAGAAGTGACGGTCTGGGGGATCCTCGGCCTGATCGTGATCCCGGTGATCTCCGGGATCTGCCTGGTGACGCTCATAGGCATACCGGCTGGCCTCTTCCTCGGAACAGTATTCCTCTGGCTTCTCTATTTTTCTCAGTTTGCACTTGCGCTCATCTTTGCGGAAAGAGCGCTTTCGCTCGAAGGAAAGGGACGGCTGGTGATGTTCGGAGGGCTCGCGACAGGATTGGTCATTGTCGAAGTGCTCACATTTATTCCTTACGTGAGGTTCCTTGTCTGTCTGGCAAACTGCATTCTCGGCTTCGGTGCGCTGCTCCTCATGATGAAGAGCGGATGGGATGCAAGGGGGAAGTAGAAGATTGGAATCCTGGAATAGTGGAATAGTGGAATGGTGGAATGATGCAATGACGGAATGACGGAATTAGAATAGACTGCTAGGATTTACTTGATCTTGTTAACAGCAGCCCGACTTTCTCCCCGAGTCGGGCTGTTCTATTTCTGGCTCTGATTATCCGAAAGACATTAGAGCATTCCCTACTTCTTCACGAATTCCCTTCGCCTGAACCTGAGTCCCGACCAATCCTCATCGATGGCCACAGCCCGGACCGTCACAAAGCCCTCCGCCTTTATCCGATTCCATCCGGTATCGCGGTTGAAGTCGCACGCGTACCGTTTCGAAGTTCCCTTCGGATAGGCGAACCAGATAACGGCATCTCCCTCGGCAAGTCGCGCGATACGCTCCGCCGCCGCGTCGACTTCGGTCTGAAGTGTTGCGAACACAAGCGCGAAGTGAAGTTTCCGCACCTCCTTCCACGACCGCTTGACGATCACGCCTTTGAGCGAGGCGATTTCCTTTTCGAAACTCTTCGGCGCGTTGAAGATAAAAATTTCGCTCTGTTCTTTCAGGTTCAGCTTCTGAAATGTGGTCATGACTTCGCAGCTTTCTTGCGCAGAACGGCTGCCGCAATCAGCGCGACGACGATTCCAACGGGGAGCGGCTCGGTGAACGTGAGAAGGGCGTTCATGAGCGGGTTGGCCGTCATCGTTTTGTATTCTTCCAGCATTTTCATTTTCTGCTGCATCAGTGCCTCCGCCGCTCCGCTTTGCCTCAGACGGTTCATTTCGAACTGGAGATAATCGTCGGCAAAATTCGGATAGAAGAAATGATTGATGATAAGCCACGCGATGGTGTAACAGAAGCATGAGATAAGGGTCATCAGCAATCCGGCCTGAAGCGCCTTCCCGAATGAAATCGACCCCTGCCCTACCTGTTCACGGTATTGCCGTACGCCGACGAAGATGACTGCAAACGACAAAACCATCCCCGCGTATCCGACGTATTCCCCGCTCTCAAAGAGCCAGGGTCCCCGAAGCAGCACGAACGTCAGAAACATGAGCGCGACGCTGATGCCGCCGGAGATGAATCCAAATTTAATGACGAATGATCTCATGCGACCTCCTTCTACATATGGTGATGTGGCTAGTGAATTCCACCCAACATACGACATCTCCCCCCGTTTTCGCATCACCCGAAAGGATGATTTTGACACCCGGCCCTGACTCTCATACAAAAGGAGGAGTCCCTTATGGCAGCAATCCGGCTGCCGCAGCCTTTTGGACAGCCTGAGTGCGCCTCCGGGCATCGAGCTTTTGAAAAAGGCTGGCGGTGTGTGTCTTTACTGTATTAACGGAGACAAAGAGTTTGTCGGCGATCTCCCGCGTGCTGAGCCCAAGGGCGACGAGCTGCAGCACCTCCAGTTCGCGGGCCGTGATACCCGTTCGTCGAAGAGCATCCGGGTTGGCAGAAAATGCTGCGAGCGACTCCGCACCGATAAGGGGCGCATGCCGGACCCTGTTGCGCAGCATTTGCCCAACCCATACGCCGACCCCGGTGAAGAGGAGAGCGATAACGCCGATGTAGAGCTCCCGCGCGTGGTCGACAATGAGGAGCCTGTATTCCAGCAGCCGCAACGCGACCGTGAGGAGCGCAAGCGACACGGCGTAGAGTAGTATTGAGCGGAAAGTTCTCACGAACACGACGCCTGAATTGCAATGTTGGCGTGGGACTTTTGTAATGAGCGTTGGAGAAGAAAATAGGGAAAGAAAATGTTGCGCGCAATGGACGAAAGCGGTTTTGTCTGGAAGTTAGTGCCCCCTTCTTACTCACCATCCCCGATCCGACCAGATCTGCGGACGAAACGACGCTTCGGGGACTCCGTTCTTAATCGGAAGGCTTTATTCCTGACTCTTCTTCGTTGTATCCTCTCTCCTTCCTGGTTTACATGCAAAGCCAATGGACGGCTAGTGATGTTCGGCGGGCAGGTTGCAGGATTGGCCATCGACGCGTTCACGTTTATCCCCTGCGTGAGGTTCGTCGCCTGTCTGGCAAACTGCATTCTCGGCCTCGTTGCTTTGCCGCTCATGTTGAAGGAAAGGCGGGAGATGATGAGGAAGGCGTAGAAGGGAGAGGCAATTTGCTGCCGCAGCAAACTGACAGCTGCGTTGATTTTGTACATCAGCTATTCGTCGCACCGGACATTTATCATCCGGGGTTCATTTGTTCCGATTAACGTGATACCATTCACTGCCCAGCGGTAACTCCCGGCATCACATTTACCGCTTATCCATACTCTTCCTGTATTGCAGCTGCCCCTCTCTTTTCGCCTCCAGCTTCAGGAGTTCATGATTATCGGCAACGTATTTCGCGAGCCCCGCAGTTGCAATCTCTTTCGGCAGGTGAAGCAAGTATGAAGCCGGAACATCCTTCATCCGCATTCCTTTGTGGATCCCATCAACCATACGAGTATTATCTGTCATGCTGATACTTCCTCTTTCCGGGTTTTTGAGCTTTCGCGACATCCTTTATGACATTCGATATGATATCCGCAAATTCGAGACGGTGAGATAGACGTACCACGGCGGCCGCATCAAAGTAAGTGTCTGCGGAAAGTTCTTCAGCCTTGATTCTTCCATTGTAACATCGATACGTGACGGTGTACGTATTTCTCATTTTTTTTCCTTTTCAAATACGGGTGGAAAAGTTCGTACACTATGTTCTTAAAACACAATACCCTCATATCACTTCATAATAAGGTGACAATGAGGGTATCAGGTACCAATCCGGACCAGATGTCATCGATATGTTACGATGCATCAATATACTTACTCTGGCTGCCAACCGCAATAAATACGGAAGAAACCTTTCATTCTTGTCAAAAATGATCACTTTGACGACGTCTACACTCCAATGTCCTCGTTCCATTCCCCGAGATGTTCGCGAATAAACTCGGACATCATCTGGATGCAGCGCTTGTCCTGCAGTACCTGCACCGTCACCCCCCTGTTCTTTAAAAGCTCTTCCTCTCCGCGAAAAGTCGAGTTCTCTCCTATGATCACCCGCGGAATCCCGTAAAGCAAAATCGCCCCGCTGCACATCGCGCACGGCGAGAGAGTCGTATACAAGATGCACTCGCGATAGACCGCAGCCGGAAGCCTGCCGGCATTTTCGAGCGCTGCCATTTCCGCATGGAGTATCGCGCTTCCTTTCTGGAGGCGTTGATTGTGGCCGCGGCCGATGATCGCCTCTTTGTGCACGAGCACCGAACCGATCGGAATGCCGTTCGACCTGAAGCCAAGCTCAGCTTCCTCGAAAGCAGCAGTCATGAATTTATCCAAGCATCGCTCCCGGGCCGAAGCCCAAAATAATGAGAAAAGACTTGGAACCCTGTCAAGGTTCTGTTGCCTGCGTTCTCGAATACGACAAGAGAAAACCTTGACAGGGTTTCGTCAACAAGACCTTGACAAGGCTCCGATGGCTTAAAACAAGAATCCGTCCATCACCAGGTTCACCGATCCCGTTGTCGTTGCATCGATCGGAGATTCGAGCGAACTATAGCTGCTATAATGATATTGGATGTCAAAATGGTCGACGAAGTACTGAAGCCATGGCTCGGGTGGATGCGAGCCTGCCAATGCAACAAGCCGGGCGAGCCCGCGAAGACAAATGCTGAACCCGGCCGTCGAGTAGGCCAAACCGGGTCCGTCGACCGAACCTCCCCGCACGTACAGCGCCTCGACTACCTGGATTTGCCATCCCTTTCGGATATTCACGCTGGCGCCCGTCTTGCCGAGGATAACATCGTGAACAAATGCGATGTCCCCGAGTCCGCTCTGGTATGAGAACGCACCCGACGAGTATCGTGTGACGAGGAGATCATCAGCCTGCCGTATCAAAGTAAATGTTATAAGCTTTCTGTCGGAGGTACCCATTCGCAGGAGCAGTCCCCCCTCGATGCTTCCGCCGAGAATGGCAGTCCGCGGCAGCGGATCTCCCTGCGCAGCACCCAGGTAGGCGATTTCACCGCCAACATTCGACCTTACATTGCTGAAAGACAAATTCAGAAGCGGAGAGACTCTCGGGGCGATCTCAAAATCCTCATCCGCGAGCGATGAGGCAATCTTCATAACGGGCACATCAACAAGAACGCCGAAGTCGGTTGCATTGGCTGCGGCGGAGCTGCTGAGCTCCGATCGTATCTTCTTGAAATTCCATCCGAGACCGACTCTCGCATAATACTCGAAGCCGATTGCGGCCGAGACATTATCGGATTTTTCAGATGCTTGATATTGCCCTATGGGCACGGGCCCCGTCTCATCCGTAACGCTAAACTCTCCCAGCTCCAGATCGACTTTCGAATAACCAATGCCTGCGCTCATGGAAAATGGCAGCTCTAGCAAGCTGCCAAGATTTATTCCGGCGTTGACTGCTTCGCTCGAATAGGTCAGGCCGTCCAGATGGAATTGCGGGAGCCACTGAGTCTTCGGTGCATAGGTCTCAGCATTGAACAGACTGTTTAACGTAAAAAGGCCGAGCTGACCTGGATTGGAGAGGGGCGCCAGTGCGTTATCCGATGGAACAGTGGCTGCCGTCCCTCCCATCCCGTTCGCCTGGGGCGAAGAGCTGATCAAAAGAAATGGAACTGCGGTAACGCCCCCCTGAGCGCAAGATCGCGACGGAGAAACCGCTAACAGGCAGGCAAGGATAAAAATGGTAGTTTTCAAATTCAAACTCCTTCATCAATCGGTGATTCTCCGCTTCGAGGAGAAAAGTAAATGATGGGCACTGATCATATATGATATTCTTGAAATGCTGCAGACGCGAGAATGGAACTGAGGGAGCACAACGGGCCGACATGGACGGGATTAGTCTTACTTGCTGTATGCGACGGAATATGCATCAGGGGCCGGATTAAGTCAATACCTTGAGATGGGTATCTTCGGGATGCATAAAAAGCGGCAGTAAATTCTGCTGCCTATGATGGCCCGTGATAAAGAAGGTCGCCGTTCGACTCTCCGCTATCGACGGATTCTCCAGGATGACTAATCGCGAACGGGTAGAAGGTATATGATGCGAGGCGTGTCCTGGACATTTTTCAATTGACCCCAGCACCATTTTAAGACCTAATCACCGGTATTGTTTCTCATCCCTGCTTGGGCTACCTTTTCAGCAGCCCTTCAACTAATACAATGGAGTAAAGATGAAAACGGCGATAGCATCTCTCCTGCTTCTCCTCGCCTGTCCGGCTCTTGCACAGCCTTCGGACACGGTTACCATCCAGCACAGATACTATTCAACGACGTTCAGCAAGTCAAAGCATTTCCCCGTCGTGGTAAAGTATTGGCTGACAAAGGATATGTTCTCCTGCTCGAAAAAATTTCCTCGAACAAATAAATTCACAGCCGATCCGCTTCTCAAGGACTATACAAGCCTTGGCAAATACTACTCCCATTCCGGTTACGATCAGGGTCACAATATGGACGCCGATGACAACAGCTGCGATTCAATCGGAATGGCGGAGAGTTTCTATTACTCGAACATGACTCCGCAAACGCCCCGCTTGAACCGCGGCATCTGGAAAACTCTTGAAGAATACACGCGGACCAAGGCGAAATCGGATGACAGTGTTCTCGTCTGGTGCGGCTCGGTGGCCGCCGCCAAGAAGCATATCGGTAAGGTGGCAGTCCCGACGTACTGCTGGAAAGTTATTTATGTGAAGAAGCTGGGCGTGACTGAAGCGTATTGCTTTAGGAACAATTCAGCCAAGGCGAGGGCGCTGGCGTCGTACCGAGTTTCGGTCGACTCCGTGTGGCATTTGAGCGGAATCAGATTCAGAACTCAATAGTTGACGGTTTCGCAAAGTTTCCAGCCGAATCGCACCGAGAACGGTTCTTCCTCTTTTCCCATCAAGAGAGAGTTCGAGTAAATGCTGCCACCGATGATTTGCACAACCGGTCCGGACAGCTTGCGCGCGGCAAACTCCAGCCGGAATTCAAATCTTTTGAACCCTCGATGTCCGCCTTTGGCGGACATAACGATGATTCTTGCATGAGTATCTCAAATTGAAACACTGCCCGTCATTCGCATCTTCCCCCTACCACGGCTTCCGCTCGTTCATCGATTTTTGAATAGCCCGCTTCACTGCCAGGATATCGGCGCTGCCAACTTCGCGATAGATCACATTGCCATCCGGATCGAGAAGCACCGTGTACGGCACTGCCCCCTGCCATTTCGGATCGAATGCCGCCATCAACTGGTCCCTGTCGGAAGTCGCGAAGAGAAGGTTGCGGTTCGAAGCATGTTGTTTCTTCAGAAACTCCAGCACCTGTTTGTCTTCATCAGGCTGATTGATGGAGACCGTGACCAGCTCGAAATCACGATGCCGGTACATCCGGTTGACCGTCACGAACTCCTCAAACTCCGCGACACACGGCGCGCACCAGGTCGCCCAGAAATTGATGAGCCTGAATTTGCCTGAGTCGTTCTTCCTGAGAACCTGCAGAGCGGCGGTATCGGCTTTCGAGATTGTGACCGGTTCTTCGTCAAGTTTTTCGAGATACGCCTTTACCAGGTCTTCCTTGCCTGCCCATTTAATAGAGCACCCCACAGCTTTCGTTTGGGTGACGGGGGGCTCTTTCCCCTCAAGAAGAGAATCGAGCACATCGCGCAGATAGTGCTTCGTCACATGCTGGATCCGCTCCGAGTTGTCGATGGCTCCGACGTAGCGCAGTTTTCGCCCGGCGTCGAAGACAAAGACGTGGGGCGTCGCGACGGGACCATATTGCCGGGAGACACCTTCCGTCTCGCCGTCGTAGAGGTATGGAAAATTGAACTGGCGTTCCTTGGCGCGGAGCTTCATTTCGGCGAACGTGTCGCTGAGGTCGCTCCATCCGAGTTCATCGAGTCTGACCGACTTAGGGTCGTTGGGCATAATGGCGACAAGCGCAACGCCTTGAGCCTTGTAGTCAGACACTATTTGCTTGATACGCGCTTCGTAGTATTGCGCCGTCGGGCAATGGTTGCAGGTGAAGGCGACAACGAGAATTTTGGCATCGGCGAAGTCATTGAGCGTCCAGTTGCGCCCGTCGACACCGGGGAGGTTGAATTCCGGCGCCTTGGTGCCGAGCGGCAGCGTGGGGAAATCATCCGGGTAGGTCGGTTGTGATAGAATAGTAAGGCCCATAAGCAATATAGGAAACAAGTTTTTCATCCTTGTTTACTCTCCAGTCGAAGGTTGATGATTGAGGTAAGAAGTGTGAATTAGGAATTATGAAGTATTACGAAGATAGATGCGCCATGTTGAGTCGCACTGAAGCGGCCAGAGGCATGCTAAGGGTTTTTGAAGTGAATGTCAAATCGGCGCAATTTTCCACCGGCCCTCACAAACTCATGCGATCTCCGATAGTGGTGTTGCTTTCTTTCCGAGAAAGAAAGTAACCAAAGAAATCCGTCGAAATCGAAACGCGCGGATTCAATCCCTAACACGCGAGCCGACAATTTCGGTGCACCAACAGTTCAAAGTTCCACCCCTTCGTCAGCGTGCACCGGAATTGAAACCCTCCGATTGAATCCTACCTCCCCGCGCACCCGTCGATTTCGACGCTTCTGACTCATCGAGTGACGATGGCCTCGAAATCGCCGGCGTTACGCGAAGGAGGCGATGCGTGTGTTTAGAAGACTGCTGGGACGTGCAAAAGCAAGTACGAGCCGTTTTCTTCGGCCTGTGCGGGGTGAAGTATCGCAGGGTCTCGATTCCGAAGGCTCTTCCCGTTTTCAAAACGCTATGAAAAGCAGGATCCCGCACACCAGGACTTTGCTTCATTGTCTGTCAGCAGAGAATGAAGAATCAACTTAGGTTCCCCCAAAACCGAGATATTCTGAAGAGCTTGGAAATTCGTTGGCTCGGCATGTCCGATAAAATAACTTTCAAATAATATTTCTATATTGCTTTCCGCTTGAACTAATCGGGAGATGCACAATGAAGAAAAGTAAAATTCTGTCGGCAGTTCTCGGGCTCCTCATCGTCGCGAGCACCGCGAGCCTCTATCCGCAAACCGATTCCCTCTTGCAGAAAGCAGCAAGCACGAGAGAACATCGGCTGGAATGGTGGCGCAAAGCGCGGTTTGGCATGTTCATTCACTGGGGACCCGTCAGCCTGAAGGGAACTGAAATCAGCTGGTCGCGCGGCGGACTAAGACGAGGTATCGAAAAGACTGGAACGGGCGAAATACCTGTGGACGTTTACGATAACCTCTATAAACAGTTCAACCCGGTGCGGTTCAATGCCGAAGAATGGGTCTCCATTGCCCAATCCGCCGGAATGAAATATATGGTGCTCACCGCCAAACACTGCGATGGGTTCTGTCTCTGGCATACAAAAGTCGACGATTACAATATTGGCAGCACGCCGTTTAAACGCGACGTGTGCGCCGAACTCGCCGATGCCGCTCACCGCGCCGGTGTCAAGATCGGCTGGTATTATTCTCCGATGGATTGGCGCGATCCCGACTGCAGGACGGAACGCAACGCGCTGTACGTGAAGCGAATGCAAACGCATCTCTCCGAATTACTGGGGAACTACGGACAAATCGATGTGCTGTGGTTCGACGCCGAAGGCGGACCCTCTCCATGGGATCAGGAACGCACTTACCACATCGTCCGCGCACTCCAGCCGAACATCATTATCAACAACCGGCTCGATATCGAGGCAGGAATTTATGACGCCAAAACTGAGATCGGTCCAAATGCGGATTATGCGACTCCGGAACAGGAGGTTGGAACTTTTAATACTCAGATTCCGTGGGAAACGTGTATGACCATTGGCACGCAATGGTCATGGAAACCGAACGACACTCTCAAGACCTCAGGCGAGTGTATCGGGATTCTCGTGCAGTGCGCCACCGGCGACGGAAACCTCCTGCTTGACGTTGGCCCTATGCCGAACGGGCAGATTGAACCGCGCCAGGTGACGATCTTGGAGGAAATTGGCGGGTGGTTGAAAAAATACGGCGAGAGCATCTATGAAACCCGCGGCGGTCCGTACAGAAACGGTGCATGGGGAGGTTCGACTCATACTGGAAATGTTGTCTACCTTCACATCCAGAAATGGAACAAGGACGAGATAAGTCTTCCCCCGCTCAAGAGAAAGATTCTTTCAAGCCGCGTGCTGACCGGAGGGACGGTGACCCTTGACCAAAAGGACGGCAGCCTGGTGCTCCATATGCCGGTTGAACATCAAGACAAAGTCGACACAATTGTAAAACTGGAATTGGACGGCGCACCTGAGCTGAACTAGCAGATTTACAGAAGCGGGAGGCTGCCAAGTCGGCAAGGCAAGGCCGGGCCTCCTTTTTCAAATTT